>Ga0163162_10004951_pt1 | contig 12835 bp, 13 predicted proteins | sample S55metaG_FD_115310 | JGI IMG/M metagenome (GOLD analysis project Ga0163162, IMG submission 115310) | Switchgrass rhizosphere microbial communities from Kellogg Biological Station, Michigan, USA - S5-5 metaG | ecosystem: Host-associated > Plants > Roots > Rhizosphere > Soil | place: USA...
CGGTGGTTGCCGAATCGTTAAAAAAAAGACAATGAAGGATCGGTCGTTACCGCCGGGCGAGAGAGGCGCGGAGCTCTTGCTCGCGCACTGTGCGCCTCCTACCGAAGCCGCAATCTCCCCGCCTCCAGCACTCCTTCGCCTCGAAGAGGCGCTCGGCGGGGAGCTCGCGCGGCTGCTCGTCGGCGCACTCGCCACGAGGCGCAGCGTCCGGTCGGCGGTGCTGCCCGTCTAGGCCTCCTGGTTCTCGCCGTAGACGCGCACGCAGACAAAGAAGGCTCCGAAGGAGACCAGTCCGACGATCGTCGCTGTTCCCTTGTCGACCCCGACCGCGAGCATGAAGGCCCACACGTAGAGCGAGAGGAAGAGCGCCCAGAGGAACGCCTTGATGCCGGGATCGATAGCCGGGAGTCGAAGGTGCACGGCGTCAGCCTAACGTTGGCGTGAGAGCTGTTCCACTGGCCCGCTTCGCGGACACACTCCGCGTGGGACCAAAAAAATTCGCCGGGCCAGTTTCACTTTCGTCCACCGTTTCCACTGACTTTCGCCTTCCGGCTACTGCCTTTGGACTCGGTTTCGACCTACTCGCGCTCTGTGCCCGGCGCAAGAGGAAATCTAACGCTTTCGCCAACCGGGTCAAGGGGCCGAAAAAGAACGTGGCCGCAATTTGCGAAGTTTTCCTTTTTTAATATTTCCACAGCCAATCTTGCAACTTGTGGACAAGGCTGTGGAAGGGCACTCTAGAACACGAACACGAGCAGTGCACCGACACCAGCGCAGAGGCAGTACACGGCGAACGGCGTCAGGGTGTTCGTCTCGAAGTAACGCATCAGGAACTTGATCGAGGCCCAGGCGGCGGCGCCTGCGCAGAGCGCACCGACGAGCGCCTGGCCGCGAACGCCGTCGCCGTTCTGGCCTATGAGATCGGGAAGCTTGAGGAGGGCGGCCGCACCGATGATCGGCGTCGCGAGTAGGAAGGCGTAACGCGCCGCATCTTCATGCGTCAGGCCGACGAAGAGGCCGCCGCCGATCGTCACGCCGGCACGGCTGATACCGGGAAAGAGCGCTGCGGCCTGTGCCGTGCCGACGCCAACAGCTTCGCGGTAGCCGAGCGTCGCGAGCCGCTTCTCGGACCCAGCCGACGTTGAGCTCTCCGGCGCGCGCTCCAGCTCACGTGCTCGCTCCTCGGCTCCGGGGGCGCGACGCCGCAGGTACTCGGCGGCAAAGAGGATGAGTCCGTTTACAGCCAGGAAAGCAGCGGCCGCGGTGGGGTTGGCGAACAGCGAGCGCAGCTTGTGCTCGAACAGGAGCCCGATCAGCCCGGCGGGGATCGTCCCGACGACCAGCAGCCACGCAAGCCGCGCGTCGGCGTCACCAGGGGCAATCTGCCGGTCGCGGAGGCTTCGGCCGAGGCCGCGCAGAATTCGGGTCCACTCGGGCAGGAAGAAGATGAAGAGCACGGTTGCGGTCGCGAGGTGCGTCGCGACGAGGAAGGCGAGAAAGTACGGCTTGTCCTGGTTTAGATCCCAGCCGAGCAGCTTTGGCAGGATCACCGCGTGGCCGAGGCTCGAGATCGGGAAGAGCTCGGTGACTCCCTGTAGGAGACCTATGACGACCGCCTGGAAGTATGTGATCAGCTGATCGGCGGCGGCGACGGGCAGCACTAGGGGCGCGCTGTCGCGCGCTCGCGTGGGCCGGTTCTGAACCACGCGAACGCCAGGCAGGCGAGACCGAGCAGGATCGCCGCGATGCCGTGCTTCACGTGGTGATGACTCGACGGGTGCGAGACGTGACCGGGGAAGAACGATGGAATGTCGTGCTCGTTGAGAGCGATGTAGACAACACCCACGGCGACCAGCACCAGCCCGAGCACGGCGGCCAGCGTCGCAAAAAGGCGGTCGTTATTCATCGGGGCAGAAGAGTAGTCGGAAAATCAGTCCGCAGCGATGCCTACCGGGACCCCCGGCAGGAAGCCGAACGGGATGCCCGTTCCCGGGTCGACGTAGACCGCGCGGTAGAGCGCAGTCGGGTCGAGGCCGTCTGCCTCGAACGATCCGTCGGCGCGGATCGGCAGCGTCGCGACGAGCTGACGCGGAGCGTGGGGGAGCTCCCGGTAGAGCTCGACCGTGCCGCTCGTCACGCCGGGGACGCTCCCGTCGAGGTGGCCCGTCTCGTCGACCTTGCCCATTCCGATCCGGACCGGCGGCAGCGCGGCCGGCGACCGGAACCATTCGAGCCCGCCCTCGCGCGAGAGGAGTAGCTGCCTCGTGCCGAGCTTGCCGATCGTGAATCCCTCGAGTCGCCCGTCGAGCTGCCAGGCGTCGGAGCCCGTGCCGCGAAGGATGAGCCCGGCGTACACGAACCAGTCCTCGCCGAGACCGACCCAGTCGTAGGCGCCGATCTCCGGCTGATCCTCCTCGCCGCGCGCGATCGACACGAAGATGCCGTGCGTCAGCGTCGACGTGACCTGTGTCGTTGCGCTCGAGTTCAGGAGCACGACGATGTCCTCGGGCTCTGCCTGCGGGGACACCTGCGTCCAGGCCGACCAGAGAGTGGAGGGGAGGCTCACTGCCCCGACGCGTCCCTGAGGGGAGCCCAGACGGCTGACGAAGAGGTACTGCCCTTCCCAACCGCCGTGGCGGGTCGGGCCCCAGTCGATCGCCGCCGACGTGTAGGTCTCGACGACGTGGAGGCGTCCGCCGACAAGAACGGGCGCGGCGCCGGGGGGCAGGTCGCTCTTCGGGAAGCCCTTGAGGGTGATCGGACGCGTCTGCCGGCTGCCGTCCGTCCGGAAGGTCACCAGGCGGAGGAAGGTCTGGCCCGTTTTTCGCTGAACGGCATAGGCGATCGCGGGGCGGCCGCCTGCGTCGAGCGTCAGGCCGGCCGGACCGAACCTGCTCCCTCTCGCCGCCCGTGCGATCGTCGTCAGGCGACTGCCGCGGGCGAGGACGATCCAGCGGCCCTGCCCGTCCTCGACGAGAACGTTCACGTGCCGATGCGGACGTTCTCCGATCTGGATCCCGGCGAGCGTGATCCCGCTGTTAGCGGGCAGCCGGCCGAGGCGGATCGCCGTCCAGCGGCCCTGGCTGCCACGGAGCGACGCGTAGAGACCGCGCCCGACCGTATACGCCACCCAGGGCGATCCGTCCGCCGCTACGGCAAGCACGCCCCGATCGGCCTTCTGGGTGACGACCTCGGCCTGCGCAGGGGAGGCGAGCGCCAGCACGGTCAGGAGCCCGATCCACGTCGACTTGACATAACGCAGGTTTCCGTGCATTCGCATAAGAGTGTCGATCTGGGTCGAGAGTGTCGATCTGGGTCGGCCGGTTACGTCCTACAGGTAAGGCTGATACCAAAACGACGGAGGGAGCGGACGATGAAGTTCTTGATGCTGGTGTGCTGGGACGGGGAAAAGATGGACGCTCAGACCGAGCCCGAATCATCGAACGACGCTGCTGACGACGAGAGCTTTCCGTGGCTCGACGATCTCCAGGCCCGCGGAATCTGGGTGACCGGCGACCAGTTGGCTCCTCCGCGCCGAGCCCGCACCGTCCGCGTCCGCGACGGGAAGACGATCGTCACGGACGGCCCGTTCGCCGAGACCAAGGAGGTCGTCGGCGGCTTCGACATCCTCGAGTGCGGGAGCCTCGAGGAAGCGGTCGAAATCGCAGCCGGCCACCCTGTGGCCCAGATGGGAACGATCGAGGTCAGGCCGCTCTGGGGTAGCTGAACGGCCTTTTCACGGGGATTGGGGGTGCCGAGTTGACGCGGACGGCCTCGACTGAGAGCGTGCGTGTTTGGCATCGCGGGTCAAGAGGAATCAACCCCCTAGGAGATGACGGTCGAGATCGAGTCGATCCTCCAGCACGAGGACGTCCAAGGACTGCTGGAGAACGCTGAGAGCACGGGCTCGATTCGCCAGCCCGACGTTGCCGACCTCATAGAGGCGCATCAGCTCGATGCTCTCGAGACCGACGCGATCTGGAACGAGCTCGAGCGGCGTGGGATCGAGATCACGGACACGACGGAGGAGCCCGAAAAGGAGGAGAAGAAGGAGAAGGAGCCTGCGCCTCCCCCGCTTCAGGTTTCGTACGAGACGACGACCGACGCGCTGCAACTCTTCCTCCGGGAAGCCGGCCGGCACGCTCTGCTTACAGCAGCGCAAGAGGTCGAGCTTGCCAAGCGCATCGAGCGCGGCGACCTCGGCGCGAAGTCCCACATGATCCAGGCGAACCTGCGCCTCGTCGTATCGATCGCGAAGAACTACCGAAACCAGGGCCTCCCGTTCCTCGACCTGATCCAGGAGGGAACGCTCGGCCTGATCCGCGCCGTCGAGAAGTTCGACTGGCGGCGGGGCTACAAGTTCTCGACCTATGCGACCTGGTGGATCCGCCAGGCGGTCGCGCGTGCGCTCGCGGACAAGGCGCGCACGATCCGCATGCCCGTCCACATCGTCGAGCGCTTGCAGAAGATGAACCGCGCCGAGCGCACGCTCTGGACGCAGCTCGGTCGCGAACCAACGCTCGAGGAGATCGCCGAAGAAGCGAGCCTGCCGATCCAGCAAGCGCACGAGGTGCGAGCCGCCGCCCGTGCATCGGCTTCGCTCGACCAGCCTGTCGGCGAAGCAGAGGACGCGGTCTTCGGCGACTTCGTCGCGGGCGACGATCCGCTGCCGGAGGAGGAGGTCGAAGTGTCGCTGCGCTCGCAGGCGCTCAGCGCTGCGTTGCTCTCTTTGCAGGAGCGAGAACGGCAGGTGCTCGTGCTCCGCTACGGGCTCGACGACTCGGAGCCGAAGACGCTGGAAGAGATCGGGCGGCGCCTCGGGCTCACCCGCGAGCGTGTCCGGCAGATCGAGCTGGAGTCGCTCAGGCGCCTGTCGACGTTGCGCGAGATGCAGTCGGTGACTGCGTAAGCCCCAGCGCGGTCCCGTCGAACAACTTCAGAGCACCTTCCCCGAGCCGCTGCTCGGCAAGCATGTAGGCCTCGTCGATGTGTGCAGGCCGAGTGGTCCGGTGACCGTCCGACGCGACCACCGTGCCGAGGCCTCGTTCGAGTAGCGACCAGCCGAGCTCTTCGGGCTCAGGCCCGTGACGGCCGAGTAGCGACGTCGCGTTGACCTGCAGCGACCAGCCTCTCTCCGCCAACTGTTCGGCGACAGACGGATCGCCGAGCACCGCCTCCGTGCGCTCGGGGTGGGCGATGATCGGACGGAGTCCCGCCTGCTCGACGTGTTCGGCGAGCGCGTAGAGCAGATCGGGTGGTCCGGAGAACGGGACCTCCATCAAGACGCAGTCGGTGCCTTCGAGGATGTAACGGTTCGGATCCTCGTCGAGCAGCGGCGCCGCCGGCGTCAGTTCGAAGCCGAGGCGCAGATCGAGTCCCGCCTGCGGGCGCATGCGCTCGTAGGCAGCTCGAATCTCCGCCTCTCGTTCAGCGCTCAGCGTGAAGTACGGCCAGACGTGCGGCGTCGCGAAGAGGATCGCCGTTCCGTGCGCGGCAGCACTGCGGCAGAGGGCGAGCCCGTCCTCGATCGTCGCTGCGCCGTCGTCACCGGATGGGACGACGTGCGAGTGACAGTCGACGAAGCGACGGTCCACGTCCTGTAGTAGTACCTCTAACTGCGGAGGTAGAGCTCGAGGTCGGGCGCGACCGCGCGAAGCTCGCGAAGGGCCCGTGACTCGAGTTGTCGCACGCGTTCGCGGGTGATGCCGAGCCCCGCCCCGACCTCTTCCAACGTCTGCGGCGCTTCGCCATTCAGGCCGAAGCGGAGCGAAAGCACGCGACGCATGCGCGGGTTCAACCGGAGCATCGCCTCGGCGAGCTCGACGCGGCGGAGCTTCTTCGACGTCGACTCGTCGGGGCGTTCCGAGTGAATGTCTTCGATCAGGTCGGCGTACATGCTCTCGCCATCGCCGACGGGGGTCTCGAGGCTGACGGGATCCTCAACAAGGTCGAGCAGTTCCTGGACACGCTTCTCGGGAAAGCCGCTCTCCCTCGCCAGCTCTTCCTGCGTCGGCTCGCGGTTCAGCTTCTGGGCGAGTTGACGGCGCGCGCGCATGAGTCGTCGGACCTGGTCCGCGACGTGGACCGGCAGCCGGATCGTGCGCCCCTGGTCGGCGAGCGCGCGCGTTACCGCCTGCCGCATCCACCACGTTGCATAGGTGGAGAGCTTGTAGCCGAGCTTGTAGTCGAACTTCTCGACCGCACGGATGAGGCCGAGGTTGCCCTCCTGGATCAGGTCCAGCAGTGGCACTCCGGCCTTCGTGTAGTTGCGGGTGATCGACATGACGAGCCGGAGGTTCGATTCGATCAGCTTCTTCTTGGCCTCTTCGTCGCCGTCGTCCTTTCGGCGTGCGAGCTCACGCTCTTCGGCCGGCGTCAGGAGCGGGCCGTCGCCGATCGCCCGGACGTAGAGCTTCAGCGGATCCTGCGTCGCCTCGGGCTTGGCGGTCGGGGCGGCGTCCTCCTCCCCATCCTCCGTCTCGGCGGCCTCGGTCTCTTCCTCGGTCTCCTCGGCCTCTTCGGCCTCGGCGTCGTCGACCTCGGGAACGAGCTCGAGCCTTGGTTCGAGCGCGGGGTCCGATGGCACCTCAGGGAGCGGCCGCATGTCACGGGTATCGGCGCTTTCGAGAGGACTCTTGAGGCGGCCGTCAACCCTCTGCCGAGGGATGGTTCCTAACAAGGAGCACAGCCGATGCGTCTAGGACTATTGGGCGACCGAAAGGTCGCTTCGCATTTCCTCAAAAGACTTTGTGCGGAATAGCCGGATATAGCCTCGCTCCTGGGAGCAGCGTCGAGCGGACAGTCGCTGCCCGCGCCTTACTGACCGGGATCGCCGAGCGCGGCGCCGACGCCGTCGGCTACGCCTATCGGGCCCCGGGGGATCCGATCGCCGTCCACAAGCAACGCTCTGGCGCGACGGCCCTGCTCGAGCGGATCAGCGTTCCCGAGGAAGCGACGAACCTGCTCGTCCACGTCCGCGACTTCACCAAGGGCCACCCCAGTCTCGAGGCGAACAATCATCCGATCCGCCACGGCTCGGTGGTCGGGGTCCACAACGGGATCATCAAGAACGACGACGAGCTCTTCGAGCACCACCGAATCGAGCGCGCCCACCCCGAGATGACGGTCGACTCGGAGATCATCTTCGCCCTCGCGGGGCTCGCGCGCGGCCACACCGCTGAGGCGTTGCAGGAGCTGTACGGGTCGATGGCGACGGCGTGGCTCGACGAGGAACGCCCGGAGCTGCTGCTGGCCCGCGGCCTGGGACGTCCGCTCTGGCTCGGCCGGGGCAAGCACGAGCTCTTCTTCGCATCGACGCGAGTCGCGCTCCAGCTCGTCGAGAGCTATACGGCGATCAAGCTCCGCAAGAGCGAGCTGCCCGAAGGGACCGTCGTCGCGGTCGACCACGGCAAGATCGTCGTGCAGGAGGTCTTCCAGCCGGACCGTTCGTTCCAGGAAGAGCCACTGCCCGCAGTGCGGGCTCCCGACGAGGCGCGGTCGTGTCTCGAGCGACTCGCCCGGCTGCACACCGCCGCCGCGTAGCTCGAACTCTTAGGAACATCTTTACGCCTGTCTCAGATTCCTCTTAGGCGGGGGTGAGAGCGTCATGACCGTGCGCAGGTCCTTCACGAGGCGTCGCGCACTCGGGACCGCGGCGGCCGTGGTCGGGTCCGGAGTAGCCGCCAGGCTGGCCGGCAGCCCGGCTGGAGCGGCGGACCCACCGCATGTGCACCACCCGCTCGTGCACGGCTCGTCACACTCGGGGTTCGCACACGGAAACACGACCGTGGATCCGAAGGTAAACGGCTTCGACCCGAGCGCCGTTCTGCGCGACTTCGATTGGGGCAAGACGCGGCGCCTCGCCGGCGGGCGCACGCTGCGTGAGTGGGAGCTCATCGCCTACGACAAGGAGATCGAGATCGTTCCGGGCGTGAAGTTCTCGGCGTGGACCTATAACGGCCGGGTCCCCGGGCCCACCTTGCGAGCCCGTGAGGGCGACCTCCTTCGCATCCACTTCGTCAACGCCGGCACCCATCCCCACACCATCCACTTCCACGGGATCCACCCCGCCGCGATGGACGGGACGCCAGGAGTCGGCGAGGACATCGGGGGCGGATTGATCGACGTCGGAGAGAAGTTCACGTACGAGTTCGAGGCCGGGCCGTTCGGGCTGCACCTCTATCACTGCCACGCGCTGCCGCTCGCCGGTCACATCGCAAAAGGTCTCTACGGCATGTTCATCGTCGACCCGCCGAAAGCGCGTCCGCAGGCAGATGAGCTCGTGATGGTGCAGAACGCATTCGATCCGAACTTCGACGAGGACAACGAGGTCTACGCCGTCAACACCGTCGCTTTCCACTTCATGTACCACCCGGTGCGGGTAAAGCTGGGCGAGCTCGTTCGGATCTATCTCGTCAACATCGTCGAGCTCGATCCGGTCAACTCGTTCCACGTGCATGGAAACTTTTTCCATCGCTTTCCGACCGGGACCGCACTCGAACCGAGCGAGTACACCGACACGGTGATCCAGGGCCAGGGTCAGCGCGACGTGCTCGAGCTGCGCTTTCCGCACACGGGCAAGTACATGTTCCACGCGCACAAGAGTGAGTTCGCCGCGCTCGGCTGGATGGGGTTCTTCGATGTGGTGGCCTGAACCGTGCTGAAGCGCTTCGTGCTGATCGGAGTGTTCGTCGTCGTCATCGCGGTGGCGTCGGGGCTCGCTTTTGCCCGGCCGTGGGACAGCACCGACAACGGCGGCGGCGAGGCGGCCGTGCAACGGGCGACGCTTCGACCCGGTGAGATCTCGCTCGTTCTCTCCAACGAGTCCGAGGAGTCTGCGCGGGTGGCGCAGATCATTCTCAACGACGCGTTCGTCGACTTTCACCAGAGCCAAGGCGAGGTAAAACCCGGAGCCGCCGAGCGGATAACGATTTCGTATCCCTGGATCCCGGGTGAAAGCTACGACGTGCGGCTAATGACCGCGAGCGGCGCAACCGTCGAATACGAGATCGAGGAGGCCCGCGCCGGGACGCAGCAGTCGTAGCTAACGCAGACGTCCGTCGGGCCCGACCGATCTGCCCTCGTCTTCGAGGCGTTCCTTGATCAGGAACTGGAAGGTCGACCACGCGCCCCTGCGGGCATCGAACATCCGGTAGACCTGCCATTCGGTCAAGAGCGTCTCGTCCTTCTTCCGCGCCGCTCCCCAGTCTGCGAACTTCGGCAGCCGCTTCAGCTTCCGTGCGAGCCCTACTCCCTGCTCGACAGCACGATCGAGCCGTTCCTCCCCGAGCGGCACGTCGAAGCCGGCTTCGCGCAGCGCCTCGGCCAGCGAGCCGAACGTGTGCCAGTAGAGCGACTTCGAAGGCATCGACCCGCGGCGGGCGTCGAGGTCTTTAGCGGTTGGCACGCGGCCGAGGTCCTCCCCCAGGTCGCGTAGCAGCCCGACGAGCTCGTCTCGCGTCGCGAAGCGGCGCGGGACGAGCCCGGCCTCGCGCTTCGCCGCGTTCCAGCTCCCGAAGTGCTCGATCACCGTCTGCGGATGCACGCTCGTCTCCGGGTCGGCGGCGAACTCACGCATCGTCGGCGAACGTCCCAACCGCTCCGCGCTCGCGCGCAGCTCCTGAAGGATCTGGGCGTTCGAGTAGCGCTTGCGGATTCCGGCCTGGAAGGACGCGAGCGCGTCGGGGTCGATCTTCGCGACCGCCCTGAAAGGCGGCTTGCGGGTCATGCCAAGAAGGATAGAGCGTTCTGGAAAGAACGCAAGTTAAGGCTTGAGCGGGCTAGGAAGCGACTGCCGCGAGACGCGCGCGGTCGCTCTCGCTCTCGAGGCTCTCGAGCGGCAGGATCCGCTCCAGAGCCGTGACGCAGCGTGGGCAGAACTGGGTGCCCGCCGCCCGTCTGAGCTCCTGCAGCGCCTCTGCGGCGGGCCGGGCGGCCCGGTAGATGCGCGTCGTGAGCATGGAGTCGAGCGCGTCCGCGACATGGATGATGCGGGCTCCGAGCGGTATGTCCTTGCCGTGCAGCCGGTCCGGGTAGCCCGTGCCGTCGAAGCGCTCGTGGTGGTGGCGGATGGCCGGCACGGCGTCGTTCAGGAAGCCGAGGCGGTCGATGATGCGTGCCCCCTCCTCGGCGTGGCGCTGCATGAGCGACCACTCCTCGGAGGTCAGGCTCGCCGGCTTCAGGAGAATCGAGTCCGGAATCGCGAGCTTGCCGATGTCGTGGAAGAGCGCGGCGTGTCCGAGCAGGTCGAGCTCCGCGTGCGAGAGACCGAGCTCGCGGCCGATCGCGAGCGCGAGCTGCTGCACGCGGCGCGAGTGGCCGGCCGTGTACGAGTCGCGGGCGTCGACTGTCGCCGACAGGGACTCCATCGCCGCCGTCGAGCGTTCCTTCAACAGCTTGTTCGCAAGCTCGAGTGACACGTTCTGCGACTGGATCGTCTCGGCCGCCTGGCGAAGCTTCTGGGCGCTGCGCTGGGTGTGCTTGAGGTACGCCTCCTGCGTCTTCCGCATCAGGAGCAGTGGCACCGCGAACACCGCCAGGGCGAGCAGCTGCACGGCTTCGTATGCGAGCGCCATGACGCCGCCGATAAAGCCGTAGACGAGGTAGTGGGGAAGCAGCCACGCAAAGCGCTCCTTGAAGACCGACCACCAGCGCTCGTGGCCCTGAAGGGCGAGCGCCAGGGAGACGAGGCCCATGTTCACGGCGAAGTACGCCGCGCCCGCGAGCAGGCCGAGTCCGGAGGCGGCCAGCTGATGTCCCGTGCCGTCCGGGAAGAAGTACGCAATCTTGAAGACGCTCGCCGCCGCCAGCGACGCGAGTGTCAGCGCGCCGATGTTGAAAAGGACGTTGTGCAGCGGCGCACGACGCGCACTCCATTCGACCGCCACGCTAGCGAGCGCGAGCGGCAGCGCGGCACGGAAGCCGAAGAGCGACGCAGCCGCAAGACAGCCGACCGCGCTGACCGAGAGCACGGCGGAGCCTTCGTCCGCCTCGAGCGCGAGCGCCTGCCCCACTCCCACGAGGCCGACGACCGTCAGCAGGCCGAGCAGGTCGTTCGTGGTCCAGGTCAAGAGCAGGCCTACGATGCCGGCGCCGACACCGACAGTGCTGACGAGCCCCACGGTCAGGCTCAGGCGTCGGTCGAGCGACAGAAACCGCGGTCCATGTACAGCGTGTGGACGGGGATGGCGCAGGTCTGCACGTCGCTCCTCCGTCGGCTGAACCTGGACGGCGCTGGGCAGCGGCGCGTGATGGTCGCCGTCCTGCGGCACTGCGATCAATCGCGTCGAACGGTCGGCCGGAATGAGCAGCGGCTCGGAGCTCGCACCGAGCACACGGTTCCGTCCCTGAAGCTTTGCGCGATAGACGGCGAGGTCCGCCTGGTGGATCAGCTCGTTTGCATCGGTGCCGTCCTTCGGGAAGCCCGCGACGCCGATCGAGACCGTGGCGCGAATCGGGTCGCTCGAGGTTTCGACGTCGAAGGTGCGCTCGGCTACTGCACGCCGGATCCGTTCGGCGATCTCGAGCGCCTGATCGGGCGGCGTCTCCGGCAGAAGGATCGAGAATTCCTCGCCGCCGAAACGCGCGGGCACGTCGTAGTGCCGCAACTGCGCGCGGAAGACCTCTGCGATTCCCTTCAGCACTGCGTCGCCTGCAAGGTGGCCGTACGTGTTGTTGATGTCTCGGAGCAGGTCGAGGTCGGCCATGATCAGTGACATCGGGCGTTCGAAGCGGCGTGCGCGGCCGATCTCCTCCGCGAGCGCGGCCGCAAAGTGTCGTGCATTGAAGAGACCGGTTTTCGGATCCACTCGTGCCTCTGCCTGAAGCGCGGGGACGCTCAGCGAGCGGTGGATCAGGAACAGCGGCGTGAGTGCGAACGGGACTAGCCAGGGATTCGACTGCCAGAAGGCGTACACCGCGACGCCGAGCGCCGCGAGGACGAGGTCGGTAGCGAGATACTCGGGATCGAACAGGCCGGTCTCCCGGAACGTGAAGCCGCGCGCGAGGCGGAGCATCACGGCGAGCAGGATGTGGTTGACCGCGACGAAGACGACGCACGCCGCCAGCCCGGCGAGCGACAGCCGCAATGCATCGTTCCCGATCCCGGCGTGTCCCAGAATCAACACGCGGCCGACGAACCAGGCGGCCATCGCCGAGAGCGAGTAGTCGAGGATGTTGAACGTCTGCAGGTACCAGCGGTAGCGCATCTTCAGCCACTCCGGGACCATCTGGACGACGGCGACGAGCACGAGTAGCTCGGGCGGCAGGATCAGCGCCGCCGGGATCAAGAAGACGATGTCGGTGTGGTACGCCTGGTCGGCGGGCGTGCGAACGACGAAGAGGCGGGCCGTCGCGGCCGCCGAGGCGAGGATGAGGAACGCCGGCCACTGGTCGGTCGTCTGCAGTCTCCCGATGAACGGCAGCGTGACTCCCGCAGCGATGATGGCGACCGCGATGAAGTAGAACCGCGCGTTACGCGGCAGGCTCTCGTTCCTTCCCGAGCCGGGCTCGGCGACGAGCGAGATATCGGTGGGCGTCGCGCTCACGCCCTCGAGCGATCCTTCATCTGGGTCTCTCCTTCGCCGCGCGTCGTACTGGTGGGCCGCAGACAGAGCCCATCGCGGAACGTAGAAGGCCGCCTACCCGGGGGCATCCCCCGTTCGGGGAACCCTCGATCGATTCCCCCGAACGGGTGACCCCGGGTAGGCGCATGAGATTTAGGGATCCAGCGTGCCCGCGAGGATCGCAGCGAGCTCGGCCGGGTCGATCGCACCGGCATCGGGCTGGGCGGTCTCGTCGCCGGCGTTGTCGGCCCACGAGGCGCTCGCGAGGCTCA
>Ga0163162_10004952_pt1 | contig 12834 bp, 10 predicted proteins | sample S55metaG_FD_115310 | JGI IMG/M metagenome (GOLD analysis project Ga0163162, IMG submission 115310) | Switchgrass rhizosphere microbial communities from Kellogg Biological Station, Michigan, USA - S5-5 metaG | ecosystem: Host-associated > Plants > Roots > Rhizosphere > Soil | place: USA...
GAACTTCTCCTGCATCGCGAACGCGCGCGCCTGATCCGCGTCGATCGAGGAAATCCGGAACAGCAAGCCGTCCGGAATCTGCCCGGTGAGGCTCAGGCGCATCTCGACCAGCCTCTTTTCGACGCTGTTGCGGATCACGCGATCGCCGACGGTCAGCCAGTACGTCACCGGCTCGTTGCGAGCACCCAGGTTCGTCGCCAGGCGGCGCACTTCGATGTTCCCGAAGGAGGTCGGCAGCACACCGTCCTGAGGCTGTCCGAGCAGCTTGAATCCCTGCGCCGGATAGCAGACCTCCGGGCGATGCGCCTGCAGCCCGCCACGCTGGTCGTCGCCGTAGGCCATCGACAGCATGATCCGATAGCCGTCCTTATGAACATAGGTCCGGGTCAGAATCTGGCTGTAAAGCGAATCCAGCAACGCCTTGGTCTGCGGATTGACGACCTGCACGGGCTGGCCATTCAGAGCGACCCAGTCGCCGAACCTCTCCGGCACGGCCTGTTCCAGAACGATGCCCAGTTCTTTCGGATTGGCGGTCGCGCTATGGCGTATGCCGATGCTCGCCACCGAGGCACCGCACATCAACGCGGCGAGTACGAAGGCAGTGATTCCGAGCTTCATAGCGAGACTCCGTGGCGGGCGGGCCCCAGAATTGTCGTCGAGACGGACCGTGCCTATCGCTTTTCCGCGTGCCGCCAAGGGGTGCCTGGGGCACGCCTGACCCGCAGGCGTGCAAAGCCGCACGCTCGTGTCCTGAGCTGAGCCATGTCCGAGCACCTGCGCGCCTTCGTCGTCGTCGCCATCCTGTCGGCGTTGAGCTTTCTCGTCATGCGCCGGCCGGTGGTCGCCATGGGCATGGCGGACGAGGATTTCCGGCGCCGCCGCAACCTCTGGCTGGCCGTGACGGCACTGGCGTTTCTCTCCTCCAACTTCTGGATCTTCATGCTGATTGCGGCCAGCCTGCTGCTGCTGTTCGCCCGGAAAGACCGCAATCCGTTCGCGCTCTACCTGTTCCTCCTGTGCGCCATACCGCCCTACACCGCCGCGCTGCCGGGGCTGGGAATCGTCAACAAGCTGTTCGAGCTGAGCTTCCCCCGACTCCTGTCGCTGCTCGTCCTGCTGCCGTTCGTTCTGCGCCGGCGCGAACCCGGCACGCCGGGCTTCGGCAAGATCGGCGCCGACTGGCTCGTGGTCACCTACCTGCTGCTGGAGATGGTGCTTCACTACCGTGCAGATACGTTCACCAGCAGCCTGCGCACCGGCTTCAATTCCTACCTCGACGCCTTCCTGCCCTACTACGCGGCGAGCCGGGCCCTGCGCAACTCCAGAGACGTTCGCGACGTGCTGCTTTCGCTGGTGGTCGCCGCACTCGTCCTGGTACCGATCGCGGTCTTCGAGTTCGGCAAGCATTGGCTGCTTTATGCAGCCCTGGAAGGGGCGCTCGGCGTGAATTTCCCGGGGGGCGCCTACCTCGGCCGCGGCGGTGCGCTGCGGGCCGTCGCCACGGCCGGGCACTCGATCGTCCTCGGCTACCTGATGACGATCGCCTTGCTGCTGCTCTTCGGCCTGCGGCATGCGAATCCGCTGCCCCGCGCCTGGACGGTGGGCGTGGCGTCGCTCGGAATCGGCCTGGTGGCCACGGTCTCGCGCGGGCCGTGGGTCGGCGCCGCGGTCGGCATCCTGGCGATGACCCTGGCCAGCCGGCAGCCCGGCCGGCGCCTGATTCGCCTGCTCGGGGTCGCGTTGGCGGCGACGGTGCTGGTGGCCGTGTCGCCCTGGGGCGAGAAGATCCTGGGTTTCCTGCCATTCGTCGGCACCGTCGACGCGGCCAACGTGTCGTACCGCCAGCTACTCTTCGAAGTTTCGATGCGGGTCATCGCCATCGAGCCGTGGTTCGGCTCGCCATACTTCATGTACTCCGAGCCGATGCAGGAGCTGCGCATCGGCTCCCTGATCGACGTCGTCAACAGCTACCTCCTGGTCGCTCTGCGCTACGGCTACGTCGGCCTGGCAATGTTCTGTGCCGTGTTCGCGGCCGCGATCTGGGCGGTTATCGCGGCGTTGCGGCGCCAGCCGGACGAGGACACGGAGCGGTTCGTCCAGGGCCAGGGGATTCTCGGCATGCTGTTCGCAGTGCTGGTGACCATCGCGACGGTGAGCGACATCTCCTTCATCCCGATCCTTTGGTGGTGCGTCGCCGGCTTGGCGATCGGTTACGGCCATCTCGTCGCCGGCGAAACCGTGTCCGAGCCCACTCCGCGCAGGTTCTTCGCCCTGGGGTCGTCCAGGCCCTAGTCAATTGCCCGATCCGTCCGTTCCATCCATTCGGGGACTGAAACAGCGCGCCCTGAGAGCCGGCCGCTGGTCGGTGTTCGGCTTCGCGGCGGGCCAGGGCATACGCCTCGTCACCACCCTGGTCATGACGCGCTTCCTGGCGCCGAGCATGTTCGGCGTGATGGCCATCGCGGTGATGGTGAACGTGATCGCCTCGCTCCTCACCGACCTGGGCATCCGCCAGAACATCGTCCAGAGCCACCGCGGCGCCGATCCTATGTTCCTCGACACAGCCTGGACGGTGCAGATCGTCCGCGGCTTCGTCATCTGGGGGCTGGCGCTGGCGATCTCCGCCACGCTCTACTTGGCCGGCCGCATGGGACATCTCTCCGGGGACACGGTGTACGCCACGCCGATCCTGCCCTGGGTGCTGGCGGTATCGTCGTTCTCGGTCGTGATCTCCGGCTTCCAGTCGACCAAGGGCGCGGTCGCCGAGCGCGGCCTCGACCAGCGCCGTCTGATCAGGATCGAGCTCACCAGCCAGCTCCTGGCCCTGTTGGTCATGGTCGCGATCGCCTATGAAACCCGGTCGATCTGGTCTCTGGTCGCCGGCCAGCTCGTCGGCGGAACGGTGGGCGCGGTGCTGAGCCACGTGCTTCTTCCGGGAGCGCACAATCGCCTCGCCTGGGACCCGTCCTCGCTCAAGGAGATCGTCGCCTTCGGCAAGTGGATCTTCGCCTCGTCCTTCGTCGGCGTGTTCGCGCTCTACGCCGACCGGATCGTGCTCGGCGGGCTGGTCACGCCGAACGTCCTCGGTCAGTTCGCGATCGCTGCGACGCTGGTGGCCACGGTCCAGGGCGTGTTCTCGAAGCTTTACGCCACGGTCGTGATGCCTGTGCTGAGCGAGACCGTGCGCGGCGATCGCGATCGACTGAAGGAGGTCTTCTACCGGGTGCGCATCCCGACAGACCTGATTCTTCTGTTCTGCGCCGGCTTTCTCACCGCGACCGGCCAGCTCGTCGTCGACGTCCTTTACGACCGGCGCTATGCCGAGGCCGGCTGGATGCTGCAGATCCTCGCCGTGTCGCTGGTCTGGGCACGGCTGGACGCGAACCGGCAGCTCTACCTCGCGCTCGGACAGCCGAAGTACGCGGCCTTCCTCAACTTCGCTCGCTTCGTCAGCGTGTTCGTGGCTTTGCTTGTCGGCTTTCGTCTCGGCGGCATCCGCGGCGCGATCTGGGGCTTCGCCCTGTACCCGGTCGTGATCGCGCTGATGAGCTACCGCTTCAACGCCGAGCTGCGGATCAACGACTTCGGCCGCGACCTCGGCGTGCTCGTCGCCCTGCCGCTCGGCTACGGCGCGGGCTGGGGTCTCGAATGGATCGTCCGCCGATGATCGCCGCGGCTGTGGCCGCGGCCGCCGCGCCGACCGGTCCGCTGCGCACTTCGCCACAGCCGCGCTGCCTGCTCTGCGGCTCGGCCGGAAACCTGCTGCATGCGGCGGTCGTGGACCACTACTTCCATGTCCCGGGAAGCTGGACGCTCAGGCGCTGCCGCGATCCGCGCTGTGGCCTCGTCTGGCAGGACCCGATGGTGATCGCCGAGGACATCGGTCGAGCCTACGACAGCTACTACACCTCGGCGCAGCCGGACGAATCCGATGCCGGCCGGGGGTTCGGCGCAACCTTCTACCGGCTCGACCGCTGGTCCACGGCGCTGCTTCGGCTCCAGGCCGAGCGCCGCCGCCACGCCGCCAGCTATCTCGACGACCTGACGCCGGGCACCTTGCTCGACGTCGGCTGCGGCAGCGGCGCCTACGCCGCGGCCATGCAGTCCCGGGGCTGGAGCGTCCGTGGCACCGAGTTCGATCCGCTGGCGGCCGAAACGGCGCGAAAGACGCACGGCATCCCGGTCGATGTCGGCGATCTCGCCGGCATCGCCTATCCGGAATGCGCGTTCGACGCGATCACCGCCCGCCACGTGATCGAGCACGTGCAGGAGCCGATCGTCTTTCTCTCCGAGTGCTGGCGGATCCTCCGGCCGGGCGGGCGCCTCGTCGTCGTGACGCCGAACGTCGACAGCCTCGGCCATCGCCACTTCGCCGAGCGCTGGCGCGGGCTCGAGCAGCCGCGCCATCTCTTCCTCTACAGCACCGTCTCGCTGCGCGCCTTGTTCGGCCGTGTCGGCGTCGACCCGGCCGAGGTCTTCACCTCGGCGCAGGGCAGCGACTACGCCCTCCGCTCGAGCTGGGCCACCAGCCGCGGCGCCTGGCGCCGCGCCGTCGACTACCTCGCCATCTGGCGTCTCCAGTTCGCCGGGACCGCGGGCACGCGCCGCGGGCGCGACGTCGGCGAGGAGCTGGTCGCGGTGGCGACCAAGGGGGCGGGCTGAGATGGGAGCCGACCTGCCCTGCGACCTCAGCATCATCGTCGTCAACTACAACACCGCGCACCTGCTGGACGAGATGTTCACCGCGGTCGCGGCGGCGATCGGCGGCCTGTCGGTGCAGAAGATCGTGGTCGACAATGCCTCCCGGGACGGCTCCGCCGCCCTGCTGAGCGAACGCTACCCCGACGTGGAACTGATCGCGAACTCCGAAAACGTCGGCTTCGGACGGGCGAACAACCAGGCGCTCGCCCTGGCGCGAGGCCGCTACCTGCTGCTCCTCAACACCGACGCCTTCGTCGCCGCCGGCGGCATCGAGCGCACCGTCCGCTTCCTCGACGCGAATCCCGAAGTCAGCGTGCTCGGGGTGCGCCTGGTCGGCCGCGACGGCACGCTGCAGCCGTCGTGCCGCTACTTCCCGACGCCGTGGAACGAGTTCCTCGTCCGCACCGGGCTCGAGCGGGTCTTCCGCGGCGCCAAGCTGGTCGACGACATGCGCTGGGACCACACCTCGGTGCGCGAGTGCGACTGGGTGCCGGGCTGCTACTGCCTGCTGAGAAAGAGCGTCGTCGACCGCATCGGCCTGTTCGACCCGCGCTATTTCCTTTACTACGAGGAGGTCGACCACTGCCGGGCCGAGAAGGCGATCGGCGGCAAGGTCGTGTACTACCCCGATGCCACCGTCGTCCACATCGGCGGCGAGAGCGCCAAGTCCGACGCCGCGCTCACCGCCAGCGGCCGGCAGATCCCGGCGCTGCAGATCGAGAGCGCCTTGCTCTACTACCGCAAGCACCATGGCCGCGGCGGCCTGGCGCTCGGCGTGTTTCTCGCCGCTGCCGGCGACGCCTTGCTGCTCGTGAAGTCGCTGCTGCGCGGCCGCGGCACGGGCGGCGGCTTTCGTCGCTTCGCCACCACCTGGTCGCTCCTGCGCCGCACGGCGTGGGCGAAGCGGCCGACGCGCTGAGCCACGGTCCATGTTCGAGAACATTCGCAGCGACCTGCGCGCCCACGGCGGCAACTGGGGCGCGCAAGGCTTCTGGGCGCTGGTGGTCTATCGCTTCGGCCGCTGGCGTTACCGCCTCGAGCCGCCGCTCTTGCGCAAGCCCTTCTCGCTGCTCTACCGGATCGCCTTCAAGTGGGTGCAGATGGCGGCCGGGATCGAGCTGCCTTGCGAGGTCGAGATCGGCCGCAACTTCGTCATCGATCACAGCGGCGGCATCGTCGTCAGCGGCTTCGCCCGCTTCGGCGACGATTGCCGGATCCGCACCGGCGTGGTCGTCGGCCTGTCTCGGGTCGAGGACCCGTGCGCGCCGGTGATCGGCAACAACGTGGACATCGGTGCCGGTGCCAAGGTGCTCGGCCGGATCCGGATCGGCAACAACGTGCGCATCGGCGCCAACGCCGTCGTCGTCGCCGACGTGCCCGATGACCATGTCGCGGTCGGCGTGCCGGCAGTCGCGAAGCCGCGGGGGCCCGCCTGACCGTGGCCGCCGTCGTCTCCGAGGCCATGACGGCGCCCAGCCCCGGCGTGGTCGTGATCGGCCGCAACGAAGGCGAGCGCTTGCGCCGTTGCCTGGAATCGGTGCGCCATGCGGCCCGGGCGGTCGTCTACGTCGATTCCGGCTCGAGCGACGGCTCGGTTGCCCTGGCCACCGAACTCGGCGCCACCGTGGTGGCGCTCGACATGCACCGGCCGTTCACCGCTGCGCGCGCCCGCAACGAGGGCATGCGCCGGCTGCAGGCGATCGCTCCCGATCTGGCCTACGTCCAGTTCGTCGACGGCGACTGCGAGATGGTCGCGGGCTGGCTGCCCCTGGCCGAGCGCTTCCTCGAGGCGGAGGCGCAGGTTGCCGCCGTCTGCGGCCGGCGCCGCGAGCGCTTTCCGGAGCGATCGGTCTACAACTTGCTGTGCGACCTGGAATGGAACACGCCGATCGGCGAAGCGCGGTCCTGCGGCGGCGACGTGATGATGCGGACCGAGGCCTTGCGCCAGGTCGAGGGCTGGCGCGACGACCTGGTCGCCGGCGAGGAGCCCGAGCTCTGCGTCCGCCTGCGCGCCAAGGGCTGGAAGATATGGCGCGTCGATGCCGAGATGACAGTGCACGATGCCGCCATGACCCGCTTCGGCCAATGGTGGCGGCGCAGCGTCCGCGCCGGCTTCGCCTATGCCGAGGGCGTGCGCCTGCACGGCGCACCGCCGGAGCGGCACTGGGTCAGGGAGTGGCGCAGTGCCTGGTTCTGGGGCGCGGGACTGCCGCTTGCCATCGTCCTGGCTGCCGTGATCGCCGGCCCCGCCGCCCTCTGGGCGTTCGCAATCTACCCGCTGCAGGTCCTGCGCCTGAGATGGCGGCTGCGCGATCTGGATCGCGGCCGCTGGGCGCGCGCCGTCTTTCTCGTCGCTGGCAAGTTTCCGGAAGCCCTCGGCCAGGCGAAGTCCTGGCTGCTGCATCGCCGCCGGCAGCAGGCCGTGCTGATCGAATACAAGTAGCGAAGGGTCGTAGCGTGAAAGGTCTTCTCCCCATGCACAGGTCGATGCTCCTCCTGACCCGCGTCGTCGTCGTCCCGGCGCGCGCCTAGGCACGCCATGACCGAGCTGCGCGCCGTCCCGTTGTGCGTCGATTGCGACGGCACGCTGATCCGTACCGACCTGCTGCACGAGGGCTTGCTGTTGCTCGTCAAGCAGGCGCCGATGGCGCTGCTGCTGCTGCCGTTCTGGCTGCTGCGAGGCAAGGCCTACTTCAAGCAGCGGGTGGCCGAGCGGGTGGCCTTTCGCTGGGAGAGCCTCCCGTATCGCCAGCGCGTGCTCGAGTTGATGCAGGCGGCGCGCGCCGAGGAGCGGCCGGTGCTGCTCGCCACCGCTTCGCCCCGGGCCTGGGCCGAGGGTATTGCTGCGCACGTCGGCAGCGTCACGCAGGTCGTCGCGACCGAAGACGGGCACAACCTGCGCGGTCCGGCGAAGGCGGCGCGGCTCACCGAGCTGTATGGCCCGCGCGGTTTCGACTACGCCGGCAACGACGGCCATGACCTTGCCGTCTGGGCCGGTGCGCGCTCGGCGATCGTCGTCTCGTCGAGCCCGACGCTGGTGGCGCGGGCGCGTGCCGTGTCCGAGGTCCAGGAAGTGGTGCCCGACGAGCGTGCCGGCCCTCTGGCGTACCTGAAGATGATCCGGGTCCACCAGTGGCTGAAGAACCTGCTGATCTTCCTGCCGATGGTCGCGGCGCACCGGCTCGGCTCGACCGACAGCCTGCTCAAGGCGACGCTCGCCTTCGCCGCGTTCTGCCTCTGCGCCTCTGCGGTCTACGTGATCAACGACCTGCTCGATCTCGACGCCGACCGGCGGCATGTGCGCAAGCGCAACCGGCCGCTCGCCGCTGGCCGGATTCCGGTGCTGCATGCGATCGTCGCCGCGCCGCTGCTGCTTGCCGGCGCGCTGGCGCTGGCGCTGCTCCTGCCGCCGGCGTTGCTGCTCGTGCTCGGCGGCTATTTCTTGATGACGATGGCGTATTCGCTGCGCCTGAAGCGCCAGGTGATCGTCGACGTGCTGCTGCTCGCCGCGCTGTACACGATGCGCCTGCTCGCCGGCGCGGTGGCGACAGCGGTCGTGCCGTCGTTCTGGCTGCTCGCCTACTCGATGTTCCTGTTCCTCAGCCTGGCCCTGGTCAAGCGCTATTCGGAGCTGAAGGTGACGCTGGCGCAGAGCCAGCAGGTCGCCGTCGGTCGCGGCTACTGGGTCGCCGACCTGCCGGTGCTGATGGCCCTCGGCGTCAGTGCGGGCATGGCCTCGGTGCTGGTGCTGGCGCTCTACATCAACGACCCGGAAACGCGCCGGCTCTACCCGGGCACGCTCTGGCTCTGGCTGGTGCCGACGTTGATGCTCTACTGGGTGAGCCGGGTCTGGATGAAGACCCATCGCGACGAGATCGACGACGACCCTGTGGTCTGGGCAGTGCGCGATTGGCAGAGCCTGCTGACCGTCGCGCTGCTCGGGTTCTGCTTCGTCGCGGCCTCGAGCTGGTGAGCCCATTGCGATGCAAACGGACATGAACCGGCAGGCGGGCCTGCGCGTCGCCTATCTGGTCAATCAGTATCCGAAGGTGAGCCACAGCTTCATCCGGCGCGAGATCCTGGCGCTCGAACGCCAGGGCGTCTCGGTCGAACGCTTCGCCGTCCGCGGCTGGGGCGACGAATTCCCCGATGCCGCCGACCGCGCCGAGCGCGAGCGCACCCGCTACCTGCTGCAGCACGGCCTCGGCGGCGTGCTCGGCGCGGCGCTGACGATGGCGGCGACGCGGCCGCTCCGCTTCGCTCGGACGCTGGGGCTGGCGGTGTCGATGTGGCGCCGGTCGAGCCGCACGGTGTTCCATCACCTCGTCTACCTGGCCGAAGCCTGTCGCTTGGTGCAGTGGACCGACGCGGCCCGGGTCGATCACCTGCACGCCCACTTCGGCACCAATCCGGCCGAAGTGGCGATGCTGGCGCAGGAACTCGGCGGGCCGCCGTACAGCTTCACCGCGCACGGCCCCGAGGAGTTCGACAGCCCCGGCGCGCTCGGCCTCGGCGAGAAGGGCCGGCGGTCGGCCTTCGTGGTCGCCGTCAGCTCGTTCGGCCGTAGCCAGCTGCTGCGCTGGCTGCCGGCGGCCGATTGGCACAAGGTCCAGGTCGTGCACTGCGGCCTCGAGCAGGCCTTCCATCGCGGCGCCCCGGCCGAGGCCCAGACGGCGTCGCGGCTGGTGTGCGTCGGGCGCCTGTGCGAGCAGAAGGGCCAGCTGCTGCTGGTTGAAGCGGCCAAGCGGGTCGTCGCTTCCGGCCGACCGCTCGAGCTGGTGCTCGCTGGCGACGGCGAGATGCGCGCCGAGATCGACGCGTTGATCGACAGGCTCGGCCTGCGCGCGCACGTGCGCATCACCGGCTGGGTCGCCACCGACCGGGTGCGCGACGAGATCCTCGCCGCCCGGGCCCTGGTGCTGCCGAGCTTCGCCGAAGGCCTGCCGGTCGTGCTCATGGAAGCGATGGCCTTGCGCCGGCCGGTGATCTCGACCTTCGTGGCCGGCATTCCCGAACTGGTGCAGGATGGCGAGAACGGCTGGCTGGTGCCGGCCGGCGACGTCGACGCCCTGGCGCGGGCGATGATGGATTGCCTCGCCGCCCCCGCCGATGCGCTGGCGCGCATGGGCGAGGCGGCGCGCGAGCGGGTGCTGGCGCGGCACGACGTCGACACCGAGGCGGCCAAGCTTGTTGCGCTGTTCGCCGCGTCCGCGGCGGCCCGCGTGGTGCCGCGGCCGGCGACGGCGGAGGCTCGGCCGTGACTTTGCGCGACGTCCTCGGCCTGGCGCTGCTGCTGCTCTCGGCCCTGGCGCTCGTGCCCGCGGCCGTGCTGCTGCTGCAGGTTCTCGCCGCCGGGTGGCGCGGCGAAGCCTGGACGGCGGCGCAGTCGCGGCCGGCGCGCACCGGCACGCTCGCGGTGCTGATGCCGGCCCACGACGAGGCCGGCGGCATCGAGCCGGCGATCCGTGCCGTCATGGCGCAGCTCGCTGCTGGCGATCGACTGCTGGTCGTCGCCGACAACTGCAGCGACACCACCGCGGCGGTGGCCCGCGCCGCCGGCGCCGAGGTGATCGAGCGCCAGGACGGCGACCGACGCGGCAAGGGCTATGCGCTCGACCATGGCGTGCGCTGGCTGGAGCGCGCCCCGCCGGCCGCGGTGGTGATCCTCGATGCCGACTGCATGGCCGCGCCCGACGCGCTGCAGCGCCTGGCCGCCACCAGCCTCGCGAGCGGCCGGCCGGTGCAGGCGCTGTACCTGATGCATCCGCCGCCCGGCGCGCGTCTCGAGACGCGGATCGCCGCCTTCGCCTGGATCGTCAGGAACAAGCTGCGGCCGCTCGGCGCCGCCGTGCTCGGCGGGCCGTGCCAGCTGATGGGCACGGGCATGGCCTTCCCCTGGCCGATGCTGCGCGATGCGCAGCTTGCCAGCGGCCATCTGGTCGAGGATATGCAGCTCGGCCTCGACCTCGCCCGCGCCGGCACCGCGCCGCTGTTCTGCCCGGCGGCAGGCGTGAGCAGCGTCTTTCCGCTCGACCGTGCGGCGACGCGCACGCAGCGGACGCGCTGGGAGCACGGCCACCTGTCGATGCTCGTCGGCGTCGGCCCGCGCCTGCTGGCGCTCGGCCTGGCGCGCGGCCGGCCGGCGCTGATGGCGATGGCGCTCGACCTGATGGTGCCGCCGCTCGCCGCCCTGGTGCTGCTGCTCGGCGGACTGGCGCTGGCCGACGCGGCATGGTGGCTCGGGGCCGGCGACCCCGCACCGTTCGTCGTCGCCTTCGTGGCCTTCCTATTCGTCGATGCGGCGGTTCTGGTGGCGTGGTGGCGCGAGGGCCGACGGCTGATCGGGGTGCGCGAGCTGTTTGGCCTGCCGCTCTACATCGCCGCCAAGCTGCCGGTGTACCTGCGCCTGCTCGGCAAGCGCCAGGTCGAATGGGTGAGGACCAAGCGCGATGGCGCCGGCCGCTGACCCGGTGCGCCTCCGCGAACCGCCGGTACCGGCCGCAGTGCCGGCGCGCGAGATCGACTTCACCCGGCCGCGGGTCTGCCTGCTCGGCCTGCCGTTCGATCCGATCATCCTGCCCGAGGCGGTCGAGCGGGTCCGCGCCGATGCCTTCGCCGGCCGTCGCTGCTGGATCGCGACGCCGAACCTGAACTTCGCGATCGCCGCGCGCAGCGACGCCGCCTTCCGGCAATCGGTGCTGCGCAGCGATCTCAGCCTGGTCGACGGCATGCCGCTGATCTGGATGGCCCGGGCGCTCGGCGTTCCGATGCCGCAACGGGTTGCCGGCTCCGACCTGTTCGAGGCGCTGCAGGCGCATCCCGGGCCGCCGATCGGCGTCTACCTGTTCGGCGGACCGCCGGGCGTCGCGCCGCGCGCCGCCGAGCGCATCAACGCGCAAGGCGGTGGCGTGCGCTGCGTCGGCTTCGACGAGGCCGGCTATGGCGGGGTCGAGGCGATGAGCGGTGCGGCGCTGATCGAGCGCATCAACCGCAGCGGCGCCCATTTCATCTTCGGCGCGATCGGCGCCCAGAAGGGCCAGGCCTGGTTCGTCCACAACGCCGCGGCTGTTGCCACCGGTGTTTTGCCATCTCGGCGCCGTCGTGAATTTCACCGCCGGCACGGTGAGCCGCGCCCCGCCCTGGGCGCAGCGCAGCGGCCTCGAATGGGCCTTTCGCATCAAGGAGGAGCCTGCCCTCTGGAAGCGCTACTCCCGCGACGGCCTGCGCGCGACCGAGCTCGTGGCGACGCGGGTCCTGCCGGCGGCGCTTGCGGCGCGGGCACAGCGCGCGTCCGCCGCCGGAAAAGCGCCACCGGTGGAGATCGGCCGTTCCGCGGCCGGCACGGTCCTGCGTCCGGCGTTGGCAGTCGGCGCGGCCGCCGCAGCCGCCTTGCGCTCCGCGTTTGCCGACTGCGTCGCCGATCCGGGCCGCGTCAGCGTCGACCTGTCGGGGGTCGCCGCCGTCGGCAACGAGTTCGCCGCCACCTTGCTGGTCGCCGAGGGCTGGTTCGGGGCGCGCGGCGGGTTCGCGGTCACAGGTGCCGGCGCGGCGGCGCGCGCCGACCTGCATCGCCTGTTGTGCGACGAGCTGCTTTCGGGAAGGACCGCGTCATGACGACTTCGTCGCCCGGCGACAGCGAGCCCGAGGTCCGTGCCACCGGCGTGTCGGCGGAGGTGCCGGACTGGTCGCGCGAGGCGATGCGGGTGGGCGACTGGAATCCTTCGCGCGCCCTGCTGGCGAGCATCCGCGCCTGGCAGAGGGCCCAGGGCAGCGACCGCGCCGACCAGGTCGCCCAGCGTTGGCTCGCGGTCCTGCGGCATCGCTTCTGGAGCGTCGTCACCGGCGCCGACATCCCGTTGAAGTGCACGATCGAGGGGGGCCTGCTGCTGCCGCATCCGAACGGCATCGTCATCCATCCCAAAGTCCGTATCGGCCCGAACTGCCTGCTGTTCCAGCAGGTCACCCTCGGCACCGGCGGTCCGGTGCCCGGGACGCCGGTGCTCGCCGGCCACGTCGACATCGGCGCCGGCGCCAAGGTGCTCGGCGGCGTGACGATCGGCGCGCATGCGGTGATCGGCGCCAATGCGGTGGTGCTCTCTGACGTGCCGGCGGGTGCGACCGCGGTCGGCATCC
>Ga0163162_10004953_pt1 | contig 12828 bp, 9 predicted proteins | sample S55metaG_FD_115310 | JGI IMG/M metagenome (GOLD analysis project Ga0163162, IMG submission 115310) | Switchgrass rhizosphere microbial communities from Kellogg Biological Station, Michigan, USA - S5-5 metaG | ecosystem: Host-associated > Plants > Roots > Rhizosphere > Soil | place: USA: Michigan...
AAAGCTCCGTGCCTCCGTGCCTCGATGTGTCGTGATCAGAAGGCGGGTCGTGATCCGAAGAGGTGTTTCGTAATCGCGGATCGTGAATAGCCATCTCTGTGCCTCGGTGGCTCAGTGTGTCGTGATCAAGTGAAGTCAGTGATGCGATCAGTTTGTCGCGTGATCAGTGAAGGGCGATGAATCTCCGAAGCGCGCGCTGCCGGACTTCGCTCGGCACCAACGGAAACGTCGACAGCACGTGCTCGAATTGGGCCGGCGTGAGTCGATAGAGATGCGCCGCAATCGCCTGGATCTCGACGTACTCCTCCATCTCCTCGACCGGCTCGGTGCCTCGCGCCAACATCTCGGCAGACCGCTCGAGCCGTGTGAAGAGTGGATTTCCTGGATGGACGACAGGAACCGGTAGACGTGAGACGAGTGACACGGTCACATGCGTGTTCACGCGCAACCGAATGACGTAATTCGCCACGTAGCTGTTGAGGAGCGCACACAAGACTCTCTGCGTGGCCAGCGGAAGCGGCGTTCGGAGACAGAACAGCGTGTGTGTCGTGACGGCCCGCGCGGGAATGATGGCCGCGATGAGCGTGAGCCGGTTGGTGGCGCTCGCGACATCGCGATACGCGAGGCGGGCGCGACGTGGAATCCGTCGATTGGCCGCTGCAGACGGCCGGACCACGAGACGGCTGCTCCCGATCGCCACGCGGAAGGCGTCGATCTGCTTTCCCTCGATGACAGGGCGGCACGTTGCGTATTGTTCGCTCGGTGCAAACGACTCGCGGTCGTCGCTGGCGTTCAGCTCGCGGCCGAAGGCGGCGTGCCACCCCTCCTTTGCGCCGAGGCGCGGCGCGGACGCGCTGACGGCCTCGACGATCGCCAGGTCGGCGTCGGTGGCGAGCTCGGGAACCCCGAGGTCGTCCTCACCGGACAACCTCGCGAGCAAACGTCGCGCGAGCACGAGAGGGGCGCGCGCCGGCGTTTCGAGTTCCTCGGGACGGCCCAGCCCGAAACGGCATCGGATGGCCGTCGTCTCGCGCCCGGTCGTGCAGGTGAGGAGTACGAATCTGACGCTGCGGTGCACCGGAAAGATTGCCTGGCGATTGTCGAAGCCGGTGATCTCGTCGATCTCGGCGCGATCGAACAGGTACCGTCGCAGCGGCGCCGCACCGGCATCGCTCACGAGCCCCGACGGCGCGACCAGCCCGATCCGCCCTCCCGGCCGGACGAGCTGCAGCGCTCTTTCGACAAACAGCTGATAAAGGTTGACGTGGGCGCGGGTTTCGACCTGGTAGATCCCAGACTGACGAACGAAATCGGTCATGTGGCGCGCTTGGAGCCGCCTGCCGACCTTGGTGTCGTCGCCGCCGCTGTCACCGCGAACCATGTCCCACGGCGGATTGCCAATCACGGCGTCGAAGCCGGAAGGGCGATCGGGTGCGGCCGCAAAGACATCCGGGAAGGTCAGCGGCCAGTGCAGAAAGCGATGCGTGCCGGCGATGGTCTTGGATCGTTCGAGAAGTTCGGTCGCCACGCGATCGGGCAACGTCGACGGACGGTCCAGCAGCCGGCTCACGAGATCGACAAAGACCGTGCGGCCGGGTGCGGCGCCATCGCTCCAGAACCAGGCGGCGCACCAGAGGTCGAGCGCCGCCTTCCACTTCGACAGCGATGAGTCGTCTGCCTTCAGTGTATGAATCGTGCGTTCCTTCGCCCGCACGATCTCCGCAGACTCGTCCGGCTCGGTCGATACTTTTGACATGACGAGCGCCGCGTGAGCCAGCGTCGCGGGAAACTCGGTTTCATCGAACAACGTCAGTCGCTCCGATCGCCGCCGGCTCCGGGCGCCCCCCGGTTGTCGAGCGACATCTTCGGGTGTGGCGCCGATCAGGCTGTGTCCGGCAACGAGATGATGGTCGAGAAACGACAACGGCTTGTCAGCAGCGAGCGTCGCGAGCCACAGCGACAGGCGCGCCAGCTGCACCGCCATCGGATTCAGATCGACACCGAAAAGGCAGCGCGACGCGATCTCGCGGCGAAGCGTGACTCGATCGGCCGGCGTCACATCGTGGATGTGCCAGCGGCCCTCCTGAATGAATGCCTCTTCGGCGACCGCCGCGAGATAGCGACAGGCGGCGACGAGAAACGCGCCGCTGCCCATCGCCGGATCCACGACACGCAGCGACAGGATGTCGCCGGAGCTGCGGCCCTGTACCAGCGGCTCCAGTGTGCGGCGAACGAGAGACGTCGTCACCGCGCGAGGCGTGTAGAACGAACCGCTCGCCTTCCGGAGATCGCGCGTGCGCGTCAGCGGTGTCGGTCCAGACTGGGTCGGTTCGTACTCGAGCACGCGCTCGTAGACCGCCCCGAGCTGTTCCACGTCGAGATCGCGGTACAGGATCTTCGCGCGCCCTCCATGTGGGCCGCCGTGCATGCTGCTGAGAGCGATCACTGTCCGGCTCATGACGGCGTCGCTCAGCCGGGTGCTGTCAAAAGCAGCGGCTTGCGCCGGCGCGAACAGACGCCCGTTGAACGCAGTCACATGTAGCTCTCCGACGATGCAACCAGAGTGCGCGAGGCGCGAGATCGCATGGACGGCGCGCCATAGCCCCCTGTATGGACGACCCTCGAGCAGACAGCTGACGATGGCTTCGAGGCTGTAGCGATTTCGGTAGACCGGATGCCAGAGCGGGACGAGTCCCCGCGCCTCGGCGAAGAGCAGGAACAGGATTCGATACAAGACGGTGAGCGACTGCTCCCAGAGCAGTGGGACCGGCTGTCGTCCAACGCGAGCGAGGGCATTCAGCAGGACCTCGAGCGCCTCGAGCACACCGGCACCGAGCGACCGGCACACCTGGACACCGTGTTGACGTGAAAGAGTCACTGCGGTGTCGAGGAGGGCTGGCTGCATGGAGAACGCTCCCTTATGAGCGATTGCCCATAACAGCGCCTGCGCCTCCAGTTCACGGCCGAGCAACAGCAGATCGAACTCGAGGTAGTCGCGTGACCACGTGCGGCGTGTGTCGATCAGGCGAAGCGCCTGCCCGTTGCAACAGAAACACCATCGGGCATCGGCATCGATGGCCCCGATGACAGAGGAGCGCCATATTCGTTCGAGCGGTTCTCCCCAGCTTGCCGTGATCGCGGACAGCCCATAACGTCCGTCCGCCGTCATCTGGACGATCGACGCACTCTCACTGTCTGCCCGACCGACGACGGTTAATCCCAGCAGCTCGACGAGCGGCAGAAGCGCAACCTCAGTAACGGCACGCACACTCGATGCGAAGCCAAGTGTCGACTCGATTCGCCGCGAACATTCCGCAACCTGTCGAGCCCACGCGGTCGGCGGTGTGCTGGCGCCGTGAACGGTGGGCAACACATCCCGAATGAACGACGCGGTGAGCAACCGCCCGTACACTGCGGGAATCATCAGCGGATGACGGCGAAGGCGAGGCGGCCTGGTTCGGGGGCGACCTGCGCGGCTGCCGCGAGCTCATCGATCCGAATGCGACAACGCGTGAGCGCCTGGTCCAGGACGGCATTCTGAGCGGCATGCATTCGTTCGACGCGGCGGTCGAAGAGGCTCCGTTGCAGCAATCGCGCCGATAGCCTTGCTCGTTCGTGCTCGAGCGCGCCGGCAATCGCGTGTTCGCGCCGTGAAGCCAGCTCCAGAAAGGGCCGCAGCGACGAAACCAGTGAAGCCAGCGCGGCCTGGCGCTCACCATCGAGTCTCGATGCAAGCAGTTCGGCCGCCGCGTCGATTGATGTAAGGAGGGCGCGCGAATCGAGATGGGCAGCGGTGCAGGCTGCGAGAACCGTTCGCCAGAGGACGTAATTCGTTGCGTCTGTGAACGCGAGGGAGAAGCCCCACAGAATGCTGTGACCATTCCTCCGCCGTCGCCGCACCGTGACGAGAGGCCGCGACTCTGGAACGAGATCCCGGCGCTGATCGATCAGTATCCGAAGCTGTTCGAGACGCACCGTTTCCGCGTGCGCCATCCCGCGAACGTGCTGGATCTCTGGCTGTGCCTGACGAAGCCGCTCGAGGGCATCCGCTGCCACACCGGAGCGGAGCAGCAGCCTGGCTACGTAGGATTCTTCGCGAGTACCGGCTGCAACCAGGTGAAGTGCATGGACGCGACGGGATTGCCCGATGCGCTCGACCCGCCCGATTCGCTGCTCGAGCCGAACCGGCGTCCATGGCAGCTCGAGGTTCACCACCAACCGGCATCGTCTCTGCAGGTTGAGTCCCTCGCTGGCCGCATCGGTTGCTAGCAGCAACCGCGCGGCGCCGTTCGTGAAGGCGCGTAGAGCGTCACGACGTTCAGTCGTGCTGAGGCCGCCGTGCAGCGTCAGAGGTGCGAAGACGTGCAGCGCCTCGGCCAGCCGCGTGAGCGTGTCGCGGTACTCGGTGAACACGATTGCTGGCTCGTGTGTCCGGCGCAGCAGCCGGGTGAGCCTGACGACTTTTGACTCGGCATTCTGTGCACGACGGGCGAGGAGCAGGATGCGTTCGAGCCATCGGCGTTCTTCGTTGCGATTGTGAAGGCCAGGCACGGAAAGCTCTGCGCCGGGTTCCTCATCGGCAGAGTGTTCGAACATCGGCAACATCAGTTGCGCAATGACGGATGAGCCGTCGCCTTCGAGAAGGTCCAGCCGCCTCTTGACCGAGCGAGCCAGGGAGGCGGCGCTGCTGCAGGCCCGGCGGGTGAGGATCATCATCGCCAGGTGCGCGGCATCGGTGCCGGCAGGGCGCTGAGCGCGGACCTTGTCGGCATAGACTGCAAGTGCTCGATGCATCTCGCGTTCGGCCAGCGTAGGCCGCACTCGCAGCGACGTCGTCCGCCGTGGTACGGCAAGGCCCACGTCGTGGCGCGTACGCCGGAACGTGAGCAGTGGGAACGAACGATCGAGATCCCCGATACCGCAGAGCGACGCGAACGCCCGTTCGTCGCCCGAGTGCGGCGTGGCTGTCAGCATTACGACCGTTCGCGCCCGCCGCGCCAGGGCGCCGGCGGCCGCGGCTCGATCAGACAGGCCGGCGAGTCCGTGTGCTTCGTCGAACACCACGGCGTCCCAGACCAGGGCCTCGAGAGAGCGCATGACCTCCGCCCGCTTGATGAAGTCAATGGATGTGATGGTCACTGCACGGCCTGACCACGGATTGGCGGTGCCCCATGCTGCTCCGAGCCGCGCGAGCGAAGCCGAGTCGGCAAGCCAGGCGTCGAGACGGAACCGGTGATGCAGTTCGCCTTGCCACTGTTCCCGCAGCGAGGCGGGCGCCACGACGAGCACGCGACCGTGCCGCGCTCGTTCGAGAATCTCGGCGATGATGAGCGCCGCTTGAATCGTTTTGCCGAGACCGACTTCGTCAGCGATCAGGATGCGCGAGGCGATCCCGTGTGTAACGGCCAACGCCGGTTCGAGCTGGAACGACATCAGGGAGATGTCGGCTCGTACTGGCGCCCGCAACGACGGCCACGACGGCGTGGCATCGCAAAGCAGCGCTCGCGCGTGCTGGCGCCATCGGCGCGGTCGCACCCGTCGCGGCGACCGATCCGACGTCAGCCTTTCCACGATCTCGAACGGCAGGAGGAACGAGGTCAACTCCTCGCGGTTCGATCGGTTCTGTCCCCTGACGTCCAGGACGGACGCGGTTACACCGGGCGTCTGACGGGTGACGACCCAGCGCTCATCGCGGATACGAACGGATTCGCCGGGCAAGAGCGATGCGTGCGGCATTCGAGCCACGTGGTGCACGGGACGTGCCCTGCCTCAATCTGGCCGAAACCCGCGCGAAGCGTGCTCAAATGTTGGAAAAACTCCGGCACGATTTCGCTCGAGACGGAGCAAAAACGGGCGTCATGAAGATCCCGATTGAGGACTCGATCGACCTTCATACCTTCACACCGCGCGACGTCGTGTCCGTGGTGGAGGAATACGTGACGGCTGCCCATGAAGCCGGGTTACGGGAGGTCCGCTTGATTCACGGCCGCGGCAAGGGCATTCAGCGCGGGCTCGTGCAGCAGGCCCTCGAGCGTCACCCGCTGGTCGTGGAATTCTGGGACGCTCCCGAGTCTCACCTCGGCGCGACGGTTGCGTTGCTAGTAAGCGGGCAGTCGTGATGCCGGGTCTAAAAAGCAAGACCCGGCCTACGACTAAAGAACAAGACCCGGCCTACGGCTACGTACGGCGGCGGCCAACGACAGCGTAGGGCGGGTCCTGCTCTTTGGACCCGCCACAGTAGTGGCTGCCGCCTACTTCGCGTAAGTGGCCGTGACCGTCGTCTTGATGCCGCCGCGCACGGTGAAATCACCGACGACCGTCATGCGCCGTGGCTGGCACGCGCCGACGAGATCATCGAGGATCTGATTGGTGACCGCCTCGTAGAAGATGCCGCGGTCGCGGAACCCGATCATGTAGTACTTCAGCGACTTGAGCTCGATGCAGTGGTCCGCCGGCACGTACGTGATCCGGATCTCACCGAAGTCCGGCAGTCCGGTTTTCGGACAAACGGATGTGAACTCAGGGCAGTTGATCGCGATCTCGAACTCCCGCTCGGGACGTGGATTCGGAAATGTCTCGATCGGCGCCGTGCTTGACATCGAAGCAAAATTCTAGCACTTTGGGCCTAAATCGCTTGATTGTGCGCGGGACTTCGTTGACACCATGGGAGGCGCGCGTTAGCATTACGGCGATTTCACAAGAGTTTCCGCGGCAGTGTGAGGCGCGCGCATCTGCGTTTGCGGTCTAGAGTGGCGCGCACAAAGAATTGGGGGGACGTGATGGCAGAGGCCCGGAGAATGGGCAAATCAGAATTGTTCTCGCACTTCGCTGAACGGTTCGAGGTCAAGCGGACTCAGGCGAGAGAATTTTTCGACGAATTGACCACCCTTTCAGAAAAGGAACTCAAGCGATCAGGTGAGTTCGTGCTGCCGGGTATGGTGAAGCTGGTTGTCCAGAAGCGGAAGGCTCGCATGGGCCGCAATCCGGCAACCGGTGAAGCGATCAAGATTCCCGCCAAGACCGTGGTCAAGGCGCGCATCGCCAAGCAGCTCAAAGACGCGGTTCTGCCCAAAAAGTAGCGAAACCCGCAGCGGCACCGTCCGCTCGATTCCCCCCTGACCCGGCGCCGCTCGAACGCGCCGGGTTGATTTCGCCAACTGACGCGAGGCGCGTCAGTTGCCCCTGATCCGCCGCGCGAGCTGCCGGATCTCCAGCTTGTCCATCTTGAATTTGAGCGTGCTCAGCGGAATGCCGAGCGCCCGCGAGGTGGCCGTTACGTTCCACGACGACTTCTCGAGAGCGCGCACGATGAAGTTGCGCTCGAATGTCGAGAGCGCCCGTTCGAGCAGATTCTCGGTCGCGGCGTGATCCTGCGTATCGAGCTTCGCGACATGCAGCTCGTACGGCAGATCCTCGTCGGTGATCCAGTCCTTGTCAGAGACCGCGACCAGGCGCTCGATGAGGTTCTCGAGCTCTCTGATGTTTCCCGGCCACCAGTATGACGAGAGGATGTCCAGCGTCGAATCGGCAATCCCCTGGATGTTCTTGCGGAATTTGTTGTTGTAGCGGCGAAGGAAGAATCGCGCGAGCTCCGGTAGATCCTCCAGTCGATCGCGCAGTGCCGGCATCCGAATCGGGATCACGTTGAGGCGGTAGTACAGGTCTTCGCGAAACCGCCCCTCCTTGACCGCCTTGTCGAGGTCGACGTTGGTGGCGGCAATGAGCCGGAGATCCGTCTTGATCGGGTGGGTGCCGCCGACCCGCTCGATCTCTTCTTCCTGAATCGCGCGCAGGAGCTTCGCCTGCAGCTCGTATTTCAGATCGCCGATCTCATCGAGGAAGAGCGTCCCGCCAGCCGCGAGCTCGAACTTGCCGAGCTGCTGGCGGATCGCGCCGGTGAAGGCTCCCTTCTCGTGGCCGAAGAGCGCGCTCTCGACAAGCTCCTTGGGAATGGCCGCGAGGTTCACGGCCACGAATGGAGCGGTCGGGCGACCTGACTCGCGATGAATCAAGCGCGCGAGCAGCTCCTTGCCGGTTCCGCTTTCGCCGAGGACGAGCACCGTGGCCGAGATCTTCGCAACCTTCTGAATCAGCTCCACGACGCTCCGCGTACTGCGACTCGGGCCGACGACGAACTCACGGTCGTTCTGCTCGGCGACTTCTTCTTTGAGCCGCGTGACGTCCCTGCTCAGGTCCTGACGTTCAGCCGCATTGGCAAACAGCGTGCGGATGCCCTCGGGGTCGACTTCTTTCGAGATGTAGTGATACGCCCCGTGCCGCATCGCCTCGATCGCGATGTCGAGCTCCTTCGTATTCGAGATGGCGATCACCTCGACGTAGGGCCAGTTCTCTCTGGCGATCTTCAGCACCTCGAATCCGCTGATGCCGGGCAAGTGAACCTCGAGGAGCATGAGGTCCACGTCCTCCTTCTGCATCATCTGGAGCGCGGCTTCACCCGTCGCGGCTCTGAGCACGCGGTAGTCGCGCCGCAGGGCAGCGGTCAGTACTTCGCGGATCTCCTCGTCGCTGTCGACGACGAGCAGTGTCTTCCGTCGATCTGGAGGCATTGGGAACGGCGAGTATATTATGAGGTTTCGATGGCGAAATCGTTCGATGTCGTGGTGATCGGCGCGGGCACTGGCGGGTACGTCGCAGCCATTCGCGCCGCGCAGCTCGGGAAGACCGTGGCCGTCGTCGAGAAACAGAGTGCGCTCGGCGGCACCTGCTTGATCTGGGGATGCATTCCCACCAAGGCCCTTCTCGAACACGCGCACGCGCTCAAGGTGATTCAGCACGCGGCCGAGTGGGGCGTGACGATTCCGCCGGGCAGCCCTGCCATCAACATGCCGCAGGTGCACGCCCGCAAGGACAAGATCGTCGGCGGGCTCACCAGGGGAGTCGAGTTCCTCTTCAAGAAGAACAAGATCACTTGGGTCAAAGGCACCGCCCGGCTGGCCGGGTCTGGAAAGGTCGATGTGGTCGAAGGTGACAGGCAGACGCTCGAGGCCAGGGAGATCATCATCGCCACTGGCTCGGCGCCGCGTAGCGTGCCCTCTGTGACGATCGATCACACGCGCATCATCACCAGCGATGAGGCCATCCACTTGAAGGAGGTTCCCGGGTCACTTGTCATTCTGGGCAGCGGCGCCGTGGGAGTGGAATTCGCGTCCATCTACCGGCGCTTCGGCAGCGCGGTGACGATCATCGAACTCCTTCCGCGGCTGGTGCCGGTCGAAGACGAGGCAGTGTCTGCGGAGCTCGAGAAGTCGTTCAAGAAGCAGGGCATCACGGTCATGACCGGCACGAAAGTCACAAGGGCCACGGCATCGTCGAGCGGGGTCGCCATCGAGGCCGACACCCCCGATGGCAAGAAGAGCACGATCAACGCGGATGTGCTGCTCGTCGCGACCGGCCGCGGACCGGTGACAACGGGACTGGGAGTCGAGCAGGCCGGTATCACACTGGAACGGGGCTACATCAAAGTCGACGAGCTCTATCGCACATCGGTGCCCGGGATTTCAGCCATCGGCGATGTCATCACGCTCGGAACGGGTGTGCATCCACAGTTGGCGCACGTGTCGTCGATGGAGGGGATCATCACGGCGGAGCGCATCGCCGGCCAGCCGGTGCAACCGCTTAACTACGACCACGTACCCGGTTGCACCTATTGCGATCCCGAGATCGGGAGTGTCGGCCTCACCGAAGCCCGGGCAAAGGAGCGCGGCTACGACGTGCGGACAGGTACGTTCCCGTTTGGTGTGCTCGGGCGCGCGAAGATGGCGGGTGAGTCCGAGGGGTTCGTGAAGATCGTTGCCGATAAGAAGTACGATGAAGTGTTGGGCGTGCACATGATTGGACCGCGATCGACGGAGCTGGTGGCCGAGGCGGTACTGGCGCTCCGGCTCGAGTGCACTGTCGAAGAGCTGATCAAAACAATTCACGCGCATCCGACCTTCTCCGAAGCTGTCGGCGAAGCAGCGCATGCAGCTCACGGCGCGGCCATCCATATGTAAGCCTGTAGGCCGTCGTGTTCGGCTTTAGCCGGACTGAGTCGACGTAGTGTCCGGCTTTAGCCGGACCTGGCACCCGAAAGAGTTCTCCATGCCCACACCCGTCCTGATGCCCCAGATGGGCGAGTCGATTGCCGAAGGCACCATCGTGAGATGGATCAAGAAAGTCGGTGACGCCGTCGACCGGGATGAGCCGTTGTTCGAGATTTCCACAGACAAGGTCGACGCCGAGATACCCGCGCCCGCGGCGGGCGTTCTCACCGAGATCAAGGTCAACGAAGGCGAAACTGTTGCCGTGAACAGCGTCGTGGCAACGATTGGCGCCGCGTCTGAAATCTCGAAGCAGGAACCGTTGGGTAGCGCGCCCCCGCCTGCCGCTCCCTCGCTTGATTCTGTTGTTCCGCGTGACGTCGACGCGCCGCCGGCGAAGCCGGCGGCCACGCCGCGCAAGACCAACGGGCGAACCGCCGCCAAGCCCTCCGAGGACGATTCACGCAAGCAGCGGTCGTCGCCGCTGGTCAGGCGCATCGCGCGCGACAACGACGTCGATATCTCGCAGATTCACGGATCTGGTCTCGGCGGGAGAGTGACCAAGAACGACATCCTGGAGTACATCGACTCGGAGACCGGGACTGGGGACTCCTTGGGCGCCGAAGCGCCTGGCGCGAAGGCGGCGGGATCCGGAACTCGGGACACGGGACTCGGGACTCGGGCCGTGGATCCTGGATCCCGCGTCGAGATCAAGCCGCTCTCTGTGATGCGGAAGAAGATTGCCGAGCACATGGTGATGAGCCGCCGGACCTCGGCTCATGTGCACTCGGTCTTCCACGTGAACTTCTCTACCGTCGAGCGAATCCGTCAGCAGAAGAAAGCCGAGTACGAGCAACTCGGCACGAAGCTGACCTACATGGCGTTCATCGCCAAGGCGGTGGTGTCCGCGCTGCGCCGTTTCCCGATTGTCAATGCCTCGCTCGATGGCGATAACGTGATCTACAAGAAAGACATCAACCTCGGGATCGCCGTCGCGCTCGAGAGTGGTCTCATCGTTCCCGTCATCAAGCACGCCGACGAGAAGAATCTCCTCGGGTTGAGTCGCGCCATCGCCGATATCGCGACGCGCGCCCGATCGAAGCAGCTCAAACCCGAGGAAGTTCAGGACGGCACCTTCACCATCACGAATCCAGGTCAGTTCGGATCGCAGTTCGGGATGCCGATCATCAACCAGCCGCAGGTCGCCATCCTCGGTGTCGGCACCATCGAGAAGCGTCCGATCGTCGTCGACGACGCGATTGCGATCCGGACGATGGCGTACCTCACATTGGGCTACGACCATCGACTGGTGGATGGCGCAACCGGCGATCAGTTCATGTCTGAAGTGAAGCAACAACTCGAGAACTTCGATGCCCAATAAAGACACCGGGTGTCATTTCGCCGGAGGGTGTACAGCGAAATGACACCCGGTGTCTTGTCCGCGTTGCGCCAGCTCGAAGTTCGCCGGATGGGCCTGGTCGGATACCAGGAGGCGCTCGAACTTCAGCGTGAACTGGTCGAGGAACGACGGGCGAATCGAATCCCGGATCTGCTCCTGCTGCTTCAACACCCGCCGGTCATCACGCTGGGTGTTCGCAGCGAGACCGCGCGCGCCAACGTCGTGGCCACGAGCGAGCGGCTGGCCGAGCTCGGGATCGAGGTCCACGAGACCGGCCGTGGCGGCGACGTCACGTATCACGGCCCCGGGCAGATCGTCGGCTATCCAATCCTCGACCTGCGGCCGGACCGCTGCGACGTCCACAAGTACGTGCGCGATCTCGAAGAAGTGATGATTCGGACGTGCGCCGACTACGGCATTGCAGCAGGCCGCATCGCCGGCCTGACAGGGACGTGGGTCGGGGCAGAAAAGATCGGCGCGATCGGCATCCGCATCTCGCGCTGGATCACGAGTCATGGATTCGCGTTCAACGTCCGGACGGATCTCGATCATTTCAAGCTGATCGTTCCGTGTGGCATTTCGGATCGCGGCGTGACGTCACTCGAGCGGCTGACAGGACGAACGATTGCGCTCGATGCAGTGGAAGATGCGCTTGTTCGCCGGTTCTCTGAGGTATTTGAAAGGCGTGCCGCGTAGTGCCGCAGTCGCTGTTGCGAAATCCTGTTTCCGTATGCGCCGCCGCGCTGGCGGCCAGCGTTTTGTTGGCGGACTGTGCGCTGCGGAGCGCGCGACTCCAGGATTACGGCATCCCCCCATGTGAAAAAGGTACAGAAAGCGACCTTCTCTCCGCCGCTGCCCTTCAGTGCTGGTTCTCGGCAACGAATGGACGCTGGCGCACGCTTGGCCACCAGTCTCACCTGGAGGCGCTGGTGGTCGATGTCGAGGCGCGGCAGGCTCGCGACGACGCGCACGAGATCGCCCGCCGTTTCGTCGAGAGCACGTTCGCGAGCGCGTATTCCGAGATCCTCGTGTACGTCCGGCCGGATCCAAGCAATCGGAGCAACAGCGTCCGTCGCGTTCGCTGGACGACGAGTGGTACGTTCGAAACGCTCGACTTCGCCAGTGCCGACAGCGATTCGCCGCTGGCAGTGCAGTCTGCAGTCGGAGGTCGATAGCTGACACGCAGGCAGGTGCGGGGAAATTCCCACGGGCTGCGAGAAAATCAACCCGATCTCGAAAAATCCACGCTGCACGTGCGACAGCCGGCGATCACAAGAAGCTCGCTGCACACTACCGGGCACACGCAGCCGAGCACGAAGCTGACGCCAAACTGCATGAGGAACTGGTAACAGCCTTGCGCAAAGACAGTGAGTCCTTTGGGCACGCCTG
>Ga0163162_10004954_pt1 | contig 12828 bp, 11 predicted proteins | sample S55metaG_FD_115310 | JGI IMG/M metagenome (GOLD analysis project Ga0163162, IMG submission 115310) | Switchgrass rhizosphere microbial communities from Kellogg Biological Station, Michigan, USA - S5-5 metaG | ecosystem: Host-associated > Plants > Roots > Rhizosphere > Soil | place: USA...
CGCTTCGACATGCACGAAGCCGTACTGAGGCTCGCAGACTATAATGGCCTCTCGCTTGATGCCTATCGCTTCGAAACATTGGACATGTTCTACCGCATGGCGGCCCGTGCCTCGTTAAGGGCCGCCGCGTGACCTCTGCTCTGCCCGCCCAGCGCGTGGAGATGATCCCGATCGAGCGCATCACCATCCTCAATCCGCGCGTTCGCAGCCAAAAGAACTTTAAGGAGATCGTCGACAATATCGCGCAGCTCGGTCTCAAGAAGCCGATCACGGTCACGCGCCGAGCTGAAGCCGGCGGCCCCTTCTATGATCTGGTCTGCGGGCAGGGACGCCTCGAAGCCTATAAGATCTTAGGTCAAGGTGAAGTGCCGGCGCTCGTGGTTACGGCCGATCCTGAAGATTGCCTAGTGGCCAGTCTCGTTGAAAATTGCGCTAGGCGCCATCATCGTGCCATCGATCTTCTCCACGACATCCACGGCATGCGGGAGCGGGGCTACTCGCTATCCGAAATCGCGCGCAAGACTGGATTATCCTTGGAGTATGTCAGCGGCGTCGCTCGGCTCTTCGAAAAGGGCGAGCAGCGCTTGCTCCAATCCGTCGAAAACGGAACAATCCCGGTCAGTGTCGCCGTCGAAATCGCCGAGGCGGACGACCATGAGGTGCAGGCCGCGCTATCCAACGCCTATGAACGTGGATTGCTCAAAGGCCGCAAGCTGCTCGCTGCCAAGAAACTCGTGGACATCCGCCGCCGCCGCGGCAAAGAGTTCAGCAAGAATAGTAATAACAAGCATCGCGAGCGCGTATCGGCCGAGGTTCTGGTGAAGGCGTATCAGGAAAGCGCCGATCGCAAGCGTGCCATGATCCGGAGAAACGAATCGACCCGCACCCGTCTCTTGGTCATTACCGAGGCACTTCGACGGCTATCGCGAGACGAGCAATTTCTGGCCATTCTTGAGGACGAAAATTTGGCGACGATGCCCGAGAATATCGCCGCGCGCCTTCGTTTGAATATGGATCTGCACCGGTGAGTAGGCGCAAACCCGCCCAACCAGTCGCGCTCGCCTTTGAACATGCGACGCTGCGCATCCCCTTAGTTGACATCCTCCCCTTGCGCGAAGTGTCGCGCGCGGTTCGCAAATCGGCCAAATATGCTCAGATCGTAGCATCGATCGCTGAGGTCGGCATCATCGAGCCTCCGGTGGTGGTTCGTGACCATCTTAAGGCGAGTAAGTTTCATTTACTCGATGGGCATTTGCGCATCGATGTCCTTCGCGAACGACAAGAGAGCGAGGTGGTGTGCCTCGTCGCCACCGAGGACGAGGCATTCACTTACAACCGTCGCATAAGCCGGCTCGCAATGATTCAGGAACACAAGATGATCTTGAATGCGGTCAAGAAGGGCGTCTCCGAAGAGCGGCTTGCCCGCGCTTTGAACGTCAATGTGGCACTTATTCGGAAAAAGAGAAATCTGCTGTCCGGCATATGCCCAGAGGTTGCTGACCTGTTGCGCGACAAGCATGTACCGCTGAACACGTTCAAGGAACTGCGAAAACTCAAGCCAATGCGCCAAATTGCTGCGGCCGAGATGATGGTGGCAATGAACCGCTACTCGACGAATTATGCGGTATCGATCGTCGCTGGGACGCGGGAAGACCAGTTCGTCGAAGGCAAACGCAAGCCGGCTCGGGGCCTGACGGAAGCCCAGGCCGCGTTGATGGAACGCGAATCCGCCGATCTTGATCGAGAGTTCAGGCTGATCGAGCAAAGCTTTGGCGCAGATCATCTCGATCTTGTTTTGGCCACGGGGTATATTTCAAGCTTGCTCGCTAATGCGCGCGTCGTTCGATATCTGGCGCAGCACCATCACAGTCTGCTGAGCGAGTTCCAGAAGATCACCGATCTGTCGAACGCTGCATAATGGGCGCCCGGACCCGATAAGCGCAGGACCACGCCGATGCCCGCGCCAACGGCGGATATTGCCGCCGAGCCTCACAGGCGCCCACCGTGAGATTCCTCATACCGCGACCTCATGCCTTTCTGCGGATCGACCATATCAAAGCCGAAAGGCTCGTTAGAATTGCAGACAAACCAATGAGCAACGTTCCATCAATAACGATCATAGGCGACTCCATGATCGTCGTATTGTTCCTTTTTTGTTCCTACATTGGAAGACCCCGTACGGCGGCACTACGGATGCCGGCGGAAGACATGGAGAACGAGCATGACAATGGGCGCCGGGTCGGAACCCAACGCCCATTGGAACAAAAAAGGGATCGCAGCGCCCAGAGGGAACATAGGGTTGGCTGCGGATCGAGAATGCGCCCGGCTCAGTTACGAAAATCCATATGGCGCCAGTTTATCGTTATCCTTACCGCCTTCGTAAATATGGTTACAACATGACTGTGGATGCCGCGTTCAGATCACAGCCATGCCTCTCTGCCGAGAGTTACCAGCGCGGTAGTCACCCAATCCTGAACCTTAAAGTCGTTCGACGCTTGCAAGATTGATTCAATGCATGACGGGCGCCATCGGAGTCTTGGTGGTGGTTGGTGCTGGCCGTGCCGCAACTGCACCCTTGTGCTTGTAATAATAACGACTAGCGGCGCATCCCGCGACCGCTCCGGCGATAGCATGATGTTGAGCGTAATGTCCCGCCACGCCGCCAGCGATCGCACCCCGGCTGCAGCCTTTGGCGAGCAACGGCCCCGGAGCAAACAGGGTTACAGCGGTGATCGCGATGATGAGCTTGGTCATGACCCGGTTTGTCCTTTCATTTGCAGCCTGTCGCTGGCTATGTCCAATGCCTCACGATTTGAGATGCTCCGCTCGTCGATGCGTAGGCTTTCCCACCGAAACAGAACTGCGACCGTGCGCCCCGAAGGTCGACAATCAGATGGGTGTGCCTGGGCCGAGTCCAGACTGGCAGGAGTCAGATTGCAGCAACGCAATAGCCGCCATTCGGCGCCCCTGTGGTGAACGACAGGGCTCGCCAACATAGCCGACGCTCACGACGCTTTGATTGGCCGTCGAAATCCGCCATTCATTCACACCACGAATTATGGCGCCTCCGGGGGCCGATTGCCGGCTGACCGGTTTGGATCAGCTGCCCTAGAAGATCTGCCCCTCAAAAGGCAGCGATGTATGCGTGAACAGCGTCAGATCGAGAGATCAGGCGTTGCGCGTCACGCGCGCCGCCAGTCCGGCGAAGTCATCGTCGATCACCTCTCTAATCTGACGCTCAATCCCGCGGGTAAGCTCTTCCGGAACTTCGACCCGGAAGCCCCGAGCAACCAACCCGTCGATCGCCCAGCGCACGCAGTAATCGGCCGCCACGCCGATCACAGTAACGTCCGCGACCCCTCGCGCCTTGAGATCCGCGAAGAAGTTCTCGCGCGGAATCCGCTTTGCCGAAGGGTCGCGCGCGTCCTCGATCCAAAGCCCGTCTTCGGCCCACATGTCGAACACGCCCTTTTCGATCCGCCATGCAGGTATGACCGGATCGAGCGCCGTCACGTCCAACACGTTGCTCCAGCCCTCGCTGCCCCGCACGCAGTGGATCGGGAAAGCCTCCGCCTCGGCTGAGCCGGCATAGACCTCTGGCACATGGGTATCGAAGGTGAACAGCACGCCCGCTGTGTCCGCTTGATTGAGTGCATGCAGCCAGTCCTCCATCGGGCCGATCAGCGCGTCGGCCCCCAGAACGCTGAGCGCGCCATCCGCATCCATAAAGTCCTTTTGCGTGTCCACCAAGATCACGAAGCGCGCCATCGGAAGCCTCCTTAGTTTCATGACAGTTGACATATATTCGAATCGAACATAAGTAAAGCGCATCTTGCATATAAGGTGCTACGATGACCGAAGCCGATTTCCTGAAAGACTATGACCCGGCCGCCTTCGAGCGGCCGTCGGTCGCGGTCGATCTGGTGCTGCTGGGTCTTCAAAAGGGACGCCTGTCGGCTCTGCTGCTCCATCGCAACCAGCATCCGTTCGCCGGTCGCTGGGCGCTGCCCGGCGGCTTCGTCGGAATTGACGAGGCGCTCGATACCGCCGCCGAGCGGGTGCTCCACGAAAAGGCAGGGATCGCACAAGCGCATCTGGAACAACTCTACACCTTTGGAGCTGTCGACCGCGACCCACGCATGCGGATCATCACCGTCGCATGGCTTGCGCTCCTGACCGAGGATGCCTTCGCTACGGCGCTGGCGGCTAATCCAGCGTTGCAGCCCGCCGCAATCGAGGTGCCGAGGGCGACCAATACAGGTGGGAGCGTGCGTCTCCTGTCTCCCAAAGGCGGCGCTCTACCGATCGCTTTCGACCATGCCGACATCCTCGCGCTCGCGATCCTTCGGCTGCGTGGCAAGCTCGATTATTCGGACGTCGGCTTCGCGCTGCTGCCTGAGCTGTTCACGCTGCGCCAGCTGCAAGACGTCCACGAGGCGATCCTGGGCACGACGCTCAACAAGCCCGCCTTCCGCCGGCGCATGCTGGACAAGGGCTGGCTCGCCGCCACCGGCACGCGGGAAGAGGGCACGTCCTACCGCCCCGCCGAACTGTTTCGTTTCCAACGGCCGCTCTGATCCAAAGGAGGATATTATGGCCACCATCCGTAACCTCGGCTTCGTCGCTCAGCTGCGCAGCGAGGCATCGAGCCACGTCATCCGCCACCGCAACGGCCGCGTGCGGCAGAGCGGCCGGGGCCTCGTCTTCTGGTTTCGGCCGGAGACCGCCAGCATCGCCGAAGTTCCAATGGACGATCGCGAGATGACGCTGTTCGTGAAGGGCCGCAGCCAGGATTTCCAGACCGTGTCGGTGCAGGGCACGATCGGCTGGCACGTCGTCGATCCCGAATTGCTGGCGAACCGAGTCGATTTCTCGATCAGCCTGTTCACCGGTAGGCCGCAAGGCGAGCCAATCGAGCGGATCGAGGCGCGCATCGCCGGCATCGCCAATCAGGCGGTGCTTCAGCATCTGGCGCAGGCGCCGGTCCGCGCTTTGCTCGATGCGGGGCCCGAGCCGCTGCGCGGGCGGCTGGAAGCAGTACTCGCCGCCGATCCCGCGCTGGCGGAGATCGGTGTCGCGGCGGTGGCGGTGCGGCTCACCAACCTCGCCCCCACCAGCGAGCTCGAGCGCGCTCTCCAGACCCCGACCTTCGAGGCGCTCCAACAGAAGGCTGACGAGGCCACATTCGAGCGGCGTGCTCTGGCCGTCGAGAAGGAGCGCGCTATTGCCGAGAACGAGCTCGCCACCAAGACCGAGCTAGCGCGCCGCGAAAAGCTCCTGATCGCCGAGGAGGCGGAGAATGCTCGTAATCGGGCGACAGGCGTCGCCGAGGCGAACCAGATCGAGGCGGCGGCGGAGGCCGATCGCATCCGCACCGTCGAGGGCGCCAGGGCGGAGGCTGAGCAGCAGCATATCGCCGTCTATCGCGACCTGCCGCCCGCCATCCTGCTCGGACTCGCCGCGCAGCAGCTCGCCGGCAAGCTGGAGACGATCGAGCACGTCAACATCACACCCGATCTGCTCGCCGCGGTGCTGGGCGAGTTCCGCAAGCCGCCGGCACTGATCGAAGGCCGCTGAGGGACGCCGCCATGGCCACAACCACCCCCCGCGCTGTATTCGTGACGCGCGAGACCGACTATGAGCTGCTCGTCGCCCGCCACGCGACGCGGGATCAAGCGCGCTTCTTCCTCGAGACGCGCGGGCAGCGCATCGAGGAGGTCGAGGCGCGGCATCACCGCTTCCACGCCGTGCTGACCTCGGCGCGGGCGGCGGTGCCGGCGGAGTGGCGGCAGACTTTGGTGAAACGCGCCGATCTCGATCGCTTCCTGTTCGCAGCCGACGACGTGGTGGTACCGCTCGGGCAAGACGGGCTGGTCGCCAATGTGGCCAAATACCTCGACGGGCAGCCCGTGATCGGCGTCAATCCGGCGCCCGATCTCTATGACGGCGTGCTGGTGCGGATCGCAGTGGAGAGACTGGCGAAGCTCTTCTCTGCCAGCCTTGCCGGGGCAGCCGCGATCGAGCGGCGCACGATGGTGCAGGCCACCCTCGACGGCGGCGAGACGCTGACCGCGCTCAACGAGATCTTCGTCGGCCACCGCAGCCACCAGTCCGCCCGCTATCAGATCGTGATCGGCGACACGGCGGAGGACCACAGCTCTTCCGGCCTGATCGTTGCCTCGGGCACCGGTGCCACCGGCTGGGCACGCTCGATCGCGGAGGCGACGCATTGCGATCTGCCACTCGGACGGGAAGAGCGCGCGGTCGGCTATTGGGTGCGCGAGCCCTTCCCTAGCGTCGCCACTGCCACGCAGATGCGCGCCGGCAAGCTCACTGACCACCCGCTCTCCGTCACGTCGCGGATGAACGACGGCGGCGTGATCTTCGCCGACGGCATCGAGCAGGATTTCATCGCCTTCGATTGGGGCCGCCGTGTTACGATCGCACCCGCGTCCCGTTCCCTTCACCTCGTGATCGGGTAAGGATCGTTCCATGGCCGTTACCGACATCGCGAAGCGCACCTACGACCACAATTTCCGGCTGGACCCGATCGTGCGTAGCCTGCTCGACACCGATTTCTACAAGCTGCTAATGCTGCAGATGATCCGACACATCCATCCGGACGTGCAGGCCACCTTCTCGCTGATCAACCGCACGAAATCGGTGCGGCTGGCCGACATCATCGACGAAGGCGAACTGCGCGCCCAGCTCGATCACGCCCGCGCCGTGCGCTTCTCCAAAAAGGAGCTGATCTGGCTCGCCGGCAACAGCTTCTACGGCAAGCAGCAGATGTTCAGCCCCGACTTCATCGCCTGGCTCGCCGATTTCCGCCTGCCCGAATACGATCTACACAAGGTGGATGGCCAGTACGAGCTCCGCTTCGCCGGCCCCTGGACCCACACGAGCATGTGGGAGATTCCGGCACTGGCGATCATCAACGAGCTGAAGGCCCGCGCCGCGATGCGCGGCAAGGGCAAGTTCGCGCTCGACATTCTCTACGGCCGAGCCAAGGCCAAGCTGTGGGACAAGGTGGAACGGCTGCGCGAGTTGCCGGACCTGATCCTGTCGGATTTCGGCACGCGCCGCCGCCACGGCTTCCTGTGGCAGCGCTGGTGCGTCGAGGCGCTGAAGGAAGGGCTTGGCAGCCGCTTCATCGGCACCTCCAATGTCCTGCTGGCTATGGACGCCGATCTAGAAGCGATCGGCACCAACGCGCACGAACTGCCGATGGTCGCGGCCGCCTTGGCTACCAACGACGAGGAGCTGGCGCAGGCGCCTTATCAGGTGCTGGAAGACTGGCGCCGGCACTATAATGGCAACCTGCTGATCGCCCTACCAGACGCGTTCGGCACCACCGCATTCTTGAAAAATGCGCCACACTGGCTGGCCGACTGGACGGGCTTCCGCCCGGACAGTGCGCCCCCGATCGAGGGCGGCGAGCAGATCATCCGCTGGTGGCAGCAACAGGGACTCGATCCGCGCACCAAGCTCCTGATCTTCTCGGACGGCATGGACATCGACACGATCGAACGGACCTACCGCCACTTCCACGGCCGCGTGCGGATGAGCTTCGGCTGGGGCACCAATCTCACAAACGATTTCCGCGGCTGCGATCCGGATGGCATGACGGGGCTGGAGCCGATCTCGTTGGTTTGCAAGGTGACCAGAGCCAACGGCCGCCCGGCGATCAAGCTCTCCGACAATCCTCTCAAGGCGACCGGCGATCCCGCCGAGATCGAACGCTATCTGCGGGTGTTCGGCGCCGAGGACCACGTGACGTCAGCCGTTTCGGTGTGAGCGACGTGTCGATGATTGATCAGGCGTTACAGGATCGCGCTGTCGGCTGCCTCCTCGGTCTTGCAGTAGGGGACGCGCTTGGCAGTACGTTGGAATTTTCAACGCGGGATGCCGGGCCGCCGTTGACGGACCTCGTCGGCGGCGGCCCGTTTCAGCTGCCAGCGGGGGCGTGGACCGACGACACTTCCATGGCGCTAGCGTTGGCAGATACTCTGATCTGGCGAGGCCAGCTCGACCCGAGCGATTTGATGAGCCGGTTCGTAAACTGGTGGAAGTGGGGCGAATATAGCGCGACCGGCGAATGTTTCGACATCGGGATCACTACCAGAATGGCACTGGCGAAGTTCGAGGATGGTGGTGATCCCATCGCCGGCTCGACTGACCCTCACAGTGCGGGCAACGGATCGCTGATGCGCCTTGCTCCTATCGCGATCTGGGGTGTGGAGGCTGGTGAGGATTCCATGCGAAACGCCGCGCGGCTGCAAAGCGCCACCACCCACGGCGCATCGCAATGTCTGGATGCCTGCGAAGGCTATGCATTGATCCTGCGTGCCGCGATCACGGGCGCTCCCCTCCAAGCAGCGATCCAGGCTGCGGTAGGCATCGGCGACGCCGTAATCGGACCGATTCTCGCCGGCGGTTGGAAGGGCAAGTCGCGCGATTCGATCCAATCGACCGGCTACGTCGCGCATAGCCTAGAAGCTGCCTTATGGTGTGTCGACCAAACGTCCGGTTATCGGGATGCGGTACTTCTTGCGGCCAATTTGGGAGACGATGCCGATACAACGGCCGCGATCACGGGCCAATTGGCTGGCGCACTATATGGCAGCGCAGGCATCCCACCCGAATGGCTAAGCAAATTGGTGTGGCATGACGATATGGTCGAGAAAGCACTGAAGCTTTTGGGAAGCGCCAAGTCTTAAACCTTCACGGGCCGGCAGGTCGTGCCCGTTGGGGTTGAATTTGGGCCGGTTGCGGACAGGGCGGCTTTCGGCCAAGCATTAGGAAAGCGGACCTCAGACGATCACGAGAGTGCCGCGACTAACGTCGGATGGATCACGAGCGAGCACATCTTGTTGCCCTTTATTTTTACAGACAGATATTGCCGCTTGTAGCCAGTATCGAAAATAAAACGTGCTGCGCCGTTTTCCTCAATTCCGATGCTACCATTCCAGATCATCACGTCGAGTAGGCGATCAACGTCGGCCGGGTCACTGAGCCTTTTAGAGCAAAAATATCGAAACTTCTCTGGAGTCAGATCTAACCCTTGCTCCAACAACTCGAAAAGAAACTCAGCACCCTCTGGAACCAGATCCACGACTTCCCGGTCGAGGTCTTCTAGCACTTGCCAACCCAATTCCTTGAGCGCGGATGTATAGTCTTCCTCCTCAATTAGCGCTCGCTCGAACGTAATAGCTCTCCGTCGAGCCGTCTCATAAAGGCGAATAAGATAACGTGGACGCATCATGCTGCCGTTGATCAGAAAGTCCATGACGGGCACTCCGGCAACATTTTGAACTGAGGTCTTTTTCCAAGCCTCAGCCCAATTCTGATTTTTCTCCAAGCTCGCCGAAAGACGCTGTACAAAAAGGGCTCTCAAAAGAGCCCGGTCTGACCACTCTAAGCTCTGGACACCCAGCTTGCCATAATCCGCCATCCCACGAACAAGGAATTCATAAACATCGCTGCGGACGAATATCGCCCATCGAAAATCCAACCCGCGTTTCGTGAATTTCCGGTACACCTCCTGCATCGACTCCGTCAGACCGACCACGATCAGCGCATCATCCTCGTCGAAACCACCCGGCGTCCAGAACCTGTCCAAGTTGTCCAAAAGGAAGAAAACGAAACCTTTCAAACGGAGATAGTTCAGCACCGCGTCGCGTAGTTCGCGAACATCTTGGGCGTAGATAATTTCAAGCACCTTAGATGAGTCTAAGGAACGCTTGTCCTCGTCAGAAAGACCTGCCGCTTCAAACCGTGCAATGATGTTGTTTGAGAGGCGCTTTAGACGCTCCGAGAAATCCCCCTCACCCGTGTCGACGCGCTTGCGAAAGAGATCTTCAAGGTGTTTGAAACCCTGTGTCAGCCTTGGATCGCCGAGCGATCGTAATTCATCCTTTTCGAGAATCTTATAAGTGATCTCCAGCCATAAAATGTATTCCCAAAATGCTGCGATGACTTCCTTTCGAGCGCCACGCCCCAGCTGATCGAGAATAAATTCTTTCATTTTAACGAGTTGATACCCATCAGGAATCAGGTCTATCACGATGTTCTGCTTATCCGCACGGCAGGTATCTCTGGCTTGCAGAAAGATGGCTGTCTTTCCGCTTCCCTTACGTCCCACTAGAACGTTGGCTGTGCCATCTAACGTCCTTTGGAAGGCATCAGTCTCCAGAAAAAGGTCAGCAAGGGATGTCGCTTCATTCTCCGCGACGGGCTCGCCACAACTCAACGTCTCTAGAAGTGACCGCTCCTTTTTCGGTTTTTCCTTTATGAAAGCCGCTTGAGCATCCGCAACCTTGTTGCGAAAGTTGTATACGATGCCGTCCAGATCTTGCAGTTCTGACCAACGATCTGCCTGATCTTCAAGGTCTAGCGGCAAGCGTAATTGCTGATGCGCGACAAGCAGCGCGGGAATGTCCTGCCCTCGCGCCAGACCGTAAATGAAACTGGCACGCTGATTATTTCGAAGCGCTTCAGCGTCATCGCGTCCGTCCCAGAATGCTATGATACCGTATGATGATGCCGCCTGTTCGTATGCCTCGGTTGCGTTGAGGCGGCTTACTTCGCTGGGGTTAAAGTTCCTGAACCGAACACGGGCAATTTTCTTCACCGCGCTAGTGGTCCGAAGGGCGGCTTCAGTTGGTGTCGGGGGCTGCAACATGAATATCGGTTGATCGCCATTCCGGCTGACTTTGGGCCAATGCGGCGTCTGGTCGACCTTCTTCAGAACGCCGGTTAGCGACTGCTTCAAATCATACGAATCGTGCGCGAGGGTATCGAGCAGCCCGACAGTCTTCATTGGTCCGAAGTCAAGATGCGAGGATCTAATGAGGCGAACTGGCTTTCCAAGGCCAATCGCGTATCCCAGTTCGTAAGTCACATTTGCATTCACAATAGACAAATCAGCGATGAACGCATCCGCTTCGTCTATCCAGCTCTCTACGGCCCGCGCGATCGCTTGTCCGCTTGCGTCGAGGTCAGACCAAGCCCTTATAGTTCGCTGGGGGGAGGATGCTGCTTGGCAGGCACCTTCAATAATCTCTCGTTGGTAATCGTTACCAGATGCATATGCGACAAAGACGTTCGTCATAGGTCCCCCTGTTTCAAGTTGTAGATCGCCCGGATTGCAATGCAAGGTACGATGCTGCCGGAACTGCGATGATTAGAGAGCTTAGGGGGGAATAGGGCCGGGTTCGGACCGTCGGCTTACAGGAGCCGAACTGACCGAAGCGGACGTTTGTTCTGTCCGACGACTCGTCCAGGTTGCGCCCACCTTGGTCATTGCAAAACCGCCCGCTGCGCTTGTAAGCGGACGTTCGACGGGTTCGGCCGCGCATTGCCGCAGCGACGCTGGGTGTTTGTGCATCGGCAAAAAAGCTGCTCGAAGACAATTAACGATCGCTAATCTAGCACCTATCTGACTCTACAGAGAGAAGGGGGATCCCATGCCGCGCGACAAGCTAATTAATGGCAATGTTAACCCGGAACATCGATTTGTGCAGCTGTGCACAGTTGCCCTAGTACGGCGGAACCCGTGACGCAGGCGAAATGGAAAGTCATCTGCGATGACGTGACGGAGCAGATGCGGGCGTTCACGCGCCCCTTCGCCACTCCGCTCACAACGCCGACTCCCGAAACGATACGGCTGACTGGGACCGGCTCCTATGTCGACATTGAGGGCCGGCGCCTCCTGCTCACCTGCGAGCACGTCGCGCGCTACAAGCCGGTGCATAACCGCTTCGCGGGCTCGGACGACGTGTTCGAGCATCAGGGGCCATGGCGGGAAGACCAGCACCCAATCGACGCCGCGACCGCGCCCGTCAGTGGCGCGGCTTGGGCGGCGGCCAGCCACCAGGCGGGAGCCGTGCCGGCCGCCGCCTTCGCCGCCCGTCATTACGTCGCGCAGCCGGAGGAACTTCTATTTTTCCGGGGATACGCCGGCGAGAACGCGGCTTATGGCTTCGGCGTGCACGCCGCCAACGGCTCCGGCTATTGCACTCAGGAGGTTAAAGCGAGCGGCGACAGCCAGATATTCGAGATGTTCTGGGAACCGCTGCAGACGCAGTTCACCGCCGAAACGTCGGCCGAGGCCAAGGCGTCGATGGGCTTTAATGACGCGCAGGGATTCAGCGGCTCGCTCGTCTGGAACACGCGCTACCTTGAGACGGCGGGGGCGGGGCGGAAGTGGTCGCCCGCTGATGCCCAGGTGACGGGCTTGCTGCGGCGCTGGGACACCGGGACCAAAACCTTGCTGGTGTGGCGCGTCGAGCACCTACGCGCATGGCTAGGAATCTGATGATGGACAGGGGCGCTCATTTCTATCGCTGCGATTTTCAGGTTCATACACCACGCGATCTGCGATGGGCCGGGCCTGAAGCCGTCACGAACGAGGAGCGCCTTGCCTACGGCAGGCGCTTCGTCGAGGCCTGCCGCGACAAGGGTCTTCAGGCAGTCGCGGTCACCGATCACCACTGCATGGCCTTCCTTCCCTTCATCCGCCAAGCGGCAGAGGAGGAGCTGGGGTCCGACGGCTCGCCGCTGGATGAGGCGGACAGGCTTGTTGTCTTCCCTGGCATGGAACTGACGCTCGGCGTTCCCTGCCAAGCGATCCTGATTTTCGACGCGAACTTTCCGAACGATATGTTCTCGCTCGCGATGACCGCCTTGGCCATCACGCAGAATGATGCGGCGCAATCGAAGGTCCGCGATGTTGTCCGGCTCGGCAGCATCACGACCTTTTCGGAGCTGAAGGCCAAGCTGGACGAGCACGAGTTTCTGCGCGGCCGGTACATAATCCTCCCCAAC
>Ga0163162_10004955_pt1 | contig 12827 bp, 9 predicted proteins | sample S55metaG_FD_115310 | JGI IMG/M metagenome (GOLD analysis project Ga0163162, IMG submission 115310) | Switchgrass rhizosphere microbial communities from Kellogg Biological Station, Michigan, USA - S5-5 metaG | ecosystem: Host-associated > Plants > Roots > Rhizosphere > Soil | place: USA: Michigan...
CCTGGAGCATTCGCTTCTCGTTGTTGACGATGATCTCGGGCGCGCCGAGGTCGAGCAGCCGCTTCAGGCGGTTGTTCCGGTTGATCACGCGCCGATACAGGTCGTTGAGGTCGCTCGTGGCGAAGCGGCCACCGTCGAGCTGCACCATCGGGCGCAGCTCCGGCGGGATCACCGGCACGGCCTCGAGGACCATCCACTCGGGACGGTTTTCCGACGTGATGAACGCATTGACGACCTTCAAGCGCTTGATCCCCCGCTGCTGCTTCTGGCCCTTGGACGTGGCGATCGTCTCGCGCAGCGACGCGGCCTCGGCCTTGAGGTCGAGGTCCTTGAGCAGATCGCGGATCGCCTCTGCGCCCATGCCGCCGCGGAAGTAGACGCCGAATCCGTACGGCGAGCCGAAGCGGTCCTTCAGCTCACGGAAGAGCTGCTCGTCGTTGACGATCAGCTTCGGCTCCAGGTCCTTGAACAGCAGCCACGTCTGCTCGAGCCTGTTGACCGAGTCGACCGAGGCCTCGCGCGCGTCGCCGCGGCGGGACTCGATGTCGAGATACATCTCGCGGACCTTCAGCGTCCACTGGATGATCGCGTCGAGATCCTCCTTGCGGATCTTCCCATCCGTCCGGAGGCAGAGGTCGTTGGTCAACTCGCGGATGTCCTGTTCGCCGTCCCACGTGTCGACGACGTCGGCGAGCAGCCCGTTGCCGAGGTCGCGCGAGCGGTCGAGGTTCTTCATGTCGATGCCCTCGACGAGCTTCGCGTCCTCTTCGGCGATCTCGTCGCCGTCGAGGAGCGCGTCGAGGATGCGATTGATGTGCTTCGAGATCGCGCCCTTCTTTGCACCGGTGGCCTTCGCCTGCTGCTTGAAGAGCGGATCGAGCCCCTTCAGGATCTGCTCGGCGGCCGAGGCGACGTTCTCGAGCTCACGCGGAGTGAGCTTGCGGTCGTCGCGGATCGCCGCGTTGCGGACGAGCTCACGGATCTTCTTCGAGTCTTCCGTCGTGATCTTCCCGACGAGGTCGGGGAACATCTTGCCGGCGAGCTCGCGTACTTCCTCGAGCGTCGGCATCGCCTGCTCCTCGGCCCAGTTCGAGAGACCGCGCGCCCAGAAGTCGTCGTCCTCGTCGAAGCCCTTGTCCCTGCCCTTCGCGAAGTAGTCGCGGCGCCGCTTGAGGCGGTCCTCGAGCGCGGCGAGAGCCTCTTCACGGTCGACCTCGATCCGTTCGGCCTCGGCCTTGACCTTGTCCTCGAGATCGTTCAGGTCCTTCTTCCGCGCAGCGACGTCGACCGCGGTGACGATCGAAGCGGCGAAGTACAGAACCTTCTCGAGCTCGCGCGGAGCGATGTCGAGCAGGTAGCCGATGCGGCTCGGCACGCCCTTGAAGAACCAGATGTGCGAGACGGGCGCGGCGAGGTCGATGTGACCCATGCGCTCGCGACGCACCTTCTGCCGGGTCACCTCGACGCCGCAGCGCTCGCAGATGATCCCCTTGTAGCGAACGCGCTTGTACTTGCCGCAATAGCACTCCCAGTCCTTGGTCGGACCGAAGATGCGCTCGCAGAAGAGACCGTCGCGCTCGGGCTTGAGCGTGCGGTAGTTGATCGTCTCCGGCTTCGTTACCTCACCGGAGGACCAGTCGCGGATCTGCTTGCTGGACGCAAGCCCGATGCGAATGGCGTCGAATTCATTGATGTCGATCAAAGCGCTCCTATCTCTCCCTTAGTCCTCTAGTTCCAGTTCACCCTCGGCAAGAGCCGGGGCTTCTTCCGGTTCGGCCTCTTCCGTGCCTTCGTCCGCGACCGCGACGTCGCTCAGATCGCCGAGCGTCTCGTCGTTCGGAAGCGCGATCTCGCCGTCCTCGTCGACACGCTCCTGCCCTTCCTCGGCCTCCTCGGCCGTGGGCGGGCGTCCGACTGCGCGGAGCGATCCGGGCGACAGGTCGATCCCGAGCTCCTCCGCGGCGCGGAGCAGCTCGTCGTCTTCCTCGCGCACCTCGACCGTCGTGCCCTCGTCCGAGAGGACGTTGACGTCGAGCGCGAGCGACTGCATCTCCTTGAGCAGCACCTTGAAGCTCTCGGGGATGGACGGCTCGGCGATGTTCTCGCCCTTCACGATCGCCTCGTATGCCTTCACGCGCCCGACCGTGTCGTCGGACTTGATCGTGAGCATCTCCTGCAGCGTGTACGCGGCGCCGTAGGCCTCGAGCGCCCACACCTCCATCTCGCCGAAGCGCTGGCCACCGAACTGGGCCTTGCCGCCGAGCGGCTGCTGTGTGACGAGCGAGTAAGGGCCGGTCGAGCGCGCGTGGATCTTGTCGTCCACGAGATGGAGCAGCTTCAGGATGTACATGAAGCCGATCGTCACCTTCGACTCGTAGGGCTCACCGCTCTTGCCGTTGAAGAGACGCACCTTGCCGGAAACCTTCCGGCCGGCGGGCCTGTTCTGGTCGACGACGAACTTGATCGGGGAGTCCGGGTTGGCCTGCGCCCACGAGACGAGAGCCTCGTCGACGTCCTCCTCGGTCGCGCCGTCGAAGACCGGAGTCGCAACGGGGTGGGGATTGTCAGCCGCAATCGGCTTGGACGACATCCCGTTCGGACCCGCGCCGTCCTCGGCGAAGACGCCGTGTGCAGCAGCCCACCCGAGATGCGTCTCGAGAATCTGGCCGATGTTCATCCGGCTCGGCACGCCGAGCGGGTTGAGCACGACGTCCACGGGGCGGCCGTCCTCGAGGAACGGCATGTCCTCTTCCGGAACGATCTTCGAGATGACGCCCTTGTTGCCGTGGCGCCCGGCGAGCTTGTCGCCTTCGGCGATCTTGCGCTTCTTCGCAACGTAGACGCGCACGAGCTCGTTCACGCCCGGCGAGAGGTCGTCTCCCGCCTCGCGCGAGAACGTCTTCACGTCGATGACCTTGCCGCCTTCGCCGTGCGGGACCTTCAGCGAGGTGTCGCGAACCTCGCGCGCCTTCTCCTTGAAGATCGCGCGGATCAGCTTTTCCTCGGCCGTGAGCTCGGTCTCGCCCTTCGGCGTAACCTTGCCGACGAGCAGGTCGCCCGAGCCGACCTCGGCTCCGATACGGACGACACCGCGGTCGTCGAGGTCCTTCAGCGACTCCTCCGAGCGGTTCGGGATGTCGCGCGTGATCTCCTCGTCGCCGAGCTTCGTCGAGCGCGCGTCGATCTCGTACTCGTGGATGTGGATCGAGGAGAGAACGTCCTCCTTCACCAGTCGCTCCGAGATGACGATCGCGTCTTCGAAGTTGTAGCCCTCGAACGGCATGAACGCGACGAGCAGGTTCGCGCCCAACGCGAGCTCGCCCATGTCGGTGGAGCTGCCGTCGGCGAGCACCTGCTCGGCCTTGACCTTGTCGCCGAGCGCGACGATCGGCTTGTGGTGGATCAGCGTTCCCTGGTTGGAGCGCATGAACTTCGTCAGCGGGTAGTCGTCCTTGCCGTCCTTCGTCTCGACCGTGATATGTCCGGCGTCGACGTCGACGACCGTGCCGGCGCGGTGGGACAGCACGACGTCACCTGTGTCGACCGCTGCGCGATATTCGAGCCCGGTGCCGACGATCGGCGCCTGGGCGATCATCAGCGGCACTGCCTGCCGCTGCATGTTCGCGCCCATCAGCGCGCGGTTCGCGTCGTTGTGCTCGAGGAACGGGATCAGCGCGGTCGCAACCGAGACGATCTGCGCAGGAGCGACGTCCATGTACTGGATGTCCTTCGGCTCGGCCGTGACGGCCTCGCCCTCCTTCGAACGGCAGAGCACCTGCTTGTCGCGGAAGCGGCCCGTCTTCTCGTCGACGATCGCGCTTGCCTGGGCGATCGTGAACTGCGCCTCTTCGGCGGCGTCCAGGTAGATGATCTCGTCGGTCACCTTGCCGCCGACGACCTTGCGGTACGGCGTCTGGATGAAGCCGAACTCCGAGACGGTCGCCATCGACGCGAGCGAGCCGATCAGGCCGATGTTCGGGCCTTCCGGCGTCTCGATCGGGCACATCCGGCCGTAGTGGGTCGGGTGCACGTCGCGCACCTCGATCGGTGCGCGCTCACGCGTGAGCCCGCCCGCGCCGAGTGCCGACAGGCGGCGGCGGTGCGTGAGGCCCGCGAGCGAGTTCGTCTGGTCCATGAACTGCGAGAGCTGCGAGGAGCCGAAGAACTCCTTCAACGCGGCCACGACGGGCCGGATGTTGATGATCGTCTGCGGCGTGATCGTGTCGACGTCCTCGGTCGTCATCCGCTCGCGGACGACGCGCTCCATGCGGTAGAGCCCGACGCGGAACGCCTCCTGGATCAATTCGCCGACCGTGCGCAGGCGCCGGTTGCCGAAGTGCTCGTACTCGTCGAGCTCGGTACGGATCGGATCCCGTGAGAGCACGATCGCGTCAGCGGCGAAGTCCTTCGAGTCCTCCGGAACGCCAAGGCGATGCGGCAGCTCGATGAGCTTCTGGACGAGCGCGAGGATGTCCTCGGTCGTCAGGACCCTCGTGTCCTCGGGGACGTTCACGCCGAGCCGCTGGTTGAGCTTGTAGCGGCCGACCTTCGTCAGGTCGTAGCGCTTGGGATCGAAGAAGAGCGCCTTGAGCAGGTTCCGCGCGTTGTCGAGCGTCGGAGGCTCACCGGGGCGCTGCTTCTTGAAGACCTCGATCAGCGCCTCTTCCTCGCGCGTGGACGGGTCCTTCTCGAGCGTGTTGACGATGAAGATCGAGTTGTTGAACAGCTTCAGGATCGCCTCGTTCGACGAGGTGTCGAGCTTGAAGCCGGTCGACGGATCCTCTTCGGGGAGCGCCCGGAGCAGGGTCGTGATCGGGAGCTTTCGCTTCCGGTCGATGCGCGCGTAGGCGATGCCCTTCTTGTCGATCTCGAGCTCGAGCCACGAGCCGCGTGAGGGCATCAGGTTCGCGGTGAAGACCTGCTTCGTCGCGTCCTTGGGCTCCATCAGGTAGGCGCCCGGGCTGCGGACGAGCTGGGTCACGATGACCCGCTCGGTGCCGTTGATGATGAACGTGCCCCACTCGGTCATCATCGGGAAGTCCCCCATGAAGACCGTCTGCTCGCGGATCTCGCCCGTCTCCTTGTTCACGAAGCGGACGGTCATCGAGAGCGGAGCCTGGTAGGTCAGGTCCTTTTCGCGGCACTCCTTGATCGAGAACTGGGGCTCTCCGAACTTGTAAGCCCCGAACTCGACGGCGAGGGTGCCGGTGTAGTCCTCGATCGGCGAAATGTCGTCGATCGTCTCGCGAAGACCTTCGTCCAGAAACCACTGAAACGAGGCCTTCTGGATATCGATCAGGTTGGGAAGGTCGAGGACGTGCTTGAGCCGCGAGAAGCTGGTGCGCGCGCTAGGCGCAGCGACCTTGGTGGTCAAGAGATGAAGCCTCCCTTAGAAATACGGTGCGAGAACGAAAATCGGGCGAGAAACGGGTACGGCGGGCAGACGGGCGTGGACAGGCGGAAGAGCGGCGCAACCCGTCAGGGTACCCGAGACATGCGCTTCTGCGCAAGGGTACCCCTGCGGAATCCGCCGAACGCTAGAGGCATGGTAGCGCCCAGCGCGGAAAAGCGCCAGGGGCGCCCTCCTCGGGCACCCCTGGCTATCTGACCGAGCTGGACTACTTGACCTCGACGGTGGCGCCGGCTTCCTCGAGCTGGCTCTTGATCGAGTCGGCCTCCTCGCGCGGGATCCCCTCCTTGACCGGCCCCGGAGCCGAGTCGACGACGTCCTTGGCCTCCTTGAGGCCGAGACCCGTGATCGCCCGGACGACCTTGATCACCTGGATCTTCTGACCGCCCGCCGCCGTGAGAACGACGTCGAACGCTGTCTGCTCCTCGGCTGCGGCGCCGTCCCCGGCCCCGCCGCCGCCCGGGGCGGCGATGGCGACCGGTGCGGCCGCGGTGATGCCCCACTCGTCCTCGATCTTCTTCTTGAGCTCGACGAGCTCCAGAACGCTCATCTTGCCGAGCTCGTCGAACACCTTGTCGGTCGCGCTAGCGGCCATTACTGCTCCTCCTCTTCAGTTTCAGTTTCGGTTTGAGTTTCGGCTGCTTCAGCTTGTGTCTCTGAGTCACTTGCCTCTTCGGCAGCGGGCTCCGCGTCAGGACGCGCGGCAGGCTCCTCCACGGTTGCCGCCGCTTCTGGCTCTGAGCCACTTGCGGCCGCCTCCGACGTGTCCCCCTGCTCCCGGAGCTGCTCGATGCGGGCTTCGAGCAAGCCATAGAGGTCCTGCACCGGGGCCGTGAAGAGGCCTACGATCGCCGTCAACGGCGAAGTGATCGCGCCGAGCACCTGGCTTCGCAGCACGTCGAACGGCGGCAGCTTCGCCAGCGACTCGATCTCGTCGGCCTCCATCGGCCTGCCTTCGAGCAGGCCGCCCCGAACCTCGAGCACGCGGGTGTCACGGGCCGCATCCACGAGCGCCTTCGCGACCGCGACGGGGTCGCCGTCGGACTCGAGAAAGGCGATCGCCGTCGGGCCCTCGAGCATCGCGAGCAGCGCATCGGATCCCGCGGCCTCGGCCGCTCGCCTCGTGAGCGTGTTCTTGACGACTGCGAACCGGGCCCCGTGCTCGATCAGCTTCGAGCGCAGGTCGTCGATCTGCGGCATGGTCAGGCCGCGGTAGTCGGCGACCATGAGCGTCTCCGTGGTCCGTAGGCGCTCCGTCAGCTCGGCGACCACTCGCTCCTTGTCCTCTTTCTTCACTTGCTCACCTCCTCGAACGAATCGAGCCCGCACTCAGGCGGGCTCGCTGAAGGAGGCGAAAACCTCTTCCACCGATCCACCTCGGGAGGACTTCTGCGCGCGGCGTCTTGGTAGGTACTGGTGGAACCTCCCGGTTCCCCCAGACCCCTCCCCTGGTCCGCTTGCGCGGACAGGCGCCTTGCGCCGCCTCCTGTCTCCGGTGACGGGCGTAGTTGACTAAGCCGAAACTGCTTCTGGTGTCTCCTCGAGCTCATCGACGATGCCACGGACCTTCGCGGTGTCGACGTGAATTCCGGGCCCCATCGTAGTGGCGAAGGTGATCTGCCGGATGTAGCGGCCCTTCGCGACCGCGGGCTTCGCTCGGACGATCTCCTCCACCAGCGCTGCGTAGTTCTCGACGAGCTGGCGCTCGTCGAAGCTCTTCTTGCCGATCGCCACATGGACGTTTGCGCCCCGGTCGGTGCGGTATTCGAGCTTGCCAGCCTTCGCGTCTCGGACTGCCTTCCCCACGTCCATCGTGACGGTCCCGGTCTTTGGGTTCGGCATCAGGCCGCGCGGACCGAGGATCCGGCCGAGCTTCCCGACGTTCCCCATCTGGTCCGGGGTGGCGATCGCGACGTCGAAGTCGGTGAATCCCTCCTCGACCCGCTTGGCGAGATCAGCGGAGCCGACGACGTCTGCGCCGGCCTCCTGCGCCTCCTTCGCCTTGTCGCCCTCGGCGAAGACGGCGACCTTCGCGTCCTTGCCGGTTCCGTGCGGAAGCATGAGCGTCCCGCGGAGCTGCTCGTCCGCGTGGCGGACGTTCAGTCCCAGCCGGAAGTGCACCTCGACCGTCTCGTCGAACTTCGCCGTCGGCATTTGCTTGATGATGCGGACGGCCTCCGCGGGCGAGTACTCGTGCTCGCGCTCGAAGAGCGACTTCGCGCTCCGGTAGTTCTTGCCGTGCGCCATCAGAGCACGTCTGTCTCTACGCCCATCGACTGGGCGGTGCCGGCGATGATCCGCATCGCCTGGTCGACGTCACGGGCGTTCAGGTCAGGCATCTTCGTCTCGGCGATCTGGCGCACCTGCGCGCTGGTGAGCCGGCCGATCTTCTCGCGGTTCGGCTCGCCCGAGCCCTTCTCGACCCGCAGCGCCTCCTTGATCAGGACGGCGGCCGGCGGCGTCTTCGTAATGAAGGAGAAGGAGCGGTCCTCGTAGACCGTGATCTCGACGGGCGTGATGCGCCCGTTCTCCTGCTGGGTCTGTGCGTTGAACGCCTTGCAGAACTCCATGATGTTCACGCCGTGCTGGCCGAGCGCAGGACCGACCGGCGGCGCAGGATTGGCCTGCCCCCCGGGGATCTGCAGCTTGATGAGTGTCAGAACTTTCTTGGCCATGTCAGTCCAGCTTCTTCACCTGGTCGAAGGTCAGCTCTACCGGAACCTGGCGCTCGAAGATATCCACGAGGACCTTGAGCTTCTGCTGGTCGGCGTTGACGTCGACGACCTCGCCGTCGAAGTCGGAGAGCGGCCCGGAGGTTACCTTCACGGACTCGCCGAGCGAGAACTCGACCTGGGCGCGCGGACGGTCGCCGTCACCGCGGCCGGTGTGCAGGATCCGGTCGACTTCCGGCTGGGCGAGGGGCACGGGCTTCGCGCCGGCGCCGACGAAACCGGTGACACCCGGGGTGTTCTTCACGACCGTCCAGGCCTCGTCGGTCATGTCCATGTTGACCAAGACGTAGCCCGGGAGGACGCGCTTCTCGGTCTGGACTTTCTGTCCCTCCTTCGTCTCGATCACCTGCTCGGTCGGGACGACGACCCGGCGGAACTTCGGCGCCTGGTTCATGGACATGATCCGGTGCTCGAGATTGGTCTTCACCTTGTTCTCGTGGCCCGAATACGTGTTGATGACGTACCAGCGGAACATTTAGACAAACACGTCCTGAACGAGCCGCTTGAAGACGAGGTCACACGTGTACAAGAAGACGCCGACGATGATGCAGGCGATCAGCACGACCACAACGCCCTGGATCAGCTGCGCCTGGGTGGGCCACTCGACCTTCCTGAGCTCGGCGATCGACTCGCCGATGAAGCCTCGGACGCCTCCGCCGCGGGCTGCCCTCGGCTCGCGCGCAGGCTCGGGACGAGCCGCGGCACGGGCAGTGGGCCTGGGGGGCGGCGCGGGCGGCCCGCCCGGAAGGGCGGCTTCGCTGCTCGGAGTCATCTGCGCCCTGCGGGCACGCCGCTGCGCACGCGTCTGGCGTGCCATCTAGCGCGTCTCCCGGTGAGCGGTGTGACCTCCACACCAGCGGCAGTACTTGCGGACCTCGAGCCGGTCGGGCGTGTTCCGCTTCGACTTGGTGCTCATGTAGTTCCGCCGCTTGCACTCGTTGCAGGCGAGCGTGATTTTGTCTCGTACTCCAGTGGCCATTTCAGTCTCGAATTAGAAGGAAAGCGCACGCCGAGACAAGACCCGGGCCCGCGCGGGGACAAAGTGTAGCCAACCGGTCGAAGTCCGGCCGATGCCGGCAAAAGCCGGCATCGGCGGCGGATGTTGCTACCTCGTACGGCTGATCAGCTTGTCCAGCCGGGTTGAGATCCTGGCGAGCTTTTCCTCGGCCTGGGCGGCGGTGATGCGCTTCGCCGCAACGGCCTTGTCCAGGTGGGCCTTGAACGGCTTGACGAGGGCTCCCTTCAGCCCGTCGGCCGTCTTCCCGTGAGCGGTCGCGACCTGGGCCAGCGACTTCCCGGCCTTCAGATCCGCTGCGAGAGCCTTCGGCGTGACAGCGAGATAGCGCGCAGCCGCATGCAGCAGCCTCGATTTCCCCGCTCGTCGCGTGACCTTGCCGATCTTCGCATTGACGATCCGGTCGATGAGCTTCGTAGCCCGCTCGAGCCTGGTCTGCTCCTGAGCGCTGGTCGCCTTCCCCGCACCGACAGCGGTATCGAGCTTCGCCTGGACCGCAGCGAGCATCGCCGCCTTGAGCCCGTCGACCGTCTTGCCGTGGGCAGTCGCAATCTGTGCAAGCGTCTTCCCGGCGCGCGCGTCCTTGACGACGTCAGCCTTGCTAACCCCGATGTACTGCGCGGCCGCCCTCAGAAGCAACCCCTCGCCGTGCCCCCTACCGGCAACTGCGGCACCGGCGCCAACCCCACCAACGAGCACCGCAGCAGAAGCGATCGCCGCAAACGCCTTACGAGACCCCAAAAGCATGACCGTGTTCCTCCTCTTTGAGTGACGGCCTATAAGAACACGCCGATTTGAAGAAACCGTGAAGCCCCGGCCGCCGATGCCGGCTTTGCCGGCGTCGGCCCCAGCGGCGATGCGACAGCGGATCGCCGCAAGATCATCATGGCCCGGGCGCAGGCCGGGCCGGATCTTGCGGCGCAAATAGCGGCGGCAGGACTCGAACCTGCGACACGCGGATTATGATTCCGCTGCTCTAACCAACTGAGCTACGCCGCCCTGTAACCGATTTTAGCGACGATCGAAGTCATCATAGTTTCGCGAAGCGAAGCCGGACTGTGATCGTTACGTGTCGCCGCTATTCGGCAACGAATGAGTGAGGGGCCCGCTCGGCGCCCTCACCCCAACGGCCTGGATCGTCGATCTAGCTGTGCGCGGCGTCGACGGGATGATCAGGAGCTGTCACGGTTTCGGATGACGATTGCGGAGGCGAATCGTCAAGGTCGAGTTGACCCCTGCCAGTTACTGCGCGTACCGCTCAGGGTGCTGGGCGAAGGCGGCTGCGCAAGTGAGCGAACAGAAGTAGTGGGCCTTCTCGTCCACGAGCAAGCGACCAACCGCGTGATCTCGATCGACCGCCATCTGGCAGACGGGGTCGACCGCCAACTGCTCAGCGTTCTCGTCCACGCGAACGACAGCGAAAATCTCGAGGGGCTCGGCAACGTTGCGTAGGACTTGCCGCCCGCGAGACTCGTAGAGCACTCCGTCGAGGTCAGGGGCGAGCGCCGCAGTGCGGCCGGTGACGAGCACCTCGCCGCCGCCGGCTAGCGCCGACACCCGCGCTGCGACGTTGATCGTCGCCCCGAAGTAATCGCCGCCGCGTTCGAGAGCAGCTCCGTAGTTGCCGCCGACGCGGACTGACGGCGCCTGGTGGCCGCCCATCGCGTTGCGCGTGATCCACAAGGCTAGACGCACTGCATCGCCAGGATCGGGTACGCGGAGCATGAGCGCGTCGCCGACCGTCTTTACGTGTTCGCCGCCGACACGTGGAAGCTCCACTTGAACCGCCTTGGCGAACTCCTCCACGAGCTGCAGGGCCTGCTCGTCTCCATGCGCCTCCGTCAGCGCCGTAAAGCCTGCGATGTCGGCGAAGAGGAAGGTTGCTTCGGTATCGCTTGGCACGGGCATAACGTAGTGGTTTTGCCTCGGCAGAAACGCGAAATGATTCGCGAGTGGGTGCTTCAGTGAACACGGATTCGGGCCACTCGCGCGACGGCGGGAAGCACCTCGAAGTGGCCGTCATCGGCGGGGGCTGTTTCCTCAAGCGCCAAGGGCGGCGGTTCGGCGCCGAGAGAGTCACCGGACCCCACTCGACCGAAAGGAGCTAGCCGATGCACGACCACAGCTCCCATCACCACGAACACGTCGCCGAGATGCCGCGCGAGACCGAAGGACTGCCGGAGGCGCGTACGACCGACGTCGTTGAGCTAGGGGACGGCGACGAGTTCAAGCTCGAGATCGTCTCCGTCAAGAAGCGGATCGGCGATGCGACCGTGCGAATGCTGACCTACAACGGCTCCGTGCCCGGGCCAACGATGAAGGTGCCGCAGGGCGCGACGATCACAGTCCCGGTCACGAACCACGGCGACATCGAGGCGACCGTGCACTGGCATGGGCTGCGGCTGGAGAACCGCTACGACGGAACGCACGACACCCAGGCCCCGATTCCGGTCGGCGAGACGTACACCTACCAGGTGCACGTGCCCGACCCGGGCGCCTATTGGTATCACCCGCACATCCGCGAGGACTACGGCCAGGAGCTAGGCCTGTACGGGAACATCCTGGTCACGCCGAACGAGACTGACTACTGGCCGCCGGCCAACCGCGAGCTCTTGCTCACACTCGACGACATCCTGATCGAGGAGGGCCGGATCGCCGCCTTTCGCGAGGAAGAGACAACGCACGTGGCGATGGGCCGCTTCGGCAACGTAATGCTTGTCGGCGGCGAACCAGACCTCCAGCTCCAGGCCAAGCGCGGCGAGGTCATCCGCTTCTACTTCACCGACACGGCGAACACGCGCGTCTTCAACGTGATGCTGCCGGGCGCGCAGATGAAGCTCGTCGGCGCCGACGCTGGCCACTACGAGCGCGAGGAGCTCGTCGAGGAGGTGCTGCTCGCGCCGTCGGAGCGGGTCGTCATCGACGTGCTTTTCCCCGAGCCGGGCGAGCTCGAGCTCCAGCACCGCACTCCCGAGCGCACCTATCGCCTGGCGTTGATCACCGTCGCGGACGAAGAGGTACAGCCGTCTTACGCCGACGAGTTCACGGCCCTGCGGACGAACGGCGACACGGCCGAGCTACGGGAAAAGATCGAGCCGTTCCTCGAGCGCACGCCCGACAAGACGCTTTCGTTCGTTGCCGAGATGGACATGGGCGTACCAGAAGGCGTCGAGGTCGTCTACGTATGCCCGATGCACGTGGAAGTGGTCAGCGCCGAGCCCGGCAGCTGCCCGAAGTGCGGGATGAAGCTGCTCACGCAGGCCGCAGAGGAGATCACCTACGTCTGTCCCATGCACCCGGAGGTCACCAGCGACAAGCCGGACCGGTGCCCGAAGTGCGGCATGAAGCTCATGCCTGCGGCGGCCGTTGCGGCGGCCGCAGGCCAGGGCCACGAGCATCACCACGACCACCACGAACGCGAGGGCCACGGACACGGCCACCACGGCAGCCATGAAGGGGATGGTGAGCACGGCCATCACGGGCACCACCACGGCGAGCACGAGCACGCGCAGGATGCCGCACAGGGCATCGAGTGGGAAGACGACATGGTCGAGGTCAATCGGATGACGACCCCGGCGAACATGCGCTGGAAGCTCGTCGACCGCGACACCGGTGCCGAGAACGCTCAGATCGACTGGACCTTCAAGGTCGGCGACCAGGTGAAGCTGCG
>Ga0163162_10004959_pt1 | contig 12820 bp, 22 predicted proteins | sample S55metaG_FD_115310 | JGI IMG/M metagenome (GOLD analysis project Ga0163162, IMG submission 115310) | Switchgrass rhizosphere microbial communities from Kellogg Biological Station, Michigan, USA - S5-5 metaG | ecosystem: Host-associated > Plants > Roots > Rhizosphere > Soil | place: USA...
CAATATCCAGCTGGAGATCACGTTGCACACCCCCGTGGCTATGGAAAAGGGCCTCCGCTTCGCCATCCGCGAAGGCGGTCGCACCGTAGGCGCAGGAACCATCTCCGAGATCATCAAGTAAACATCAGCGCCGCCTGCTTCGGCGGGCGGCGACTCTAACAAGTTCTTTGCGTACAGAAAAGAGAGAAGACGATGGCAGGACAGAGAATCAGAATTCGCTTGAAGGCTTATGACTACCGCGTGCTCGATACCTCCACCGGAGAGATCGTTGAGACGGCAAAGCGCACCGGCGCGCAGGTTGCAGGGCCCATTCCGCTGCCGACGATGAAGAACAAGTACTGCGTTCTGCGTTCGCCCCACGTCGACAAGAAGTCGCGCGAGGCCTTCGAGATCCGCACGCACAAGCGCCTGATTGACATTCTCGAGCCCACGCAACAGACGGTAGACGCACTGATGAAGCTAGATCTTCCGGCTGGCGTTGACGTAGAGATCAAGACGGTTCAGAAGTAACCCAATATTCGTAGCATCAACCGGCAGTGCTGAGCACAAAGCCAGCATGATGAGGAAAGGAAAAGAAGATGTCAGTATCAGGAATTCTCGGTAAGAAGATTGGCATGACCCAGTTGTTCGATGAGAAGGGTGACGTACACCCGGTCACCGTACTCAAGGCTGGCCCCTGCGTGATTACGCAGCTCAAAACTTTGGCCAAGGACGGTTACGATGCCGCGCAGATCGGCTACGTCGACTTCGTCAAAGCGTCGAAGGTGAACAAGGCCATGACCGGCCACTTTGCCAAGTCGAATGTTCCTCCGGTTCGCGTTGTGAAGGAAGTTTCCGTTGAGACTCCGGTCGCGAAGGAAGGCGAAGAGTCGAGCGCTGTCAAAGCTGGAGATCGCATTCTGGTCGATATCTTTTCCGACGAGAAGTTCGTTGACGTCATCGGAACCTCAAAAGGCCGTGGATTCGCTGGCGTTATTCGTCGTCACGGTTTTGGTGGCGGTCCTAAGTCGCACGGACACATGTTCCAGGTGCAGGGCTCGATTGGCGCATCGTCGTTCCCCTCGCGTGTCTTCCCTGGTCAGCGTATGCCCGGCCACATGGGACACGACCAGGTGACGGTCCGCAACCTCCGCATCCGCGGCATTGATCTCGAGGACAATCTCCTCATGGTTGAAGGAGCAGTTCCCGGACCACGTGATGGATATGTTCTGATCTCCAAGGCCAAGGCTCCGCCGCGCGAGCGTCGTGGTTTCGCCGGATCGACCACGCTCGATCCGCTGAAGGCTTCGAAGAAGGCTTCGCCCAAGAAGAAGTAATAGCAACATGAACCAGTAGCACTCTGCTCGGAGAACAGACCGGTAAAAGCAGACAAACAATGTCAGGGCGCGCCGCATCGATGGCCGCACAGAAAGAGAACTGAAGAACGATGGCAAACATCAACGTAGTCAATCTCGGAGGAACGAAGGTCGGCGAGTTCGAGCTCGCAGACGCCGTCTTCGCCGGTGAAGTCAATGACGCGCTTCTGTGGGAAGCAGTGAAGCACTATCGTGCTGCACTGCGCCAGGGAACTGCGGCAACGAAGAACCGCAAGCTCGTCTCCGGTGCCGGCAAGAAACTGTGGAAGCAGAAGGGCACGGGCCGCGCTCGCGTTGGCTCCATTCGCACCCCGCTCTGGCGTGGCGGCGGTACGGTTCACGGACCTCAGCCCCGCAGCTACGAGTACGCGTTTCCGCAGAAGAAGCTGATGGGCGCTCTGCGCTCCGCCATCACGGCAAAGATCGTGGAAGGCAAGATCACTGTTGTGGATTCGTTCTCGGTTCCCGAGGCCAAGACCAAGCTCTTCCGCCAGGCTCTCAACAAGCTTGAGGCAGGCAAGACGACTCTTCTGGTTGAGACCAGCAAGAAGCTCGACGAAAAGCTTTACTTGGGTTCCCGCAATCTTGATGGTGTTGAGCTCGTGCTCAGCTCCGAGGTTCATCCTTACGACCTGCTCCGTTACGAGCACGCGGTCTTCTCGAAGGATGCCATCGAGGCCCTGCAGGAAACCCTCAAGAAGTACGTTTCGAAGCGCAAGGTCGCTTCTGAGAAGGAGGTCGCGTAATGCCGACCCTGTATAGCGTCATTCGCCGCCCCCTGATTACTGAGAAGGGCATGGGCGTCAAGGAGACTCAGAACACTCTGGTCTTCGAGGTTGCAGAAAAGGCCACCAAGACTGAGGTCAAGCAGGCCGTTGAGACTCTCTTCAAGGTGAAGGTCTCAGCTGTTCGTACTGCGACTGTCGAGGGCAAGGAGCGTCGCCGCGGTAAGTTCGCCGGATATCGCCCCGATTGGAAGAAGGCTTACGTTCGTCTGAAGGAAGGCGAAAAGATGCCGGAGTACCTCGACAGCCTGTAGTCGCTGTTGCCACCAGCTGATTCAAGAAAGACAGAACCAGCTCGAACAGAATTTGAAGTTCCGACACTAGCTCAGAAGTAAGTAAAAGCTAGGAGCAAAGAAGACGATGCCGATCAAATCATTTCGACCGATTACTCCATCACTCCGCTTCGCGACGAAGCTGGTTAACGATGACCTGACGACCGACAAGCCGCACAAGCCGCTTCTCGCCGTCAAGCAGCGCACCGGCGGCCGTAACTCGGCTGGAGCATTGACCATTCGCCACCACGGCGGCGGCCACAAGCAGAAGCTGCGCATTATTGACTTCAAGCGCGACAAGTACGGGATCCCGGCCAAGGTTACGACCATTGAATATGACCCGAACCGCAGCTCGCGTATCGCGCTGGTTAGCTACGCCGATGGCGAGAAACGCTACATTATTCAGCCCATCGGGTTGAAGGTGGGCCAGTCGATCATGAGCGGTCCCGAGGCCGATATCCTGGTTGGCAATGCTCTTCCGCTGAAGAACATTCCGGTCGGTACGATCGTGCATAACATCGAGCTGCGTCCCGGCAAGGGCGCTCAGATGGCGCGTTCGGCTGGAGCTCAGGTGAATCTGGTTGCCAAGGAAGGCGATTACGCTCTTCTGAAGTTGCCCTCTGGCGAGACCCGCAAGGTGCTCATTGAGTGCATGGCCACGATCGGCCAGGTTGGTAATACCGATCACGAGAACGTGACCGTCGGCAAAGCAGGACGTAACCGCTGGAAGGGCATCCGCCCAACCAACCGCGGTGTCTCGATGAACCCGGTCGACCATCCGCACGGCGGTGGTGAGGGTAAGACCTCGGGCGGACGTCACCCTGTGACACCGTGGGGCCAGCCGACTCGCGGATACAAGACACGCAACAACAAGCGGACCGATGTGTTCATCGTCAACCGCCGCAGCAAGTAAAGAATTCGGAGCTAAGAGATGGCACGTTCTACTAAAAAAGGTCCTTTTATTGATGACCACCTCATGACGAAGATCAACGTCATGAACCAGACGAATGACAAAAAAGTTCTTCGCACCTGGTCGCGCCGTTCGACTATCCACCCGGACTTCGTCGGCCACACCATTGCGGTGCACAATGGCCGCAAGTTCATCCCGGTCTATGTGACCGAGAACATGGTTGGCCACAAGCTCGGCGAATTTGCGGCGACCCGCACCTTCAAGGGCCACTCCGCTAAGACCGAGTCTGCGGCGAAGCCGAAATAAGAGCGGTCACGTAACAAGCATTTGTTTAGTTTCTAAGGACTGAAAGTCATGGCTAAGGTAGCAGAGAAAACGAGAGAGTTCCGCGCGGAGGCGAAGTTCCAGCGCACCAGCCCCCAGAAGGCGAAGCTCGTCCTGGACCTGATCAAGGGGCTCCGCGTGGAGCAGGCGATCAATACGGTTCACTTCAATAACAAGCGCATCGCGCCGGTGGTCGAGAAGGTTCTACGCTCGGCGATCCAGAATGCGAACTACCTCTCGCAGGAGCAGGGCCTGGACGTAGACGTGGATAATCTCTACGTCAAGTCGGCCGTCGCCAACGAAGGACCGCGCATGAAGCGCATACGCCCTGCCCCAATGGGCCGTGCATTTCGCTACCAGCGCCGTCTCGCTCACATCATTGTGACCGTGGCTGAGAAGAACAAGCCCAGCGTAGCGGTAACGGCGGCAGAGACAACAGCAGTTCCGGCTGCCAAGGGCAAGAAGACGTCCACCAAGACTGCGGCGAAGAAGGCTCCGGCCAAGAAGGCCGCGACAAAGAAGACAGCGACAAAGAAAGCCGCCAAGTAAGCGAACTTTCAGGGTCTGCTTGGGTTAAAATAGAAGTTTTGCAGCATCGCCCGCCGGCTCAACCGGTCAGGAGCGGAGAGTAAAGGGAAGCTATGGGACAGAAAGTCCATCCGTATGGGTTTCGCCTCGGCGTGAACAAGCCGTGGAAGTCGCGCTGGTTCGTAGAGCGCGGCTATGACAAGCTGCTGGTCGAGGACGTCAAGCTGAAGGCCGAATTGCGTGAAAAGCTCAAGGCCGCCGGCGTCAGTTCGGTCGAGGTGGAGCGTCCCGGCAACAAGCTGCGCCTGATCATCCGCACCGCGCGTCCGGGAATCATCATCGGCCGCAAAGGCGCCGAGATCGACAAGCTCAAGGCCGACATTCAGAAGCGCACCAACCGCGAGGTGTTTGTTGACATCCTCGAGGTCAACAAACCGGAGCTTGACGCTCAGTTGGTAGCCGAGAACATCGCGCTTCAGCTTGAGAAGCGCGTCAGTTTCCGTCGTGCCATGCGCAAATCGGTTGATTCCGCTCTGCGCTTCGGCTGCAAGGGCATCAAGGTTCGCGTCTCCGGTCGCCTGAACGGCAACGAGATCGCACGCTCCGAGTGGTATCTGCAGGGCCGTCTGCCGCTGCACACGCTCCGCGCCGATATCGACTACGGCTTTGCCGAGGCCAAGACGACCTATGGAATCATCGGCGTCAAGACCTGGATCTACCGCGGCGATATCTACGAGCAGAAGAAGCGTCGCGAGCAGGGAACGACGGCTGGCGTCTTCACGTCGTAAACGAAGTTTTGAATTCAGCTAGGTCTGGCGAAAGGCTAGAAGCTAGCAGCTAAAAGCCAGGGGTTTTGTTATGTTGATGCCAAAGAAGGTGAAGTATCGCAAGCAGCAGCGCGGCCGTATGACCGGCAAGGCGTGGCGCGGCTCCGATCTTTCGTTCGGCGACTACGGTCTGAAGGTCATGGAGTGCGGTTACATCACCGACCGCCAGATCGAAGCGAGCCGTATCGCAATGACGCGTTTCATCAAGCGCGGTGGCAAGGTCTGGTTGCGCTTGTTTCCGGACAAGCCGATCACGAAGAAGCCAGCCGAAACCCGTATGGGTAAGGGCAAGGGAGCTCCGGATCATTGGGTCTGCGTCGTTCGTCCGGGGAGGATCCTGTTCGAGATGGAAGGCGTCAATCCTGAGATGGCGAAGGAAGCAATGCGCCTCGCCGCTCATAAGCTGCCGCTCAAGACCAGCTTCGTTCAGCGCCACGACGTCCAGGCGACGGTCGCCAGCAAGTAAAGAATTGGTTTGAAGGAAAAGACAATGGAACTCGAAAAGATTCGTAACCTCAGTAACGAAGAGCTCAAGAGCGAGCAGACCAAGGCTGCAGAGCAGCTGTTCCGCATCCGCTTTCAGAAGAGCCTCGGTAACAACGAGGGCATCAAGAAGCTGCGGACGCTGAAGCTCGATATCGCCCGCATCAAGACCGTCGCCCGCGAGCGCGAGCTGGATGTGAATGCCAAGCCCGCCGCCGTTGCCGCAGCTCCTGCAAAGAGCACTCGCAAGAAAGCAAAGAAGGACTAAGCCATGGCAGAGATCACAAACAAGCCTGAAGCCGCCGAGCAGACCGCTTCCCGTCGTAACGAGAAGGTTGGCCTGGTCGTCTCGACCAAGATGCAGAAGACCATCGTTGTCGAGATTGAGATGCGCAAGGCGCACCCCAAGTACAAGCGCGTAATGAAGTCGAACAAGAAGTTCTATGCGCATGACGAGCAGAACTCAGCACGCGTCGGCGATGTGGTTCGCATCCGCGAGGCACGCCCGCTCTCGAAGCTGAAGCGCTGGTCTCTCGAGGAGATTGTTCGCCGCAGCTCGCTGGCTCTGGCTGACGAGAAGGCTCCTGCGACCGAGAGCAAATAAGCTCGCGATCGCGTAGATGATTTTGAGATTTGAAGCCAGGGGACGATTGAAGCCCCGGCCGTAGCACCAGGAGACGAACGATGTCAGTACAGATGAGAACAATCCTTGACGTGGCCGATAACTCCGGCGCACGCAAGCTGCAGGTGATCCTGCCCCTCGGTGGCGGTCTCGGCAAGAAGGCTGGCCTGGGCGACGTCGTGACGGCGGCCGTCAAAGAAGCTTCCCCAGATGGAACGGTGAAGAAGGGCAAGGTCGTCAAGGCTGTGATCGTGCGGACTCGCAAAGAGTACCGCCGCAAGGACGGCACCTACATCCGCTTCGATCAGAATGCGGCTGTTGTTATCAATGACGCGATGGAGCCGGTTGGCACTCGCGTCTTCGGCCCCGTGGCCCGCGAGCTTCGCGAGAAGAAGTTTCTCAAGATCGTGTCGCTTGCGCCTGAGGTTATATAGTTTGCGCCGCGAGATATAAGCGGCGACATAAGCGGATTCCGGCTCCGACAGATCGCCGAGGCGGGAGAGGTTAATTTATGGCAGGCATCAAGATTAAGCGCAACGATACGGTTGAAGTCATCGCCGGCAAGGACAAAGGCAAGCGTGGCCGCGTTCTTCGCGTTATCGCAGACAGGGACCGTGTCCTGGTCGAGCACGTGATGATGGTCAAGAAGCACGTGAAGCCGAACCCGCAGCGCAACATCAAGGGCGGCATCGCGGAGCAGGAAGCCCCGATCCACATCTCAAATGTGATGTTGGTCGATGGCGAAGGAAATAAGACACGTATCGGATCGCGGCTTGACGGCGACAAGAAGATTCGCTTCTCCAAGACGAGCGGAAACGCGATCGTCGAAAAGAAGTCGAGGAAATAGATCAGGTTTAGCAGTGCCGCAGTAGAAATCAAAAGGTTCACCCCACGAATCGGTAGACGGCGAAGGCCAACCCGGGAACCGTGGAGAAAGCGAAGAAGAAGATGGCAACCCGATTTAGAGAGAAGTACGAAAAAGAGATCAAGCCGGCTCTCGCCAAGGAACTCAGCATTGAGAACGTAATGGCGATTCCAAAGCTTGAGAAGATCGTCGTCAACATGGGCCTCGGCGAGGCGACCCAGAACGTCAAGATCATGGATCCATTGGTGGCCGATCTTGCAGCAATCACGGGTCAGAAGCCTGTGACCACGAAGGCGAAGAAGTCCATCGCGGCCTTCAAGGTTCGCGAAGGTATGCCCATTGGCGCGATGGTTACGCTGCGCGGCGATGCGATGTATGAATTCCTCGACCGCCTGATTTCGATCGCTCTTCCCCGCGTCCGTGACTTCCGTGGCGTCTCTTCCAAGAGCTTCGATGGTCGTGGCAACTACACGCTGGGCCTTCGTGACCAGCTCATCTTCGCTGAGATCGACTACGCAAAGGTCGACAAGATCAAGGGCATGAACGTCACGATCGTGACGACGGCCCAGGATGACAACGGCGCTCGTGCACTGCTCAAGGGTTTCGGTATGCCCTTCCGTCAGGGAGCGTAACTTCAACAGATTCTGAAGGATAGAGAGTAAAGGTTATGGCAACTACAGCAAAGCGCGTCAAAGACGCAAGAAAGCCGAAATTCAAGTCCCGCCAGCACAACCGCTGCCAGCTCTGCGGTCGTCCTCGCGCCTTCCTTCGCAAGTTCGGCGTCTGCCGCCTCTGCTTCCGCTCACTCGCTCTCAAGGGAGAGATTCCTGGCGTCGTGAAATCGAGCTGGTAAAGCTGGTACAATAGAGACACTAACCGTGTGCGGGGCGCTTCCCGCATGCCCGCTCCAGAGACCTCATTCAAGCTAAGGCTTAGAGTGCAGAAGTCTGGAACGTAACAGTCAGGCAACAAGACATCTTCGCTGGTTCTCGCATAGTTACGCCCGCGAGCGAACGGAGGATGAAGGAGAATGAATGAACCTCACCGATCCAGTAGCAGACTTTCTGACCCGTATCCGTAACTCTATTCGCGCCCGTCACCAGAAGCTTGACGTTCCAGCGTCGAAGCTCAAGGCAGAGATTGCGCGCATTTTGAAGGACGAAGGCTACATTGCCAACTTCAAAGCGACCGAGGAGAACGGCCAGAAGGTAATTCGTGTTTATCTTAAGTACGGAACGAACAACGAGGCTGCGATCCGCGATCTGCAGCGCGTTTCGCGTCCCGGCTGCCGCGTATACGTTGGTCGCGATGAGATTCGCCGTGTTCAAGGTGGTCTCGGTATCTCCATCATGACTACCCCGAAGGGTGTCATGACCGGACGTCAGGCGCGCCGAGAGGGCGTTGGCGGTGAGATTCTTTGCGAAGTCTGGTAATCCCAGGCTTCAAACGATTTGAGTAATAGCTGGCAGTACATCTGCCAATGGCTGCAGTGGAACGAAGAATGGCTTGAACCAGCTTCGCGACTCGCAAGCCGCAAGAAGGAATTTGATATGTCCCGTATTGGCAAGAAGCCGATTCCCATGCCCGCCGGTGTAAAGTACACCGTAAATGGCAACACAGTTCTGGTTGAAGGACCCAAGGGCAAAGTCTCAGCTCTGCTTCCGGCCGGCATCTCGCTTGTCCAGAAGGACGGCGCTATCGTCGCCGAGCGCGAGAGCGACAAGCAGGCGGCTTTTCACGGTCTTGCTCGTGCGCTTGTCTTCAACGCCGTCCAGGGTGTGACCACGGGTTGGACCAAGGAACTAGATATCGTGGGTATCGGATACCGTGTTGAGATGAAGGGTAAGGGGGTCGTTGTTTTCACCCTCGGCTATTCGCATCCGATCGAGTTTCCTCTTCCTACCGGTATCGAGGTAGCGATCGATCCCAAGCAGACGCATCTGACCATCTCCGGAATTGACCGGCAGAAGGTCGGTCAGGTTGCCGCCGATATGCGTTCCTTGCGTAAGCCTGATCCGTATAAGAACAAGGGTGTCCGCTACACTGGCGAGAAGTTGAAGAAGAAGGTTGGCAAGACGGGCGCTAAGTAAGGTCCCGGCGTAAGCCGCAAGTTAGGTACCGGAGGCTGGGCCAGGAACAACCCAGCAATCTGAGCGAGTTTTGAAGTCCGCCTCCGGTCCCTGTTCCCTGATTGGAAGTACACAGCCGAACGTCGTCAGTACTCTGGCGACGCTGTTAGGAAGGAAACGAACTATGATTACTCCTCGTAAACGCGACGTTATCCGCAAGCGCGTCCACACGCGTATCCGTGAGAAGATGTCCGGCACTGCCGAGCGTCCACGCCTCAACGTCTATCGTTCGCTCGACCATATCTACACGCAGCTAATTGACGACGCCAGCGGTGTCACCATCGCCTCGGCCTCTACGCTCACCAAGAAGGGCGAAGAGAAGAAGCTTGGCGGAAATGTAGCTGCTGCGGTAGAGGTTGGCAAACTGATCGCTGAGCGCGCGCAGCAGAAGGGCATCAAGAAGGTGGTCTTCGATCGCGGTGGCTATCTCTATCACGGCCGCATCAAGGCGCTGGCCGACGCGGCTCGCGAAGCGGGTCTGGAGTTCTAAGTTTCTTGAACGGCGCCCGCTGCCGGGCCGCCAGAAAGCTGGATAAGACATTATGGCAACAAAGAAAAAGATCGACGCGAACCGGCTCAACCTGAAGGACCAGGTCGTCAGCATTAACCGCGTCACCAAGGTCGTCAAGGGTGGCAAAAACATGTCCTTCGCCGCTCTGGTCGTCATCGGCGATCCGGCTGAGGGTGTGGTTGGTTACGGGTCGGGTAAGGCCAAGGAAGTTCCCCAAGCTATTCGCAAGGGTATCGAGGCTGCCAAGAAGAATCTCTTCAAGATCAACCTTACCGAAACCACGATTCCGCACCAGGTGCTCGGCCATTACGGTGCCGGCCAGGTCATGCTGAAGCCCGCCCCTGAGGGAACCGGCGTCATCGCCGGTGGTACGGTTCGCGCCGTGATGACCTCGGCTGGCGTTCAAAACGTGTTGACCAAGTCGCTTGGAACCAAAAATCCGCACAACGTCATCAAGGCCACCTTCGACGCTCTCACCCAGCTTCGCAATAAGGCCGAGGTTGCGGCGCTGCGCGGCAAAGCTGAAGAAGAACTGTAAGAGGAGCTCCTAAGTCATGGCCGAAACCAAAGCCAAAATCAAGTTGCAGTACTTCCGCTCGAAGATCGCTACGCCGGTCAAGCACAAGCTCGTCGTCAAGGGCCTCGGCTTTACCCGTCTGAACCAGATCGTCGAGCGTGAGGACACGCCGTCTATCCGTGGCATGGTTGCTAAGATTCCCCATCTCGTCCGTATCGTCGAGTAAGGATCCAGGCAGCAGCAAGTCTTAATTCATCGATCTTGTATCGATCCAAATGCGAGTCGGGGAAACAATCCCCGGCGTTATAGCGAGGAAACAATGGCAATCCGCAATCTCTCTAATCTACGCGCCCCTAAAAAGGCCAACGAAAACAAAAAGCGTGTCGGCCGTGGTATGGGTTCAGGCATGGGTAAGACTTCGACCCGCGGCCACAAGGGCCAGGGATCGCGTTCGGGCTCCAGCCTGATGCGTGGCTTCGAAGGCGGCCAGATGCCGCTGCACCGCCGTCTTCCCAAGCGCGGATTCACCAACATCTTCCGTACCGAGTACACCGTACTTGGCCTTGACCGTATCGCTGAGCTCAACGCAGATTTGAATGAGACCGAGTTCACGCTCGAGAAGATTGTGTCCCTCGGCCTGCTGCGCAAGAAGAACGGCCTGATCAAGGTCCTGAACAACGGCGAGATCAAGGTTGCTGTTACTGTCCATGCCCACAAGTTCTCGAAGACCGCCCAAGAAGCAATCGAGAAGGCCGGCGGTAAGGCAGTTCTGATCGGTTAGTCGCAGGATGTAGAATTCAGGCAGCGGGGGATACGTCCCTCGCATTGCCGTTTCATTACGATTCACACGTTTTCCCCTCGAGGACCCGCTCTCCGATGTTCGACAAGCTCGCAAACATCTTCCGTATTCCAGACCTTCGCAAGCGCGTACTGTTTACGCTCGGTCTGTTGGCTGTATATCGCCTTGGATCGCACATCCCCACTCCCGGAATCAACGGACAAATGCTAGCCGAGTTTTTCAATCAGAACTCCGGTTCTGCGCTCGGCCTCGTCGATCTCTTCTCCGGTGGCAACCTGCGCAAGCTGACGATCTTTGCCCTCGGTATCATGCCGTACATCACGGCATCGATCATCTTCCAGCTGCTCACCGTAATTTACGAGCCGCTGGCCAAGCTGCAGAAGGAAGGCGAGCTCGGCCGCCGCAAGATCACCCAGTGGACGCGCTACGTCACGGTGCTCCTCGGCATTGTGCAGTCGTTCACGATCGCGCTCACGCTGACCAATACTTCGACGGGATCGTCGATGGTTACCATCTCGCGCTCTGCATTCATTCCCCTCTGCGTCCTGACACTGACGGCAGGAACCGCCTTTATCATGTGGCTGGGAGAGCAGATCACAGAGCGCGGTGTCGGCAACGGCATGTCCTTGCTGATCTTCACAGGCATTGTCGTCGGCCTTCCAAAGGGAATCGCTGAACTTTACGATAAGGTCCAGACCAACGCATGGGGTGCATTCACTCCTGTTGCGGTCGCAATTCTCGTAGCCGGCATGATCGCTGTAGTGGCCTTCATTGTCTACGTCGAGCGATCTGAGCGCCGCATCCCGGTGCAGTACGCCAAGCGCATCGTCGGCCGTCGCATGATGGGCGGTCAATCGACCTTCCTTCCACTCAAGGTCAACTCAGGTGGCGTGATGCCCGTCATCTTCGCCAGTTCCATCCTGTCGGCCCCGCTGCTTTTTGCCGGCATGAGTTTCTTCGGTAGCGCTCCTCTGCGCGATACGGCCTTCTTCGGCCCGATCATTCGCAACCTCTCGCCCGGCGAGCCCTGGTACGAACTCCTCTATATCGCAGCGATCATCTTCTTCGCGTACTTCTACATCTCCATCGTCTTCCGTCCCGATGACATCGCGGACAATATGCGCAAGTACGGCGGCTTCATCCCGGGCATCCGGCCGGGCAAGCGTACGGCTGACTTTATCAACGAGGTACTGACACGCATTACTCTGGTCGGTGCACTCTATCTGATCATCATCTCGATTATTCCGCAGCTGATCATCAGTGGTATCCACTTCAATCATCTTTGGCTGATTGGTCCCATCTTCGACAAGCTGCCGACCTGGATGACGAACGGCCTCGGTGTTACGTTCTACTTTGGCGGCACGAGCCTTCTAATTGTTGTCGGCGTCGCGATGGATACCGTACAGCAGATTGAATCGCAACTCATCATGCGCCATTACGACGGCTTTACTCCTAAGAGTGGCCGTATCCGCGGGCGCAAGAGCTGGTAGGAAAGTGGCAACATTGACTCCTGAATTCGCAGAACACACTCCGGCCCCGGCAGACGAATTTCTGCCAGGGCCGGTTCTCCTTCTGGGCGCCCCAGGTGTGGGTAAGGGAACGCAGGCTCAGCAGCTAATGGCGGACTACAACGTTCCTCAAATTTCCACAGGCGACATCCTGCGCGACAACATTGCCCGGGGAACGGATCTCGGCAAGTCGGCAAAGGTCCTGATGGACAAGGGTCAACTCGTCCCCGATGAAATCGTCAACGACATGGTGGGTGCACGCCTCGCACAGCCGGATGTTGAGCGAGGCTATATCCTCGACGGCTATCCGCGCACTCTAGGTCAAGCCGAGTGGCTTGATGCCCATCTCGCCACTGTCGCCAAAGCCGGTGCGCCACTTGTAGCG
>Ga0163162_10004961_pt1 | contig 12817 bp, 11 predicted proteins | sample S55metaG_FD_115310 | JGI IMG/M metagenome (GOLD analysis project Ga0163162, IMG submission 115310) | Switchgrass rhizosphere microbial communities from Kellogg Biological Station, Michigan, USA - S5-5 metaG | ecosystem: Host-associated > Plants > Roots > Rhizosphere > Soil | place: USA...
AGCACATGGGCCAGCGAAGTATGTGCTTCGGCGAGCGCGCTATCTATCGAAAGCGCATTCATCGCAGCTTCTTTCGCTTTAGGCATTGTTTCGTGCGGAGCGCCAAAATTGTAGAACGTGAGTCCTATGTATGAATCCGCTAATCCTGCGTAAGCCAGCGCGTAAGTAGCGTCTTTCGCGACCGCCAGCTTGAAGTGTGTGATTCCTTGATTGAAACCTTCTTCAGTTCTCTTATTCCAGAAGTAACGGCCTTTGAGATAAAGCTGGTAGGCTTCGGCGTTATTGGTATAACGCCTTGTCAAACGCTTTTGCTCTTGGCCTGAAACTTTCAGCGCCAGCGCTTCTGCTACCTTGGCGGAGATAGAATCTTCAACTTCGAATATGTCCGTAAACTGTTCGTCAAACTTGTCGGCCCAGAGCACCGCCTCATCCCGCACGCTAACCAGCCGCGCCGTCACCCTCAGTCGTTCTCCGGCTCTTCGGATGCTTCCTTCCAGCACGGTATCGACCTGAAGCTCCTGACCAGTTTCCGAAGCGTCCTTCTCAGAACGCGCGTACTTTAGCACCGCGCTCGTTGGGCGCACTGTCAATACCTTCAAGCCGCTCAGCCGCGTTGTTAGTGTCTCCGCAATACCAATACTCAGATACTCATCGCCTCCATCATCTACTCCCAATGACTTGAACGGAAGCACTGCAATTGACCGGATGCTTGAGTTTGAATCAGCAACTTTTCCCGGCTTGATTGCAACTGTCGCTACAAAGCGATAGCCGCGCCGTGGCACCGTCTCTATGAATTTCTGACTTTCAGTCTCACCGAGCGCTTTTCTCAATAGCGAGACGTTCTGCGCGAGACTGCCCTCTTCAACAAAACTGTTGGGCCATAACTTACGCATCAACTCACTTTTCTCCACTAGATGCCCGCTGTTCTCCACGAGTGTCACCAGCATGTCAAACGCTTTTGGAGTCAGCGAAACCGTCTCTCCCTCATGCAGTAGGCGCCGTTCGCTTGCGTCGAGGCGGAAAGCACCAAACTCAAAAAAATGCTTCGCTGCGGTGTTCATAAATGCTTTCAGAACTCAATGAGAATTTTATGAGAATTTTCTCCAGACATTCGCAGGACTTCCGGGTCGCCTTAAGGCAATGTGCAACGCAGGAGAATCAAGACAGGCAAACAGAACGTCAGGGACGTATCTGGGGGTGCGATTACTTTAATTGAATCAGCCAGTCGCATCAACGGCGTGGCTAACTACTTCAGCCCGTGAGCAGTCGCGCAAGTCTCGAACAACTCACTACTTATTCAGGTTTCAAGAAGGGAGAGATTCAATGACGTACAGCAGTAAAACCAGCAATAGCGCGGTCTTTGTCTTAGTACTGATCGGCTTTGCTAACTACGTGGTACCACACGCTCTGGCTCGACGCACATCCGTACAGCCTAAGATCGTTCCGCAACCCGACATGGTGCTTGAATGGAATGCAAATGCGGCCGAAGCCATTGTCGGGGTCGCGGGTTTGCGTCCTGAGCGAGGACTAATTCGTCTGGCGATGGTTCACATAGCCATCTACGACGCCGTTAACGCCATCGATGGCTATCCCTTCAAAGCGTACGCCATCCACCCAACGGTGATGTCACCGGCGTCAGTTGACGCCGCGACCGCAACCGCTGCACACGATATGCTCGTGGCGCTGTTTCCTGCCCAACAAGCTGTTCTCGACGCAAAGTACGCGGCTTCAATGAACACCATCACCAACGGGCCCGCCAAGAGGAACGGCCGGGCAGTTGGTCAGCAAACGGCTGCAGGCATTCTTGCTTTACGTGCCGGGGACGGACGGGATGCGACGGTGACGTATTCGCCGGGTAGCGGGCCAGGCGTCTGGGTGCCAACTCCTCCTGGATTTCTTGCTGCCGCGGCTCCCGAGGCCGTACGCGTTCAACCTTTCGCCCTGAACAGCCCTTCGCAATTTCGCGCTGAACCACCTCCGTTATTAACCGGTGATACGTGGGCGCGCGATTACAATGAAGTTAAGAATCTTGGACCGGCCACCGGCAGTACGCGCACCCCCGAGCAGACCGATATTGGTCGCTTCTGGTCGGACCAACCGATCCTGCAGTGGAACCGTGCGTGGCGCAACATCGCAGTCACGCAGCGGCTGTCGCTCGAAGAGAGCGCTCGCTTCTTCGCTATGCTGGCAACAGCTAGCGCGGACGCCATAATCGCGTGCTGGGATTCGAAGTACACATACAACTTTTGGCGACCGGTCACAGCGATTCGCGCCGGGGACACCGATGGCAACGCCGAGACTGAACCTGACGTCCACTGGATAGCGCAGGTGGTGACGCCCAACCATCCCGAGTATCCCGCGGCGCATGGGTGCTTCAGCGGAGCTTCCACGCAAACGCTAAAATTCTTTTTTGGCACTGACAACTTCAGCTTCACTATAGACAGCAACGTTGCCGGTCTCACAAAACCGGTGCGTTCCTATATCAGCTTTTCGCAGGCACTCGAGGAGGTTCGTGACGCTCGCGTTTACGGGGGTATGCACTACCGAAACTCAGCACATAAGGGCGCGATCCTCGGACAGCAGGTTTCGCGGTTTCTCACCTCTCACTTCTTCCGTCCCGCGACAGGACGCAACCAATTCTAATCTTCACTCACGGTAAATTTTCCAAGGAAAAGGCCCATGACTATAAAAACTAGTACTGCGATTTTTACGACTGTCATACTTTTAGTCCTCTCAGCCGTTTGCTACTTCGCGCCTCGGAGTTACGCGCAACTTCCCGATAAGACAGTTACGCCCAACTCGGCGAATGTAGGGATTAACAAATCATTTGCTGAACAGGCAGGAGCGGGTCGCGGTGACGTCATGACTTTAGCCTCCTCAATGTTCATCATCAAACGCGATCCCTTTCGCGCAATTCGCCGTGGGCGTCAACTTTTTCAACGCAAGTTCACGAGGTTGCAAGGACTTGGACCGCTCTCTGGAGACGGCACGGGTAACATCGAAACCGATTTGGCGATTGGCGCGGGCCTGGTTGATAGCTGTGCGGGCTGCCATGGACGGCCAAGAGGCGCAGCCGGTTTTGGAGGTGACGTTGTGACAAGACCCGATAGCCGCGACGCGCCGCATCTCTTTGGCCTTGGGTTGAAGGAGATGTTAGCAGACGAGATCACTTCCGACCTGCGTGCTATTCGTCATCAGGCAGTTGACGAAGCCCTGAAGTCCACTACGAACCATACCGTGACCAAGTCACTAACCAGCAAAGGTATCAACTATGGTGCGATTAGTGCGACACGTCGCGGCACAAACGTGCATGTCGATACTTCGGCAGTAACGGGTGTCGATCATGACCTGCGCGTGCGGCCATTCTTCGCGCACGGGGGAACTATCTCGATACGAGAATTCATTGTCGGTGCGTGGAATGCGGAAATGGGACTTCAAGCAGTCGATACCGAACTGGCGGCAGCACATAGCGGGGCTACCATCATGACACCATCAGGCATGGTGCTTGATGGCGCCAGGGATAAGATCGAAGCGCCGCCCGCTACGTCCGACTCAGAGGACCCTGATGGAGATGGTGTTGCTAACGAGATCCCAACGAGCATTGTCGATTTCATGGAGTTTTATTTGCTCAACTACTTCAAACCTGCAACCTACGAACAAACACGTGAAGTAAATGCAGGTCGAGAAAAGTTTCAGGAGATTGGCTGTGCTCAGTGTCACATCGCTGACCTTCAGCTTAATAGTGATCGACGCGTAGCCGATCTGGAGACTGTTTATGATCCGGTTAACGGTATTCTTAATCGGCTTTTCGCAACAGCCAGCGTGCTCTCCACGCCGCAGGACGACGGGAGCGGATTTCCGGCGTTGAAGCGTCCATCAAACCAGCCGTTCCTCGTCAAGAATATCTTCACCGATTTCAAAAGGCATGATCTCGGACCTAACTTCTACGAAAGAAACTATGACGGTACGCTCAGACGCGAGTTTTTAACTACGGCGCTGTGGGGAGTAGGTACGAGTGCCCCTTATGGTCACGATGGGCGCAGTCTTAATCTAAGAGAGGTAATTCTGCGCCACGGTGGCGAGGCACTCCGCGCTCGTGAATCTTTTGCGGCACTCTCATCTGGGAATCAGAACAAAGTGCTTGAGTTCTTGAGGTCCTTAGTTATTTTTCCGCCCGACGATACGGCGTCTAACCTCGATCCGGGAGATCCCAATGCTCAGTTTTTCCCGCAATTCGGACATGGAAGTGTCAAACTAACTGTACTCTTCAACAACCCGTCTGAGGTTGAGTAACAGGTCGCTCAGTCAGTTATTGCAGATTAAGCTCGCCCGCTGATCTTTCGCGAATCAGTTATGGAGACTGCCAAAACGAGATGGTGACGATCAAAACGATGCCCGAAGATCACTTTTTGTGCAAAGCAACTAATGAATAGAACCAGCTTGGTCCTCTTGACTAACTCCATGAGGAGAGTTTTTCCGAGAGCTGAGCTCGCCCTCAGTATGCGGTGGTGCTGAGCTCGACGCGGTCGAAACGGCCTGCGCCAAGATCGTCTGGGCGGATCCAGAACTGATAGACGCCCTCGCCGAAATAATGTGCGAGGCCCTCATCCGATGACAGTTCAAGCAAGAGGAGAAACTCGCGCGCGCGTTCTTCGATGTCGCCCTGGACGTCGACCGGTGCCGCAAGCATACGGTCCGGAATCCTGATGTGAACGCCGCGCTCCGTCTGGGTGGCAAGCGAATGGCGACTGCGAATGTAATCGACCACTTCGAGTGGAATACGTGCCGCGGCCTCGGGTCCGGCAGTGAGCGATGCTTCGACAGACAAGTTGCCTGCATAGGTCATGGCCAGTCCAGTGAGCCAACCGTGTTCCTGAATCCATAACCAAAACTGATCTCGCTCCGCAGGTGGTACTGCGTCAAACGCCTTAGCTGCTGACGCGCGCTCCGACCAGGCGCGAAGTGAGTCTTCCGCCTCCGTCACCTTCGCAGCAAACTCCTCGTCACTGAGCTCGCGGAAAAGTCGTTTTCGAACGATCGGAACTTCGCGTTTCATGCCTCCAAGAATCAGGCCGGTCGTGATGCGAACAGCATTCCAATCCTGTGGAAAACCGGCGAATGGCCGATCCTTGCTCGTTCGGCCGCCCTGGTACCAGAAGCTGCGAGGCTGAACGACGGCCCCTTCGATTTCTGGAATCACCTTGTTCGTATCGATGGTCCCAGGCCACGCATAACTTTCATCGAACTTCTCTTGATTGTCTGGTAACGGAGCGCCGTGGATCACAACCGGATCGAACGGCCACTTCGGCAGCACGCGCGGCCATTCGGTGTCCGATTGGGGCCATCTCCATGCCAGCTTCGAGTCAAACGCGTGCGGAAGATCAGAGGGAGGCGCAAGCTCAGCCCAGCCATTGGAAGGACCAGACTCGTAGATTAGTCGAAACATCTGTTCCTGGCCCCATTCCAGGTCCAGGAACAGGTACAGGACACCTTCGTCGGGAAACATTCCGAGTCGGCCCGCAGCTGGCACCGCGGAGCAATCCACCTGCATGATAAAGCTGTAAGGCCGCGACTCTCCGCTCGGCCACTGAAAACCAGAAGGAGCGATCGGCAATCCACCAAAGAAGCTGAGGTGCGCCGGATCATGATTCGGTGGCACGATCTGCCGGAAGAGGATGGCCTGCCTGCGGGCAGCAAGAATCGTTTCGTGAATGCGTAGAGCCGATCCTGGGGGCGAAGGATGGAACATTTTCGGCGGAAGCTGTCCGTTGAGGTCGACTTTGGATGCCTGGTTCCTGGACGGTTGGACCGGTTGGTCCAACCCTTCTCGTCGTCGCGGCTCACCAGTGGGTTTTGACTTGTGCAGCGCAGAATGGCCGCGGTTCTTGAGGCGATCACGTAGGTACGCAATAGCGGCTGCAGCCAGAACTGCTGCGGTCAACACCAATATCTTCGGAAGCGGACCACTGTATTTAATTGCCTCAGTAACGCCGAGTGCGAAAAGGATTGCCAACAAGGTGAGGCTAAAGCAACCGAGCCAACTCAAGATCCGATCCATCGGGCCTCCGCTGGAAAAATATGATCCGCATCCGGAGGCGACATTATGGCCCGATCTAATGTTTGGGAGCAACGGACGTCAATTCCCTCTCGTCACCAGACGCTGAATGTGGCCCAAAGTGAGCTTGCGTTGATCTTTGAACGATCGAGCAGGTTTCACGAACGCTCAAGCATTCAATGTTTCCCTCGCGCGGCGTAATGTCTTTTCCAGATTGAAGTAGATGGAAGGAGAGCGTCATGTCAGGAACAAAAGACAAAGTTGTCGCAATCACTGGCGCAAGCAGTGGAATAGGCGAGGCGACCGCACTGCTGCTCGCCCAACGAGGTGCGAAGGTCGTACTCGGCGCGCGCGGATCGGATCGCCTTAAAGCTCTCGCTAACCGCATAGCGACCATGGGCGGAGAGGCAGTCTATGCGATAACAGACGTCAAACTGCGAGGGGACCTATCCAACCTCGTGGGGTTGGCAATTGAGCGATACGGCAAGCTCGACGTTCTGGTTAACAATGCTGGAGTCGCACCGATTTCTCTTCTCGACGAGCTGCGTGTCGAGGATTGGGAGGAGATGATCAACGTCAACCTCAGGGGTGTTCTATACGGCATCGCCGCGGCTCTGCCGGTTTTCCGCAGGCAAGGTTTTGGACACTTCGTAAACGTGATCTCCACAGCCGGAATTCAAATCACACCGACCATGGCGGTTTATGCCGCCACGAAGAACGCCGTGCGCACCATCACCGAGGGTTTGCGCCAGGAAGCCGGCGATAAGCTGCGTGTGACCGGCATTTCGCCAGGATTCGTCAGCACGAACCTTGCGGATTCGATGACAGATTCCGAAGTCAGATCTCAGATCAATGATCAGATGAACAAGATGGCGATTCCGCCCGCGGCGATCGCACGCGCTATTGCGTTCGCGATTGAGCAGCCGGCCGAGGTTGATGTGAACGAGATCGTTATCCGTCCCACCGCGCAAGTCTAATTATGAATCGAACCTTAACCATGTTTGTCTCCAAGGGACTTAGCATTGCAGAGCTTACTTCATTCGGTTGTACTTCTTCAGCGCCTGGACCACGCGGTCGCCGGGCAAACCAAAGACGCGGATGCCGTCCGCGCCTGTCATCGTTTGTGCTGCGAGCATCGCGTTAACGACGGCTTCTTCTGTAGCCTCAATCGTCGCTTGAAAGAGAGGATCGATCCGTTCATTGGGCAGCATGACTAGCGACGGTGTGCCTTCCGACTTAGCCGCGTTGGCGTTTGCAGTAGAGAAAGCGAGAAACAGATCGCCGGATGAATTGCCAGCGAAACTACCCAAACGTCCCATTCCGAGCATGACTCGTTTCGCGATGCGCTCCAGCTGATGCGGCAGCAATGGTGCGTCCGTGGCAACGATAACGATGATCGATCCGCGTCCCTCGTGATCATCGAGGCGGCCGCTACTTGCGCCACGTCCGGTAGCTGAGCACTGTGGAATGCCCGCAGTCCATGGCCTGCTCAACGGCGGCGGCAGTATTGTGCAGGTTCGAAGATCAGTAATCTCAGAACGAATCGGAACCCCAAGAATTCGCAGGTCGCCACCGTAGTTGCATTGCACCAACACGCCGATGGTGTACCCACCTTGCGACGCTGTAAGTACACGCGAGGATGTGCCGATGCCGCCTTTGAATCCGTTGCAACCCATCCCTGTACCGCCGCCCACCGCACCTTCTTCGACACGGCCGGGCCTGGCTCGATCGAGCGCCTCAAATGCGTGGGCGGCTTTCACGTGTTCGCCGTTCGCATCATTTAAAAAATCAAACGTCTCGGCGACGATGGGGTAGGTGAAAACAAACTCGCGGCCGTTCTTTATCTGCCATTGAATCGCAGCGTCGCGAACTGTGCCCACGCTGTGCGTTCCGGTCAATAGAATTGGTCCCTCGAGAAAACCGGATTCCTTGATCCAGTTGATGCCCGTCATGTCGCCGTTACCGTTCTGGTTGAACGTCGCTGCGAACACGGGATCCCAATTGCCGCGCGGGCGTGGAAGGATCGCGGTGACACCTGTACGAATCGGCCCCTTCCCGGGAATGAGTTTGCCCTCGCCTTCGATCAGCGTGACGTGTCCGACAGCAACGCCGGCAACGTCGGTGATCGAATTCAATGGACCAGTCTGCCCGGGAAACGGAATCCCTAAGTCGCGGCCGCGCGGCGGGTTCTGGGCCACACTCGGGATTGCCGTGGCTGCGGCTAAGAGAAGCCAGATTGGCAATATCATCAGATTTGCTTTCGCGCGCATAGGCTCTGCTTTTTGGCGCTGAGACGAACGTCTATTTTCAATATTCATCACATCTCCTCCTGAGGGCGGGCTAATGTCAGAGTTGACTGCGCGGAGTTTAAAGGATGAAGCGTGAATCGTGAACTAAGCTCTTGCGGAAAGGCGGACTGACGCCTGGTCCATGCGGTTAGGTGATCGGTCCATGGTCGCAAAGACATTTCGGTATCGCATGGGCGCCATTCCCGTCGTTCGTTTGAATGCGTTGCTGAACGCACTCTCAGTTGCGTAGCCGAGGGAAAGGCCCAGCTCCGAAACCGACATGGAACCTTCACGCAGCGCCTGCTCTGCAAACCGCATCCGCAAGTTCAGTAGATAAGTAAGCGGTGCGACACCGACAACGGACTTGAAGCGCACTGCGAAGCTTGTTCGTGACATGCCAACTTCCTTCGCCAGTTCTCCCACCTGCCAGGCCCGTTCTGGTTCCCGGTGTATGAGGCGCAGCGCGGGTGCAATACGGTCGTCATTGAGGGCTCTCAGCCATCCCGCAGTGCCAAGTGCGGAAGTCTCGAGATATGAGCGCAGTATCTGAACACACAAGAGTTGTGCAAGCTGTTTTGACGCCAGCATCGCACCCGGTCGATCAGTGCCGACTTCTTTTACGAGCTGATCCAGGAGCCAACGCATGGCCGATGCTTCGGGCGAGCCGACTCCAACATGAAGGGTGGTTGGCAACACTTCCGAGAGCAGTCCGCCGCGCTCAGCATCCAAAGCGATGTGTGCTCCAACGGCGAAGAAGTCTTCGCCACTCCCAACCTTTCCTATCTTGTCGTTCGAGTCAGAGAATACCTTTAGTCCGTCGGTTTGCGGAGCGTTCAAGTCGCCAGCCATCACGTAAGGTCGTTCAGTCGGCAGCACGAAGACGTCGCCTGTCTTGACGTGCAAAGGGGCAGCCTCGTCTTTGAACGTGAGCCAGCAGTCGCCTTTCACGACCGCGACAAATTTGATCTTGTTAGGTGGAGGAAATCGGAGCGACCAGGATCCGCCAGCCACCAGGATACCCACATTCACGCACCGGGCACTCGTCAAGGTCACGATGTCGGCGAGAGGATCACATTTCATTACTGAATGATGGCGCTGATAGTAGGTAATTTGCAATCCATCATCATTCAGTAGTCCGCGGCACAAGCACGGCGTTTGCAACGTCATTCGCTAAACCAACAAACTAACAATTAGATTTTCTCCTCAAATGATTCAGTTTACTTTTTTTGATCTAGCCACATTCACAATTGGCTCATGCCGCCGTCCGCAACGATTTCCGTTCCCAGCAGGAATGAAGAATCATCACTGGCAAGAAAGAGCACAGTTTTGGCGATCTCTTCCGGTCGTCCGAATCGTTTCATCGGCACCAGCGTCTTGACGTTTCTTAAGATCTCGTCGAGCGAATCTTCGTCCATGCCGAGCTTCCCGAAGATCGGCGTCGTCACCGGACCAGGGCTAACCACGTTAACGCGAATGCCGCGATCGACAAGTTCTGCGGAAAGCGTGCGCGCCAGTGTGATCAGCGCTGCTTTGCTCGCGGCGTACACGCTGGAGTTAGGCATGCCTATGTAAGCATTTATAGATGCATTCAGCACGATCGAAGCATTGTCACTAAGCAGCGGCAATGCCTTCTGGATCGTGAAGTACGCGCCCTTGAAATTGATGTCCATGATTGAGTCAAACAAGTCCTCGGTCACGGACTCGAGCGGTACGAACTTTCCCACTCCGGCATTCACAAAGAGCACATCGATCTTGCCGAATTTCTCCTTTACGACTGCGAACAGCCTGTCGATGTCCGTCAAATTGGATGTGTCCGAACGCACCGCCTCGACGCCGTCGCCAAGCACACGCTTAGCGTCCTCAAGAGTCTGTTGGTCCCGGCCGGTAATCACCACCCGTGCGCCTTGCTCCTTGAACTCTTTGGCCGTCGCCAAACCTATGCCTGAGTTTCCCCCTGTGACTACAGCTACCTTGCCTTCCAGTTTTCCCATCGTACCCTCCACCCTTTCTTATTGTTATTGTTTTCGCATCTCCAATTCGACCGGGTTCTGGAACAATCGTTCCAGAACGAAGCAAAAAAATTTAGTCGAGCACCGAAAGCGTAACCTTCACCACGTCTTCGAGCGTTTTGCGATCCTGGGTCGCCTTAGACATCAGTACCAATCCCTGGAGACTGCTATAGAGGAATCGCGCGACCGCGCGGGGTTCGCTAAGTGCTTTTAGCTCTCCCGCTTTCTTACCCCGCAGCAAGGCTCGATAGAGAGCACCTTCCATCACTGCCATGTTGCTGTTGGTGCGGTCGGCAGTCGCTTTACAGCGGCCGGCCAGTTCAGACATCGCGTTACCGGCGAAACAGCCCCGTTGCTCCGTGGCTCCTACCGATCCATCAACAACCTCCATGAACAACTTTCGCACCGCTTTCTTGATCGAGGCGGAACTCTCCAACAGCTCAATTGCCTTACGACCCTCGACCTGACAATAGTGATCAAGGGACTGCAGGTAGAGCGCGTGTTTATCGCCAAAAGTATCGTAAATACTCTGGCGGTTGATTCTCATGTGTTCGACCAGATCCTGGATAGACGTCGCGTTATAACCGCGCGCCCAAAAGACTTCCATTGCCTTTTGGAGAGCCTCGTCTCGATCGAATTCTTTGTGCCGTGCCATTTCGGTCGCTCTTATACTCTTTCTGGAACGAGCAGTCAAGAATGGCGAAGACGATCACCGGCGATGTCGTGACGCGCTTTCAGATGTTCGGAGGACAGCTTCGACGTCTCGAAGGCGGCCAGCACCGAATATGCCCGCAAGTCTCCTTCAGTTGGATTGGTTCACTCGGGCAGTCCGCGCTCCCTCACTCTAGTAATCCATTCGCGTACATAGCCCGGGCAGTTGCGAAGTTCGATTCCGTTGGCCTCGGCACCGGTTAGCACCCTGACGGCTTCAATGCTCACTAACGTAACCTCTGTGAGATCTAGCGCCAATGTGTCATTCGCTGTCTTCTCGTTCTCTATCAATTCCTGCAACACGTCGACGAATGTACCGTCAATTCGTCCACTGACGCGGAACACCACTAAACCACCCGCAGCAAAAACCCGTTGAATTTTGCACACCATCGCGGCCCTCCGCTCCAGGATCGTTTGCGATCGGCCTTCACTTTCGATTACGACATGGCGCGTTGCTCCAGCCAGTCAACATAGAGCTGGCGCTCCGCGAACAGCCACGATCCGTCCACCTTTGTGAACGTGTCGAGATAGCGAAGCGAGGCAAGCATCAAGCCGCGCTTGTTGCCCTCAACCGTAACGTGATGCGCAAGGCAGTAGACTTCCCCCGTGGCTGTCTCGTCGGTTAGCGTGAAAATAGTGCTCTGTCCGATGAAGTGCGTGGTCGCTTCGTACTGGTTCAGCTCTGCGAAGACTGGAGCAAGCGCTTCGCGCGAGTGCAGTTCCTGTGACGGCGAGGGATCCTTGGCGTTCATGTACACCACGAAGTGGGTGTCTTTGGTAAAGAGGGCCATCTGACCTTTCGCATCGCGACGGTCGGCACAGTGGGCATAAGCCTCGACAAGTTCCCTGATCGCGAGGCGGTCCGCAGCCTCGTTGGGTGAGATACTGATGTGCTTACTCATGAACCGTTCTCCATGCTCTTCTGATCACCTAAGACAGAATGCAAACGGTGAAAAAGGTGTGCCGCGTTGCCTCCGAGAACGGCGTGCTTTTCCAAATGAATCAACTCGTGATGATGGATATCAATCCTCAACTGTTGTTCTCTCGTTTTCCAAGTCTTTACATCATCCCTCTGGGCCAAGAATCAGTTGAGCAGCTCGGCCGGCAATCATATGGGTCGAGGCGTTTGTCCCCGGCCCAGTAATGATCTTTGGCATCACGGAGGCGTCCGCCACACGTAAACCCGAAATGCCGTGCACGCGAAGCTCTGGGTCGACAACAGCGAGTTTGTCCACTCCCATCTTGCAGGTACCAACCGCGTGCCCAAAACTTGCAGAGGCAAGTCTCGCAAGTTGCCGGATATCCTCGGCGCTCGCCTTGGGTCCTGGAATGAGTTCGCTCTCGCGCAAACTATCGAAGGCGTGTTGACTCCCGAGCTCACGCCCGATTTCGATAGCGCGCACGACGGCCTCAAAGTCGTGATCGGTTGCGAGATAGTTGCCATCGATAACGGCGGCATCATGAAAGTTGTCGCTGGCCAGGCGGACGGAACCTATGCTCGTGGGCTGCACAAGAGCTGGCGCGATCGTGAACGTGTCCGGTGGAGGGTTTCCATAGCGCGAGGCTACCTCGGGTGTAACCACTGGTAGTTGATGAAGGACAAGACTAATGTCTGTATTACCCGAAGGACCACTCGACAAGTAAGCCTCAGCCTCGACAGCATTGCTGTCGGCGGGTCGATCCGGCATCTTGCCTTTGTACTTGAACACGACGCCGGAGACGAGTACATGGTCCTGCAGATTCTGGCCCACACC
>Ga0163162_10004963_pt1 | contig 12812 bp, 4 predicted proteins | sample S55metaG_FD_115310 | JGI IMG/M metagenome (GOLD analysis project Ga0163162, IMG submission 115310) | Switchgrass rhizosphere microbial communities from Kellogg Biological Station, Michigan, USA - S5-5 metaG | ecosystem: Host-associated > Plants > Roots > Rhizosphere > Soil | place: USA: Michigan...
ATCGAGATAGCGCCGAGATTAAATCTTGAACCGGATAACAGTTTCATTGACAGGTTTTATTCAGGAATACGGATCTATAGATGAAATCGCCACGAGCGAGAAAGCCGGGCGAAGCGACAACGATCGGAGCAGTCTTATTGCATATCGATGCTGCCTGTGATGTAGCCCTTAAATATAAGGCGTTGAATCTGACGGTCTATAAGAGAAATCCGATACTGCGAAGACCCGCCTGACTAACCTTGTCAATTTGCACGGAAGTCAAAATTCTTGTGCACGGTCTCGCCGTAAGTCGTCACGACCTGATTCGATGGCGTCGGATAAAAAGGTGAAAAATCCTTCATGCTGATCGTTCAAGCGTTCTCATATGTTTCGCAAAAATGTAGGACTGCTCCTATTGATTCCGATGCTTTATATGCCTAGCGTTTAGCCACACCTATTGAATCGATGTGCAAATACAAGTTGAACTTTCTTGCGACAGCACGCTATTCATTCCCCGGGGTGTTCGAGGCAAAGATAAAGAAAAAGGTATTCCAATTGGCCATTCATTCTTTTGCATTGACGCAGTCCCAAGACCGAACGCTAGCCCGCAGTGACACCGCTTGCAACGTCTGCGCGGTCTTCCAGATCGACGGTCATCCAGACGCAAACCGCCTGACCGAAGCCATTAACCAGGTTGCCATACGTTGCGATCCGCTCGCCTACCGGACCGTCGATTTAGAGGACGGCACACACTACATCGTTCAGAGCGATACGCGCTTCGAGTTTCAGATCATCGATATTGGCGAGCACTCCCAATCGACCGAGCTCACATTGATCGAGGGATTGTGTGCACGCAGTTTCCGTATGGACATGGGGCTGCCCTGGTCGTTCACCTTGCTGCTTGGGGCCCATCAGAGTTTCCTCGTTTTCGCGTGCCACCCTGCGCTGCTCGACCGCTTCTCGCTCAAGTCGTTATTCGATGCGCTCTCGGATGCATATGGTGGTAAGGCACTCGCGCCGGCGCTCGGTCTCGATCAGCGGGCTCTGCTCGAGGCAGAACAATCGTTGCTGACGAGTGAGCGCCTGGTGGCCAATCTCGATTTCTGGATTGGACAGATCGGCGAATCCTCGTTCGAGTGGCATGCACCTCGCAACGAACAAGGATCAGCCGAAAATTGTTTCACAAGCTGTCTTGACGTAGCAGAAAGCCGGACTTTTTACGCCCTCGCCCGGAGCCTCGGCATGTCGCCAGATGTTCTTCTGATGTTGTGCGTTCATGTCGTTCTGCAGCGTCTCACATCCAACTCGACGGTCCTCACCGCCTATAACCAGCGCGGTAGCGGGCAAGAACAAATCGGCATTGGATTTGATGAGCGCCGACGCATTCTCAGGACCGAGTTCGACGATTCAATGACCCTGCGAGAGTTTATTCATCGTGCAGCGGCCCGGCTTGACATGAACGACTTCCATTCGGACCTTCCGGCATTCGAGGTGCTGGACGAGATGGAGGGTCGCATACCCGGATTTGTAAGTTGCACTAACGTGCTCTGCGAGCCGGACACGCTTCCGTACGATGCGCTTCGGCTCGACACCCTCAAGGCGACGCTGCTCGCGCCGTTTTCGCGTCGCGCCAGTCACGACGATATAGCGATATACCTCGATGTGCGCGAGCAGGTCGCACTGCACGTCCAACTCCGCAATCCGCAGGAACTGGATGGTGTGCGTGTTGCGTTCGAACACTGCATTGCGTTGCTCACGCGCATTGAAACTACGCTTGATCGGCAGATCGGCGCCATCGACCTGTACACGCCGGCGCTGGATGCGCGCCGGCAAGCATGGTCAGATGGCGGTCCGGTCGCCGTTCCTGCCACGGATGTGCTCGACCTGTTTGCACAAGCCGTGCAGCAGCATGGTCAAAGTCCGGCCGTTAGCGGACCCGACGCCGCCTTCAGTTACGGGGAGTTATCGGATGCCGCGCAGCGCGTGGCAGCGGCATTGATCGTGGAGGCACCCGACACGCTGATAGGAATTTGCATGTCCCGCGGCGCGCTCATCGTGCCCGCGATCTTCGGCGTGCTTGCTCGTGGTGCCGGCTATTTGCCGCTTGACCCGCAGATGCCGGACGAACGGCTGCGCTTCATAGCCGATGATGCACAACTGGCTGGAGTGATTGTCGATGCCGCGACGTACGACCGCGTGGCGGCTGCCGTCGATTGCCCGGTCTACTTGCTTGGCGATCTCCTGGGCGGCGCTCCTGGAAGGGCGCCGCTCACGCAGTTGCCTCCCGACCCGGCTCGCACCGCCTATGTGATCTACACATCGGGCACTACAGGCAAGCCGAAAGGCGTCGTGATCGAACGCGGCATGCTGGCGCATTTTGTCGCGTCGCTCAGTGGCCTTTACGAGAGATCTGCCGGCACGCGCTGGCTGCAATTCGCATCGGTCAACTTCGATGCCAGCGTATTGGAAATATTCAATCCCCTCACGCATGGCGGCCATTTGGTCATTGCTCCGGAAGCGGTCCGCACGGATGCTGAAGCGCTGTTTGCGTTCCTCAAGACGCAGCGGATAAGCCACGCATTTCTTCCGCCGGCAATCCTCAAACTGATGCCGCGCCGGCCGCTGCCTGATCTCACGACGATTCTATGCGGCGGTGAAGCCAGCGATAACGACACGATCCGCTTCTGGTCGAAAATGCTGCGGCTATCGAACATTTACGGACCGACCGAAACCACGGTCATGGCAACCGAGAACACTTTTGGTTGGTACAAGCTGGCAAACAACCTGGGCCGCCCGTTGCCCGGTTTTCAGATTCATTTGCTCGACGATCGGGGGCAACCTGCGCCGCTTTGCGGCGTCGGTGAGATTTGCATCGGAGGGATGTCGGTGGCGCGCGGCTACCTGCGCCGACCCGATTTGAACAAGCAGAAATTCGGGCCCAATCCGTTCGGGATCGGGCGTCTATACCGCTCCGGCGATCTCGGACGTTTCCTGCCGAACGGTGAGCTTGAGTTTCTTGGCCGCCGTGATTTCCAGGTCAAGATTCGCGGCTACCGGATCGAAGTGGGTGAAATCGAAAGTGTCGTTGCCGCGCAGCCGGAAGTGCGTGGCGTGTATGTTGGCACGTGCCAGCGTCAGGGCGGTGTTGCGCTGGTCGCATGGTATGTCAGCGACAGTCTGGACCCCGCGGAGCTGCGCGGTCGGCTGGAAAACGCGCTCGCGCATTACATGGTGCCATCGTTCCTCATTCCGGTCGCGGCACTGCCGCTGAATCTCAACGGCAAGATCGACCGCTCCAGGTTGCCGGAGCCGCAAGCCGTAGCGCAGGAAGAAAGCGAACGTGAGCTGGATCAGTTCGAGCGTGCCATGCGCGCGATCTGGGCCGACACGCTCGGCGTTCCGGTCGACAGCATCGGTGCAAGCAGTCACTTTTTTCAGCTGGGCGGTCATTCGCTGCTCGCGACGCTCGTGTGCAACCGCGTGAGTTCGACGCTGAACACGCCCGTGAAGCTCAAGGCTCTGTTCGAGCATCCGGTGTTCAGCGCGTTCTGCGCACAGGCCCGCGCCGGCCATCCGCTCAAGACCACGTTGCCAGCGCTGGTCGCGGCATCAGACGGCGGCGCACCGGTACCCGTTCCGGTCGCGAATCGCCTTGTACGGATGATGCACAACTGTTCGGTCGCCAAGCTGGACGACAACACGTACCAGATCGTTGTCCGCGTCGCTTTCACGCGCGAAACCCATCCGCTGCGCTTGCATCAGGCGCTGACCGGCGCGCTGGGCTGTGATCCCCTGTTTCGCGCATGTCTGGTTGAACGGGACACGGATCTGATGCTCCAGCCAGGTCCGGAAGCCGAGCCGGCGATCCGTATTGAAAGCAATGACGCGCAGGCCATCGACGCGCGAATCGATGCATTGCGAGGAGGAAGCCTGCCGCTCGCCGATTCTCCGCTATGGCGCGCCGAGTTGCTACTGTGCCCGGAAGAAGGCACCAGCACGTTGTTGTTCTGCATTCATCACGCAATTTTCGACGGCTGGTCGCTGCAGCTACTACTGAACGAAGTTGCACGACGCTACGAAGGCCGCACGATTGCACCGCGGCCGTTGTCATGGTTCGACTACTGCCGCTGGGAACCACAGCTCAGAACGTCGCCGTTATTTACGGAGGCACGCGATTACTGGTCCCGCAAGCTGGCGCCGGCCACGCTACGCACAGAATTGCCCTTTGACTCGACACGGCGCGCGGATAACGCAAACCGGTCATTGACGTTGCATTTCGGGCCGGCGCAAGCGGCGCGCTTCAAGCGGATCGCTGAGTTGCATGGCATGACGCTACCACCGGTATTGTTTGCGCTGTATCTGGTCTGGATCTGGCGCATCAGCGGGCAAGCGCAGCTCGCGTGCGCCTATCCGAACGCCGGGCGCGGCGTGGCCGGCAGCGAGGATATTTACGGGATGTTCGTGTCAATGGCCGTGCTTGTGCAAGGTATCGAGCCGCGTCAGACGTTCTCCGAACTTGCCCGTGCGGTTCAGAACCAGATGCTCGACGACCAGGACCATCTGCTGGCGACGCCTTATGACACGGACAACGCGCAACTCGGCTCTCTCAATACAATATTCAGTCTGCAGAACGGTATTGATCTGGAGGGCCGGATCGGCGATGCGTCATACCGGGCAGAAGAGTTGCCATCGCTGACCTCTAAAGTGGATCTTTCGGCGATCTTCTATGCGAGAAAAGACGGCGGACTGGATGGCCGAATTGAATACGACAGCTCGCTCCTGCACACAGGCTCAATAGAGCAGATGGCCGAGGTTTTCCATACCTTGTTCGAGGCAGCCGGTCAGAGGCCCGGCGCGCAAGTTGGCGAGTTAAACTACCTAAGCGAGCGTCAGCGCACGCAATGCCTGGCGTTCGCCTGCGGCGATCCTTTGCCGGGTGCGCCGATGTCGATTCCAGCGCGCTTCGAGACGATCGCGGCGACGTTCCCGATGCTTGCTGCGGTCCGCTTCGGCGATGAGTCGCTCAACTACCGCGAACTCGAGCTGCTGAGCGACCGCATTGCCCTGGGTCTCGCAGAGACCGTGGAATCGGGCGCGCGCGTTGGCCTCAGTATGCGTAAGGGCTTGCTGCTGGTGGCGACAGTGCTGGGCGTGCTGAAAGCGGGTTGCGCGTATGTGCCGCTCGACCCGGACTACCCTCCAGAACGGCTGCGCTATTTCGTCAGCAACTGCGCAATAGAAACCGTCCTGACGGATGCTTCAAGCCGGCTCGCGCTCGAAGCCGCCGGACTGACGGGATTGCGTCAGATCGATCCAGCGGAACTGGCAAGACGTGCGCTTGGGGATAGAGCCCCACTCGCCCCGGTTGCATCGAATGCCCTGGCATACGTGATCCATACATCTGGTTCGACCGGCAAGCCGAAAGGCGTTTTGGTGGAGCACCACAGCGTGGTCAGGATGGTGGAGGGCGCGAGTCTCGCGCTCGACTACGTGCCGGGCAGCGTCAGCACGCTGGCTGCATCGACCAACTTCGATGCAAGCGTGCTCGATATTTTTCTCCCGCTGTTGCACGGCGGCACACTGGTTGTGCTGACGGATGAGGCGCGTCGCGATCCGGCAACGCTGCACCGCTTGCTCAAAAGCGCGCGTGTCACGCATGCATCGCTCGCGCCGGTGGTCGTGCAAAGCCTGCCGCGCGAAGCGTTGCCCGATTTGCAATTGCTTGGATTCGGCGGAGATTCGGTCGACGAATCAACCGCCAAATGGTGGGCCGCACACACCCGGCTATTCAGTCTCTATGGGCCGACCGAAACTACCGTCATGGCATCATGCGGGCAGGTGATGCCGGGCGGTCCCAGCCGGATCATCGGCAAGCCGTTACCGGGATATCGCCTTTACTTGCTGAACGCGCAGCGCCAACCGGTGCCCCCGGGAACGGTCGGCGAAATCTATATTGGTGGTCAAAATCTGGCGCGCGGCTATGTCAATCAGCCGGCCATGACGATGGAGCGCTTCGTCGTCGACCCGTTTAATCACATGCCGTATGCCCTCATGTACCGGACGGGCGATCTCGGCCGTTTCCTGCCTGACGGCACGATCGAATACCTCGGCCGCAACGATGCGCAAATCAAGCTGCGCGGGTTTCGCATCGAGCTTGGGGAGATCGAGAGCTGCATTGCGGCGGCTGCGGGCGTGGCGCACGCGGCCTGTGCGGTATGGGGTGAAGGCGAGCAGCGTTACATTGCGGCGTATTACGTCGCTGAAAAAGATGCCGTTCTCGACGAAGATGTCTTGCGTCAACACGTGGCGAACGCGTTGCCGGAATACATGGTGCCGGCCTGGTTCAAGCAGCTCGACGCGATTCCGGCGTCCGCCAGCGGCAAGGTCGATAGAAAAGCGCTCCCCGCGATGCTGCTGTCCGCCAGCAACTCGCCGCCGCACGATGGAGCCGAACGGCAGCTCGCCGATATTTGGGAGCGGCTGCTGCAGTTGCATCACATTGGCCGGGACGACAATTTTTTCCGCCTGGGCGGCAATTCGATTCTCGCTGTCCGGATGCAGGCGGAAGCGCGCCAGACGCTGGGCATTGAAATCGCGATGTCGGCGTTTTACCGGTCGCCGACAATTGCCACGCTCGTGGCCGGCCAGCAGGAAAACATGATTCAACTCGCAATAGCCGATGCAGCGACGCCGCTCTCCATCGACAATCCGGCGCCGCCCTGTTCGGTGCCGCTACCCGTGCGAACCATGTTGCTCACCGGCGCCACGGGATTCCTCGGCATTTATCTGCTTGATGAGCTGGTCAGACAGGTTGACAAGGTGATCTGCCTGCAACGCTGCGATCGTGCCGCCGCAGGCGAGGAGGCTCTGCGCCGGAAGGCTTGAGAGGCGGGCCTTGCGATCGACTTTTCGCGCGTTGAAGTGATCTCCTCCGATCTCGCTTCGCCCGGCTTGGGACTTGATTCGGTGCAATGGCATCGGCTTGCTGAAGAAGTCGACGCTATCCTGCATTGCGGCGCGTTTGTCCATCATCTGCACGGCTATGCGGAAATGAAACAGGCGAATGTCGGCGGCACCGAGAATTTGCTGCGCCTTGCACTGACGCAACGGCAAAAGCCGCTGTGTTTCATTTCAACGATGTCGGTACCCGCAATGCAAGAAGGTGCGACGTCAATCGAGGAGCGGGTGAAAAATGCCCACCCGCAAATGGACAACGGTTATCTGCTGACCAAGTGGGTCGGTGAACAGCGCGTCGCCGAGTGCGCACGGCGTTTCGGCCTTCCGGCCATCGTCGCGCGTCCCGGCAACATTACGGGCGACAGCCAAAGTGGCTACAGCAACTACGCTCACAATCACTTCTGGCTTTACAACAGGGGCTGCATTGAACTGGGGGCATTTCCAGATACTGATCAGGAGGTTGAAATGATGCCCGTCGATCAACTCGCGCGCGCGGTCGTCGCGCTGACGCTGCATCACCGTGATGGCCTGCGCGTGGCAAATCTGAGCAACCCGGTAACGCTGAGCCAGCGGCGCTGGTTCAACGCGCTCGCTAAAGCCGGCTTAAGGGTAGTGCCAGAAGCACCGCTCGAATGGCAGCAGCGGCTGACCGGTTTGCCTGCATCGAATGGACTGGCACTCATTCGCGACTTCTATACGGGGGATTTGTCCGGGAAACCGCTGCCAATAGAGCAGATCGGCACGATAACTGAATTGGCGAAGCGGGATGTTCAACTGACGGTTGACTACGAACGATTGATCCCGCTGTATCTCGCGTATCTGCGGGCCGAAGGGTTTGTTGATGAGCCGGTTGCAGACTCAGTGATTGTTCTATAGCCGATAATTTCGGGTTTGTAGGGACCTTGAGGGACCAGCCATCTGTCGATGGCTGGTCCCTCGGGAGCGCCAGGCAAACGGCCGCTATGTACGGGTAGTCAAGCGGGGTAAGTGAAATCCACCCTCAATGAAAATCCCGGCTAACGCTCGTCAATCCGCCGAGCATATGCGACATATCCACCAGCCGCTGCGCCACGAGATGCTTCACCTCGCCCTCACATTGCCATGTTCCATACACCGCAAGCAGCGTCGCGCCCAACGCTTCGCGCCGCTGCTTTTCCAGCAAACTTGGCCACACGATCACATTCACATTCCCCGTCTCGTCCTCAAGCGTGACGAACATCACGCCCTTCGCGGTCCCCGGCCGCTGCCGCACGGTCACCAATCCGCAACCTCGCGCGAGCTTGCCATTGCGATAATTGTGCAACGTCGCCGCCGGCATCAATCGATGCATAAGCAATTCCGCCCGCAGCAATTCAAGCGGATGGCGCCCAAGCGATAATCCCACCGTCTTGTAGTCGCTGACAATATCGTCGGCTTCGGATGGCGCGCCGAGAATGGGCGTTGCATCTTCCACGCGTGCGTCGTTCAGCATGTCCTTGTCAGGCACGGCAGCAACTGATTGCCAAAGCGCTTCCCGCCGGTTTCCCGCCAGCGATGTCAACGCATTCGCCGCGGCAAGCACCTGAAGATCGTGCCGATCAAGCTGCGCCCGTTGCGCAAGATCGCCGACGCTTGCGAACTGACGCACCGACCGCGCCGTTTCAATGCGTTCGGCCGAACCGTCCCGCATTCCCCGCAGCAGCGATAAACCCATCCGCACCGCGGTCTTATTACCAGCAGCATCGCGCTCCAGCACCGAGTCCCAGCCGCTGACGGTTACATCGACGGGAAGCACGGCAACGCCATGACGCCGCGCGTCCTGCACGAGTTGCGATGGAGAATAGAAACCCATCGGCTGTGAATTGAGCATGGCGGCGAGAAATGCTGCGGGCTCATGACACTTCAACCAACTGCTGACATACACGAGCAACGCAAAACTCGCCGCGTGACTTTCAGGAAAGCCGTACTCACCGAAGCCCTTGATCTGCTCGAATATGCCTTCTGCAAAAGCCCTTTCATAACCGCGCTCGGTCATGCCGTTTACGATCCGGTCGTAGTATTTCCCCAAACCGCCTTTGCGTTTCCAGGCGGCCATGGCGCGGCGCAATGCATCGGCTTCACCGGCTGTGAAACCGGCGGCGATCATCGCGATCTGCATGACCTGTTCCTGGAAGATCGGCACGCCGAGGGTTCTTTCGAGCGCGACTTTCAAACCTTCGCTGGGATAATTGACCGGCTCCAACCCCTGACGCCGGCGCAAATACGGATGCACCGCACCGCCCTGAATCGGACCCGGACGCACGATCGCGACCTCGATCACGAGGTCATAGAATTGCCTCGGCTTTAGTCGAGGCAACATTGACATCTGCGCGCGCGATTCGATCTGGAATACGCCGACGGTGTCCGCCCGCGAGATCATGTCGTAGGTCGCTTCATCTTCACGCGGAATGTCCTGCATCTCGAAGTGCTCGCCGCGCCTTTCCGAAATGATATCGAGCGTGCGCCGGATTGCGGACAACATGCCGAGCGCGAGTACATCGACTTTCAAAAGCCCGAGCGCTTCCAGATCGTCCTTGTCCCATTGAATGACGCTGCGATCGACCATCGCGGCGTTTTCCACAGGAACGAGCCGCGTGAGTTTGTCCCGGCTGATCACAAACCCGCCGGAATGCTGCGATAAATGCCGGGGGAAATTCAGTAATTGCGCCGCGAGCGATGCCCACGACTGAATCAACGGATTCTCCGGATCGAGCCCGGACTCCGTGAAGCGCTGCAACAAGTCCTGGCTGTTATCGAACCACTGATGCGACTTCGCGACGCGATCCACAATCTGCGGATCGACGCCGAGCGCCTTGCCCGTCTCACGCAACGCGCCGCGCGGCCGGTAGGTCGATACCGCCGCTGCAATCGCCGTCCGGTCCCGCCCGTATTTCCGATAGATATACTGGATCACTTCCTCGCGCCGCTGATGCTCGAAATCGACATCGATATCCGGCGGCTCACCGCGCTCCTTGCTGATGAAGCGCTCGAACAGCATGCTGCTGCTAGCCGGATCGACTTCGGTAACGCCGAGGCAATAACAGACCGCAGAATTTGCCGCCGATCCACGCCCCTGGCACAGGATGTTTTCACTGCGCGCAAAGCGCACGAGATCGTAGACGGTGAGGAAGTACGGCTCGTATTTCAGCTCGACAATCAGGTCGAGTTCGTGTTCTATCTGAGACTGGACCTCATGCGGAACGCCCGAAGGAAAGCGGCGTTGCGCGCCAATATACGTTTCCTGCCTTAAATATGAAGCCGATGTATAGCCTTTTGGCACGAGTTCATCGGGGTATTCATATTTGAGTTCCTGGAGTGAAAACGTGCAGCGCGAAAGCACGGTGAGCGTTTCCCGCAAGGTTTGCTCGGGATAAAGATTCGCCAGCCGCAGCCTTGAGCGCAAATGCTGCTCGGCGTTCGGCGCGAGATCGTAACCGCATTCGGACACAGGCTTGCCGATGCGAATTGCCGTCATGGTGTCCTGCAAAGGCTTGCGCGAGCGCACATGCATCACCACGTTGCCGGTCGCGACCACGGGCACTTTATAAAGCGATGCAACGTGTTCGACGGTGCCTCTATGGATATCGTCGAGCGCACGCTGATGCAGCGTCAAACCGACCCACGCACGCTGCGGGAATGTGGCGTCGAGCCATTCGACCTGGGCATCGAGCGCAGCTTCTTTCGCGGGGAAATCGGGCACGAGGATCGCGAGGCAATCCGGCATGCCGCGCAGATGGGCGAATTCCTTATCGGGGCGCGCGAGATCGTTCGGCGTGATCAGGTATTCGCCTTTCTTCGAACGCATCCGCGCGATGGTGATCAACTCCGACAAGTTGCCATAACCCTCGCGGTTCTGCGCCAGCAAGATAATTCCGAACGCCGGCGACCGGTCCGCGTTGACGAGCCTGAAGTACGAGCCGATCACGAGCGGAAAGTCGAGGTTCTTCGCCTCCACATGCGCGCGCACGACGCCCGCGAGCGAGCATTCGTCGGTGATCGCAATCCCGGCATAACCCAGTTGCTTGGCGCGCGTGACCAGTTCTTCTCCACGCGACGCACCGTGAAGAAAAGTGAAATTGGAAAACGCAAATAGCTCCGCATACGCGGGCAGCGTGGAGAAGGTCGTATCCACGGCGCATCATCCAAAGAGGCCGTGGAGAAACCAGCGTGGGTCGTCGGCCTCCGCGCTGCCCGGCCGCTCTCTGTAAATCCAGTAGCAGCTTTGATCGTTCGCCTGTGCGACGAAATAATCGCGGCTGGTCAGGTTGTTATCGAACCATCCGGCTTCTATGCGTTCCGCCGGCGACACCGTTTTCAGCGGCGAGCCATAAAACGGCCGATGGTTTTTCATCATCAGTTGCAGCGGCTTTTCCAGCAGCCATGCGGGACGCGGCAAATCCGACGGCATGCCTTCGGGCTTGGCGGGAAGAGAAGTATCGGTGACGGAAATCCAGCGGTTCGCACATTCCGGCCGATGATCCGACGACGGCGCCGCCCGCAACACATTCTCAGGCCCAAGCCGCGCAACCAGCAATTCCAGCAGCCGGTTGTGGTCTTCGGGCGAGCCGCCGGGTTCGGGGAAAAGCGTTTCGGTTGGCGGTTCGGCCGCCTGGATTTTTGCAGCGGCGAGCCGCATGGCGATGACCGCCGCCACGAGTTCCGTGCGCCCGAGCCGCTCCTTGAAAAGGCGCACGAGATGATGTTCGTGCCAGGTCGGTTCGGCGAGCGCGATCTGGATAACGGTCGGGTCGATGGCGCTGCGCCCGCGCTCATGTTCCAGCGTGAGCGTGGCGTGCGTAAGCGCGAGTTGCTGCGTGCTTAGCCAGCCGCACATTTGCACGATCAGCCGGCGCGCGGAAAACAGCATGGCTTCCGCATTTTCGATGCGATCCGGCAATTCGATACGCGCGCTGAACGCCGGCGGCACGGCGAGCCATTCGTACAGTTCGGGCGCGATGCCGTACGCGCGATCCAATGAATCGAGCAGTGCGACGCCGCAGCGCTTTTTCAGGCCCGCGCGCGGCAGACGCCGGATATCGTTCAAGGTCTTGCAGCCGAGTCCCGCGAACCAGTCCGCGAACGCGCGCACTTCCTGCACGGATTGAAACGGCAGCGTGCCGAGCTTGCGTTCGAGCGACGCCATTTTCAGCACGCGCCGTCTGACATGGGCGCGGCCTGCAGCTTTGGCAAGCAGCCACGCGCCCTGACCCGTAGGCGCTGTACTCACGCGCGCGGTGAGGCCGATTGCATCGACGATATTCCGCATCAGCTGACACAACTTCACGATACCGCCAAACAGCCGCAAGCTCGCCGTCACATCCATGACGATGGTTTCCTCGTCGCACAACGCGACCATGGGCGAGAATTTCATCAGCGAAAAAGCGGCCTCGCGCATCACGTCCTGTTCCTTGACCAGGTCGCGCTCGAACATGAGCGTGTCGGGCGATAAAGTCAGCACGCCGCCGCGCTTCATGCCCACGCACACGCCGGCCTTGCGCGCGCCCGGGTCCACGATCAGGACCTTGTCGTGGTCGAGGACGACGCAGCCGTGTTCTGGCCTAAGCGACCAGCGTGGACGGAACACTTCCAGCGACAACCGCGGTAGATGAATGCCGACGTACACGGGCATGAGGGCTCAGCAAAATGGGAGAAGGTTGCAGGGTGACGGACAGTCTTTCGGCACGGATCGGGCCTTTGCGCTTGATGACATCGACAACAATGCCGCTGCCCGCCGGACGCACCGCCAGCCGCAACGTAGCCGGCGACGAATCCGGTGCGCAGGCGAGCGGGCGCACCACCAGGAACAGTGTTTCAGACGATTGCGCGGCCAGATGCAGGCGCCGCAGCGACTCGGGGCG
>Ga0163162_10004967_pt1 | contig 12809 bp, 8 predicted proteins | sample S55metaG_FD_115310 | JGI IMG/M metagenome (GOLD analysis project Ga0163162, IMG submission 115310) | Switchgrass rhizosphere microbial communities from Kellogg Biological Station, Michigan, USA - S5-5 metaG | ecosystem: Host-associated > Plants > Roots > Rhizosphere > Soil | place: USA: Michigan...
CCCAAAAAGGTCACGGCAGAAGGAGTAATTTATATACTGATTATACTTTTGCTGTTCGAAAAGGAGATCAACTGGTAACCTTTACAAAGGCCTATTCCGGTCTTACGGACAAAGAGTTTAATGAAGTGGATTATTTTGTTAAGAAAAATTCCCTGGAAAAATTCGGACCGGTCCGAACTGTCAAACCAGAACTGGTTTTTGAAATTGCATTTGAAGGTATCGCTGAATCAAAACGGCATAAATCAGGTGTGGCGTTGCGATTTCCACGAATCAGCCGATGGCGAAAAGACAAAAAACCGGAAGAAATCAATACACTTGATGAACTGCAAATGATGCTGAAGTTGTACGGTAAATAATTCTTCCTTCTGTTACTGACAATTGACTTTTAAGTGAATTGGTATATTAAATTCCTATTAACTAATAAAAAGTTAAACTATTATTTTTATTCTGATGCGGTCTTCGATATTCCGAAGCCGCTCACTTGCAAAATTGGTAACTCCGCCTTTCAGGGGTAAATTTAAGGTTATGAAGAAATTGGTAGCAGTCATTGTTATTGCGGGTATTTGTTTTTCTTTCAATTCTTCGATTTTATTGACGTCCGGTGATGAGCCGGTGCAAATTCCGGCGAGCCGACAAAGAACCGGTGATGCCCGGGCAGGCTTTAAATACCTGACAACCGGCGACTACCTGAGGAGCGGAATTCCATTGTCCTATTTTAAAATGGGGTTTGGAAAAAGCTCAATGAATTATTTAAACCGAGAAGGGGATAATGCCGATATTCCGTACGATTATACCGTTGTTAGTGCTCCAAATGGTGAACGGGTCGTCGCACCTAATTGCATGCAATGTCATGCACAGGTTTTTAATGGTAGACTCATCATAGGATTGGGAAATAGTACTCTCGATTTTACGCACAATCAAAAACTCGATCCCAAAAATGCCGAGGCTGCAGAAAAACTTTTAGAAAATCTTGATCCTAAAAAATATGAAGCCGCCGTACCTTTTTTTCGTGTGGTAAAAGGCATCGGTAATCAATTGCATACGGCAGTACGCGGCGTGAATGCGGCGGACCGCCTGGCTGCGCTTTTGGCCAGTCATAGGGATCCAAAAACATTCCGTTGGAGTGATCAGCCAATGCTTGAAGTTCCCACCGAAGTAATTCCGACGGATGTGCCGGCCTGGTGGATGCTGAAAAAAAAGAACGCTATGTTTTATAACGGATTTGGTCGGGGCGATTTCAGCCGTTTCCTGATGGCTAGTAATTTACTTACTGTGAACGATACTGCCGAATCCCGGGACGTGGATTCCCATTTTAATGATGTGCTGGCTTATATTAATTCTATCCAGCCTCCGCCTTATCCGGATCCGGTAAATAAATCATTGGTAAAACAGGGCGGAAGGCTTTTTGTACAAAACTGTTCGAAATGCCACGGCAGCTATGGGAATCCCGGAAAGTTTCCTAACCTCCTGATTCCGGAATCCGAAATTCAAACTGATTCGTTATTATACAAGAGTAACTATCAGAGTTATCAGTTTGTAGAATGGTTTAATAATTCATGGTTCGCATCAGGTGATCATCCGGCCAGGCTGGAACCATATGACGGCTATATCGCGCCGCCCTTAGACGGAATCTGGATTACAGCGCCTTATCTTCATAATGGTTCTGTTCCGGATTTGGAAACCCTGCTGAACAGCAGGGAACGACCGCGCTATTGGTCACGTGACTTCGACAACCCCGAATATGATTATAAAAAACTGGGATGGAAATACATGGTACAGGACAGTGTGAGAAATACAAATGTCTATAACACGGATTTGCCCGGCTATGGAAATTACGGACACCGATTCGGTGATAAACTCACCGTCAGGGAAAGAAAGGCCATTATTGAATATTTGAAGACGCTTTAAATTAAAGCTTAGAGTCAGATGATTAACACCCGGTCATCCCTGCATGACAGCAAGCAGGCGTCATCAAAAACCAACTTCTATGTCACTGAAAGAAAGCAAAGGTTATCAGGTAATCCTTTCCTGGTTTAATTCCAGGGGAATTCGTCCCTTTGACTTTCAGGAAGAAACCTGGATGCATATCCTTCAGTGCCATTCGGGCCTGGTGAACGCGCCGACAGGATGTGGTAAAACATTTTCTGTTTTCCTGGGAGCCCTGATTGAATTCATAAATGAAAATCCCGAGGACTATAAAACCAAATCCCGCAATCACCTGCGCCTGCTTTGGATCACACCGTTACGGGCACTTGCGAAAGATATCGGCCGTGCCATGAAAGAAGTGATAGAGGAATTGGGCATGCAGTGGCAGGTAGGAATTAGAAATGGAGATACGGAAATAAATGAAAGGCAACGGCAAAAAAGACAGATGCCCGAAGTACTTATCATTACGCCGGAGAGTCTTCATTTGTTACTTGCACAAAAAAATTATCCCGAAATTTTTAAGGCATTGCGAATTCTTGCGGTGGATGAATGGCATGAATTGCTGGGGTCAAAGCGTGGGGTACAGGTAGAACTGGCCGTTTCCCGGATTGCAAACATTCTTGAAACGGATGCACCCTACGATTTTTCGCTTTGGGGTATCTCAGCAACCATCGGAAACCTCGAACAGGCACAGGAAGTATTGGTTTCACCAATACTCAAAAAAATTAATCATCCGCCGGTCATTGTAAAAGCCAAAATTGACAAGCGCATAGAAATAGAATCAGTTATTCCGGATGAAATTGAAAAGTATCCATGGGCTGGTCACCTCTGAATTAAGCTAATTCACAAAGTGATTCCCATTATTGAAAAAAGTAGGACCACCCTTATCTTCATCAATACCCGGGGTATGAGTGAACGCTGGTACCAGGAAATACTAAACCAGGCACCGGAACTGGCAGGAGCGGTGGCACTGCATCATGGCTCCATTGATATGGAACTTCGCTTATGGGTGGAAGAAGCATTGCATAGCGGCACACTTAAAGCCGTTGTCTGTACGGCAAGCCTGGATCTGGGTGTGGATTTCCGCCCAGTAGAAACTGTTATACAGGTTGGTTCTCCCAAAGGGGTTGCGCGTTTTTTACAACGTGCGGGTAGGAGCGGACACCAACCTGGTGAGTTGAGCAAAATTTATTTTCTTCCAACCCATTCTCTCGAACTCGTGGAAGCTGCCGCACTGAAATCAGCCATGAAGGAAAATTTTATAGAAAGCCGCGAACCTATGCTGCTTTGTTTCGATGTGCTCGTCCAATATCTTGGGACACTGGCTATCGGAGAAGGCTTCTATCCGGAAATTATTTTCAAAGAAATTTCTTCTACCTATTGTTTTCGGGAAATAAAGAAAGAGGAATGGCATCAGATTCTTCATTTCATAACAGAGGGTGGTGATGCCCTTCAGCAATATGATGAATTCAGGAAAATTGAAATCATCAATGGCCTGTATAAAATCACCGGACGCCGGATCGCCATGCGTCATCGCCTGCATATCGGAACCATTGTGAGCGACGCCATGATGAAAGTAAAATTCCTTAGCGGCGGTTATGTGGGTGTAATTGAAGAATATTTTATTTCGCGCCTGAATCCGGGCGATGTATTTACTTTGGCCGGCAGGAATCTGGAATTTGTCATGATAAAGGAGATGACCGCAATTGTAAAAAAATCCAGCGCTAAAAAGGCCATTGTACCAAGCTGGAATGGTGGACGCATGCCCCTTTCAGCTAACCTGGGGCTTATGCTCAGGAAAAAATTCGATGAGGTCCATCTGCTCCTCGATAAAAATTCCGCCAGCCCGAAGAAAATGGATATCGAATTGCGGGTACTCAAACCCCTGTTCGAACTGCAGCAATCCCTGTCACATATTCCCAAGGAGAATGAATTGCTGATTGAACAGATCGAAACCAGCGATGGTTTTCATTTGTTTGTTTACCCCTTCGAAGGCCGACTGGTTCACGAAGCCATGGCTGCCCTGCTTGCATTCCGGATCAGCCGGATTGTGCCAATAAGTTTTTCGTTTGCGATGAACGACTACGGATTTGAATTGCTTAGTGACCAACCGGTGCCGGTAGATGACAGTAACGTGTATGAACTTTTCACAGTGGAGGATTTGACAGCCGACATACAACGTAGTGTAAATAGTGCCGAAATGGCCCGGCGTAAATTCAGGGATGTGGCGGTCATCGGCGGACTTATCTTTCAGGGATACCCCGGTGAATATAAAAAAACCCGGCACCTGCAGTCTTCTGCGGGCCTTTTATTCAATGTATTCAGTGAATATGACCCCCATAATCTTTTATTGAGACAGGCTTATCACGAGGTGATGGAACAACAGATGGAAGAAGCAAGACTTCGGAATATGTTGGAGAGAATTTCAAAAAGCAGGATCATTCTTCGGTTTCCGGAGAAACTTACTCCGTTTTGTTTTCCACTCAAAGTGGACAGTATGCGCGAAGACCTCTCATCCGAAAAACTTGAGGACCGTGTGAAAAAAATGCAGCAACAATTATCCCGTGACCTGGAGAAAAAACCAGTCAGATAAAATATCTTTGGAAACTGGATGCAATCACCCGTTTCCCATAAGATACTGAACCAGCAATTCTGGCTAACCACCGACCGAACTATGTTTTGGGAAGAAGAAAAAACGTTAATTGTTTCGGATCTGCATTTCGGAAAGACAGGCCATTTCAGAAAATCGGGCATTGCAGTACCATCATCCATTTATAAAGAAGATCTGCAAAGACTGATAGTACAGATCCAATATTTCCAACCCGGCGAATTGATCATTGTCGGGGATATGTTTCACAGCTCCGCAAACAAGGAATTGGAATTATTTTTAAAATGGAGATCAGATCTCTCCGGTATTAATATCCGCCTCGTTCGGGGTAATCATGATATCCTGAAGGAGGACTGGTACGCAGGAGCTGGTATTCAACTCAGCCTGCAAACTCACTCAAGACGGCAATTTCATTTTATACATGATATTAGCGACCAGCTGGAAAAAAAGGAAGGGTATATTGCTAATGAGCGTGGGAAGTCTTCATATTTTTTTTCCGGACATATGCATCCCGGTATCCGGATTCAGGGTGCCGGCAGGCAGTCCCTTTGTTTTCCCTGTTTTTATTTTAGCAAAAAATACGCTATCCTCCCGGCTTTCAGCCGTTTTACCGGAGTAGCTATGATTTATCCCGATGCAGAAGAGCAGGTCTTTGCGATTGTAAATCAGGAACTCATCCGTTTTCAATAATTTCAGTTCATTTTCCTTTTCAGGGTTGTCACCTGATCCTGCAGATTGCTCACTAGACTGGCAAGCTGGTTTACATCCCAGCGTTGTTCAGTATTGGCTTTACTTACCACCATTTCCGCTTTCCAGATTTCGAGAATATCCTCAGTATTCACAGTATAGGGTTGGAAGACTGTATTGTCGCTGATCAGGGTAAGTTTATTTTTCAATTTATTATTCTTCATAACCCGTTTGTACACGATTCCTTCATTGCGTGAAACGACGATATAGGTAAGGTTGCTTTTCACATTTTCCAAGCCGTCAATTTTTTCTGCAACGATCACGGAGCCGCTAGGGGTGGGCAGCATGGAATCGCCGACAATTTCAAAAGCGCGATAATTGCCCGGTGCGAGCATCGGAAGGGTGAACGTATTTAATTCGTCCAGAAACTCAGGGTCCCCGTAACCAGCAAGATAACCTGCCGCCGCTTTGACCGGAACCAGCTGGATAGAATTCGGGATGGCTGCCATTTTCTGTGCCCTTCGTTTGGCGAGATAATTACTACCTTTTGCATCCTGCATTTTTTTCCGGAGTAGTTCGTCCAGGGACAACCGGAACATATCGCTCACAAGTTCCAGTACTTCCAGTCTGGGCTCTGCACGTTCTTCTTCGTAGGCCCCGAGCAGGGAACGCTTAATTTTCAGCTTGCTGGCAAATTCTTCCTGCGTCCATCCTCTTAACTTCCGCAGGTATTTAAGGTTTTGAGCTGCTATTGACATCGCTAATTGTTTTAGCGAAAATACTAAAATATTTAACAAAATAGTGAAAAAATCAGATTTTAGCAGATTTTCTTCATATCAGGTCCACTCTTCATCCTTCCCCACCTGATTCCGTAACTTTGCAAACTGTCAATTTGACCCCAAATCGGGGGTAGCATCAAATTTGACTTGTTATTCAATTCATACTCAACCCCTGTTTATATGATAGGTTTTATATCGAAGTTATTTGGTGGGAATAAGTCGGAAAAAGATATTAAAAGTATCATGCCCCGGGTGGATCAGATCAACCAGTATGTGACCGTCTATGCATCCCTTTCCAATGATGCATTAAGGGCAAAAACAGACGAATTCAAACAAAGAATAAGAGAACATCTCAAGGAAATGGACGCCTCCATTGCAGACCTGGGCAAAAAAGCGGAGGAACTTCCTTTCAATGATATTAGCGGCAAAGATGCGCTGTATATTGAAATGGATGACCTGAAGAAAAAACGGGACGATTTGATAGAAGAGGTTCTCGACACCATATTACCGGAAGCATTTGCAGTAGTTAAGGAAACAGCACGCCGTTTTAAGGAAAATCTACAGATCATCACGACTGCAAATGACCGCGACCGGGATCTCAGCATCGTAAAAGACTATGTCAAAATTGATGGAGATAAAGCGATATACAGTAATAGCTGGACAGCGGCCGGTGGTGCTATCACATGGAATATGGTGCACTACGATGTTCAGCTTATCGGAGGTGCGGTATTACATAGCGGCAAAATTGCGGAAATGGCTACAGGAGAAGGAAAGACCCTGGTTTCCACGTTGCCTGCCTATCTCAATGCCCTGGCGGGAGAAGGGGTTCACCTGGTTACGGTAAATGATTATCTCGCGCGTCGTGACTCTGAATGGAACGGCCCAATTTTCGAGTGGCTGGGTATTTCGGTTGACTGTATAGACAAACACGAACCAAACAGTGAAGCCCGTCGCAAAGCTTACCTGGCGGATATTACATATGGTACGAATAATGAATTCGGGTTTGATTACCTGCGTGATAATATGGTGCACACCCCGGATGAAATGGTACAGCGTAAACATCATTTTGCAATGGTGGATGAAGTAGATAGTGTTTTGATCGACGATGCCCGGACACCCCTGATTATTTCCGGCCCGGTTGCCAAAGGAGACGACCAACAGTATCACCTGCTAAAAAGCCGGGTGGAGCGACTGGTGGAAGCACAGAAAAAAGTGACCAACTATTATCTGAATGAAGCCAAGAAGAAGTTTGCAGAAAATAACGACGATCCCAAAGATGGTGGTCTGGCGCTTATGCGTGCCCACCGCGGTCTTCCGAAAACCGGCGCCCTGATTAAATTTCTGAGCGAGCCGGGAATACGGGTGAAATTACAGAAATCAGAAAATTATTACCTGGCAGACCAGCAAAAGGAAATGCCCAAGGTAGACAGTGAACTTTACTTCAGTATTGATGAAAAAAACAATTCCGTCGACCTGACGGATAAAGGTATTCAGACAATTACCCGGGAAGGAGAAGACCCGGAATTCTTTGTTCTTCCGGATATCGGAATCAAACTCGCCGACATAGAAAAAAGTGATATGTCTGCTGAAGACAAATTCCAGCAGAAAGAAGCACTGTTAAATGAATATTCAATCAAAGCAGATCGGATTCACACCGTTCAGCAGTTGCTTAAAGCCTATACTTTATTCGATAAGGACGTGGAATATGTAGTGCTCGACGGTCAGGTTAAAATTGTGGATGAACAAACCGGACGTATTCTGGAGGGGCGTCGCTACAGTGACGGGTTACACCAGGCCATAGAAGCAAAGGAAAATGTAAAAATTGAAGCGGCAACTCAAACCTATGCAACAGTTACCCTCCAAAATTATTTCCGCATGTATCATAAGCTGGCCGGTATGACCGGTACGGCAGAAACCGAAGCAGCAGAATTGTGGGATATTTATAAGCTTGACGTAGTAACAATTCCTACCAATGTGCAGGTGATCCGTAAGGATTCGCAGGACCTGGTTTATAAAACTAAAAGAGAAAAATACAAAGCGGTCATTGACGATATAGAGAGGTTGCGATCGGAAGGCAGACCTTCCCTGGTGGGGACTACTTCCGTAGAAGTGAGCGAACTGCTGAGTAAAATGCTGTCCGTAAAAAAGATTCCACACAATGTGCTGAATGCAAAACAACATGCGCGTGAAGCCCAGGTGGTAGCGGAAGCGGGATTAACTGGTGCAGTAACCATAGCCACGAATATGGCTGGCCGCGGTACGGATATCAAGCTTGGATCCGGAGTAAAAGAAGCCGGTGGTCTCGCCATCATAGGCACGGAACGACATGAGAGTCGCAGGGTGGATCGCCAGTTACGGGGACGTGCGGGAAGACAGGGTGATCCTGGCACTACACAGTTTTATTCAGCACTGGAAGATGACCTCATGCGCATGTTCGGCAGCGAGCGAATTGCTTCTCTGATGGATAAGATGGGTTATAAGGAAGGTGAAGTGATCCAGCACAGTATGGTAACCAAAAGTATAGAGAGGGCTCAGAAAAAAGTGGAGGAAAATAATTTTGGCATAAGGAAGAGACTACTTGAATATGACGATGTCATGAACAAGCAACGGAATGTGGTTTATAAAAAAAGAAATCACGCACTTTTTGGTGAACGTCTTGCACTTGATCTCGACAATGCGTTTTATTCAGTTGCAGAGGGTATGGTGGGCACTTATCGCGATGCGGAAGATTTTGAAGGATTTAAGGTGGCTATAATCCTTCATTTCGGTGTGTCAACCGCTATTACTGAAGAAGAATTTCTAAAAGATAATCTGGAGCACCTCGTGGAAAGATTATATACTGAAGGAACACTCAACTATGAACGCAAAATGGCGGAGGTTCAGAAGGACGCGGTGCCCGTTTTCAAAAATATCTTATTGAATCAGGGTCGCCATATTGAAAATGTGGTTGTGCCTTTTTCAGATGGTAAGAAAATAATAAACGTTCTGGCCAATCTTCAAAAAACCCTGGATACCCAGGGTCGTGAACTGATGAATGCGGTGGAAAGACAGATCACGCTGTCTATCATTGACGACGCCTGGAAGGAACATTTACGGGCAATGGATGATCTGAAGCAAAGTGTGCAGACTGCTTACCTGGAGCAAAAAGATCCGCTGGTCATTTATAAAATGGAAGCATTTGAACTCTTCAGGGCAATGGATAACAATATGAACAAGGAAATTGTCAGTTTTCTTTGTCATTGTGCTATTCCTGTTGAGCAGCAAGCGCCAATCCGAGAAGGACGGGAACAGAAAACAGATATGAGCAAGATGAAAGTACGGAAGGATGAATTAGTTACGGCCGGTGCGGGGCCGGGGCCTATAATGGATGAAGGCCGAGACTATTATGAACCTTCAGAACCCGTCAAACAGGAACCCGTTAAAGTAGGCCCGAAAGTGGGAAGAAATGATCCTTGTCCCTGTGGAAGTGGAAAGAAATATAAACAGTGCCACGGAAAGGAAAATTAATACGTAAAATGATAAAGTAGAAAGGCACCCTCGCGGAGTGCCTTTTATCCTTTTAGAATAATTTGAGTGATATTTTACTTTTGCCTTTTAACTTTACTTGGCGACAACCAGCTTGTTCACATTCCGTGTCAGCTTGCTCTTCAGGTTCGCGGCTTTATTTTTATGGATAACGCCTTTTTTTGCTAGGCGGTCAATTAGTGAGGCAATTTCAGGCAGTTTTTCGCCTGCGGCTTTCGGTTCTTTGATGGCCTTCAGATCACGGATCGCATTCCGGGTAGTTTTGCCATAGTAACGGTTGCTGTCCCGGCGTTTGGAAGCTTTTCGAACATCTTTTTTCGTTGCGCGGTGATTGGCCATGAATTCAGAATTTTGGACGGCAAAGGTAGGAAAAATGGGCAAATATTGAAAAATAATCCGGAAGTTTCTTTTAACGATATTTGTAACGCGATTAATGTCAAAAAATGAAAGACTTACAATTCATCACGAATTCCTCCCCATCGTTTATAGAAAGTTTATACCAGGATTTTGTAAAAGATCCACAAAGCGTTGACCCTGAGTTCAAAAAATTTTTTGAGGGCTTTGATTTTGCCGTTACCCAAGGTAAAAATGGCAACGGGCAGGCCGTGGTTTCCAAAGAAACTGCCTACAAAACCACCGATGGAGTGGACTGGAAGAAAGAACTGGGCGCATACCGGTTAATCCTGGGTTACCGGAACAAAGGTCATCTGATAGCCAAAACCAATCCCATTAGAGCGCGAAAGGACCGTGGCGCCAATCTGGATCTGGGTTTTTTCGGATTTACAGAGGAAGACCTGGACAAGTCCTTTTTTGCCGGTAACCTGATCGGGCTGGGTACAACCAGTCTCCGGAATATCCTGGGGCATCTCCAGAAATGTTATGCCAACCATGTAGGAATTGAATTTAAATATATCAGTGATCAGAAAAAGGTTGACTGGCTGACGGCAGAAATGGAGAAGAAATTCATCGAGCCGCTTCCGCTTGAGAAAAAAAAGCGGATCCTGGAAAAAATTAATGAAGGGGTAATGTTTGAAAAATTTCTGCACACGAAATATATCGGGCAGAAAAGATTTTCTCTGGAAGGAGGTGAAACGACCATTCCGGCCCTGGACGCCATCATCAATATGGCGGCAGAATATGATGTACATGAAGTGGTCATGGGTATGGCTCACCGGGGTCGTCTGAATATTCTCGCCAATATCCTGGGTAAGACTTATGAACAGATTTTCAGTGAATTTGAAGGGACTGCCAAACTCGACCAGACCATGGGCAGCGGTGACGTTAAATATCATCTCGGATTCGGAAGTGAACTGACCACACCAACCGATAAGAAGGTTCATGTAAAGCTCATGCCCAATCCCTCTCACCTCGAAGCGGTTGATCCGGTAGTGGTGGGCTTCTCCCGTGCGAAAGCAGATGTAATGTACAGCAGTGATTTTGACAAAATTCTTCCCATATTAATACATGGCGATGCGTCTGTTGCAGGCCAGGGTATCGTATATGAAGTTTTGCAGATGTGCAATCTGGATGGATATTATACAGGTGGTACGATTCATTTTGTGATCAATAATCAGATCGGTTTTACAACAGATTTTGAAGAAGCCAGAAGTTCAGATTATTGTACCTCACTGGCAGCTGCGTTGCATTCACCCGTACTCCATGTGAATGGAGATGACCCCGAAGCAACTGTAAAATGCGCAGAAATTGCAACCCGGTACCGTCAGGAGTTTAATGCAGATATTTTTGTGGATATGGTCTGTTATCGCAGGCACGGGCATAATGAAGGCGATGATCCCAAGTTTACCCAGCCTACTCTTTACGCATTGATTGATAAACATCCTAATGCCCGCGAGGTATATACACAGTTCCTCATCGAAAATGGCGAAAGTGATGCCCGTGATCTGGCTAAGGAAATGGAAAAAAAGTTCTGGAACGACCTGCAGGAAAGACTGGATGAAGTAAAACAAAAACCGCTTCCCTATACTTACCAGCAACCGGAAATGTGGTGGAGAAGTCTGCGCCGGGCGACGCCTGTTGATTTTGAAAAGTCGCCCGTTACTGCCGTATCAGAATTTGATCTGCGGAAAATTTTTGGTGCGATGATGAACTGGCCAGAATCTTTTACGCCGCTTAAAAAGATAGAGAAGCTCCTGCAGGACAAACAAAAATTGTTCAACGATGAACAAAAACTCGACTGGTCGTCGGGCGAGTTGCTGGCCTATGGGAGTATTTTACTCGACGGCAGAGATGTGCGAATGAGTGGCCAGGACGTTTGCCGGGGAACTTTCTCACACAGGCATGCCGTTCTGCAGGACGAAAAAACCGACGAGTCCTACAACAGGCTTAGTCGGATTCCTGGTGCCAAAGGGCAGTTCAGAATTTACAATTCCCTGCTTAGCGAGTATGGCGTGCTGGGTTTTGAGTATGGCTATGCAATGGCCAATCCGAACGCACTGGTTATTTGGGAAGCACAGTTTGGTGATTTTTGTAATGGTGCTCAGACAATGATCGATCAATTTATAGCCGCGGGCGAACAAAAATGGCAGCGTATGAACGGAATGGTATTGCTGCTCCCGCATGGTTACGAAGGTCAGGGTCCTGAACACAGTAGTGCGCGGATGGAGCGATTTTTACAAATGTGTGCGGAACTGAACCTGATAGTCACCAATGTGACTACTTCGGCGAATTATTTTCATGCCATGCGTCGCCAGCTGGCGTGGCCCTTCAGAAAACCCCTGGTCAACTTTTCTCCCAAAGCCAACCTGCGCCACCCAGGCAGTTATTCTAAAATATCTGACTTTACCGGTGGCGGCTTTCAGGAAGTAATCGATGACCGTTTTGCGGGAGATGCTGCTCAGGTGAAAAAGGTATTATTCTGCACCGGGAAAATCTATTTTGAACTGGCAGAAAGACAGGTGAAGGATAACCGTAAAGACATTGCGATTATCCGCCTTGAACAACTCTATCCTTTGCCTACAAACCAACTGGATTTGTTATATAAAAAGTATAATAATGCCACCTGGTTCTGGATTCAGGAAGAACCTTTGAATATGGGCGCGGCCTCATTTTTACAAATGAATCTGAAGACTATTAACTATGGCTTTATCAGTCGTCAGCCGGGGGCTTCACCAGCTACCGGTTACGCCAAAGTGCACGCGCAGGAACAATCTGAAATCATTGAGACGGCATTCAGCATTTGACTGGAAAATTGATCGTCTTTGACTAATTAAATTATCTTCGTGCATGTAAATTCAAAAGCAGATGATTGATATTAAAGTTCCGGC
>Ga0163162_10004974_pt1 | contig 12801 bp, 17 predicted proteins | sample S55metaG_FD_115310 | JGI IMG/M metagenome (GOLD analysis project Ga0163162, IMG submission 115310) | Switchgrass rhizosphere microbial communities from Kellogg Biological Station, Michigan, USA - S5-5 metaG | ecosystem: Host-associated > Plants > Roots > Rhizosphere > Soil | place: USA...
GCCATCGGCTACGGCATCCGCTACGAGTTCGGCATCTTCGACCAGGAAATCCACGACGGCTGGCAGGTCGAGAAGACCGACAATTGGCTGGTCAACGGGAACCCGTGGGAGATCCCCAAGCCCGACGTCAACTACCTCGTCAGGTGGGGCGGATACGCCGAGCATTACACCGGCGACGCCGGCAACGACCGCGTCCGCTGGGCGCCCGGTCGGGTCATCAAGGGGGTCGCCTACGCCTGCTACAGCAGTACTTCTTCGTGTCGTGCTCGCTGCAGCGACGGGGCCGAACGTTCCTTACCGCTCGAAATTTCGCCAAAATTTCGAGCGGTAAGGAACGTTCGCGGGGCTCACAGAGGTGCGCAGCTCGGCTTCAACTCCGAGTAGTGCACCGCCGGCATGCCGTCGACCGTCACGAACTCGGTTCCGGGAGACCAGGTGGTGCCCGGTTGTATCCACGGGGGTACGCCCCGTGGATACGCAATCGTCATGTCGGAGTAGAACTGAACGCCCGGCGGGCACGCGGAACTCGTAGGCGTCAACGGGTTCCACGCGTGCACAACGATCGGATTGAACAACCGGGTGCCCTCCGCGCAGTTGGGCTGGCATTCGACGGAGCTGTCCGTGCCGGTTCCGTGTGCGCCGTCGGCGCCCCATGAACTCCACGTCATGCCCTCCATCACGCCAGTGGTGTCGCAGTTGTATGCGAACGAGCCGGGGCGTTGTTGCGGAGGCCGAGCCGGGTCGTAGCACTTCCCGATCGCGAAAACGGCATCGCCCTGCCCGGCAGGGTCTGCTGTGGCTGGAGCGGACCCGCCGAACAGGGCAAATGCAGCGGCGGCCAGAACGAGTGCGCGGATCACGCCCGGATGCTAGCAACCGCACCCGTTGGCCGCCGACCGGCTAGTCGTGCGACGGGCACGACACGTCGACAAAGACCATGGTGTGCTGTTTGTCCTCGAGCGTGGCCGAGTCGTCGAGGCGGGGATGGACATCCGTGACCAGGCAGGTCTTCAGCGGGACGGCGACGATCCCGTTGACCTGCACGTTGTAGCCCCCGGATTTCAGGCTGTCCACGACGTCCGCGGCGGTTCCTGCGTTCGGGAACGCCGCGGCCGTGCCGGCCACACCCAGGGCCGCGGCTCCGAGCACCACTGCCATCAGTGGGGTGATGACGAAGTTGTTCATTGCCAGGCCTCTCGCTGAGCAGCATGTCGGTTGTTGACGTAAATGCTGTCTGGCCAGCGGCGCCGAAGCTTGGAGATTGGGTGGAGACCGCGGGGAGATTGCCTGGTGAACGGCTTGTTCAGCCGCCGAATCGGGCCGCGAGCCGGCGCCTGTCCACCTTGCCGATGCCGCGGCGGGGCAGCTCATCGACGATATGCACCTCGCGCGGCGCGGCCGTCGGCGACAACTTTGACGCGACATGCGCCCGCAGGTCGGCCAACGTTGGTGCCGCGTCGCCGGGGGCCACCACGATCGCGGCGACCACTCGCTGTCCCAAGCGATCGTCGGCCACACCGAAGACCGCGGAGTCGGCCACCGCTGGGTGGGTCGCCAACGCCGCCTCCACCAACTGCGGCAACACCGTCAACCCGCCGGTGCTGATCGCATCGTCGACTCGACCCAGCACCCGCAACACTCCTGAATCATCAACGGCACCAATGTCGTCGGTGCGAAACCAGCCCAGCTCCGCGAACGGATCCGGTTCCGCCGGGTTTCGGTAACCCTTAGCCAGCGTCGCTCCGCCGAGCACCACCCTGCCGTCATCGATGCGCACCTGGACCCCGTCCAGCGGAAGTCCGTCGTATACACAGCCGCCGGCCGTCTCGCTCATTCCGTACGTCCGCACCACCGAAATTCTTGCGGCCGAGGCTCTTTCGGCGAGGCCCTCCGGCATCGGTCCACCGCCGATCAGCACCGCGTCGAGCGACGCCAGCGCCGCCGCGGCCGTAGCGTCGCGCAGCGCCTTGTCCAGCTGCGCCGCCACCAGCGACGCATAGCGGCGGCCCGAGCCCAATGATGCCACAGCGGAGGCCAATTCGGCCCCATCGACGCTGGCGTCCACAGCGATCGGCGTGGTATCCGCGATGACACTGCGCACCAGCACCTGCAGTCCGGCCACGTGATAGGCGGGCAGCGCCAGCAGCCACCGGCCGGGACCGCCCAGCCGGTGGTGGGTGGCTGCGGCGCTGGCGGTCAACGCCCGCGCGGTGAGCATCGCGCCCTTCGGCGCACCCGTCGTGCCCGACGTCGAAATCACCACGGCAACGTCGTCATCGATGGGCTCGCCGGCCCGCAATGACGTTGTCAGCAGCGAAGTTTGACGCGCATCGTTGGCCGGTACCGGAAGCATCGACAGCCGCCCGGCCAGTGCGTCGCCCACTACCGGCAGCAGCACCGACAGCGCCGCCGTGCCAGCCGGGACGGAGACCGGGCGCAGGACGGCTATTCGGTCTCCTCGGCGTCGCACGGGTCATCGAGCGGCCAACCCTTGGCGGCCAGGCGATTTCGCACTCGTTCGACGTCTGCGGGGGCCGGCAGTTCGTCGGTGATCTGGTTGATCAGCACACCGATGTCGAGGTGATCGAACTCGCCGCGGTCCATCAACTCCGTTGCGACCACCTTCACTTCATCGTCGCTCAGCCGCGGCCGGAGCAGTGCGAACAGTGGAACCCGGTCGGGACCCGGCACCCCTTCCGGATACCCCGAGGTGATCCACGCGACGATCTTGGCGAGAAACTTGGTCACAGTTTCGGCTCCCCACGAAAGGCCTGCGGGCCTCGGTTATCTGGACAGGTCGATCGTAATAGGACGGGTATGACCAGCCGTCGCAACGGAGATCGCGCGTCGTGCCCGGCTTGACTCGACGGCCACGACCAAACGTATCCGGGCCGTCAGGTGAACAGTGGATGAACACCTCACTGGACCAGGCAAAGTCGCAGGTCGGAGGGGTCTTTTAGGGTAGCTAGTCGCTGGTCAAATGCGCCGTCGTAGTCCCAGAATTAGCACCCATGAGCGCAGAGATGATCATCCTGGTGCTGCTGATTGCGACGGCGCTGGCCTTCGACTTCACCAACGGATTCCACGACACCGGCAATGCGATGGCGACGTCAATCGCCACCGGTGCCCTCAAACCAAAGACCGCCGTGCTGCTGGCCGGCGTCCTGAACCTGGTCGGCGCGTTCCTCTCGGTTGAGGTCGCCGTCACGGTGACCACATCGGTCCTCAATGTCCAGGACAGCAAGAGCGGGCAACTGCTGCCCAACATCACTCCATCGATGGGTCTGACGATCATCTTCGCCGGCCTGATCGGTGGCATCCTCTGGAACCTGTTGACCTGGCTGTTCGGCATCCCATCGAGCTCGTCGCATGCGCTCTTTGGCGGCCTGATCGGCGCCGGCCTCGCCGCGCTCGGAATGGCAGGCGTGAACTGGAGCGGTGTCACGGGGAAGGTGCTCATCCCGGCGGTCGCTGCGCCTGTGATCGCCTGCCTCGTCGCCGCCTGCGGAACGTGGCTGGTCTACCGGATCACCCGCAAGGTCATGACCAAGCGCCGCGAAGAGGGCTTCCGCTGGGGCCAGATTGCCACCGCCTCGCTGGTGGCGCTGTCGCACGGCACCAACGACGCCCAGAAGACGATGGGTGTCATCGCGCTCGCGCTCATCACCACCGGCCACTTGACCGGCGACGTGAAGGAAAACGGCCTGCCGTTCTGGATCATCTTCAGCTGCGCGCTCGCCATCGGCCTCGGCACCTACATCGGCGGCTGGCGCGTGATCCGCACCCTGGGCAAGGGCCTGGTTGAGATCGAGTCTCCGCAGGGCTTTGCCGCCGAGGCCTCGTCTGCCGCGATCATCCTGAGCTCCAGCGCCGCGGGCATGGCGCTGTCGACCACCCATGTGGCGACCGGTTCGATCCTGGGTAGCGGCGTCGGCAAGCCCGGCGCCGAGGTGCGCTGGGCGGTTGCGGGCCGCATGGCGGTGGCCTGGCTGATCACCCTGCCCGCCGCCGCCGTCATGGGCGCGCTGGCCTTCTGGCTCTCGCACGGAGTCGAGTCAATGACCGGCTCGGACCTGGCGGGCGACGGGCTGATCTTCGTCATCCTGTGCGCGCTGTCGCTCTACATCTGGTTCCGTGCCCAGAAACAGAAGGTCGACAGCAACAACGTCAACGCCGATTGGGACTCCTCGACGAACTCCGTCGTCCCCGCCGAGGTGCGCGAGGCCGTCAAGGAAAACAAGCCCACCGCCGCGGTCTGACCGCGCCCAATCCGCCTAGCAAAAGGAAACGTTGATGACATACGTAGAAGCGATCGGCAAGGTCCTCATCGTGGGACTCGTCCTCGGCGCCGGCCTGCCCGCGGTTTTCGCGTTCGGGATGGTGGCCTACTCGAGGGGTGCCGGCGGCCAGGAAAACGACGGCACGGTGGTCGCGCCCAGTCCGGCACTGAAGTACTTCGGCATCCTGCTGTTCCTGTTTGTCGGCTGGGTGATTCTCACCGCCGTCGCCTGGATCACCAGGGCGACGACCATCCACCATTTCGGGTTCGATCCCTTCCCCTTCGTCAAGTAGTGAGGTAATCGCACAATGACCGAGAACCGCACTGTCCTGGAAAACGTGCTCGGGTGGCTGCACGAGGGCTACCCGGAGGGCGTTCCGCCGAAGGACTACTTCGCGCTGCTGGCACTGCTGAAGCGGTCGCTGACGGAGGACGAAGTCGTCAAGGCGGCCCAGTCGATCCTGAAGTCGAACGACTCCGACTCGGTGACCGAAGACGAGATCCGCAAGGCGGTGCAGACCGTGATCGAGAAGGAGCCCAATCCGGAGGAGATCCATCAGGTCGCCTCGCGGTTGGCGTCCGTCGGCTGGCCGTTGGCTTCGCAATCTCAGTGAAACCGCATCACACTGACGGCCCTCGGCGAATAGCCGGGGGCCGTTCAGCGTCTGGTGTCGCGTCGCAGCGGGTGATCTTCGGGCACTTGGACGAAGATCAGCAGGACACCGTCGGGGTCGACGACATGCATCTCGTGTAACCCCCACGGTTCTTGCTTTGCCCCGCGGGCGATCTCGACGCCGCGGCTCTTGAGTTCCTCCCCGGCCGCATACACGTCGCGGACCTGAAGCCACATGGTGCCGCCGGCGCTGGGCGTGCCATGGCCGGCGAGTTCGATCAACGACTGGCCGGCGTAGAACACCGTGCCGGAGCCGTAGTCGCGGGCGATCGCCAACCCGAGCTCGTCACGATAGAACCGCAACGAGCGCTGGTAGTCCGCCGGCCGGATGAGCATCCGGCTGGCCAGGATCTCCATGTCCTGTGTCTATCACGTCTGCTACCTGATTCGGACGCGACACGGGAGCTGGGCGGGCTAGGCTCTGGGCTGCACGCGTTGCCGCTTCATGATCGCGTCGACGGCACTTGGCGCCACACTGTTGAGCGCGTGGGCGGTGACGGCCATCCGTGGTGCGATGCGCACCGGCCGCGTTCGGGCCGCGGTGATCATCCAGTCGGCGGCCTCGGCGGCGCTCAGGCCGGGTAGGCCGTCGTACTCCCGCGTCGGCGCGATCATCGGGGTTTTGACCAACGGGTAGTACAGCGTCGTGGAATGCACACCCTTCGTGGCCCATTCGGTTTCGATGACCCTGCTGACCGCCGACAGCGCGGCCTTGGACGCGTTGTAGACCGCGAACAGCGGAGAGGATTCGCTGAGCACGCCCCATGTGGAGACGTTGATGATGTGGCCGTCGCCGCGGTCCATCATGCCTGGCGCGAGGCCGCGGATGAGACGCAGCGGCGAGTAGTAGTTCAGCGTCATCGTCCGCTCGACGTCGTGCCAGCGATCCAGCGACTCCGCGAGCGGCCGGCGGATGGACCTGCCTGCGTTGTTGATCAAAATGTCGACGCCACCGAGGTCCTGCTCGACCTTCGCGATCAGCTCGTCGACGGCGACCAGGTCGGACAGGTCGATGGCGTGGGCCCGGGCGTCGCCGCCGGACCGTGTGATGCGCTCGACGACGGCGTCGAGCAGGTCCTGTCTGCGCGCGACAACCACGACCTGCGCGCCGTGGCGGGCGAATTTCTCGGCGGCGGCTTCCCCGATGCCCGACGATGCACCGGTCAGCAGGACGCGCTTGCCCTTGAGGTCGACGGGATCACGGCGGCGCCGCAGCGCCTGTTCCGTCAGTGCCGGACGCATGCTGGCCAGCAACAGACTCTCGGACAGCCGGCGCAGCGGATTCTTGCTCACGGCGTTGAGTTTAGGTGGCCTAGTTTTCGATGAGTTCTCCGCGGCAAGACGGTCGGTATCGGTATGAAACTCGAGGGCAAGCTCGACACTCGTTTCAGTGAGGCAACGGAGCCCGTCGGCTGGCAGCAGGTCAGCGACGCCCTGGCCGCCGCCCAGCTGTACTGGCTCACGACCGTGCGCAAAGACGGGCGCCCACACGTCACTCCGCTGATCGGGGCCTGGGTCGACGACGGCTTTGTGTTCTGCACGGGGCCCGAGGAACAGAAGGCGCAGAATCTGGCGGGTTCCGCCGCGGTGGCGGTGACTACCGGGGTGAACGCGTGGAAGGACGGGCTCGACGTTGTCATCGAGGGCAACGCCGAGCGGGTGACCGGGCTCGACAGGTTGACCCCGTTCGCCGACGCGATCCGCGAGAAGTACCACGGCGAATGGGATTTCACCCCTCACGAGAACGGCTTCGGCCACACCGACGACAGCGGAGACAGCCACATCGCCTACGTGTTCCGGGTGCCACCGGACAAGGTGCTGGCGTTCGCGAAGGGGCCGCACGGCCAGACCCGCTTCCGCCCTTAAGGGACCCCGGCGCGACAACATCTGCGGGGCGGACTATTGTTCTGCTAGTTCGTGAAGGGGAGTATTCCTCCGCGGCACTCGTCGTCATCACGGTCGGCCCGGTGGCCTACCCGGCGGTGTCGGCCTCGGCCAGCCCGAGGCGGAAGAGACCTTCGGATAGTTGCTTTATGCCGTCCGGAGGTCGACCGTGGTTTCTGTTGTCTCGCCGCTTGTTTGGGCCATCACCGTTGTGGTGTTGCTCGCGATCATGGTGCTGGACCTCACGGTGATCGCTCGTCGACAACGCACCGTCACGACCAAGGACGCCGTCAGCTGGGTGCTCGTCTACATCGGCCTCGCGGCCGCGTTCGCGGCGGGCCTGTTCATCTTCCTGCCGGGATCGGCGGGCCAGGAGTTCGTTGCCGGCTACATCACCGAATACAGCCTGAGCGTGGACAACCTGTTCGTGTTCATGATCATCATGGCCCGCTTCTCGGTGCCGGCACTGGCTCAAGACAAGGTGCTCTACATCGGGATCGTGCTGTCACTGGTGTTCCGTGCCGTCTTCATCTTCGCCGGGGCCGCCGCGATCGCCGCAGCGAGCTGGGTGTTCTACCTGCTCGGCGGATTCCTGGTCTACACCGCGATCCAATTGGCCCTCGAGGACCCCGACGACGAACCGGACTTCCACAACAACGCCGCACTGAGGTTCCTTCACAGGATCCTGCCGATGAGCGAGGACTACGACGGCCGCCGGTTGGTCACCCGCGCCCCGAAGCGTCGCATGCTCACGCCTTTGGTGATCGTCATCGCGGCCATCAGCATGGCCAACGTCGTGTTCGCGCTGGACTCGATCCCCGCGATCTTCGGTCTCACCAACGACGCGTACATCATCTTCACCGCCAACGCGCTGGCCCTGATGGGCCTGAGGCAGCTCTACTTCCTCATCGAGGGCTTGCTGGAGAAGGTCGTCTACCTCAGCAAGGGGCTGGCCGTCATCCTCGGCTTCATCGGCATCAAGCTCATCATCGAGGCGCTGCATCACTCCCATCTCGACGAGTTCGGCTCATTCCACCTGCCCGAGATCGGAACCGTCACGTCGTTGTTGTTCATCGTGGCCACCCTGATCGTCACGACCGTGCTCAGCCTGGTCAAGACCAACCGCGACGCCCGCCGTGCCGCCGAAGCCGAGTGAAAATCGGCAGTTCACCCGAGATGTTTTCGCCATAGTGTTAGGCGCGAAGCAACGAGAGGTGATGCTGTGGACGGAATCGCTGATATGAGAGGTACCCAACGCGACGCGATGGTCGGCGACGCCAGGACTGAGGCACCGTGACGCTTCCGATGGATATCGAGGTCGCTGTGGAGGATGTGCTGGACGGCCGGGGCGCCGTCGGGGACCACGACGTAAGTGCTCGGGCCACCGCGCTGGCACAGCGTCCGGCCGGACACGACCACACACAGCGATGACTACGTCCGCGAGGCCGATCCTGGTGACCGGAGCGACAGGTCGGGTCGGTGGCATCGGCCGCCACGTCGCGGCCGAACTGTTGAAACGGGGCATACCGGTCAGAGCGCTGGTCCACCGCATCGATGAGCGATCAGAAGCATTGCGGACCATGGGAATCGATGTCGTAGTTGGAGACTTCACCGACTACCCCAGCCTCCTGGCGGTGTTGGAAGGGGTCGAGGCCGCCTACTTCAGCTATCCCGTCGGCGCCGGACTTACAGAAGCCGCCGGGCTTTTCGCGGCCGCAGGGCGCGAGCGTGATCTGCAACTTGTGGTGGATCTGTCGCTCGACGCGGCCTTCCCCGAAAGCCCCAGCCCGCAGGGGCGCGCCGAATGGGTCGCCGAGCGCATCTTCGAGTGGGCCGGATACGGCGGTGCCCATCTGAGGGTCGCCGCGTTCTTCATGGAGAACCTCCTCGAACTATACGGGCGGCAGGTCCGGGAACACGGCTATATCCGAAACTCTTTCGGCGACTTCGCGCCGTCCTGGATCGCCGGTGTGGACGTTGGGGCGATGGGTGCGGCGCTGCTGGCCGACCCCGCATTGATCACCGACCGCACCACCGTCGTCGGCGGGGGCCAACGGGCCAGTCATGCCGCGATCGCCGAGATCATCAGCAAGGTCACCGATCGCTCCGTGCGCTACCAGCTCCTCACGCCGGAGGAATGGCGCGACGAGCTGATCGAGAACACCACTGCCGCAGGCCAATCCAATCCGACCGTTGCCGCGCACCTGTCCGCGCAGAGCGTGGAGTTGCCCCGACAGAACACCCACCTGGTGACCGACGACATCGTGCGGCTGACCGGACGCCCCGCCGTCACCCTCGAAGACTTCATCGCCCAGAACCGGCAGAGGTTTTCGCCGCAGGGGCAGCCGGGGAAGTGATGCGCCCCTTACGGTGACGGTGTGCTCTCCCAGTGCTTGGCGAGGGGTGTGCCGTCGAACTTCTCGCGCAACCACGTTGACGCCGATGTGCACGCCGCGAACGTCAGTGGTGTAGATCTCGAGGAAGCCGACGTTATCGCCGACCGGGCCCCGATTTCGTCCTGGGAACGCCGACGGGCACGTCAGCATTCCGCTAGAAGTAGCGGGGGAACGGCGTCCAGTCCGGGTCGCGCTTCTGCAGGAACGCGTCGCGGCCCTCGACGGCCTCGTCGGTCATGTAGGCCAATCGCGTTGCCTCACCGGCGAATAGCTGCTGGCCGACCAGACCGTCGTCGGTCAGGTTGAACGCGTACTTGAGCATCCGGATCGCTTGCGGCGACTTACCGTTGATCGCCGCCGCCCACTCCAGGCCGACGACCTCGAGCTGTGCGTGGTCGACGACTTCGTTGACCGCTCCCATCGCGTGCATCTGTTCTGCCGTGTAGGGCCTACCGAGGAAGAAGATCTCGCGGGCGAACTTCTGCCCGACCTGCTTGGCCAAATACGCACTGCCGTAGCCGCCGTCGAAGCTGCCGACGTCGGCGTCGGTCTGCTTGAACCGCGCGTGCTCGCGACTCGCCAATGTCAGGTCGCAGGTTACGTGCAGGCTGTGTCCGCCGCCGGCCGCCCATCCGTTCACCAAGCAGATGACCACCTTCGGCATGAACCGGATCAGCCGCTGCACCTCCAGGATGTGCAGCCGTCCCGCCCGCGCCGGATCCACCGACTCGGCCGTCTCACCCGACGCGTACTGATAGCCGCTGCGGCCGCGGATGCGTTGGTCGCCGCCTGCGCAGAACGCCCAGCCGCCGTCCTTGGGACTGGGCCCGTTTCCGGTCAGCAGAATGACGCCGACGTCGGGCGACATCCGGGCGTGATCCAGCACCCGGTACAGCTCGTCGACCGAGCCAGGCCGAAACGAGTTGCGCACCTCAGGGCGGTCGAACGCCACCCGCACCGTCGGCTGCGGCTTCCCGTCCAGGACATGGCGATGATAGGTGATGTCGGTCAGTTCGAAACCATCGACAGGCTGCCACACCGAGGGGTCAAAGGGGTTGTCGCTCATGTGTTTACAGGGTCGATGCGGAACACCGGGCAGCGGCCGGCCAGCGCCTCGAACTCGTCGGGGTTGGGACCGGTGACCAGGCCGGCGTTCTTGATGAAGCCGACGCCGGTAGGCACCTTGATGGGGAACTCCCGCAGCAGCGGCCGGGCCTCATCGACGGGCATCTCTACCATGCGGACGCGTTCGGTGCGCCGACCGATCTGTATCGTCGCTTCGCCCGCCGCTCGGGCGTTGGCCGCCCAGTCGCCGCCGGGCAGGCCGCCGACCACATACCGCCTGCCGTCGATGGTCATAGGCGTGACGGGCGTCGAGCGCGGCTTGCCCGTCTTACGGCCGAGGACGGTCAGCACGACAGGGCCCTTGCCGCCAAAGCCGACCCCGAGGTTGTGGAGTCCGATCATCGCCTTGTTGGTGTACTTCAGCCACCACGGCGGCCGAAGGCGCTCGCTGTTGGACATGCCCCCGACGCTACGTGACCGGGTCGACGCGAAACACGGGGCAGGTGCCGGCCAGCGCCTCGACCTCTTCCGCAGTGCCATTGGTCACCAAACCCGATCTCTTCAGGAAAGCCACGCCGGCCGGCACCTGTGGTCCGAACCACCGCAGCACCGGAGCGGTCAGCACAACCGAGTGCTCGCGGCCAAAGCTGATCCCGCGCCGCAGGAAAACCTTGTATACCTCGTTCGCCGGCTTCAGCCACCACGGAGCTCGGACGCCTTCGGGCCTCGTCATACCTCTACGCCGTATTGGGTGAGCGCGGTTCTCAGCCCGTCGGTTCGCTGGGCCGTCGGCAGCGGGTCGACGAGGCTGAATCCGCAGCCGACCCCGCGGGCGCCGCCGTCGGCCTCGTCGCTGTCGCCGACCATCACGGTGTGCGCGGCCTCGACGCCCAGCCGAGCCAGCGCGGTTTCGAATATCGCGGCGTCCGGCTTGATGGCGCCGACCTCGAAGGACAGCACGAACTCGTCGACGTAGTCGATGACGCCCAGCGCCAGGAACGCTGGACGAACGTCGAACGCGATGTTGGAGACGACTGCAGTCTTGATGCCCTGCAGGTGCAGCCCCTTGAGCACCGCGGCGGTATCGGGATACGGCGTCCAGGACGAGGTGTCGATCACCCGGTCGTACAGCGCCTCGGCGTGCTGGTCGGCCAGGCCGGATTCGCGCAGCACGTGCAGATACGCCTCTCGATGCAGTTGCGGTGCCAGGTCACGGTTGACCCAGGCGTGGTACGCCTCCCCTGTCATCTCGACGGACTGGCCGACGGGTGTGGTGAGCCGTCGCATCAGCTCGGCCTGGACGTGGCCGTCGACTTCACGCTCGTCGACCGTGATGCCTTCGAACCAACTCTCGTCCTCCTCGAGGCGAAACAGCGTGCCGGAGTAGTCGAAGAGGACCGCTTGCACCTGGGTCATACCCGTCATCGTGCCAGGTGTGAAAAGCCTGCAATTTGGCTAATTAGCTGCCATGACGGATGTCGACCAGGTTGTGGTGGTGGTGCCCGCACACAACGAACTCGAGCGCTTACCGCGCTGTCTGCGCGCGCTGACGAGCGCCGCCCTGTGCATGTCTGTGCCGGTACTCACCGTCGTCGTGCTCGACGCCTGCGACGACGGCAGCGAGCGCCTGGCCGGCCGGTTTGGCACGGACGTGCACTTCGTCTCGGTTGGCGCGGCGAACGTCGGCGCGGCAAGGGCGGCCGGCTTCGAGTACGCGCGGAACCGCTGCGCGGCGGCCGCCGACGAGCGCACGTGGTACGCGGCCACCGACGCCGACAGCGTGGTGAGCGCACAGTGGCTACTACGGATGACCTCCGCCGACGCGGACGTGGTGCTCGGGGTGGTGCGGGTGCCGGTGTGGCGGCATCTTCCCGCCGAGGTGGCTCGTCGATATCTACGCACATATCATTCGAAAGGCCCGGGTCACAACCACATTCACGGTGCCAACATGGGCTTCCGCGCCGACGCCTACTGGCGTGTCGGCGGGTTCCGTGCCCTGCCCACGGGCGAGGACGTCGACCTGGTCGAACGCTTCGAGGCCGCAGGCATGCGCATTCACCGGGACGCCAGGCTGTCGGTGGCGACGTCGGGTCGACGCGACGGCCGCGCGCCGCGCGGATTCGCGCAGCACCTGCGTGACCTGAGACGTAGGGCAGGGGCGGGGGCATGACCGCGGGGAAAGTCACTCAATGGCTCGCATCCGGTGCGCTGGAGCTGCCGCTGCCGGGTGGCGGCGGCACTGCCTTGCGGTGGCTTCGGCTGGCCGACCTGACCGAGACGGACATCGTCGCGGGCCGGCTGGCCGAGGCGCACACCGACGCGGTCGCAATCCTGGCCGAACTCGACGGGCCGGAACCCAAGCCGGATCAGCTGTGGGGGGTGTGGGCAGCGGAACCCCCCGACATGGTGGTGTGCGCCCGCGGTGACGGCGACGCAATATTGCTGGACGGCACCAAGGCGTGGTGTTCCGGCGCGGGTCTGTGCTCGCACGCGCTGGTGACCGC
>Ga0163162_10004979_pt1 | contig 12799 bp, 11 predicted proteins | sample S55metaG_FD_115310 | JGI IMG/M metagenome (GOLD analysis project Ga0163162, IMG submission 115310) | Switchgrass rhizosphere microbial communities from Kellogg Biological Station, Michigan, USA - S5-5 metaG | ecosystem: Host-associated > Plants > Roots > Rhizosphere > Soil | place: USA...
CATTGACCGTCAACAAAAGGATTGCACCTGGTTTGGCAATGCGCTTAAGCTCCTCGAGCCAGCGAAACTGATAGTCTTCATCCAGATGGGTAAAGACTGAGATGACGTATATGAAGTCAAAAGTGTCTGCAGCATAGTCGATCGGAGGACTTTCTTTACTAAGGCTGAACTGGGCGAAGTTGAGATGGTTGCTGCACCATTCAATTGCCCTGGCATCAATATCTGTCCCGTCGATTTGTGCCCGTTGCGCCAGACTCTTCATGTGCACCAACGTTCGTCCGCAACCACAACCAAAATCGAGAATCCGAGTAAAAGATCCCAGGTCGTAACCTATTTTTAGCAGCGCAGATTTTATGTCTTCAGCGCACGTCCTGCCGATAGTTACGAACTCTTCAGCGTGTGGAGAACTGCCTACGCGGTAGCGTAACTCAGCTGGAGGTAAATGCGCTCTGGTGCCGTCAGCTCGATCTCTTGCATCCGCGTGTCGCAACATTAGCGATCGGTACACTCGGTTGTTTCGTTGCACGATTCTTAGGATCGGGAAGCGAATTTGTGTAGGCAGCCACTGCCATAAGCTCAATAACCAGTGCACTAATCTCTCCTTCTGGATAGCGGTTGTTTTTACGGTTCATGGAAAAGTGTATTCGCCGCGATAGAACGAACGAAGATTCTCACGAAAGCGCTCGGTGCTGTAGAGATCGTCCAACAAATCCCATGCTTGCTTCCAGCATCTCTTGTAAGCTTCAGGCTCATCGAGTCTTTTTAGGTCGGCCGTTAGCTTTTCCATTAGGACCTCCCACGACGGATATACAGTTTCGAGTTTGGCAAACTGTGAAGTAAAAAAGCGTTCGTTGAACACCGCGAAAGAAACACCTCCGCAAAAAACCGGATCGCAGAAGTAGCTGTCCAATCCTTCTCCAAAAGTCAGGGACCACTTCGCTCGCTGAACCACTGCTAAATATTCCTCGAAGGTTAGATTTTGAATGACCTGAATCTCCAATTCGGGGCACTCCCTTTTGATCGCGAGTATTACCATTTCCTTCAAGGGATGCTCATCGTGTGAAACGATTAGCAGCGCCTGTTTTTGCGTGTAGTCAGTAAGAGTATAGCGTTCTGGTCCGTTGCAACATGACAGCCTATGGAGGGAAACACCAAGGGCGTCACGGGTCGCAGCATTCGTGTAAGCTTCGTGAGCAGTTGTACAAGTTACTTTACCAAATCGCGCGAGACCGTTGAGATCCTGGCTACGCATTATGTCAATGTGTTGGACCATGACATTAAGGTGGACCTCTTTAATGTTTTCTAGCTTTGAGCGGTGAGAACCGAGCCAGTCGCTCATTTGATTAACCGCGTACTCTGGAATGTGGATTAACAGATATTCTAAGTACTTGCAGCGGTTTAATAACGTCTCGAGATCGAGCAGATAATTACGATTCTTGAACCATGTGTATTTCAAGAGAGGCGGTTCACCGGGTATGGTGCAGATTGCGACTCTGGACTGATGGAGACGTCGAATGGCAGCAGACTCCCGGTAGATCGAGGCGATTGAAATGATTCCACCAGAAGGACCATCAAAGCCTGGAGTAAGAAAAACTATGAGTCGTCTGGCTCTAAACCCAATAACTTGAGTTATAACGGTGCGCGTAACATGCCGCCTTACTCTGTATTTCAATACGCCGAGGCTGTTTCGGAAAGACATCAGGCTGGCGGTCTCTCTTCCAGCAGTTTGCGGACTTCGTGAGCATTGTTCAGCACAGTACTAAGAATTGTGCAAACGATGTCAACGCTTTCGGAATTTATGGCTTGACCAGTCGGCAAAGTTAAGACTCGGGCGGATACTCGCTCAGTTTGAGGGAGTGACAAGTGCGCATCGGGATAGAGAGAGCTATACGGTTCCATTTTGTGGCACCCTGGATAAAAGTAGCGACGTGCGAGCACATTTTCCGCATGCAGTATCTCCATCAACTGATCTCGGCCCACGCGGGTCTTGCCCTCGTCTATTTCCAGAACGACGTATTGGTAATTAGATCGCTCGTTTTCATCGTAGGACAGCAGACTTATTCCTTCAAACTCAGACAACCGTTGCCTGTATCTTTTATGGTTTGATCGATTGATTGTCACGAATTCATCCATACTGTCGAGGTTGGTCAGTCCCATCGCTGCGGAAACCTCGCTCATTTTACCGTTGACTCCGATTGAATCAGTCCTGTCGTAAGTGGTAAAACCGAAGTTCTTCATCAAACGCAACCGCTGCGCTAGCTTGGTGTCGTTAGTTACGACGGCGCCCCCTTCAAGTGAATTAAGAAACTTCGTGGCGTGGAAACTAAAAACTTCGGCGTTGCCAAAACTACCGATCATGCCTCCCTTGTAAGAGCACCCGAAAGCATGGGCCGAATCAAACAATAATTTCAGCTTTCGTCGCTCTGCAATCTCAGTCAATCTGTCAATTTCACAAGGTCGTCCCCAAAGGTGTACCCCAAGAATTCCGGTAGTTTTTGGGGTAATCAATTCTTCAACACGCTTCGGATCTAGAGAATGGGTTTGCGCATCAATGTCGCAAAAAACCGGTGTGATATCTAACCATTGAAGGGTGTGCGCCGTGGCAATAAACGTGAAGGAGGGCACAATAACTTCACCCTCTAGACCCAATGCCCGGATTGCAAGTTCAAGACCGACCGTAGCGTTACAGACAGCTATGCAATGTTCTACGTCGACAGCTTCGGCGATGCGTTGCTCGAACTCGCTAACGTAAGGTCCTGCATTTGTCAGCCATCTTCGGTCAAGTATGTCGTCTATCCTCTTTGAAAACTTCTCTCGATCTCCGATATTGGGGCGACCAACATGCAACGGACTCTCAAAAGCTGGTGTTCCCCCGAAGATCGCGAGATCGCCGACTGCTTTTTTATCGGAGTGGCTCCACTGCGCAGTTGTTGCCATTAGCATTGAACCCTTGTTTTAAGTTTTATCAACTTAGTCATCGACCGCCCCTGCGAAAATGAGTCTCAGATAGCTGCAATCTCCTGGCTAACATCTATTTGTTTAGTAGTCCATTTCAACAGAGGTTGTACAACCCCTGGTTCTCGACCATACGAACTTACTTCTCGGGCTTCCAAATCTAATATCTCAAAAGAGATCACACTTTCATGTCGAAAAATCACAGAGTTACTATCTCTCACAATTAGCAATACAAACCTGTGCCGGCCACTATTCAAGAGGTTGCCAGGAACATAGCAGGTTCCCCGAAATAATCCTCGGGTTGTGAGCGTAGGATTCTCTGCTACATCAGGCCCGTTGCCGGTCGTAAAGGCGATAATGTTTTGTTCCGTATACAAGTGTAACGCAATGTGTAGGCGAGCACCCGGAAGTAGGTTCCAGTATTCAATCTCGATAATGAATGGCGTGGTTCTCGTGAGCGATTCAGTTTGTTGATCATGAGGGTAGACTCGGACGCTATGGAGACGAACGATGTCATTACCAGGAGCCTTCTCAACATCGTCCCACACCTCCTCTGACTGACGGGCACTTCCCGAGGTCAGATATTCGCTCACTACCGAGTTTGCGCTCCCCTGCTTGACGAGCTTGCCATGGCTTAACCAAATGGCTCGTTGACACAGACTCTGAACGGCGATCATGTTGTGACTAACGAAAAGAACCGTACGACCTTGGGCCGCGACACTGCTCATCTTACCCAGGCATTTTTTTTGAAACTGGGCGTCACCAACAGCCAATACTTCGTCCACCACAAGAATTTCCGGTTCGAGATGCGAAGCAACAGCAAAGGCCAGCCTGGTGTACATGCCGCTTGAATATCGCTTCACTGGAGTATTAAGAAATTTCTTCAACTCCGCGAACTCGACAATTTGATCAAACTTACGATCTATCTCCGTTCGCTTCATTCCAAGCAAGGCGCCATTCAGATAAATATTCTCGCGGCCAGTTAGTTCCGGATGAAACCCCGTTCCTACTTCAAGCAAGCTTGCGACGCGACCAAATAACTCAGCGCGACCGGATGTGGGTTCGGTTATGCGTGAAAGAACTTTGAGCAGTGTTGATTTTCCGGCTCCGTTGGAACCGATGACACCGAGCACTTCTCCCTGTGCAACTTCGAAGTTCACGTCCTGTAGTGCCCAGATCATCTCGCCGCCCTGCCCACCATTCGGACTGCGCAGCCGCTTAAACGGTGAGCTGACTGCCTCCAAAAGCGATTCTCGCAGTGTATTGTAGGCGGAATGCCGCGTGCCGAGGCGGTACAGTTTACTCAAACCTTCAACTCGAACTATTGGTTTCATTAGAACCTGGGCAGACTCCGCGGTCGCAAATGCTCCACCAAATTGTGAAAAAGAGACCTCACAGAAAAGTACTCATCTTTTGTAAGCGGTGCAAATGTAATAAAAGTGGTACACCTGATGTACAGTGATCTCTGTCAGGCTGGCAGGTATCAATTCCACCGGACAGCGATGAATTACATTGTGACTCGATAATACTTTCTCAAAGTAAAACCGTTCTACAGGCGTCGCCCTTTCATATAGCTGCTCATCGAGAAAAAGGACCACCCCTCCTTTCTTAGTAACTCGAGCCATCTCTTCCAAAGCAAGCTTCGGATTTGTGAACCCATTCAGCGCGCCGTAGTTCAGAACGACATCAAATGATTCGCCGGCAAACGGTAGACGACTAGCGTCACCAAGGATCAAATCAATCGGTACATGCCTCTCAGCCATCAGTTTTTGACCTTGCAGCAACATCGTTTCTGAGAGGTCAAGCCCGGTGTAGTCTGCATTAAGGTTCATCCACCCATGACGGTACAAGGAGTTACAGGTACCAGTCGAAATATCAAGGAGTTGCAGCTTATCCGTTCTCGCTAACAAATCCTTCAGAATGTTGGCATGAATCTCTTGAAAGTTTTGTGCAGGTTGGAATCGCTTCAACAAGAGAGAGATCTTAACGGGCAGCGCCAGAAGAAAAAGGAAGAACAAGTAGGAGTGCTTAAAGAGAAAAAAGAAAATACCAAACAATATTAAGAGAAAGGTAAGTTGAGTAATCGGAGCTTCAAGGCCCTTGGTCAATGTGAGAGTCGTTAAATAGGTGATAAGAGAGACTGTAAATAGGACCACGAGAACGTAAACCAGCCAACCCTTCCAGTATTGTTTGGCAGGTCGCGCCGGTAAGGAGAGGAACGGCATCACGTGTTGGTAGTAGGTGCCAAGGAAGCTGTTATAAAACCTGTCTCGTAATTCTCTGTCCTTCTCTCCTAATGCATTTTCAACGTAGAGCCGCGGGATACCTTTGACGCAAGGATATTGCTGTCCACAGTTTTGACAACTCCAAACCGTTTTATCGGCATGCAAATCACTCTTCCGACAATTCGGACACTGATACTTTGAGAGATTCACGATCCGCTTTGACGATCCAGAAGAGTGTGACTTTCAGCTGTGTCGTTCAGCACCGCATAACCGATGCCAGTCTTACCGAAGCCATTGCCGTTGTACAAAAGGAAACTTCGCCCTTCGTGTTTATAGAGGCTACAGTACTCCATCATCTCGGAATCCCAGCCGGTTTCTGACCTTTCGATACCTACTTCGTCGTCGCGTCTGGTCCAATCGAGGCCGTCAGGCGACTCGGCGTAGCCAAGTCTGTAGCTCTGTGAGCGCTCTGAGCGATAACCTCGAATACTCCGATGGGAATAGAGCATCTTATAAATTCCACCTTCTTTGTAGACGCACGGACGGCCAATGGCGCTAGTGGTGTCGTCATAGTCGATGCAGATGCGGCGATTCTGTGACCAGCAGATGCCGTCGCTGGACTCACCGTATACAACACGATAGCGCGGCTCCAGAAGCCCGTTGATCATTTCCCATTCAGTACACGAGACATACCACATGCGCCATTTGTCACCTTCAATCATCACGCAGGGGGCGGTATTAAAGAAAGGTTGTTCAGGGGATCGATCAAACAGCGGACCCTCCGAAAACTTATGGAAGGTTTGGCCATCGTCCTCACTAATAGCAAGGCCTATAGCCAAATGATATGGCACCGTAACTTGTTGACTCCAGCCAATGTAATAAAGGTATTTTCGATTTTTCTCATTGATAATCCAGGAGGGCATTATCCCGCTTTCGTCAAACGCTCCTGCCCTCCCCAGCGGTACAATTGGCTGATTGTGAATGTAACGAACGTTATCAGGTCGGGCCGCTTCGACTTCAATATAGGACGTGTGGGAACGCCCGTTACTATCTCTGGTTCCAAAGTAGATTCGTAGAAGGCCAGCCTGGAACTTATCCGTTATAGGCACGGAGGCGTGAGAAACCATCCAGTCGTAGTTATGATCAGGAGAGAAAATTACGTCCTTCTTTATCCATTTCATCTGCAACGCATCCCCAGGGACAGACAGACTTAAAAATCCAACTCGTTGCTCAACGTCTCACCCTTTTTAGCAGGATTCCCCTTATAGACACCCCATGGCTCGGTGTCTCTCATAACGGCAGCGGCCATTCCAATCAGTGAACCTTCGGCAATGTGGATGCGATCACGTACCGTTGAATTAACCCCAAAAAAAGAAAAAGGTTCGACCACACAATGCCCTGAAAGCACGACATGTGAGGTAAACGATACGTGGTCCTTAATGACGCTGTGGTGTCCGATGTGATTACCACTCCAAAGGACAACGTTGTTACCAATTGACGTAAACGGCTGAATTGTATTGTCTTCAAGAATAAAACAGTTGTCGCCGATTGGGATTCCCGGGAAAACAGTTGCCATCGAACTTACGTAACTGATCATCTCGTAGCCCTTGTTCTTGATTTGTCCAAAGACCTTTTCGCGTAGCCTGTTCATGCGGCTTGGGGACATTGGCGCAAAAAACTTGAATTCGGATCGAGGAAAGTCACGTTCCACATTCTCAAACGCCACTACCGGTAGTCCCTCAAAGATCTTATTCTCCGGCAGGTACTCTGCGTTTACGCTAAACGCGACCACTTCATGATCGCTATCGTGCTGGAGGTAGAATTTCGCGAGTTGTGCAAAATCCTGAATACCAAAGATGACCACTTTCGCCATTGAGTTTAATCATTCTGCTGGTAAGCGTAAGTTGTGTACTCGTAGAGTCCGTAATCATTTCTGAAAACGAAACTCCGCGTTAGATCATTTGTGAGAAACGCTGCAAGGCTATCAAACGGCAAGTGAAAAAGGTCGGCGCGTTCCCAATCTACGTGCTTTGTCATAATGTTGAAAGCAATTCCGGTTCTTGCATGTTCGAACACCCGAGTAACGACCTGCTTGAAGTAAGAGAACATATCTTCGAATGACAATTCACGTTTTTCCGTGAATACCCCGTTAAGCACTATGTAGTCAAAAGTTGGGAGAGATATGTTCGAATCCAACAGATCAAGGCAGAAGAATTGGTCTTCAGGAAATTTGCTTTGCGATAAGCGAACGAATTTCTCAGACAAATCCAACCCGGCATACTTGATGTTTGTTAGTCCCTGAGCAAGGATATATTCGTTAAGGTGTGAAGCACCACAGCCAAAATCAAGCAAACTAACCGGTGTTCCCCGCGACTCCGGCTTGATCACTTCGAGCATAACCCGATGACGCTTGGCAACATCTTCTTGCTTGGGCCAGTCAACGCCGAGGTGGGAATCTCCATGGCGCTCCAGACACGCCTCGTAATGCGACACAATGCTGAGATATTTTTTCTCCATCTAACCAAACTCGCCTGTACGGTAAGCCGGAAAATAGTTAGAGGCGGCGACTTGCTTATTGTTTGAGAGTTCCTCGTAGACAGGACGGTTGAAAACTCTACCACAAAGATATGCGGTCCGTGTGCTTGTTGCCCAACCGCGTTTGAATCTGCTAAGCCCATCTTCCTCCCGATTGTTAGAGACCCCTGCGCCTGCCCCAAGGTTTAGCCATTGCAATCCTTGAGTGGAAAAGTAATCAATGATCCAAAAGAAGAGGGCAAAAGAGGCTAGCAAGTCGTAACCAAGATTGCTATAAGCGCCAAGATGGTAATAAGCGACGCCTCGGTCGACGTACCATAAAGTGATCCCAACAGTTTCAGTGTGTTGGGTTGCTCTGAACATATACATACCAGGAACAGCTAGCTGAGCCCTAAATGAGTTTGGCGAAAAGGTAGTTAGACCACGAATGTTGTGACGCTTTGTCAAGTTAGCATATAGCTGGTTCCATTCATCAAAGAAGTGCATGGGATTTTCACAGTGCTCAATTTTGATCAACTCGAGTGCCTTATGTGCCTTGCGACGATGTCCTGCGTTAATGAAAGATTCCGGACTGCAAGATAGGTCAGTTACTAAGTGCTCCTTAAAAGGAACGACCATCTCGGTAAAACATTTGCGGAGCAAGTCTGTAGTGTGTTGACCAAAGGGATCGGCGACAAGCGCAATGCTCACTAGTTCACTTTGTAGGGCCTCGAGATCTTTGTGCACCATCGACCAGTCGTCACAAGCGAACAGAGGGTAACAACCCATCGCGTCACGATATGACGTTTGCCCTATTGACCTTTCGAGCACCCAGCCTCCGCTACGAGGCAAAAGTCGAGGAGTGCCGAATTCGGCGAGTGAAGCCGCATAACCGGAATGGGAATATCCAGTCGTATGTCCTATTGGCATGGGTTATACATATCACAGCCTAATTCATACGGTTGCCGATGAATGTTCCTACAACCGAGTGGAGCTTATAAGGGCTTTCTTCTTCATCAATTCCCGTAATAAAAATTATGGTACCTGAGATCGTGCTGTTGGAACTAAATTTACCTTTGAAGATCATTGTGCCCATCTCTCGACAACACGTTCCAATAGGCAACTCGGCCTCACTTGAGAAGCTGACACGGTCATTAGTTAGTTGGGACCAGGTTGCGGGCAAAGGATGGTCAAATGGTTGATTATCAGGTCCAGTATCGAGCAATCGAAGTACTCCAGAACCCTTTGATCCCACATCGAGAATGAGGTTCTTTTCCACGCCGGACAAGGCGAACTTCACACGCCAGCTTCCATTAAGTTTTCGGTCACCTTTGGGGCTCGAAGTCGATTGCGTGCTCGAGATCCGAAGGGCGTTCGTTTGGACGACACCTGCTGACATCAGGAATAGAGCAGCCAATATGAAAGGGATTTGTTTACGCATTTTCAAACTCCAATAACGCGATAGAAATGAAATAAGGCGGCCAGTCGTTTCAAGACTAGCCGCCCTTTATTAGGTAGTCACGTTGACTCCGGAGAAGAAATCAACGTCCTTGAAGAAAACGTGTTAGGCACCAGGCCCAACACCCGCGCAACCCGCACAGCCGTCAACAGAGTTACCCAGAATTGAGTTGTTCCCGAAAGTGTTAACGACACCAGGCGCTGTTATTGAAACTCCAGGTCCCGTGTTGCGATCGATTTGGTTCGAATTGAGCGTAATGCCGGTTACTCCGGGGTTTCCTGCATTTCCGGACTTGACGCCAGCGCCGCCGTTTAGAGAGATATGACTATCCCATACGAACACATTTACGAGAGCCGCCGAATTCGCATCTCCAAAAATGCCATTTGAACTGTTGTTCGAAAACACGCAACTGCGAGCAGTAGCTCTGGTCCCAGACCTCGCATGAAGGCCGTTTCCATTCCCGATGAGTGAGACGTGTTCCAACGTAACGTTGACGTTTCCGCCGGAGCTGACGGTATTGATCCCGTCGAGGGTGTTGTCTCGAATAACCGAGTTCCGAACGTTCAGATTAAGTCCGTTGGTCTCATTAACGGTAATCCCATTACCCGTATTGAATCTAAAGATCACACAATCTTCGACGTTTACGGTTTTAGCCTGCAGGATGTTTATGCCGTTTATCCCGTTACAGAAGCCGTCAATTGAAAGGCCTCGAATGGTGACCACGTCAGTGGAAGCAGCATTAATGATGATCCCATTTACTAGAGAAGCCAGAATCGAAGCAAATGTGCCGGTACCATCCAGCGTTATTGACTTAGTGATGGTTACAGCACCAAAGCCACCTGGATCCAACGCGTCGATTTCACCACAAGCAGCGGTCTTTGAGATGGCGCCCGCCCAAGTTTTACAGGGAGCTGTGCGACTACACGGATTCGCATCATCGCCAACACCTGAAACCCACGTGCGCGATGCTTGAGCCTGGGCTATGGACGCAAACGCGAACATGAATATCGCGAGTGCTAAAACGTTAATAGTGAAACGGAATTTACTCATTTGAGGGTCTCCTTTTGGTTTTGGAACGTTTTGGGGGGCCACCAGTAGAGGCCGGAGTGGTTCCGTTCACTGTTGCGCCAATTGTCCCCACTAAATAGAAAATCATTACTTAACTCGCTCGAAGGATTACTTCCGCAACGTTGTTCCAATGGAGCGCTTGCTTCTAAGCGGCGCTCCTTCGGGTTCTTTAGACTCGCTCCGTCAAGAGCAGCCGAGGTTCGTACAGCCAATAGTGTTGCGGATGTGATTGGCTGAGCTAATCCATGCCGTCCCTGTCGCAGCAGGTAGATCTCCGTGGCTCACCAAAGTTTGCACCGAATTGATGAAATCACTCAGCTTCGGACAAGCGACATTTGGCTGACCATTGTTTATGCCTTGAAGCGCCGCACTTAGCTTCGAGAGCAACCCGTTCTTCTGGGTACCCGTCAGCGAAGAAGCGCTGACTAAGGCCTGCAGGTCCTGAATAACCGCCTGAGGTGTTTTGACGGTAACAATGAAACTGCACGAGGCCGAGTTACCTGCCGCGTCAGTTACCCGATGGGTAACTGTAGTTGTTCCAATCGGGAAGACGGAACCGCTTGCCAAGCCTGCTGTCCGGTTGGTTGTTGATCCTGGACAGTTATCCGCTCCGACTGGCGTTGTGTAAATTGCTATAGCTCCCGACGGACAAGTCGGCTCCAACGTGATGCTGTTGGGACAACTGATTGTCGGCGGCGTGTTATCAATCACAGTCACGATTTGAGTATCTGTGGCCGTATTTCCGGAAGCATCGGTCGCCGTATAAGTGACAGTAGTGTTTCCTACGGGGAAGACGTTCCCTGCTGGGACGCCGGTGCGTGTGACTGTTACACCGGGGCAGTTGTCATCCGCTGTGGCAACGCCGAGCGAAGCATCGCTTACTAACGTGCCACAGCTCGTAGCTCCTGGTCCAGTATTGGCGGTCGCATCTGCGGGCGCCGTTATTGTCGGTGGTGTGTTGTCAATTACAGTCACGATTTGAGTATCCGTGGCCGTATTCCCGGAAGCGTCGGTCGCCGTATAAGTGACAGTAGTGTTTCCTACTGGGAAGACGTTCCCTGCTGGGACGCCGGCACGTGTGACTGTAACACCGGGGCAGTTGTCATTAGCTGTCGCGACGCCGAGCGAAGCGTTGCTTACCACCGTGCCACAACTCGTAGCGCCTGGTCCAGTATAGGCGGTCACATCTGCGGGTGCCGTTATAGTTGGTGGTATGGCGACACTCTCCGTGACAGTTACCAGTTGCAGTCCGGTTGAAGTATTTCCGGCGGCATCGGTGGCTGTATAGAGAATTGTCGTTGTCCCTGTTGGGAAGATAAAGTTCGGTGGCACTCCAGTCCGAGTGACGGTTACCGAACCGTTACATGCTCCTGTGTCGGTGGCACTAGCAGTGCCTAACTCATCGTCGAGTAGTATGGTGCACGACGAAGTGGTTGCAAACACGTTAGCGGGTACTGTTAGCACTGGCGGCGTTGTGTCGCCACTGTTTGGAACAGTCACCGTGACTGTTTGCACGCACGACGCGACGTTGCCGTTTACGTTATCTGTTGCGGTCCAAGTAATCTGAGTAGTCCCAGCCGGGAATGGATCTGCCTGGGATAAACCGTCACTTCTGACTGGCTCTATAGTGACCTGGTCGGGCAGATTTGTTGTGGGGGTTCCGATCGTAGCGGCCGAGACAACTGCCTCACACGATCCACCGGGCGCCGAGACGTTTACGTTCGCCGGACAAGAAATGGTGATTGGATCCCTATCACCCGTGGACAGAATCGTAATGGTCTGTGAACAACTTGCTGTACGTCCTCCCGGATCAGTAACAGTCCAGAGTATGCCGGTTGTTCCGACTGGATAGGGATCAGTCACTGCGTGGACCACCGCGGGTGTGACGACATTACCTTGATCGTCGTAGACGGCCGGTGTGTCATCACTCCTAACACCGGTGACAGTCCCTGTGCCCGAAGAGTTGATCGTCGGAGTTCCAGGGCCGTCGGGTAACGTGTATTCGGTCTGACCCGTTGGAGCTGTTGCTGTGATGTTGGAAGGACATGTGATTGTCGGAGCTGCTGTGTCGAGGACCGTTACGCTGAACGAACAGCTCGGGCCTGCTTCCGAAGATGACAGGATTGCGTGGGTACCGACTGTAAAGAATGAGCCAGATGCAGGACTGTTCGATACAGCTCCGCAGTTTCCCGTAACTGAGGCGGCTGCAAATGAAACAAAGGCGCCTGGTTGGCCTCCCTGAGTCGTATTAGCGGTCACCACGACGTTTGCGGGACAATCGAGTGTACATATTTCGGAAGTTGTGGCAGTTACGGCCACGTTTGCTGTTGAAGAGTTGTTGTCATTGTCTGGGTCTGTTACCGCGCTTGACGCAGCAGCGGTATTGGAGATGACTGTCCCACCCTGGACGTCGTAAGTTGCGCTGAAAGTTGCGGTCTCACCCTTCGCCAACGTCGGAATTGTACAGGTGACATCACTTCCGAGAACTGCGCAATTAACTCCCGCCGGGCCCGAGATTAGCGCAAAAGACGAATAACCCGTGTTTGCTGGAGTGCTATCTGTCACTTCCACCGAGGTC
>Ga0163162_10004980_pt1 | contig 12798 bp, 9 predicted proteins | sample S55metaG_FD_115310 | JGI IMG/M metagenome (GOLD analysis project Ga0163162, IMG submission 115310) | Switchgrass rhizosphere microbial communities from Kellogg Biological Station, Michigan, USA - S5-5 metaG | ecosystem: Host-associated > Plants > Roots > Rhizosphere > Soil | place: USA: Michigan...
TACGCCTGTTTTGATCTTGTGCCATAAATAGATTATAAATAAAAGGTGTAAAAGTTAAATAATTGTTCTACCAGGTGCGGCCCTTAAGTATATCCTGAATTTGCTCTTTGGGAACGGGCAGCTCATTGATATGGTCGTTGAGCCATTTTGAAAAATCTTTTTCAATATCGTCAGTCCAGCGGGCATCAATCTGGCCGGCTGTATATTTCCCTTCTTTTAATCTAAGGTGGCCAAACATGTCTCTCAAACGTACTACTTCCGATGTTTTTACCACTTTTTCTGCAAGGTGAGGGGGGATAAAAATCACCACGCCATCTTCGCCCAGCACAACATCTCCCGGCATCACTGTTACCTGCCTGATTTTTGTTGGTTGGTTAATGCCGATGATCATGGTATTCAAATCGCCCTGCGGGTTGTGATAAGAAGGATCATAGCTTGTAATAAAGGAGGTGAAGCCCCCTATCTCTTTAAGGCCGCGCAAATCTCTTACCGCGCCGTCATAAACTATACCGTTACCGGTTTTAGCGTAAATAGCGTTTCCGACATTATCGCCAATAGTGGGGCCATTTCTGTGAGCGCCAAACTGGTCGGCTACATACACATCACGTTTAACCAACAGGTCGACAGGCCAGGTATTCTGCCCTTTTTTGCCTTGCTTTTTACCACGGTCGTCAATCGCTTTCCAAACATCGGGGCGGGCGGGCATAAACGTTGCTGTTACCGCGCGGCCAACCAAAACACTATCGGGATTAATAAGCTCCCAATTTTCGGCAACCTGGTAGCCATAGCCAGCGTTTTTAAGTACCGCCCAGGCCTCTTCTATGCTAACCTTTTTCATCCTGTCCAAAATATTGTCGGGTACTTTGGGCCTGCCATCTTCAAAGCGTTCGCCCTTCCATTCGGGCGTCAAAAAAATTAGCTCTTCTTTTGAAATTTGCTGCGCCGCAGCATTTAAATTTGAGAATAAAGCGAGTAACAACCCGGCAGCAGATAAAATGCAGGTGCGGAGATTTAATATTTTCATACGGCAGGATTTTACGACGGAATAAGACATAGCAAAGCCATGCATATTTTTACCGCCTTAATAATTGATTATATTAGTGTTTATAATTGATCCCAATATGTAATATTAAACATATAACAACTACCATTAAAAAACATTGGTGATTTTTATACAAATGTTACATTCATAATGTGTAATCTTGCTTATCATAACCGGCGTTTTATTTCGGTAGCTCAACCAATTTAGTACTGGTAATTTTACCCGGCATACCAATTATAAAATTCTGAATGATTCAATTGATACTTCAGCAGGGCGTATCGAAGGAACTTGTGAACTTTCCGCATATTCTGGAATTTGCTCACAGAAAGAACAGTACCATACAACTGAACTCCTTCAGCAGCAATGTGATGGAGTGTATTTGCCTTTACTATATTTTAGACGGAAAATTTGATTGGGTTATCGACGGTCAGCTCCATACTTTATACCCCGGTGATTTTGCAGTGGTGTTGCCAGGGCAGCGCATTGGCGGTGAAAGTGACGTTCTGAATATTGGCACCCTTTACTGGGTTAAGCTGATGGTCGACGATTCGGGCAAACTCCTGATAGGCAAATGGAGCGGGCTCAACAAGGGCGAAAAATTGGCTGTAAATCAAATTTTACTCCTGAATAAGCGGCAGCTGGTGTTAAAGTTAAAGGAAGCCCATAACCTGATGCAGAGTTTGCATGCAGAACTGCGCAACGAGGAAGTAGGGTTTTGTACGCGCGTGAATCAACTGCTTGACGAACTTTTTATTTTAATAAGCCGGCAGCTTATCCGTCAAAACAACTCAAGGAGGGATTTTCCGCAAGCTTTTTTAAAACTGGAACAAGCCCTGCGACAGGAATTGGAACACCAGTGGACTGTAGATGAAATGGCTGCCATAACCGGGATGGGAACTACTGCTTTCACAGAAAAGGTAAAGAATTATTCGGGGTTTTCGCCATTAAACTACCTCATCAATATCAGGATAACCGAAGCTATTAAATTGCTAAAACGCAGCGAGGTGAACGTTACAGATATAGCGTTAAAAATGGGTTTTTACTCATCACAACATTTTTCAACAACATTTAAACGGTTTACAGGATACACGCCCAGCGAGTTCCGTAAAAATAACAGATCACAAGATTAAAAGGTTATGAATTGCATCATTACTATTGAATTGGGAACCAATGCAGCCAGGGTATTTGCATTTGATTTATCAGGGAATTTAATTGGTTCGGCAAAAGGGCATTACCCTACTTTTCACGACAAGCCCGACCATAGTGAGCAAGATCCTGAACAGATGTTTATTACTATGCTTTATGTATTGAAAAACTTACTCAATGATAAGGTATACCCCAAAAAGTACACGGTAAGTTGTATTTGTTTCAGCGCGTCAATGCACAGTTTACTGGCTGTTGATAAAGACGGGGTTCCCCTGGGCAATTCAATTACGTGGTCAGATAACCGCGGGAAAAAAGAAGCGGCAGATCTCAAAGCCTCGCCAATGGGTTCGGAAATCTATTCAGCTACCGGAACGCCGATACACCCCATGTCGTCGTTGATAAAAATAGCCTGGATGAAAAACAACCAGCCCGAAAAATTTAGCCGGACCAGTAAATTTATGCCTATTAAAAGCTATATTATTCAGCAGCTCTCCGGCGCCTGTGTAATTGACTACAGCATAGCATCAGCTACCGGCCTGATGAATATCCGTAACTTAACATGGGACGCCAATGCTCTTGATTTTGCAGGCATCACTGCCGAAAAACTACCCGACCTGGTGCCTGTTTTTTATTCGGATTTCGTGCTGAAAAAAGAGTATCAAAAAGCGCTGAGGTTATCGCCTACGGTTAAAATACTCGTTGGCTCAAGCGACGGCTGCCTGGCTACGCTGGGTGCCGGTGTTTGGGAAAACGGAAAAGCTACTATTACTATTGAAGACAGCGGTGCTTTCCGGGTGATAGGCAATGAAATTATTGACGACCCCCGGCAGCAGATTTTTAATTATGTGCTTACCGATAAACATTTTGTGAGCGGAGGGCCTACGAGCAATGGAGGCGTAATTTTTGAATGGTTTACCAAACAATTTGGCGACTTTAAAAATGCGTTTGATATAGATTACGCTATGGATGCCCTGATCAGGGAGGCATCAGAGGTGCCGGTAGGATCTGATGGATTGTTATTTTTACCCTACCTGCATGGTGAGCGGGCGCCTATCTGGAATGCAAATGCAAGAGGTTGTTATTTCGGCATCAACATACGGCACGACCGGAAACATTTTATACGGGCCACTATCGAAGGTATTTTATATGAAATGTACAGTATCGGAAAAACGCTGGAAAAGCACGGGCAGATTAACAGCCTTTCCATCAACGGCAGTTTTGCCTCCATCCCATTATGTACGCAGGCCATAGCCGATATTTTTAACATGCCTGTAAGTACTTTAACGCAGGGCGATAGTATTGGCGTTGGGGCATTTTTGCTAAGTGCAACCGAAATGGGAATGTTTCGTGGACTGAAAGAAGCATCGGGGATGGTAAAAATGCACCATACTTTTTACCCGAAAATTTCAGATCATCAGGTTTACAGCGACTATTTTAAAGTGTTTGAAAGCCTCATATCGAAAATTGGTGATGAATTTGACGCTGTTTCTAATTTGCAGCAGAAGTATAGTAATTAGGGGGCAGTACCATAGCAATAGGCCAACGGCAGATTAATTTTAACATAATGTTAAACAATATATTAGCCAATTTTTATGAGCGCGATATCCGTAAGTTGGTTGAAGAAGAATTACCTGCGTCGTATATTTGAATAAGCTCGTACTCTACATATAACAATCCCTTTTTACTAAAAAACAATACACTGCGCGGATTTATCTGCCCGTGCAGTATATTGTATTGAATATCTATTGTGCCCTCACTCGCGTTTCCTGGGATATTGATTCGGTGCGCCGGGCGTTGGCAGGTTGCTGGCAATTTGCGTGCCGTTGTCATGCGCCCTGGTTAAGGCTTTTGTGAGGGTAATGCCGCTTCCGGCCACCTGTTCGTTAACCGGGTGGGCGTATTTTAGTGGCGCGCTAACTGTTATCGAATCCGTTGGACCGTTTGTAGCACGATTACCAAAACGACGGCGCACCGCAGCAACAGCCGCAATCACTGCGCTTTCGCGGTTTGCGCCACCGCCCACCGAGATTGTTTGGCCTGCTTCAAAACCCGTAACCCCATTCACATGAATAACCTTGCCGCCTGCAACAGTTGCCGCGCTAACGCTGGTGCCGCCAGGGGTGCCAACGGTTGCAATTGTTGAAGTCTCGCTGTCCGCGCCCGAACCGATGATGATCTTTTCGCCGGGACTAAATCCTGTTACACTGGCAACCTTAATATTGTTTGATCCGCGTTCGGAGGGGGCCGATAAGGCGGCCGTGGTCTGCAATACGAAATCATGGCAGTTGCTGTCGCTATCGTAACCGTCGGGATAACGGCCGGCACTTCTGTTGGGCTGGCTGGCAGTGGGCGATACTCCGAAGCCGCGCCGTACACCGGGCGAAGGCACTAAGCAGCCATTCTCACCGGTTCCGGAAGCGCCCTGGTAGCCTTCTGCTGCCCAGGGATCAACAAGAGTGCCGTAATTGAGGCCGTCGACAACGTTACCGCTACGATCGCGCAATAAAATATTGCCGGCTGCAGATGACAATACCGGGCCGCCGAACCATTGGTTGGGAACTACACGGCCTTTGTAGCCGGCAGTTGTTGCCTTTGAGTCGAGCAACGCAGCGTTGATCGGGTGGTTCATTGACAGGGGCTGATCAAGCGTAATGCCTGTACCGAGCGGCAGCACCGGCTCGTTGCTGGAGTGGCCAAAGGCGGTGGCAGGCTGGAAAGTGATCCCGGTTCCGCTTGCGCCGAACGGAATATTAGCCGAATGATTGAATTTTAGCGGCGCCTCCAGTTCTAAACCTGTGCCCGGGTCTTCCGTGCTCTTTAGCGGGCCGTTTAATGTGTTACGAACCGATTGCGTGCCAACGCTCTTCACGGTAACGGTTTCAATCCCATGGCCCTTGCTGTCGATGTCTAACCGTATTTTGTCGCCTGCTGAAATGTTGCCTACCGACGATACCTTGATGTTAGTTTCGCCTGCCTTTGCATCCATCGAAAGATAGGCTTGCGTGCCTGGCTTGCCTACTGCGGTTACGGTAACTACTTCGTAATGTTCGGTAGTTCGGGCAACTGCCGGGTAGGTAGCGCCATAGCCAATGGCCATTTTTTGGCCGACCTCAAAGCCATCCACGCTGGTAACTGGTATGTTGGTTGAACCGGCAGGGATGGTAATTACGGGCCCCTCGGGCAAAGGCTGCCATACTGTGGTGGGACTGCCCGGTTCAGGCCGGCCGAAAAACGATGGCGTCTTCGGCTCACCCAGGCCCGCAGCTGTTCCTATCGCAGCTATCTTGCGGATCTCCTTCGTGGCACCATTACCTATCGTAATCGCATCGCCAACTGATAGGCCTGTTGTGCTCCTAACATAGATAGTGGATTCGTGTTGTTTTGCCGCAACGGCCAAACCTGAGGTAGATAAGCCAAGCAAGTAAAAACCATGCGGTGAAAGCTTAGTACCTGCCGGGATGTTTACCGATGAGAAAACCGGCAACTGGGCTGCGTGATGGGTGAGCGTCCAGTTGGAGATATCTACGGCAGTGTTAGCGGCATTGTATAATTCGATGAAGGAGTTCGTGGCGTTTTCGGCAGAGCCGTCACTGACCTGAAATTCGTTGATCTTTACAGGGCTTACGTTGCGCACCTTTTCGGCAGCGGTTTCTGTTTGCAGCTTTCCGGTTGCCGGGTTGGTCCAGGAGGCTTTTGCTACCACATCGCCGTTAAACGCCGCTGGCCCCGAGGTAATCTTAAATATTGCGCTAACACTGGCTCCCGGCGCGATGGGATACGTGAACTTTTTGGAGGCCGCAGCGGTATTGGAGGTTGCTGATTGCCAGCCTTTAGGCACGGCAATATTTAACACCACATTTTTCACAGGTACCTTTTCGGTATTGGTAAAGGTTACGGTAGTTTCCTGCGATGAGCCTGGCGAAAACGTTTGCAATCCGGTTGGCAAATCAGCTGCCGATCCGGGTGCGATTTTTACCCGTGCAACATCGTACCCCGCTGAAACAACGTTGGCCTGAATTTTCGCATTGGTTTCCTTCGAAGGGAAAGTGCCCGCTGCTGTCATTGCTCCCTCGTAAAAGGTGCCCTGCGAACCGTTGCTGTTATCGCCGCCATTGCCTAATAAAATGGCTCCCTGCTTGCGCATAGGATCATAGCTGTTTCTATCATTTATAATGCGGGTACCATCGAACATAACCTGCAGGTCGCCGCGTTGGGCATCGCCACCCATCGACCGCCAGTGATGCGGTTCGCCGTCGGCCATAGCGGTCACAAAACGCCATGTAATGTTTGGTAAAGGGCATGTTTTGTCGGCCGGCGATTTATTTACGCAGCCTACCAGGTTGTTTTCCTGGTCTGTCATCACCCATGGGCCAGGGTCGCTCCCGTGATACCAGTAATTGGCGTTTCCGTAGTACGTGGTTTCCATGGTACCATCGCCATCATCGCGACTGTCGGTTTCCGCGTTTCCGTAATCGTAACAGCAGCCATTGTTAAAGTGCCTGCCATTAATAACCCAATACTGGCCTTCGGCCTGGTCGTCAACCGCTGTGCCTTTTGCATCGTTAAGGCGCAGGCCCATGCCCGGTTCTATAAAAACACCGTATACCTTGTGGCCCATAACTGTTACCGGCGCCATGTCGGCAATAGGGAGATTATTGAACCCGCCCATAGCCGGGCCGCTGAACCCGCCACGGGGTGCCTGTACCAGGTCGTTACCTTTACCGGATTGATCGTAAAGCGTGGTGATCCAGCAATGTGTGTTGGCGCAAAACGCGTCCTGGGCTGCCGCATCGGCGTATCCGCCCGCATCGCCTTCGGAGGGTTTAACTACACCAATGTCCAGTTTCTTACCGTCCGACTGGCGCATAACCTGGTAAAGCGGGCCGTTATAGGCTGCGTACAACGCACGTGTGCTGCTATGGGCCGCTGTACACGGGCTGCCGCCTGCCGCGTAGATATCACACGTACCTTCCGGCCTCGGCGGAATACCGGGCTTACCGCCCCACGACATTGCCATAATCATTAGGCCAACCGGCAAAACGAGCACAGATGCGGCAAAAACAACTAAACGATTTTTCTTTTTCATAATTGGTTATAGACTGATTTAAGGTTCACAGCAATAGGGCACCCCATGAGGGTTTGCTTTATCAAAAATAGATTTGTATTCGTTATAAATGGTTTCGAAATCAAATATAAATGTAATTGTTACATTTATTGTGGATGGGAAGAAATTTATGAAGCAGGAAGGAAATGGTTATTGACAATCAGGCTCTCCTTTCGGTACTGTAGTTGAAAACTACAGGGATTGCTAATTAGTAGACGATAGTGTACCGACAGCGGGGGTTTTGGCAAATCGTGGAGACAGAGTCTCCAGGCATAGTTGTCCGTAGTTTAGAAACTACGGACAGCGCAGCCTTAGATTTTAAGGCGATTTCCCCGGCTCCGGGCCCCAGGCTAATCAGCGCGCTAAATATTTTTTACTTTTCAACAGCCGCAAGAACGCTGTTTTTGCAGGCGGGTTTTTGTAACTCCTTTTTCAGGTTTCTGAACATTTGAAGCGGTCCTTCGGTAGCGAACATATTAACTAACCATGAGGGAAGCGAGCCTCCCGGATCCGTATGTATCGTATACTCGACTTTTATTTGATCACGACCGGTTGGTGTAATGACCCATTCGCCATTTGAATGATCGATCCTGACCACTCCCCTTTTAACGGGTACAAAGCCCGAGACAACCGGACCAGTAATGGTTATCACTTTTGTATGCGGATTCTCGGTAACGGTTAAATGGGCTACAAAATCCCGGTTTGTTGCCGGCCAGGGTAAGCTAATTTCTGAATAATAATAAAGCTCTGAGGCCGAAACTTGTTTAAGAAGCACACATGATTTTGTGTGGTATACCCAATCGGGGCTGGCGTTCACGTCCATTAGCAAGGCAACCAACCGGGACGCTGATACATTAAGATCACATACCACTTTAATAGCCTTCACCTTTGAATCCGGTACGATGCTGGTGTAAATCTTTATCCCTTCCTTTTCGGTGCTTAGTCTCCAGACATTTTGCCCCGAAGCCGAGCCCCGCGTCAGCAAAAGGAGCATTGATATAAAAAATGCCTTATTCATTAATCGGGTAACCTGATCTGTTGTTTTCATGGCCATTGATTTAATGATATAAAGGTAAACCATGTTGACCATATTAGTCAACTTGGTTTACTAAAAATGACAGTTTAATGTTTTTTAGGCGGCGGGTAGGTAAGTGGCTTTGTGATGGGTAGGGTTAAGTCGAGACAAAGTCTCCAGGCATAGTTGTCCGTAGTTTGGAAACTACGGGCAGCGGGTTCTGCGGTTTTTCATTTACTCCTGAAATTTTATGTGTTATATTTGGCATTCATTTATTGAGCATTATGCCCCAAGCAAGTCTTTTTTCTGACAATGTCCCGTTTGACCCAGTCGACGTTGATATACGTCTGCAACATTTCACGGTCGCTGACATCATCAACATGGTCGAAAGCGGAGATATGGAAATTATTGAGGAGAATGACCTACAGCGATTACCCGATCTTTGGGATATTAAAAGAAAAAGTCTGCTTATTGAATCTCTAATGATAAATTTGCCGCTGCCAATGTTTTATCTGGATGGCAGCGAACGTCCGTACCGGATTATTGACGGCTTGCAACGCATATCTACCCTTTACCAATTCATTAGCAACAGCTCTGAGGTCCGGTTCTCATTAAAAAACCTAGAATATTTACGTACCTATTATAATAACTTTACTTATCAGGATTTGCCATTCTACGTTCAGCGCAATATCCTTAAAGCGCCCATTGAGGCATTTGTGATCAATCCTGGGACAGCACCCGAAGTTAAATACAGTATTTTTCAGCGCATCAATACACTTGGACTGAAATTAAATGGCCAGGAAGTTCGGAATGCTGTATTCAGGGGAAGGCCGTTTGAGTATATAAAAGATCTTGCGAATGAACAAGTGTTCAAAGACGCGACCAATCACAAAGTCACCGTCAAAAGAATGATTGACCGCGAATACGCTACGCGATTCGTGGCGTTTTACTGGTATATGAGTGACTATTTCTCAGATATTGATAAATTCCTGGGTTTGGCACTTCAAAGTATTTATGAAAAAGATGACTTGATTCTTGAGCATACCAAAGGCGCATTTCTTAAAAGCATGGAGCGTGCCCTTGAATTGCTCGGTCCCTTTGCCTTTTACCGGTTTGAAAGCAATGGTGCGCCGCGCGGTAGAACCCCGAATAAGGCAATTTTTGATACTTTATCTTTTCAATTAGCGAATTTGGCAGATCATGACTATAATAAGATTTACGCCCACAGGAATGATTTTAAAAACGCGTATATCCGTTTACAAAACGATAATTTGGTGTTCTTCAAGTCCATCAACGATACCACTTCGTCGACACGGGCTGTGCGGGACAGGTTCTCGATTTTAAATGATTTTATTCAAAGTTTTATATGATAAAATTTCTGCAATTAAAGAATTTTAAATGCTTCAGTGATATCATGGTCGATTTTTCCAATTTGACGGTGATCACCGGCGTCAATGGCATGGGAAAATCGTCGATAATACAATCTTTATTATTATTGCGACAAAGTTTTGATGAACGCTATTTGCAGGTGGATCAGGTTGTTCAACTCAATGCAGAATTGATCAACCTGCAAAATGGGGATGCTTTAAGATACAGTTGGGCTGATGACAAAGAAATTGATATCATTATAGGATTTGAAAATGATATCGAAAGTTCATTTACGATAGATTCAGCGAGCCAGGAAAGCAAACTGAACGTCAACGTAAATGGTTCCGATTGGAAAACCAATCTGTTCAACTCTAATTTCGCTTATTTATATGCCGAGCGCCTAGCACCCCAAGCGACTTATCTAAAGAACCGGGATATGCGCAGCAAAAGCCGCTTGGGTTCAAAAAATGGCGATCTTGCAGCTTCGCTCTTATTTAGCCTCGCTGAAAAAGGCGAGAAATTACCTATACCAGCACTTAAACACCCTGATGCAGAAGACGATTTCGTCCATAAAAATGTTAGTGAGTGGATTTCCGACATTGTTTATGCAGGTGTGCAGCTCCGCGCAGAAGAAGAAACAGCCAATAGCATTAAACTGAGTTATGTCGTAGAACGAGGAAGCAAAAAAGGGAATGCCACTTATTCTCCGTTAGCGGTTGCGTTCGGTTTTTCCTATGTGCTGCCCGTCATTCTTGGAGTGCTGACAGCACAACCAGGCTCGTTATTGATTATTGAAAATCCGGAAGCCCATTTGCATCCTTCTGCTCAGACAAAAATGGGAAAACTCTTGGCATTAGCCGCGCAAAACGGGGTACAGATCATTATTGAGACCCATAGTGACCATTTGGTGAATGGCATCCGCCTTATGGTTAAGGGTTTACCAAAACTACAAAAGCTAGATACGGACAAGGTATTATTACATTATTTCAACTCGTTCGTTGTTGATGATTTGGATGATCGTTACGCTGATACCCTAAAAATATTTGATGACGGTAAGTTGGATGGATGGCCGACAGGCTTTTTTGATGAGTGGGAAAAAAGTTTGATATCACTGGTAGACTAGTATGCATACTTTTATCAACGATCTTTCTATTGAAGCGAATCCAGCCAAACAAACCAGCTCATGGACCTTATTAAAGCGTGTAATTGATATCACATTTGAGTTAAGGAAATACAAAATTGAACGTATCCGCGCGCCGAAGCAATTTGTTGGAATGCGTATAGGAATGATGGAAACCTGCGCGGAATTATTGGATAAATTTAAAAATGACCATGAAAAAACCGCATTGATCAATGGTCTTTTATCCAACCGCATTGAGTTCCCCGATGAAGTCATTGAAGAGCGCATGGCTGCGTTACAGGAAAATAAATTGTTAGATGTTTATTTACATACAGAAAGTTCCGGTTTATTGTGTGAAGCGCATTGTTTGGAAAGACCGGTCATTAGTTATTGCACCTTGTCGCAATTTGAAGCACAATTCATCAGTGCGGATTTGGTGATTATCAGGGAGGATGATTCGACTCACAAAAAACCGATTAATATTAAAAATATTGCAACAAATGAACATGTTGCAGCACATCAAAATTTCCTAACCGAAATATTGCACAGCCTGATTTTTATTAAAACAAGGTGGCAGCCAATTGATAATCCCATATGGAACGACCAAACCAAAATCCTATTAGAAGAGTTGGAATTTCCGAATCATAAAGCACAGGACAAAATAGCTGAACTGGAAAATGTAGGCACTTTGGTCGCTGTGAATAATGGCTGGACCTTTGATAAAATTATAACAGGAAAGAACAACAGTGGGCAGCATAAAAGGAAGATTTTCCGTGCGAATTCGGGACGTAGGATAGCTTATTTATCTATTGACTTTAAACGTGAAAATGGGGCATTTGAAGTTCACGATCATAACGGGGTTCACAAAGGTCAAATCACGTTTTTAGGTACTTACGATCGGGAGGCTCAGTCCAATCATAATATTCACGTATAGGCTTTGAATTCAAGTTTCGTCTCCCCTCCCGCGAGTATGAAGCGCTGCCAGGAGCGCAAAAGCTACTCGTGGTACAGGAGCTGCAACTATCAACTAAATACAAAACCCCGCCAACCTATTTTTTTTACCGACAATAGTATCAAACCAAAAACATGAAGAAAGTATTGCTATTACTGGCAGAAGGATTTGAGACATTTGAAGCCAGTGTGTTTATTGATATCATCGGCTGGAACCTGGTTGACGGCGACGGTACCACCCAATTATTCAGCTGCGGGCTTACCAGGAGGTTAAAAGCACTTTCAATCAGAAAATGATCGTGGATTTCACTGTTGAAGAAATTAATGCAGACGATTACGATGCACTGGCTATCCCCGGCGGCTTTGCGGAATATGGCTTCTACCTCTCGGCATACGATCCGCGTTTTTCAGACCTGATCCGCAGGTTTCATGCGCAGGACAAAATTATCGCAACGATATGTACCGGCGCCTTCCCGGTTGCTAAAAGTGGCATTTTAAACGGAAGAAAAGCAACTACCTACAACATGAATCCATTGAGGCAGCAGGGCCTTGCTGAAATGGGTGTGGCGGTAGTGCAGCAGCCGATTGTACGCGACGGAAATATCATCACCTCCCGCCTGTCCAAGCGTGTCGCTTGGACATACAAAAATTTAAGCGTCCCGCTTAAATTAAAACAGCTAGTTTGATTGTAAAAGATAAATGTTCATATTTATTTCATGTCACGAAATGCCTCAACCGACGAACTTTATTTTGTCACCCTAACTGTAGTAGACTGGATAGATGTGTTCACCCGGCGGCAGTATAGCGACTATATTGTTGAAAACCTTGCCTGGAACCAACAACATAGAAATCTTAACATTTATGCATACGTAATAATGACCAACCACATCCATATGGTGGCAAATGTAACGGATGGATCGCTCGGGGAAGTTTTAGGACGTTTTAAAAGTCATACCTCCAAAAAATTATTTGAGATGATCGCCAACAATAAACAAGAAAGCAGGCGTGACTGGATGATCAAGGCGTTTGAGCACGCAGGTAAGTATAATCCA
>Ga0163162_10004983_pt1 | contig 12795 bp, 11 predicted proteins | sample S55metaG_FD_115310 | JGI IMG/M metagenome (GOLD analysis project Ga0163162, IMG submission 115310) | Switchgrass rhizosphere microbial communities from Kellogg Biological Station, Michigan, USA - S5-5 metaG | ecosystem: Host-associated > Plants > Roots > Rhizosphere > Soil | place: USA...
TCCTGGTTTCCGTCGGATACTGCGGTCAATTGATAGGCACCGTTGACCGTCCGCGTCACGTTCGCGCCGCCAAGGTTGATGCGGCCGGTCGCATCTGCCGCCAGGTTGGCGATCGTTCCATTGATCGTCTTGGTGCCGGTAGCACCACAGACCAGCTGCGGCCCAGCCACCAGCGCATCGTGAAGTCGCGTCAGCTGGTGCACCGTGAAGGCGTTCGCACCGGTGGACGTGACCCAGGCAACCTGCGCCGTCGCAGCATTGGAGTTGAAACGATAAACGTCGGCGGTGCCGGTGCCGCGGGTCCACGGCCCGCTCCCGTCCTGCGTCGCCAGCCAGATCGGCTTGCTCGTCGCGGCACAACTGGAGAAGTCGATCGCGACATTTCCAGTGCCGGCGGCCGATACCACGACCGACAATGTTGCGGTCTGCTCCGGCAATCCCGTGGCTGTTCCATGGACCGTGAGCGTGTAGGTGCCAACGACGGTAGACGATGCCACTGCCAGTCCGAATGAGGCGCTCGTCCCGGTGGTGGCCGACGGTGCAGGAGACAACGTCACCCCGGTAGGCGCGCCAGTGATCGCAAACGCAACGCTGCCGGTAAAGCCCTGACCGCGGGTCACGGTGATCGCACTGACGGCGGTATATCCCTGGGCAACAGCAAGCGAACCTGGTGCAAGGCTCAGCGAAAAGCTCGGTGCGGTCGTCACCGTCAACGCGTAGTTCGCCGTCGCATCCGTCACTCCGGTGCCCTGCGCGCGCACCGTGATCTGGTACGTCCCCACCGCAACGGTGGGAGCAACGTTCATGGTTACCAGCGCTGTTGTCACGTCACCGGTGGTCTGACTGGTCGTCACCGTGCCGGTGACCCCGGTGGGTGCACCGGTCACGCTGATCGCAACCGTCCCGGTAAATCCACCCGCGGCCGTTACCGTCGCCGTTACCTGGGCTGAACCGCCTTGTGCCACGGTCCCACCGGCCGGTGAGACCGACACAGCAATCGTCGGTGTCGGGCCGGTGGTGGTGGCAGGCGATGAGCATGCCGTCACGACGATCAGTCCGGCGACCAGCCAACGCATCGAGATATTGAATCTCACGATTCACTGCCCTGCGAAATCCGGAAGACGTGTCCGTCAGGGTGCCGAAGGTGCATTTCGCGAACTCCCCACGGTTCATCAGTTGGCGGCCAGGTGATATCGAGGCCCTCGGCAACACAGTGACGGTGCACTTCATCGACGTTATCGACCCAGATCGACATCCAGACTCCCTTGTCGCCCAGCTCCTCGGTCTCGAGCCCCGGTTTCCAATCGGCACCGCGGCCTCGCCCGCCCTGGGCGCCCTCGCAAAGGAAGATCTCGCAGTCACCGGAGCAGACGCTCCCGAAGGTGGGTGGATCGCCCCACTCGAAGCCCTTCGACCAGCCAAGGCGCTCAAACCAGCCAAAGCTGCTCCGGATATTGGATACGTTCAGGATCGGCGTAAGTCGTTTCGCGTTCATCGCCTGGAGTCTGGTTGGTGAGCGCCCGGATAAGCGGCCGTGTTACGACCACATAAGATATTGCGTTTCATAACGATAGCGCGAAAAGGGCGGCGCCGAAACGGTGGCGCCCGCGCGCCCTCCTGGCTTCACCTCCGGAGAGATGATCAGGCAGAAGGACGGCGGGCGCCAGGAACGACACGATTGCGCTCGGCAATCGCCCTGGATGGGCGCAAAAAGAATGCCCGCACCGGCGAACCGGGCGGGCCTATGGAGCTGAGGGGGATCGAACCCCTGACCTCTGCAATGCGAATGCAGCGCTCTCCCATCTGAGCTACAGCCCCGAGCGGGGAGGCCTAAAGTACGGGAATGGGGGAGGGAAAACAAGAAAACAGGGGAAGAGCAACGGCGAAACTGCGGGAACGGCAACGGCGGCACGGCGGGAACAGCAACGGCAAAACAGCGGGAACTGCAACAGCAAAACGGCGGAACGGCGACGGACGCGTGATCGGGGGTCTGGGTGCGCTGATCGGTACCGTCAAGGCGAGGGGCCCCCAACGATCCTCGCGGTATGCCAGATCACACATCCCTCTTGGCGTGGCAGGTCGCCCGAGACGTTTCAATTGGAATCCATCGGCTCCCGCCCACCCCGGTCCATTCACCGCACCACGGGCCGCTGGACCAAGCCCGTCGCGCAGCACTTTCGGTCCAGCTCAACATCGCCGAAGGCTACGCATGGAAACCGGGCCCCAAATGGCGAAACCATCTCCGCATCGCCTTGGGCTCCGCCATCGAAGCTGTCGATGTCCTCCACCACCTCCTCGACACCGGCGGCGCGCCGAACGCAAAGTTGTTCCCGCTCATCAAGGGAGCGAAGCGGTCAAAGCTGTTGGTGGAAGGATTACTGAAGTAGCGGCCGTTGCTGTTCCGCAGTGTTGCTGTTGCAGTTCCCGCAGTGTTTCGCTGTTGCAGTTCCGCCGTGTTGCAGTTGCTGTTCCCGCCGTTTCGTAGTTGTTGTTCCCCTCGCTGGCTTCATTCCCGAAACGGCACACTTATCTCCATCCCATCCCGTGCTATGACCGTTTCGGGAAAAATCGCCCGCGCTTCACTTAGCAGCTCCGGTGCCTCCCTCGTATATCTCGCCGAGATGTGCGTCAGCACCAGCTTCTTCACACCGGCATCGCGCGCAATCACGGCGGCGTCCCTCGCAGTCGAGTGTCCGGTTTCACGAGCCCGCTCGGCCTCGTCTTCACCGAACGTTGCCTCGTGCACCAGGAGATCGGCGCCGGTTGCCAACTGCTGCACCGCGCGACTGGGCGAGGTGTCACCGGAAATCACCAGGCGCCGACCGGCTCGCGGCGGACCCACCAGCTGGCTCGGTTCGATGACGCTGCCGTCCGGAAGGACAACTGGCTGACCCTTGTGAATCTTCCCCCACATCGGTCCCTCAGGGATCCCGAGCGTGCGCGCAAGCTCGGGATCGAAGCGCCCGAGCCGGTCCCGCTCCACAATTGCGTAGGAGAGACAGTCGCCCTTGTGCATCGCCGCACCAACGACGATGTCGTATTCGCCGCGATTGAGGATCTCATCGACCCGCAGCTCAACGATCTCCACCGGAAATTTCGGGCGCTCCATGCCAAGCGTGATCAGTGGACCGAGGTGCCGTTGCGCACCCTTCGGACCGTGCAGCCGGACCGGCGCCGTGCGCCCCTGAAGTCCCATCGTGCGAAGCAGGCCGGGGATGCCGAGGATGTGATCGGAGTGATAGTGGGTGATGAAGATGTCCTCGACAGCGAATCCCGAGGTGTACCGCATCATCTGCCGCTGCGTGCCCTCGCCACAGTCGAACATCAGCAACTCGCCCTCGCGCTGGACCATCAGCCCCGAGACGTTGCGGTCTACCGTGGGCAGGGCCGCACTCGTGCCGAGAAACGTCAGCTGCATCATCGCGCGCCGTGCACCAGCCGGAGGAACTCCTCGCGGGTGCGCGGGTCATCGAGAAACGAGCCGCGCATCGCCGAGGTGATGGTGCTCGACCCCTGCTTCTGGACGCCGCGCATCATCATGCAGAGATGGGCGGCATTGACCACCACGCCCACGCCGTGCGGCATCAGCTCGTGCACCAGCGCATCGGCGATCTGGTCCGTCATCCGTTCCTGTACCTGGAGGCGGCGCGCAAAGACGTCCACCACGCGGGCCATCTTCGAAAGCCCGACGATCCGGCCGTTCGGGATGTAGGCCACGTGCGCCTTGCCGTAGAACGGCAGCATGTGATGCTCGCACATCGAGTAGAACTCGATGTCGCGCACCAGCACCATGTTGTTGTGCGTCTCATGGAAGAGCGCATCGCCGATCACCTTGCTGGCGCTCTGCGAGTACCCCTGGGTCAGGAACCGGAGCGATTTCTCCACCCGCTCCGGCGTGCGCTGCAGTCCCTGACGATCGGGATCTTCGCCAAGTTCTTCCAGCATCCCGCGGACCAGCGTTGCGATGTCAGCCACAGGAACTCCTCAGAACACCTTTACCGTGACCCCGATCTTGCCGGGGTTCTTCTTGATTTCGTTGAGCAGGTCGGTCATTGCCTGCATCGTCTTGCGCAAGTCCACGTACAGCGTGGTGTCGTTCATGAACTTCCCGATCGCGCCGTCGCCGTGCTGGATCTTCGCCATCAGCGAGTCGGCCCGCGCCGACATCGCGGCAATCCGCTCCGCCGAACTGCCGGCCGACTTCATCGTCGAATCGAGCCGCGACTGCATCTTCTTCACGTCCACCTGGGCCAGCGTCGTGTCGAACCGGGCCATCGACGCCTGCAGGCCGAGCATCGTCGGACTCACCTGCGACATCGGGCCGTTCTTCGTGTCGGCGAGTTGCGCCATCAGCCTCTGCGACGATGCCAGCGTCTTGCGCAGGTCGACGACGATTTCCTTGTCGAGCATCGCATTGAGCTTGCTCAGCGTGATGGCCGCCGAATCGGCGAGCCCTGCCGCCTTGTCGAACACACCCGAGGCCATCGTGCCGTGGATCGTATCGGTCCGTGCGCGCGGCGTGCCATTCCCCGGGTCAAGCGTGATCACCATGTCGCCGAGCATGCCGACGCCGGTGATCGAGGCGGTGGCGTTGGAGGTGATCGTGATCGGCTCGCTCAGCTTGAGCCCGATCGCCACCTTCCCCACTCCCTGATACACGATGTCCACCACGCGCCCCACCGGGGCGCCCGAGATCCGCACCGGCGCCCCTTCCTTCAGGTTGCCGATGTCGGAGTAGATGATCGCAACGTCAGACTTTCCGATCGACTTGCCGCGCAGCCAGAGCATCCCGCCCACAACGGCAAACGCGGTCACGATTACCATCCCGCCAACCGCAATACTGCGCTGATATGAATTCACTTGACAGCTCCGTCTCGTTCCAGGTCAAAGTCGCGTTCCAGGAATGCCCGGACTTCCGGCACCGGTGATTCCTTGAATTCTTCAGGGGCACCGATCGCCACGATCTTTCCGCCGGTGAGCAGCGCGATCCGGTCGGCCGTGCGGAACGATCCCCGCACGTCGTGCGTCACCATGATGCTCGTCACGCCGAGCTCCTCCTTGAGGCGCATCACCAGGGCATCGATGATGTCCGAGTTCACCGGATCGAGCCCGGACGTCGGTTCGTCGTACAGCACGTACTTGGGTTTCCCCGCGATCGCCCGCGCGATCCCCACCCGCTTGCGCATCCCGCCCGACAGCTGCGCCGGCATCTTCTTCATCGTATCCGGCTGCAGGTTCACCAGCCGCAGGCATTCGGCGGCGCGCTCGCGCGCGTACTCCGGATTCTTGAATTCGTCCTCGTTCGTCAGGCCGAGTCGGATGTTCTCGAACACATCCATCGAATCGAAGAGCGCGCCATTCTGGAAGACATACCCGATCGTCGCCCGCAGCTTGGACAGCGCGTCGCGCTTGAGTGACGCCACGTGCAGCCCGTCCACTACCACCTCGCCGCGATCGGGGCGGATCAGCCCGATGATCGCCTTGAGCAGCACGCTCTTGCCCGTGCCCGATGGTCCGAGCAGCGCCATCGTCTCACCTTCCTGCACCGTGAGATTCACGCCGTTGAGCACCACCTGGGCTCCGAACCGCTTCACGACATCCTTGATTTCAATCATTATGGCTGCAGGATCAGTTTGGCGAGGATCACGTCGAGCAAGAGCACCAGCACCGACGTGGTGACGACCGCACCCGTGACAGAGCGCCCGACGCCCTCGGCGCCCTGCTGCGTGGTATAGCCGCGATAGCACGAGACCAGGCCGATCGTCCCGGCGAAGAAGAATCCCTTGATGATGGAGTACCAGCCATCAAGCGTGTGCCAGTAGACCCGGGCACCATAGGCAAAGTCCTGGTTGGAAATCCCGAGTGTCGACTTGGCAATGAACCACCCGGTTCCCACTGCCACGAAATCTGCGATGATTACCAGCACCGGAATCATCATCAGGCAGGCGAGCACCCGCGGGATCAGCAGGTGGCTCGCCGGCGACCGGCCGAGCGACTCGAGCGCGTCGATCTGCTCGGTGACCCGCATCGTTCCCAGCTCGGCGGCGTAGCGCGCGCCGATCCGGCCGGCGAGGATCAACGCCACCAGCACCGGCCCGAGCTCGAGCACGACCGATTCCGTGACGAGAGATCCGACCACGTAGATCGGGATGTTACCGGTGAACTGGTAGCCCGCCTGCAGCGCCGTCACCCCGCCGGTGAACGACGAAATCATCAGCACGATAAAGAGCGACCCGACCCCGATGCTCCAGGCTTCGTCTATCATCCGCGGGAACCAGATCTTCACTTCGACCAGGCCGCGCGCCATTTCGGCCATCAGCTGCGCGAAGCGTCCCACCGCCGCCAGAGCGTCGAGGGTACTGCGACCTGCCTTCATTGTCAGCCACTCTACCGGTCCCCTCATGCGGCTCCTGGTGCTCGACGATTCATATCTGAACCTCTATCTTGCCCCGCGATGCCCCGAAAGTCCATCCTAGACAACAAGAATGAGCGAATCCGGTTCCGCCGGAAGCTCCTTGCCTGGTTCCGGCGCCATGGCCGCGACCTGCCATGGCGGCGCACCCGCGATCCGTACCAGATCCTTGTTTCCGAGGTGATGCTCCAGCAGACCCAGGTTTCGCGAGTCACCGAGTACTGGCCCCGTTTTCTCGAGTCCTTCCCCACCGTGCAACATCTGGCCGCCGCCTCCCCCAAACGGGTCCGGGAGGCGTGGGAAGGGCTCGGCTACTATCGCAGGGCGGAGAATCTACGCAGGGCAGCGCGCGTTGTGGTGACGGATCACGCCGGGGAAATGCCACAGAAAGTGGCGATTCTGCGTTCCCTCCCGGGCATCGGGGCCTATACGGCGGGTGCAGTGGCGAGCTTTGCCTTCGAACTCGCCGAACCGGCAATCGACACCAATGTGTCGCGGGTGCTGCGACGCGCCTTCCATCCGCGAGTGAAGAAGGGCGCCGCTGGAGACCAGAAGCTCTGGAAGGTGGCAAAGGAGCTGGTACCGCGGGATGGCAACGCAGCCTGGGCGACCAATCAGGCGCTGATGGAACTCGGCGCGCTCATCTGCACGGCGAGGGTGATGCGGTGCGAGATCTGCCCCGTGCGGAAGGAGTGCTTGTCATCCCGAACGAAGTGAGGGATCGTCCCGTGATCGGCCGATCCCTCGCTTCGCTCGGGATGACAGCCCCCCCTACTTCGGCGCCCCCGCCAGCAACTTCGACAGATCCGCAATCGCGATCCGGCGAATCGTCCGCGAGCGCTGGAAGAGCACCGTCTTGCCATCTGGCGTCATCACTGCGCCTACCTCATCAGTCGGCGTCTTCGTCAGCTGACGCGTGGTGCCGTCCTTCCGGTTCATGATCGCGATGTCCGTCGTCCCACCCGATGGGATCGTGAAGAGGAGTTGCGTACCGTCGTCGCTCATCCCCATATAGCCCTCACCTGCCTTGAAGAGCGAGCGGGCTTCTCCCGCACCCGATGCCGGGATCATCAGGAACGAAAACCCGCCGGCGTTCTTGTTGCCCGAGGCAATCACCAGCGAATCTCCGGTTGGAGTGATGTCCGCCGGAAACGAATTGGTCTTGTCCCAGACATCTGCCACCGATCCGTCCGCCTTCACCTGCACGACCGCATAGACACCGTTCGCATTGACGATAGTTCCATAGACCTCCGGTCGTCCGCGGCGGCCGGCGATTCCGTTGAAGGAACCCTGCTTGGTCACCCGGACCGGTTCACCCCCCGCCGCAGCAACTTTCCAGACATCGCCGAGCCGGGCATCGCGATCGGCCATGAAATAGATCGTGGTGCCATCGGCGCTCCATACCGGCTGAGTCTCGGTCCCGGGCCAGTTCTCGAGCTGACGGGGCTCACCACCCGCCACATCTACCACCCAGATGTCGATCGTGCCGCCCCGATCCGACTGGTACGCGATGCGCGAGCCGTCCGGCGACCACTGAATGTTCAACACGTTGCCACCCTGCACCAGCGTTCGCATCGGACCACCCGCCACCGGCATCAATGCGATGTCACTCTGCCCGCCGCCACGCTCGATGCGGAACGCAACCTGCTTTCCGTCGGGCGAGAGGCGTGGCGGCCCAGTCCGGATCGAATCCGGCGTGAGACGCTTCTCGCTGCTGTCGGCGAGCGACATCGACCAGATGCCGCTCTGACCCATCCCGGTGAGAAAGGCGAACTTGTCCGGAGAGAGCCATTGCATCATCTCTTCGCCGCTGGCATCGTCGGTAACACGCAGTTCCTGACCTCCGGCTACCGACACCACCCAGACGTCGGTCTGCTTACCACGATCAGAGAGGAATGCGATCCATTTTCCGTCCGGGGACCAGACCGGATTCCAGTCATTACGTATGTCGTGCGTGAGCTGCTTCGGGGCGCCACTGTCCACCGGAACAATCCAGATATCGCTGGTACCGGTGCGCCGGGACTCGTAGACGATCCACTTGCTGTCGGGTGAAAAGACCCACTCGGAGGCCCCAATCACTTCGAAGCCATCGGTGGTGAGCTGACGAGTATGACGACCCGCGCTGTCGGCCACCCAGATCGTATTCTTGCTCCCCTCGAACTGACCGATCGCAACGTGCTTGCCGTCCGGAGACCAGACACCGAAATATCCGACCTTCTCATCCGCAACGAGCGGCGTCCTGCCGGGAGTGCTGACCGACGTCACAAAGGTCTGAAATGTCCCGCCGCCGGCCCCTGCGCTCGCGATGTAGGAAATCCGATTGCCATCAGGATTCCACCCGCCTGGAACGCCGAGGCCCGACTCCTTCGTCAACTGCTGGGCCGCGCCACCCCCCGCGGGAAAGACAGCGACCTGGATCAGCGAGGAATCGCTCGACCCCACTGCGATCTTCGAGCCATCCGGCGACCAGATGAGTGGGGCGCCACCACCCAAGGCAGTGACGGGAACCTTCGCGGGGTTGCTCAGGTCCGCGGCCGCCATCCAGAGCTGGCTGCTGAGCCCTGCCGGTTCCCACCAGAAGACGCGCTTGCCATCGGGCGAGAATCGCGCAGCCTGATGATTCGCGCTGTCGGATGAGAGCATGGTCACGGGTGGGAGTGAACCGTTCGCCGCGCTGCCGCCGGAGTTGCAGCCGGCGATGCAGCACATTCCCACGAGGATGATCGCACGCTTCATGGTGTTGCTCCTGATTTCTTCGGTCCGGTCAATACGCTGTCAATGCCATGCTGAATCTTTCCAACCACGTTGCTCTGCGCCGCCAGTACATCCTTCACGTTCGGATTGTAGGTCTCGGCCCAGAGGTTCCGCGTCGTGACTGGATTGCTGAACTGCACGTTGATCCGCATCGTGTCACCAGCCCGGAAGACCGTCGCCTCGACCATCGCATCGAGCTTGAGTTCCGACGCAATATCCTTCGTCGTCTTGGGACTTCCCTTGTAGCGCATCATTTCCGAACGCGAGGCGACACCGACCGTACCGAGCTTTGCGAGCGCATTGGTAAGCGCGTCATGCATCGCGGTCACGAAGGTGGAGTCCTTGCCGGAAATGTCCTCGATCGGCATCACGCCGATCCGCTGGATCTTCCCGCCGCTGCCGCCGCGCGACATCAGCCACCCGCCCACGCCAAGCCCGAGCACAATCACCGCCGCACCGACCCACACCATCGGACTGACACGCTTCTTCTTCGCAACCAGTCCCGCAACCCCCTGCACCGGCCGCGTGTGCGTCGGCGTCATTCCACCACTCGGCGTTGCGGCAATCAGGTCGAGGTACGCGAGCAGTTCGTCTGCTGTCTGCCAGCGATCAGCCGGATTCTTGGCCAGGCACTTCATGATCGCCTGCGAAAGCGGTTCCGGCACGCCCGGTCGGAAGTCACGCAGCTCTTTCGGTACTTCCATCACATGCGCGGCGAGGATTCCCTGCGCGGTCTGCGCGTTGAACGGCGTGCGGCCGGTGAGCATCTCATAGGCGAGGATCCCCAGCGCATAGATGTCGGCGCGCTGGTCGATGTCGCCCTGCCCCATCGCCTGCTCGGGCGCCATGTAGTGCGGCGTACCGACCGCCATGCCAACAGTGGTCATCGTATCGCTGGCAGCCGAGGCGGTCACCGCCTTCGCCACGCCGAAATCGGTGACCACCGCGTGACGTCCGCTCAGCAGCACGTTGCCGGGCTTGATGTCACGATGGACCACACCGCGCGCGTGCGAGTACGCCAGCGCATCGGCCACTTCCTTGAGGATCCGCACTGCGTCGGCAATCGGCAGCTGCTTCTCGCGCGCCAGGCGATCGCGCAGCGATTCGCCTTCCACGTAGGGCATCACGTAGTAGAGAAAGCCCTGCACCTCGCCCGAGTCGTACAGCGAGAGGATATGCGGATGATTGAACTGGGCAACGAACTTGATCTCGCGGGGAAAGCGCTCGGAGCCGAGCGCGGCCGAAAGCTCCGGACGCAACACCTTGAGCGCCACCTGGCGATCGTGCTTTACGTCGCGGGCAAGATAGACTGTGGCCATGCCGCCAGCTCCCACCTCGCGCTCGATGGTGTACTGGCCGGAAATAGCGTCAGCGAGTCGCCTCTGCGATTCGGTCATTCGGCTCCGTGTTGGACGGAACAGCTTTGGGGGGAAGGCATGATTGTACGGCCCTCCAACCCGAAGCGCAAATGGCCGCACTCCCCGTCACTGAACGATCCACTCCTGCACCACCACGCGCTTCTCGGGCGGACCAGCCATCAGCCGATAGCTTCCCGGCGACGGCCACCAGGCAAAATCGAACGTTTCCCCCACCCGGACCTTTACCGTTGCCGGTCGTGAGGTGGCCTGGTGTGGCGGCAGTGCGGCGCCGTCCTTGGCAATGGCCTGCCACGCCACCGGCATCGAGTCGCGAACCAGCAAGAACTCCGCTGTCGTGGCGGGACCGATATTGACAAGCCGGACGCGTTGTGTTGCGCTCGCACGAAGGACGGCACGGTGCGAGAGCGAGTCCCCGTTGATCAGCATCGTGCCGCGACTGTTTTCTCCCACCACGAATAGATGGTCGCTGGCCGGATCGAACCGCTCGCCAGGCTCCAGCACGAGAATCGCGCCATAGAGTCCAGAGGTGAGTTGCTCGAGATCATGCATATGTGTGTGATACATGAAGGTCCCGGCCCGAGGGAGGGTCAGGTGCGCGACGAATGAGTCGCCCGGCTGGATCGACGGAGCCGCCCGCTGCTTGTCACCGCTCCAGCCCGCAACACCGTCGGACCAGCTTTCGAGCTCGATGCCATGCCAGTGGATAGCACTCGACTCCTTGAGCCGGTTGATCACGGTGATGTCGGTGGGCTCGTCCCGCGTCAGCACCAGGACGGAACTGAGTGCCTCCACCGAATCGGCAGCCGGCGGATGTCCATCGCGCTGCAGCACGAATGCCAGTGACCGCTGGATCGTGTCGCGGCTTTTCGCTTCCTGGATGAAGAGCCGCATTGCACGCGGCTTCTGGCGCGACGCCGGACGCCACTCGGCGGCCGGTCGCACCGCAATACCAACCACCAGTCCCGCCATGTGCAGCCGCGGATCGTCGGACATGCTCTCATGCATCGCCGCCGGCCCCGGCTCCAGTCGCGCAGCCTCCGGAACGACGTGGTAGGCGATGTGGCAATGGAAGAGCCAGTTCCCCGGACGGGTCGGCACCCACTGCATGTTCATCGTGGAGAATTCCTTCATCGTTTCGGTCACGACTTTCCGGTGGTCGCCCGGAGCATACGTCGTGTCGCTGCGCGAGTCGCCCCGTGACAGCACGTCGTAGTAGAAGCCATGCAGGTGCATCGGGTGCGAGCGATTGGTGGCGTTGACGACGCGCCAGCGTATCGTATCGCCCGTCGTCACCTCATACCGTTCGTCGTGCGGCCATGAGCGTCCGTTGATCGTCAGCGCGTTCCGACCGTTCTCGGAATCGATCACCTCGCTCCAGATGTTCATCACCAGGACGCGATCCGGTGGCGAACCTTCAACCGGATCGACGACGAATGCCCCGCCCAGCTGCTCGCGTTCCACACCCTTGTCGAAATCCCGCTTGCCGAGCACGGCGCCGTAGAGGTAGGTGCCGGGTTGGCCCGCAGCAAAGGTGACGCGCACCGAATCGCCCGGGCGAAGCACCAGCGAATCGTCGCGTTCCGCCGGCCTGGTATGCAGCCCGTACAAGGTGATCGCGGAGTCGGTGAGCGCGTTGCGGACCACGGCATTGATCGTGGTGCCGGTGCGCACCCGCATCAGCGGCGCCGGCACCTGTGGCGGGTGCCCGTCCTCGGCAAAGGCCGCAACGTCGATGCCGCGGGCACTGTCGGCCTCCGGTTTCCAGGTCGCCATCTGTACGACCAGGCGGACGACGAGCGTGTCGCCACGCAGCGTGCCGCTGGCAGTGCGATTGTCGTTCGCTTGCACCAGTGGCAACGTTGTTCGTGGTGCGCAGGCAATGGCGAACAATCCGAGCACGGCAATGCGCTTCATCGACCCCTCCTTGGCGGGAGCGGCAAAAGGTCCAGACTCTGTTTTCGTATCAGGGGGCGTTGCGCAGCAGGTCAACCGTACGTTCGATATCTCTCGGCAGCACATACATGTGCGTGCTCAATCGCAGGTAATCGTAATCGAACTCGGCGATCCGCCGCGTGCGGATCCGGGCCGCGCCCAGATAGCCCTGCAGCTTCTCGCCGGTGGTGCCATCCATGCGAAACGACACCATCGCCGAGCGCAGTGCGGCACGTCGTGGCGAGTAGAGCCGTACTCGCGGAATCGTTGCGAGCGCATCGTACAATCGCGTCGCCAGCGATCGCACCCGCGCCTCGA
>Ga0163162_10004984_pt1 | contig 12792 bp, 12 predicted proteins | sample S55metaG_FD_115310 | JGI IMG/M metagenome (GOLD analysis project Ga0163162, IMG submission 115310) | Switchgrass rhizosphere microbial communities from Kellogg Biological Station, Michigan, USA - S5-5 metaG | ecosystem: Host-associated > Plants > Roots > Rhizosphere > Soil | place: USA...
AAGCCTCCAGTTTCCCGCTGGATATCCCGGAACAGTTGGAGTTGATTCACCCAGTGCTCGGGGGTTTCGAGATGTCCGTACATTAAGGTCGAGGTGCTGCGAATGCCGAGACTGTGAGCCACGCGAATGACTTCCTTCCACTGCTCAGTGGTCAGTTTGTTACGGGAAAGAACCTCGCGCACGCGATCATCGAGAATTTCCGCGGCTGTTCCAGGCAACGTATCGAGACCGTTGTCACGCAGCATGGCCAGATAATCAGCCAACGGCATGCCGGTCAGTTCCACGCCGTACACAATCTCCATCGGCGAAAACGCATGGATATGCATTCGCGGAGTCGCATTCTTCACTGCGCGCAGGATGTCGCGATAGTAGTAAGGAGACAGATCGCGCGGTAGGCCGCCTTGTATGCAAACTTCAGTCGCGCCGAGTTCCCATGCTTGTTTAGCTTTCTCGGCAACCTGCTCCAGAGTAAGAAAATAGGTATCGTCCTCGCGGGGCCCGCGACTAAAGGCGCAGAATTTGCAGCCTACAAAGCAGATATTGGTGAAATTGATGTTGCGATTAACGACATAGGTCACAATGTTGCCCGCAAGCTCGCGGCGTATGGCGTTGGCGGCGACCAACAATCCCAGCAGATCGTCGCCAGCGGAGTTTGCCAGCAGCAGCCATTGCTCACGGCTTAAGACTCCGCCGTCAAGTGCCCCCATGGCTAGTTCGAGCGCGGCGTGGCACGCAGAAGATAGGCGTGGTGCGATCTCCGCCCACTCAAGATGAGGAAAGGTTTCGAGTTCGGATTGAGCTATAGAAGACATACGACACCTATCGAAATAGATCGTTCTTGGCGGGGCGAATCAAATCACGCGCCTGGCCTCGCCCCGGTTGATACCGAAAACCGCGAACTATGCACGCAGGACTGCCCTCAAGCTTGCCGCAAACCAAGCCTGCGGCGCAAGCCAGCTCATCGGCTACGGCCTCAACGCTAGCGTGCAAAACATAACCGTGAACGTCACGCTTACGACGATAGTCGTACAGGGGTTTCATCCCAGCAACACCGATCGCGACTTCGGTCAGCCCCTCACGCCACGGCCGGCCGAAGCTGTCGCTGATGATCACGGGAATAATTAGTCCCAGCTTCTTTTTTATTTCCCGATGTAAATGCGCGGCCGAGCGGTCGGGATCTTCGGGCAACAGGAGGGCATGTTTGCCTCCATCCACGTTGGAAACGTCTACGCCACTGTTGGCGCAAATCAATCCGTGATGAGTTTCAGTGATCAAGACTCCCCGCTTGCGGCGTACCACGCGTTTGCTCTGTGACAGCGACAGCTCAATCACGCGCGGATCGAGTCCAAAGGTTGCCGCCCACCTTTGTGAGTCAGGTGAAGGCTGGATGGTATCGAGCTTTACCACCTGTCCTTCAGCTTTGGAAACCACTTTGTGTTTAACCACCAAAATGTCGCCGTTTTGCAGAGCCATTCTCTGCTTGCGCAATGCCAGGAAAATTTTTTCTGCTAGTGAGTCGCCTGGCTTTATCTCGCCGGGTACACGCAGCGGAATTAGTTTTAGTTCTTTGCGGGACATGATTGGTTAGCGGCGTTGGCTAAGGCCGCGGCATTCCATTTGCGGATCAGGCGTTGTGCGCGCGTGTCACCGGAAGCGTCGCTGAGCTCGCGCAGGTCAGAAGGATTGTCGATATCCAACCCAATGCCTGCGAGTGAAAGTACAACGCACGGCCTTCCCGTAGCCCGGGCAACGGCAAGATGCGGCTTGAAACTATCATTACCGAAATGTAACGAAAATAATCCGGCAGGGCGGCGAAAAGCAGCATTGGTGCCGCGTCCATCAGCGGCTGGGACCAGTACCGTACCTTCCGTTGGAGCTGCTTGCAAGATGCGATTGATTTCCTCGGACGTAATAAGAGGAATGTCGCCCGGAATGACTAGCGTGCTTTCAATGCCTCTTGCCTCGCAGATCCGCGTGGCCATTTCGATAGCATCGGTTTCACTCTGATTGTGATGGTCGGGAATTATCTCCGACCCAAATTGCGCTGCAAGAGATGTGGCGAATGGGTCACTGGTTACGACGGCAACTTCACCGCAGCTTGCGCAGGCGGTGAGGACATCGATCAACATGACTTGTGCCAATTCGGTGCGGGCAGGTTGGTCGAGTAGCGAAGCCAAGCGTTGTTTGGCGCGAGACAAATCTTTGATGGGGATGAGAATCATTCGGCTAAGATGCCACTTTCAGTTTCTTAGAATCCGATGCGAATGAAACCACTGCGCGTGCGAGTTCGGTTCTGTCATCATTGGTTTTCATGATCGTGTTCGTCGAGTACATTTCCAACCTCGCATTGGTGAACAGTTGAGACGCTTCTGCATCGGCAGAATCCACAATCAAAAAGTCGAGAAAATCTTGATAGGCTTCCGCCACGCCGGCAACCGACACTGGGAGCTTCTGTGCCGCCATCAACGCACCTGCTGGGCCAGATACAGCAGCTCCGCCAACGATCGGACTCACGGCTCCAATGGGAGCTGTGCTGTCCTGTAAAGCTTTCCGAATCCCGGATACGGCAAGAATCGGGCCAATGCTTGTCACGGGATTGCTGGGAGCGAGCAGAATCATCTCAGCCGACAAAATTGCATCAACCACACCTGGGGCGGCAGACGAGTTTTCTGCACCGGAAAAACGGACAGAATTTACCGGGTCCCGAAAGCGCCGCCGCACGAAGTAATCCTGAAAACTGATTTCACCTTCGGGGATGGTGACCCGCGTTTCGACCGGCGAATTTGTCATCGGCAAAACGGTTGATTCAATCCCCAAATTCTTTGTGATTTCCGCCGTAGCTTCGCACAGCGTTTTTCCTTCACGGAGCAAGTGAGTCCGCCTCAGATGCGTCGATAAATCGCGGTCACCAATTTGGAACCACGCCGGTTCTCCCAAACGTTTCATAGCTTCCAGACACTGAAAGGTGTCGCCATCCACTCCCCACCCTCGCTCTTTGCTGAGCAGGTCAGACAACACATATGTGATGGAATCCACATCGGGCGAGATGTGCAGCCCCCACCACTCAAAATCGTCTCCCGTGTTGACGATGAAAGTCAGCTCACGCGGCGGCACTACTTTACGGAGTCCATCTACGAACTTGGCACCACCTGTACCGCCAGTCAAAACGGCGATCATGCAGCCCTCACGAAGCCTTCATTGCCGACAGAGGCCCGAACTTTTTCGGCCAGCAAACCCGAACCAGATACGATCGCCGAAATAAATTCGGGATAGACCGGTAACCTCTGGCGCAAAGTGAGGCCTTTGGCCTCGGTGCGTTGCTGCAAAGCATCTAGATGCGGCCACGGTTTTTCAGGATTGATGAAGTCAGGTGTCAGCGGCGAGATTCCGCCCCAGTCGTTGATTCCGGCATCGAGCAGGTCGTCGTAATAAGGAGCGGACAGATTCGGCGGAGCCTGGATATTCATGTCGGGCATCAGCAGACGGGCGACAGCCACTGTGCGCAGCATCTCGCCTTCTGTCGGCTCTGGCCAATGGCTCATCGGGATGCCCGGTTTTACGCGGAAGTTTTGCACGATGACTTCCTGAATATGTCCATAGCGGCGATGCAGATCGCGAATCGCCAGCAGGGTATCGACGCGGTCCTCCAGCGTTTCTCCGATTCCGATTAACACCCCGGTAGTGAATGGTACATTTTGCTTCCCGGCTTCTTCGATAGTGCGCAGACGTTTGGCCGGAAGCTTGTCGGGAGCGTTATCGTGAGCAGCGCCGGGAGCTAACAGAGATGCATTGGTAGTTTCCAACATCAATCCCATGCTCGGTGAAACTCGCGCCAGACGCGCAATCCACTCAGAACTTAACAAACCAGGGTTGGGATGCGGCAGCAAACTTGTCTCACGCAGTATCAACTGGCACATCGCTTCCAGATAGTGAAGGGTGGAGTTGTAACCGAGATGTCTTAAAGTCTCGCGCATCTCCGGAAAGGCGAGTTCGGGTTTATCTCCCAAGCTAAACAGAGCTTCCGTGCAGCCCAGCTTTTCTCCTTCTTTGGCGACCGCGAGCACCTGTTCCGGAGTCATGGTGTGAGCGCCAGGCTCTCCCGGGTCCCGACGGAAGATGCAGTAGCCGCAGTAGTCGCGACAGAGATTGGTCAGCGGGAGAAAGACTTTCTTCGAATAGGTGATGATGCCGGGTTTAAAGCGCTCCTTGGCGGCACGTGCTGTGGTTAAAAGTGTGGGCAGGTCTTGGTCCGGAATGCGCAGCAGATCGCAGGCTGAGTCTCGGGCGAGTGGTTCATCGAGAGATATGGTTAGCGCAGGCACGGGCACCCTACCGATTGGAAAATGATACAGCAGTTGGTGAAGACTGTACCTCGATGGCGAAAGCCGATCGGGCGGGCATCGTTAACGTAAGGCTGGGAAGCACTGCCCCACCCTTTTTCCCGAATCACGCAAGCGCGTTTTCCCTTGCGCGCTCAACCCGTGTTACAACTTTCAAGACATGGGCGTGACGCCAGCCGAATTCCGTAAAGCTCTGGGATGTTTTGGGACCGGTGTCACCATCATCACCCTGGATGATGGGGGCGCAGTCCACGGGATGACAGCCAATGCTTTTACCTCGGTCTCATTGGACCCCATGCTGGTTCTGGTCTGTGTGGATCGCCGTGCCCGGACACACGCGCAATTGCATAGTCGCAAGCGTTTCGGAGTGAATGTCCTGACGGAAAGTCAGCAGGCGATCTCGCAGTATTACGCCAATCCTGCACGCGAACATGACAAAGCCGAAAAAGAAGCCGGAGCACGGTTTGACCGCACTGCGCATGGAACTCCGGTATTGCATGATGCGCTGGCCTATCTGGAGTGCCGTATGCACACAGCACAGGATGCCGGCGACCACACAATCTTCATTGCCGAAGTGGAAGATGTGGTGGTTCGGGAGGGCGATCCATTGCTGTTTTTTCGGGGAAAGTACCGGAAAGTCGGTCCGGATCTCGGATGATCGCGGTGAAACCTTCAAGCTTATGAAGTATCTAATGGGTGAGGAATGTTATGTCTGAGAAAGTGATTAAAACCGATCAGGAATGGAAACAACAGTTGTCTCCCGAGCAATATCAGGTGACACGGCAATGTGGTACGGAACGGGCTTTTACCGGCAAATACTGGAACACCAAAGAAAACGGAACCTACAACTGCATCTGCTGCGGCGAGCCTTTATTTAGTTCGGAGACCAAGTTTGACTCAGGCACAGGCTGGCCGAGCTTTTTCGAGCCTGTACAAGAAGGCGCAGTCGCCACCCATACCGATAAGTCCTATGGAATGGTGCGTACTGAGGTTCGCTGCGGCAAATGCGATGCGCATCTGGGCCATGTCTTTGACGACAGTCCGACACCGACCGGCCTGCGCTACTGTATGAACTCCGCTTCGCTGGACTTAAAATCCACCGAAAAGAAATAAGGCACGTCGTAAGACGTGCCTTTCTCCTAAAGCTCATGAAATCTGACGACTACGCTCCGGCTGCGGCTCCCATCGCCTTTGGCTGCTGTGCCTTATGCTCGGCGTGACGTACCTGAATGCTGCCTTTCATCAGTGCGCCATCTTCCACGCTGATGCGCTCGGTGATGACATCTCCCGTGAGCGAACCTTCGCCGCGGATGTCTAGCCGGTCGGAACACTCGACATTCCCGCTAACCTTGCCCATGATCACAACTTCGCGGGCATTGATGTTGGCCTGGATGACGCCATGGCGGCCGATGGTCACCCGGTTTTCTGGAACGCTGATCGTCCCTTCGATGCGGCCGTCAATATAGAGGGCTTCCGCACCTGTAAGTTCACCTTTAATCACGATCGATTTGCCAATGGTAGCTTGCTCCAGTGGGCTATTGCTCACGCTGATGGGAGCATAGGAAATGGTCCGAGGGGAACTTTGTGGCTTCTGACTTTCCGATGGTTGCAACATTGGTTTGTGGCCTTCCGGAGTGCGGTTGATTGGCGCGCTCAATTGGTCCATGGCCTGCTGGCCATTTGGCTAACCGACTATGGCACGAGGGTAGTAATTTGAGGAAGTTACGGAAGAACGTGACCGGATGAAAATCCTCTGGGGTTCGAAAAACACCCTAATTGGTCATTCCGACAAGACCCTAAGCAATAGCGGAAGGGGGCAACGAGGTGCTCTTGGCGCAAAGCAGTACCGCCCTCGGCAAAACCAGATTCCTCCTCGGCACCTGGTACCTTGTCGGGATGACAAATCAAAGAACTTAGCCTCGCCCCTCAAGTTTGCAGGGCCTCAGACAGCGCTTCCCACTCCGCCATCAGAGAGGCCAGGTCCTCGCGGCTAGACTCCAGTTCATGGGTCTGACGTTGAGTTTCCTCGACACTTACAAAATTGACCAACGCCGTTTCACATTGAGCAATGGTGGTTTCCACCTGCGCGATTTCCTGTTCGAGTTCCTGAACACGATCTTCCATCTGCTTGCGCTTCAGGGGGTTAAGGCGGCGAGATTTGGATTCACCGGTCGGAGGCGCGGGAGCATGCGTACCGTTTGTGGGTTGGGTTAACCCTGCATTATTTGCCACTGTTTGCTGCAGCTTCTCCGCACCTCCCTGCTTGCGCCACATGTAATCTTCGTAGTTGCCGGGATAGATTTCAACCTTGCCATCGCCAACTTCGAAGATGCGCTTGGCTAGCTTGTCGATGAAGTAGCGGTCATGCGAGACAAACACCACCGTCCCCGTGTATTTCGAAAGAGCTTCCAGGAGAACGTCCTTGGCGCGCATGTCGAGGTGGTTGGTAGGTTCGTCGAGCAATAGGAAATTTGCCGGATGCAGCAGCATCTTTAACAGCGCGTATCGATTGCGCTCTCCCCCCGAAAGGACGCTGATGCGCTTGAAAACTTCATCAGCAGAAAATAGAAAACAACCGAGCAGGTTGCGCAACTCAGTCTGGCCAGAGCTGGGAGAATAGTCGGCTAGATCATCGAATACGCGGGCGTTCGGGTTGAGTTCCTTATATTGATCCTGCGCGAAGTAATCAGACTCGACTTGGTGGCCGAATTTGTACCCGCCCTCGGTCAGTGGCTCGCGCCCGGCCAGCAATTTGATCAGGGTAGATTTGCCGGCTCCGTTCACACCTACCAGAGCGATCCGGTCTCCACGCTCGATCAGAAAATTAACCTGGGAAAAAACTTCTTTTTCGCCGTAGGACTTGGTGACATCTTTGAACTCAGCCACGATTCGCCCACTCGGCTTGGGCTGGGGAAAGGAGAAGTGGATGGTTCGTTCTTCTTCGGGAATCTCTATGCGCTCGATCTTTTCCAGCTCCTTAATCCGGCTCTGCACCTGCTTTGCTTTCGTAGCCTGATAGCGGAAGCGATTAATGAACATCTCCAACTGCTCGATGCGGTCGCGCTGGTTTTTATAGGCAGACTCCAACTGCTCCAGACGCTGGCTCTTCTGTGCCAAATATTTTTCGTAATTGCCCGGATAGAAATGGATTTGCTTGTTCCAGATCTCGACGATCTTGTTGATGGTGACGTCGAGAAAGTAGCGGTCGTGCGATATCAGTACGAATGCAAAGGGATAGTTGCCTAAATACTCTTCCAGCCAGTTACGGGCTTCGAGATCGAGGTGGTTGGTAGGCTCGTCGAGCAGAAGGAGATTAGGTTTCTGAAGCAGCAACTTAGCTAATGCCAACCGCATTTGCCAGCCACCAGAAAATTCCTTTGTTTCCCGTGACCAATCTTCCTTGCGAAATCCCAGACCCGCTAGGACCGTTCCCACCTGTGCCTCAATCGCATATCCGTCACGGGTGCGAAACTCGTGATCGATGCGATGAAAGCGGTCAGCAACCTGCGTGTATTCGTTGGACTGCGTGTCCAACTCCGACATGCGGCGCGTAAGGTCCTCCATCTCCTGCTCCATGGCGCGTAGTTCGGAGAACACGGCTATGCATTCGGCAAAAACAGTCCGGCCTTCCAGTGTCAATCCATCTTGTGGGAGATATCCGGAGCTGATTCCTTTGGCGACGCTGATGGAACCGTAGTCGAGGTTCTCCATCCCGCCCAGAATTTTCATGAGCGTGGATTTGCCGGTGCCATTGGCGCCCACCAGACCGATGCGGTCTTTGGAGGTGATCAGCCAGTCCGTTCCTTCGAACAGGAGCTTGTGGCCAAAGCGTTTTCCGGCGCCGGAGAGCTGAATCATGGGCTGTTTCTATCGTCTCATGAGAGGCGCAACGCGGGTGGACTACGATCCAGCTAATTCTCGGGCTTCGCGGGCGACCAGGAGGAACCCTTTGGCGCGGGCATCTTTTTCTAACGTGCCAAGTTGGGCTCGTCCTGCTGCAACTTGTCCTGATTTTAAAGCAACTTCGGCGAGAGCCAGGCGGGCGTCGAAGATAAACAGGAAGTTTCCGCACTTAGAGGCTTGAGTCAGAACCGGTGTAATTTTACTTTTCGCGTCCGCAAATTTTCCTGTGGCCGTATCCACGCGCGCCGCCGCTAGAGCCGTGGTGAATTTTGCCGCCCGCTCTGTGGTCTTGGCGGCGAGGGCTTGGGCACGGCTGGCGGCAGCTTGTGCTTCCACGGACTTTCCTTCCGCCAACAAGACCAATGCCAGGATCGAATTTGCCGAGGCCAAATTCTCCGGCACGTTGGCATTTTCCAGTTGGTGGACGCCGTCGAAGGCGAATCTTTCGCCTTCCGCACGTTGTCCTTGTGCCAGACAAATCAGCGCCAGTTGCCCCCATGTGTACGCAATTTCCACCTGGTCGCCCAGTTCTTTGCGAATTGCCAAGCTTTGTTCCGCTTTGTCGCGCGCATCTTTTAGGTTATCGCGGTAGTAGAAAACATCGGACCATCCCAGCAAATCGTAGCCTTGTTCTGCCTTGTCTCCTGTTTCCCTGCTGTGCGCAATGGCTTGTTGATAATTTTGCTCGGCCTTGGCCAACTTGCCTTCCTCGATGAGTACATTGGCCAAATTATTTTCGGTAGTAGCTACGCCGCGCTTGTTACCGACGTCTTTGAACAATTGCAGTACCTGCTCCTGAGCTTTTTCGGAATCGGCCAATTGGCCGAGGGCGTCCAAGACATTGGCAATATTTCCTAACATGCTGGAAATATCCAGCTTACTTTCAATCTCATGGGCCATGACCAACGCCTCTTCATACTGGCGCTTTGCCTGCAGCAACTGGCCTTCCGCGTAGTACACGTTTCCGATTGCCTCAGTCGCACGCGCCGTGGCCTGACGATTACCCACTTGTTTGAAGACGAGCAGCGCATCCTCATAATGCTTGCGGGCTTCTTCGTAATTGCCTTCGTTATAAGCCATTCGTCCGCCCAGGGACATTACAGCCCCGGCACTTCGCAAGTCGCCGGCCGCGGCGAAAAGCACTTTCGCCTCCGACAGATTTGTGCGCGCACGGCCGTTTTCACCAAGCCACATCAGGGCAGTGGCTTCGGCGCGTAATGCCTGCGCGAGGACAAGGCGGGCATGGCGCTGTTTTCCTTTTTCAATTCCTTTGGCGGCGACTGCCTGTGCATTCTTAAAATCACTCAAATCGGTCCGCACTCCAGCTTCGAAGACATCAATTCGCGGATCGTCACCGATGGGGGAAGGCAATTTGCGCGCGGCTGCAAGCGTAGCCAGTCCATCACTGCCTACCCCGGCGGCTTGCTGGCATTGCGCGAGGCGCAGTGCGTAATCGAGGTTGTCAGGATATAGGTCGTTGAGGGTGCGATAAATTTCGATGGCCCTTGGCCACTCATGGTTCAGTCTTCGATATTGCCCTTCGATTGAGAGTTGCTCTTCCGAACGCAGGGTTTTCCCCAGCGTCATCGCTTTTTGCGTTTCATCGATGGCTTTGGCGTCATAGCCCAACGCCTGCCATGTGGCTCCTAACGCAGCATGGGCCTCAGCAGATTTTGGCTCAGCTGCGACTGCCTGACTCAATAAGTCGAATGCGATCTTGTACTCGAACTCGCGCAGTTTGGATAGGCCGTCAGCATATAAACGAGCACTCCTAGGGTTTGATGGGAGTGATGCGCGTACTTGTTCTTCCTGCTCGGTGGAGGTCTCACCTACGGCGAAGTGTTCACGCATGCGTGAACCGACCTGGAAAACCAAAGTAAACAAGTCGGACTGATTTCCTGTTGCTGAAGCTTGGGCAACGACTTCACCTTCAGCGGTGTCTTTCAGCCGCAAATCCAGGCGGATCTGAGCTTTGTTTCCTTCTCCAATCACCGTGTAATCGCCGAGCGCCACATAGTCAGTTTCCAGATTCGAGTGCAGATCAATTAAGGAGGTTTTGGAAAGTGTGGCGGCAGCCACCAAAGGAACTTCGTGAGTCGCTTGCGCGATCTGATCCCCGGGGACTAGGCGCAGTTGATCTCCCGCGGCCAGCTCGGTGCGAAACATCTCCGCCAGCGCGGTGGAAAGCCACGCATCTTCCGGGTGTTGACTCAGATTGCGGAATTCGAAAACAGCTACGGAACGCCGTAACTTCACTGCCGGTGATGGATTGGCAGTTTCTTTGATCGTTGAGCCTGTTTGATGTCGGTAGCGGTAAGTAACCATACCCCCGCCAATGACCAGTAAGATCAGGACACCAATGCCAGCCCATCGCCAGCCGATATGGTTGCCTGTTTGAGCGACCGAAACTTGGGATTGCGAACCAGCATCGGCCACCGATACTTCTTTTTCCTGTTGTTCCCCAATCTCGCGCACGATCTCGATGAATTGATAACCGCGGCCCGGAACGGTAAGGATGTAACGCTTTTCCTGCGAATCTCCCAGCGCCTTCCTCAACACGAAGATGTTCTGACTCAGATTCGACTCTTCTACAAAGCTGTCGGACCAGAGCGTCTTCATGAGCTCGTCTTTGGAAACCACCCGGCCACGGTTCTCGACCAGCACGTTCAAAGTCTCAATCACTTTGGGGGTAAGCGAAACCGGTTCGCTTCCCTTCAGCAGGAGCCGTTTGTGCGAATCCAGGCGGAAAGACCCGAACTCGTATAACCGGTTGATTTGACTGGGCGGTGTGGCCATTTTTTCAGAATTTGTGAGGACAGCGTAAAGACTTCTGAGGGCCACTTGACGCACTCTGCGGTGCGTTCGCGGACGTGGCTAGGGGACACCCCTAGTTCCAAGCAACATAACACCGATCTTCCGTCAGAGCAATAAGGGGAGCTCCGGAAAGCCTGGCACGGATCACGGTAGAGACAGAGCAAGTGATCGTTGCCGACGCCTACGCATGAAGCAGGTTTTGCTGAGATCATTCCAGTGGAAGCTGTCAATGCTGCTTATCTGTTCTGGCTAAGTTGGCAATGGTTGAAAAGCAAGATTGGAAAACTCTGTTCATGAACCCTGCTTGATTCAGCGGGCGTTCGATTCAGGCTTCGCTACTTGATGCTGGCTCGGTATGGGAAGAATGCCTATCTCAACCATGGCCCGGTCCACTACCGCCTGCAACTCCCGTGCATATTTAACTTCACGGCCTTTGGCTAAAGTCCTCCTGGCATCCTCAGGGGAAAACCATGTTGGGTTGCGCATGCCTTCCTGAGGATGGCCCGCATGTTCTACTTCCATCAAGAAGGCTTTGACGGCGAACTCCTGTACTCCGGGCGCCTTCCAGAAAACTCCTTTGGAGTGGGTATACATATGAAAATGGCGTGGCTCGATGTGGCCGTGAGCGCCAGCTTCTTCCCAAGCTTCACGCTCGGCGGCCTGACTGTGGGACAAGTTGGCTTCAGGAGCACCTTTCGGGAAAGTCCACTTGTTCCCGCCGTTGGTATTTACCAACAGGAATTCCACAGAAGCGCCGCGGCGGCGGTAGCACACCGCAGCTACTTGCAGAGGCAAAGCAAATTTCGCCACATTACGTGCTCCCATCGGGCCTGCTCCGTAACAATTCAGCTAAATCTTAAATTCAGGATATTGCAGGAGTGTGAAAATGCAACCAAAAAGGTGCAATCAACTAGTTACGTTGGGGCGGACCCCTAGCGTATTCCTACGATTAGAGGGCTTCCCCACAGCAGGTGTGATGGCAAAATTGCTGCGGTAGTGCAGAATTATTTGGCGAATCCGTAGACGAGTCTCGTCAGTTTCCATCTCGATCAAATCGCGCAAGTGGGCCAGCAGTTCCGCTGCTTTCTGTGCGTCACTCTCACGAGATGCTTTCTCGCATAGTTCTCTTACAATGGTCTCGCCCAGCATGGTGTGCTATTAACGATACGGAACGGATACAAATTGTTCGATACCGTACATTCTGTAATTTTCATAAGGAATTTTCTGTAGGCTGAAAGGTCGACTGGCATCTGTCATGGATGGGCGGAGCCATCGCATCGCGCACTGAGGCAATGCGGAGTCTGAACACGCTACTTGTTTTATGACGGTCGAAGCTATCGTGGTTCTTCGCGCCCCAAAACCAGTTGGCTCATCCGGCTTTTAATCGCAGCTTCTCGAGCCGTTCTTCTTTTTCATTGAGCAGCCGGTTGATTTCCTGCGATTGAGGAAGGGAATGCTCACAACGTCATTGCAGCGAACTTGCCACGTTGGAAAAAGCATTATTTGCATTGGAACCAATAAGGCGTACGGTTCCCACAACAATAATGAGAATCACGGCTAGCATGACGGCATATTCCGCGATGTCTTGACCACGTTCATCGGTCCATAAATCTCTGCAATAAAGCATGTGAGGCCTCCGCAATTGAGGTTTAGTTTGATCCGCGTATAGGATTCTCAAGTAAGAATCGTTTCTGAATACACGGTCCGATCTATTCGCGCGGACAGCTCTCGTGTG
>Ga0163162_10004985_pt1 | contig 12792 bp, 14 predicted proteins | sample S55metaG_FD_115310 | JGI IMG/M metagenome (GOLD analysis project Ga0163162, IMG submission 115310) | Switchgrass rhizosphere microbial communities from Kellogg Biological Station, Michigan, USA - S5-5 metaG | ecosystem: Host-associated > Plants > Roots > Rhizosphere > Soil | place: USA...
AGCGTGATGTTCCAGAGCCTTGGTCCTCAACCTTCTCTGGCGAACAAAACGGTGTTTAAAACACCGCCAGGATAGCTTTGTCCTTGACACTGCCTTCGCTCTTATCGAAGGGCACCCTCATGGGTCAAGGTGACTAGAAAAGATGGGCCACCCGCCATGGTGCGATGAAGTCAATCCCAACGGCGGGACGGGCGGCCCATTCAAGCCCGGTTTTGGCTTGAGTGGGGATTTGAGAATAGTTCGCAGGGCTAATTCCTCACACAACCAAAACCATACTATGTGGGGAGCCGCATACTTCACTTTAAGCCAAGAACCGTTTTGACATAATCAACTACCCCTTTGGAGTGAAAGCGTAATTTGCGATTGCCAAAGAATTGACGATATCGCTCCTTCTCGGCCTTAAACTGCCGTTTGCCATCGTCCGTCAGGGCTTTGTAAAGTACTACTTCCACCACCGCATGCGGATGAACCATACGCGACAATAGCTGCCGGAACTCAAAATCAGCATTCGGCAAGGAATAACCAATAAACACAAGTCTCTTGGCTTCCATGAGTTCAACGCCCGCATTTTGCCAAATGAGTTTAATTTGAAAGTTGCTCAGGTCTTTTAGGAATGTGGGCATGACAAGTGAACCGGCGAGACGGTTGACATATCCGGCCTTTTGGCAATGGCGGCAATTTTCGCTACCTACACGCTCGAGAATGTCTTCTTTGTCCCCGAACTCCACGAAGAGTCGCTGACAATTAGGACATTGTAGCCAGTTCATCGAACCATGGAGCTTCAAGAGTTTGACGTTATATCCGCGGCATCCTAGGCTCCACAATCCAGAACGTATGCGAGGATCTCGGGGTTGGAGAGAACTGATATAGCAGCAATAATCCACGACTCCAAACGCATCGTAATCACCCATCTTCGGGCATTCCCGCTTTAGCGCGGAATGTAGGGCGTTATCGAGGAGGATATCCCAATTTAGCGAGATTATCGAAAATGGGTCATATTGCTTGGCTCGATCGGCCGTCTTGGCATTTTTAGCGAATTTAGCGCGACGTGCAGCCTTCGCAACTAGGAATTTGGCGAATTTGCTCACATACCAGCTTGCTTTCGGTTCTGACGCTTGATGCTGGCTGATCCTTCTGGCGATGGCGATCGAAACTAGGTATTCCAACTCACCCCTAATTTTCGAAAGCCCCTCGGGCGTTTTGCTTTTTAGTGAGGTACCGTCTGCAATGCAGCGGTCGATCGGAGTATAGATATCTTCGAGTGCCGCCTTTTCGATTTTCGTAAGATTGATCCGTAAATCCTCTTTGAGAAAATGGATGAGTTCGAGCTTTGCTTCTTGTACGCGGGCCGATCCATGATCTAGTTTAAGAATGTCGCCAAGGATTTGCGCTTGCGTCGGTGCTTCGGCGGGAATTGAGAAACCTGCGCCTAAGACATACACGACTTTGTCTGTATCTCGTGGAATGGTATTCATAAGTTCACCAATATACGCGATAAGAGAGATGGTACGATTTTCGTGGCGGCGGGTGGCCCATTCAAGCCCGATGTTGGCTTGAGTGGTTCAGAGTAATCGTTTAGAAACCCGAAATACCCCACACAACGAACACTGCGTTGTGTGGGCCACCCGTCCAGGCTTGAATGGTCCATCCGTCCGCCTCGCTATATTAGTATGACCGTTCCGATGAAAGGACGCCGTGAGGGCAGACTTCAGCCAAGCCGTATGTAACTCCCTGGCACAGAGAGTCGGGTTACATTGCTCGAATCCCGAGTGCAGCGCCTACACGAGCGGGCCCAAATCCGACCCGGAGAAGGTAGTCAATGTCGGAGTGGCGGCACACATCACGGCCGCATCTGTCGGAGGCCCTCGGTACGATCCCCTGTTGACGGATAAGGAAAGACGAAGTTCGGCGAACGGAATTTGGCTTTGCCAGACATGCGCAAAACTGATAGATAGCGATACTGCGTTGTACACAGTATGGCTCTTGAGGAGGTGGAAGAATCAGGCCGAAGGAGAAGCTCGGGCACGAATTGGTAAAACAAATAAGAGGGCTTCATCGGTGGTGCGGAAAGCCGAGGAAGAGCTCAAACGGAGCCATCGACTTCGTGATGAACTCACGAAAGCGTTTTTGAAGACCCCCAGTGATCGCAGGTCGATGAGTCTAGGCTCCGCTCAATATCGGAAATTTCGTGAAACAGAATTCATCGTCCATCGGGTCGACGACACGACATATCCGAATGTTGATCAAACCCCCGGCATTAGCGGGTGGTTCAAACTCGAGGTCTTCGATTTTTACTTCAACGGCATTGAGGGCATTCTGAACATCGAATATGTCGTCGTATCTGAGTTCACAAGGAGCTGGAGTACGCTGCCAGAGGCCAGAGCAAAAGAAATCTTTCCGCACGGGTTCTGGCCGGTAAAAGTCTTCAAGACAGGAAGAATCCCTTGGCGTAACATCCGACACTACGATTTGCGGGGCGATGAGTACTATCCTTTTCCGCACCTCTATTGCCTCTACGCAGACGACGGAATGCCATATGAAAATTTAGAGTATTATGCGATCTCGGAGGGCGACTCATATCACTTCGGGCTCCCAACAGAATCGCGAGTCGATCTCGAGAAGCTGCTAAATCTCGACCCATCACAGCAGAATTCCTGGGAACCACTCCAATGAGAGTGTTGCGAAGTCGGCTAGTAGAAAATGATCTCATAACTCGGCCCCGATCCTGCACGGATCAACGGGACAGGTGGCCCATTCAATCCCGGTTTTGGCTTAAGTGGGGCCTTTTGCGATGGATCGCCTAGCACGAAGACGAAAGAAACTGTCTAAACAAGGCAAAAGGGCGGCTGACGCCGCCCCTCTTTTGCCAACGACCAACGACTAATAACCAACGACCGCCCTTAAGTTCCCTCGCTCCAACCCGCCAAATACTCTTCCTGCTCCGGCGTCAGCTTGTCGATCTTGACGCCGACCGATTCGAGCTTCAGCTTGGCGACTCGCTTGTCGAGGTCATCTGGGACTTTGTGGACCGTTTTCTCCAGCGTCTTGTAATTCTTCACCATGTACTCGGCGGAGAGAGCCTGGTCGGCGAAGCTCATGTCCATCACGGACGGTGGATGACCTTCGGCTGCGGCCAGGTTGATTAAGCGGCCTTCGCCGAGCAGGTTGATTTTGCGTCCATCGCGCAGTGAATATTCTTCGACCGAACTGCGCGTGGTGCGCTTCGACGATGACATCTTTTCCAGCGCAACAATGTCGATCTCGACATTGAAGTGGCCGGAGTTGGAGATGATGGCGCCATCTTTCATCACTTCGAAGTGCTCTTTCGTCAGCACGCTCTTGTTGCCGGTGACGGTGCAGAACACATCGCCGAGCTTCGCCGCTTCAAACATCGACATGACGCGAAAACCGTCCATGTGCGCTTCGAGCGCCTTCGTAGGATCAATCTCAGTGACGATCACTTCAGCGCCCGTGCCGCGTGCACGGCTGGCCAGGCCTCGTCCGCACCAGCCGTAGCCGGCGACAACAAACTTCGATCCTGCCAGCAGGAAGTTGGTAGCGCGAATAATGCCGTCGATCGTCGACTGGCCGGTGCCGTAGCGGTTGTCGAACAGATGCTTGGTGTCGGCGTCGTTGACCGCGACAATGGGAAAACGCAGCACGCCTTCTTTGGCCATGGCACGCAGGCGAATCACGCCGGTCGTGGTTTCTTCCGTGCCGCCGATCACGCCTTCGAGCGCATCCTGACGCTTGGTGTGCAGCAGGGTGACGAGGTCGGCGCCGTCGTCCATGGTGATGTGCGGCCGGTGGTCGATGGCGGCAAGAATATGGCCGTAGTAAGTATCGTTGTCTTCACCCTTGATGGCGAAGACCGGAATGTTGTGGTCGCGCACCAGGCTGGCAGCCACATCGTCCTGCGTAGAAAGAGGATTCGACGCGCACAGCACGACATCCGCGCCGCCGTCCTTCAGGCAGATCATGAGGTTCGCGGTTTCGGCGGTGACGTGCAGGCACGCCGACACTCGTATGCCCTTCAAGGGCTGGTTCTTGATGAATTCCTTGCGGATAATCTGCAGAACTTTCATCGACTGGTTGGCCCAGTCAATCCGCTTCTTGCCGAGATCGGCGAAATCCAGACTCTTCACATCACAATTCAGTGCCGGCGTAGTTGCCATAGTTTTAGTTTTCCTTCGTGTACCTTCGTGACCTTCGTGGTTAAAGATTTTTTTACTTGCGAGCCGCCACCGGCTCCCGCAAACCCGCGTCGCTGGCCAGTTTGGCGGCCTTGTCCGTGGCTTCCCAGGTAAAGTCGGGATCGTTCCGGCCAAAGTGTCCGTACGATGCAGTCTTGTTGTAAATGGGACGTCGCAACTTCAGCGAATCGATGATCCCTTTCGGGGTCAGATGAAAGTTCGCCCGCACCACATCCGGAAGCGTATCCGGATCCACTCTACCGGTGCCAAACGTATCCACCAGAACGCTGACCGGATCGGCCACGCCGATCGCGTACGCGAGCTGGACTTCGCAACGTTCAGCCAGGCCGGCAGCCACGATGTTCTTGGCAATGTGCCGCGCCATGTAGGCGGCCGAACGATCGACTTTGGTCGGATCTTTGCCACTGAACGCGCCGCCGCCGTGCCGTCCCATGCCACCGTACGTGTCCACGATGATCTTGCGACCCGTAAGCCCGGTGTCGCCCATAGGACCGCCAATCACAAACCGTCCCGTGGGATTGATGTGGTACTTGGTGTTTTCGTCCAGAAGTTTTTCAGGAATGGTGGCTTGGATCACGTGCTTTAGAATGTCGCTACGCAGTTCCTCGTTGCCTATGGTTTCCGCATGTTGCGTGGAAATCACCACCGCATCCACCCGCAAAGGATTATGGTTCTTGTCGTATTCGACCGTAACCTGCGATTTTCCGTCAGGCCGTAAATAAGGAAGCCGCCCATGCTTCCGAACTTCCGCCAACCGCATAGTCAGCTTGTGCGCCAACGAAATCGGCGTAGGCATCAACTCCGGCGTCTCATCACAAGCATACCCAAACATCATTCCCTGGTCGCCGGCGCCGCCTGTGTCTACGCCCATGGCGATGTCTCCGGATTGTTTGTTGATGGTGGAGATTACGGCGCAGGTGTTGGAGTCGAATCCGTAGAGGGCGTTGTTGTAGCCGATGGCGGCGATTGTGCCTCGGACGAGTGACTGGAAATCGACGTACGCTTTGGTGGTGATTTCGCCGGCGATTACGACCAGGCCGGTGGCGGTCAGAGTCTCGCAGGCGACGCGGCTGAATTGATCTTCGGCGAGGCAGGCATCGAGGATCGAGTCAGAAATCTGATCGGCGATTTTATCGGGATGACCTTCGGTTACGGATTCGGAGGTAAAAAGATAACGATTCTTGGTTGACACGCGGCTTCTCCTTCATGCGATCTGGCTAACAATCAGACGTTAAAACCTGGCGGGAGGTCAGAACGCAACAGCCTATAAATGAGCACTTTGCAGACTCTAATAAGCTACCAGAGACGGCGGTCGCCACGCAATGACCGGAGCCTGAAAGGCCGCCAGCAGCAGCTATTGGGCGGCATCAGGCCTTGGGTGGTAGCTGGGGCGGGGCGAATGGCGAGGGTAAAAGGCCGCGAGTCTGAAGCAAAAACGTTACGCCTTCAGTGCTTCAACCCATTGGGATCGAAGGTGAGGGTTTTCACCTGATTGACTCGACCTTGTGATGCGAGCTTCTTCCCGTTAAACGAAATGTCGAGCGCTCCGACGCTGCCGGTCTTGATCACGACCTGGTTGCGGGCCGCGACTGATTTCTCCGCCGGTGCCGCCAGCGTGTCCTGAACGATCTTTTTTCCATCCGCCGTGATTGCCACCCACGAATTCTCGCGCGCTTTGACGAGGACCTGGAATTCGCCAGAATTGTCCGCTGTGTCAGGCGGGACGGTTCCGGCGGGTGCGGGTGGGGTAGTTGCGGCGGGTGCAGCCGCCAGGTCTGTTGCCGGCGTTTCAGCTGCGGGCGAGGTCGCATTAGCCGTTTCTGGCGCGGAGGGCGTCGCCGCTTCGGGTTCAGTGGCCGGTGGAGCAGGCACGGGGGAAGTGGCCGTCACCGGTGTAGAAGCTACGACGATCCGACGGGACGACTTTTCACGGGAATGAAAGCCCCACAACGAAAATCCGAAGGCGAAGGCAAGCAGGAGAAGTGCGAACATCCCCCAGGGAAGGCCGTCGTTAGCGCTTTTGGCTTTGATCCGGCTTTGCGGCACATGGTCCGCTAAAGCGGCGAGGACTGGGGTTTCCTCCACGGGAGCTTCGGGAACAACCGGCGCGCTGGCGGCGACGAAATCGGCAATGGTCTGGTTTTCGTCGAGTTCCAGGTGACGGGCGTAGGAGCGAACAAACCCCTTATTAAAGATGCCGCCGGGGAGCTGATCGAACTGGTCCGACTCGAGGGCGACCAGGAAGCGAGGGGCGATTTTGGTGGCGACGGAGATGTCGTCAAGCGTGATTTTGCGCTTTTCCCGCTCCCGTTTTAGCCGTGTTCCAAAGGATTCCAACTGGGCCGTCTCCAGCGGCTTTTTAAGGTTGCTGGCCGCATCCAAGATCACTGGGTAAGCAAAGATAACTGAGTAAGCTCAACATAAATATATGTTAATCCGGGGGCATCCGGACCATGAATTTAGGCCGGGAGAGAACCGTAGTGTTAAACGAGCCGGCGGCGGGCGGCGCCCCACCCATGTACTACTGGGCGTGGCTTCAGGGGTTCAGGTTACTAAGGTTGATTGCCCCCCCTTTCAATAGCCGCATATAATTTCAACACTTCCTGCCTGCATCGAGGATCGCAGTTCATGACCAAGGCCGCTTCCGACCGTAAAGTGCAGGAACTGGGCATCTACCATGATGTGGCCAAGGCCCTGACCTCGTCGCTCGATCTGGACTCCATCCTGCAGACCATCATGGAAAAAATGGCGGAATACTTCCGTCCTGACAACTGGTCATTACTGATGGTGGATGAGGAGCGCGACGAACTCTATTTTGCCATCGCGGTTGGGAAGGCTTCCGAGGCATTAAAGAATGTCCGTTTGAAAGTAGGCGAAGGGATCGCAGGCTGGGTAGCGAAACACGGCGAGCGGGTTGTCGTTCCCGACGTGTACACCGATCCCCGCTTCGCCAAGCGCATCGACGAAATGACGCAGTGGGAAACGCGCACCATCATCTGCGTGCCCTTGCGTTCGAAGTTGCGCGTGCTGGGCGTCATTCAGCTGGTCAACGTGAGAATGGAACACTTCACCGACCAGGAATCATTTTTCCTGCAATCAATCTGTGACTACGCTGCCATCGCCATCGAAAACGCGCGTGCGGTTGAGAAGATTCAGGAACTGACCATCACCGACGATTGCACCGGACTGTACAACGCGCGTCATCTTTATAAGACGCTCGAGACCGAGGTCTACCGCTCGGCGCGTTACGGCTACGAGTTTACCGTGGTGTTCATCGACCTCGACCACTTCAAGCAGGTCAACGACACGCATGGACATCTGGTCGGAAGCAAGCTGCTGATGGAGATCGGCTACTTGATCAAGGCACAGCTGCGCTTGATTGACTATGCCTTCCGTTATGGCGGAGACGAATTCGTAGTGCTGCTGCCACAGACCGGAAAAGACGCAGCGCTGATTGTGGCGAAACGCCTGCGCGACAGTTTGCGCACCAGTATGTTCTGCCAGGAAGAAGGATTGAACCTGAATGTACGCGCCTCGATGGGCGTGGCCACCTATCCGCACGACGCCAAGACGCCGCGCGAGATCATCCGCCAGGCGGACGAGATGATGTATCTGGTGAAAAACACTTCCCGCGACAATATTGGAATTGCGGCGCGCGGAGTAATGAAGTAGACCAGCTTTCAGCTTTCAGCTTTCAGCTCTCAGCGACCACGGTCCACGCAGGGGCGGGTGTCCACACCCGCCCTGGGCCGAGCGAAGCTCGGCTAGCTAGTTCTACAGCCCCGCATCAAACTCCTAGTTATTGGGTGTTGTGAATCTGGACTCCCGTTAGCAACAGCTATGTCCGTTTTGCGGCATAATGCTGAGCGGATGACGCTCAGCGACTTGAAGCAATTCCTTGATAAGACTGTGACACTGCGCATGACGGACGGCGAGATTCCCAAGGTTAGAGTTCTTGTGGTTGATGAAAGAATCGGTGCAGCAGATCAGGCACATGATCAATCTGAACTAAAGAAAGCCCTTGTTCGTTGTTGTCGTAACATCGCCATTACACTCATTGACCCCGAATCGGCGAATTTTCTCAATGAGTGTAATCGCCTGATTTCGTCAACCGAGGGCCGTGCGACAATGTCTCTGGTTTAAGGGGCCATTGAATCGGCGGGTGACGCGCTTCGCAGTCACTGAGATTTTGGGAATGAAGAATCCCATACGTTTCCTGCTCTATGTGCCCGTTCCTTGGGTATTCGTGCTGACCTATCTCCTTGGAGTGGTCCTAGAACATGTGCATCATGGCACAATCTCTCCAACTGCGGCCTTGATTAGTAAGACGGCCGGAACTGTGTTATTTGCCGTGGGTGCCGTCGTTGCGGGCTGGGGCCTCGTGCTTTTCCGTAAAGCTAAAACCACAACGGTTCCAGGTAAGGTATCCGGGAAACTGGTGACGTGGGGACCGTATCGCTTCACTCGAAACCCAATGTATGTAGGCCTTGTCTTGGCCTACCTCGGAGAAGCGGGATTACTGAAACAAATCTGGCCAGTCGTTCTTCTCCCCTTTACGGTTGCCTACATTAACTGGACAGTGATTCCGGTCGAAGAGGCGAAGTTGGAAGAAGCCTTCCCCAACGAGTACAAACATTACCGCTTGCAGGTGCGGCGCTGGTTTTAGGAAACAACAAGGGGCGCTCAATGCTGTCTATTACACGAGTTATGGCGTTATCTCAGTCGTACCAATCGCTAGTTGGCGATAAATCGCTATTACGCTCATTGTCCAGATTTCGGCGAACAAAGGGCGCAAGCTTGTGCTAACGCCTGATTGCGACAGTTATGATCTAGGCCGCTTGTTTGAGCCTGACTACGATGCTACGCTCCCGTTGGACGTTGAGGATTTGAATGGCTGGTACTGCCTCTGTACCGTGGGAGGAATGGCTGGCGCGGCTTCTTCACCCCCTTGCCGTCGCAGTGAGAAGATGGTTGTACCAAGCGCGGCGGAGGAAGGACTTAGCTCGAAGCCAAGGCTGGGGCGAAATCGAAGGAACCGTCCATGAAGTGAAGTGGGATAGTTCCAATCCTCGGGAAGAGTCGTTTACTCTTATCCAACAAATCATGGGTACTACTCAGGGTCTTGTTGGCATTTGGTTTGATCGCGCTGATAAACGGCAGGTGCGAGTCGGGAACCGAATGACGCTGCGGATTGACCCCGAAGATCACGAGAAAATCTGTTTTCCTCGCATTCATTGATGGTTGATGATAAATCGCGATATCACTCAGAACCCCCAAGGTGGGCCGCCTGGGGGCCGTAGCTGGTGATAACGTCTGTTAACAGCAATCGCCATTTCCCCGCTCCCGAATGTAATCTGCGATACTTTCCAGTGACTGGTTCAGTCTGAACCGATTCTGGCGGCTCGTATGCGTTTCGAGGTCAAACTCGGAGGTGAACCCATCGGGTTCTCCGAACTTGAGGGGGGCGATGCACCGATGGGGTGCGCATTTGGTCGGCTCGTGCCAACTCCCGCCTACGCTGCTATCCAACCCAATTGCATTAAACATCGAGACCGCTGGGTATCAATTCCGACTCTCACGGTCGAAACACCGGGAGGTGTGCCAATCGAGTGCAGCGGAGGCATTCAAATCATTGACATGAGCCCTGAACTCGGCGAAGAAGGAATCCAGATTCATCTCAACGGTGTCACCAATCCGCCCTACGATGAACTGTTTCCACACCACGTGGAAGCCAACAAGAAACGATGGGGATAGCTCTCGGGCAGTCGCGGTTTCGGGTCAACTGGCGATAAATCGCCATTACACTCATCATCCCACCGGGAGCCCGCCAGAGAGTGCCTCGGCCGGTCAATGAGTGTAATCGCCTGTTAACAACAGTTGACTTCCGGTTTGCCCGTTTACTCAGCCAAAACCGGCACGCAAGGTATAAACTTCGGCTCGGATGCGGCAAAGAACGGCGGCGATGGGCGGACTGAAGAGGTCAGCACGGGCGGTGGAGAGAGAGTGGCGGAGATGACTCTGCAGGAGCAGTTTGGGCAGATTGATATCTACCTGTTCGATCAGATATTGCGGGGGAATATTTCGCCCGGAATGAAGGTGGTGGACGCGGGGTGCGGCGGCGGGCGGAATATTCAGTATCTGCTGCGAGAGGGGTATGAAGTGTTTGGCGTGGATCTCAGCGCCGAAGCGGTGGCGGCGGTGCGGAAGATGGCAGGTGAGCTGGCGCCGGGACTGCCGGCTGAGAACTTCCAGGTGGCGGGCGTGGAGGCGATGCCGTTCGCGGATGAGTTTGCGGACGTGGTGGTGTGCCATTCGGTGTTGCACTTTGCGCGGGATGAAGCGGAACTGCGGGCGATGGTGCGAGGGCTGTGGCGGGTGCTGCGGCCGGGCGGGATGTTGTTCTGCCGGCTGGCGTCGACGATTGGAGCAGTAAAGGGAATGGCGTTCGAGGAAGTGGGCGGGCGGCGGTTCCGGATGTCCCACGGTGCAGAGTGGTTGCTGGTGGATGAAGCGCTGTTGATGGAACTAACGTGCGGTCTGGGCGGGGAGCTAGTGGATCCGCTGAAGACGACCGTGGTGCAGGGGCAGCGGTGCATGACTACGTGGGTGGTTAAGAAAAAAACACCGCCAGGAGGGGAGGGGCGGGCGTTTGTCAGCTCAGGGATGCCGGCGCGAAGGCCTTAGTGGGAGCCAGTGCGGACGGCAATACCGCTTTAATTAGGCGGGGCAGACGATAACTCGGGGTCAGGGGCGATCTCTGTATCGATCAGCGCAGACGGGAACACTGCTTCGTGCGGAGGGCCTGCTGACAACTCCTATGCGGGCGCGGTGTTGGTCTTCACACCGTAGCGAGCCTGTTAAAACAACTCAATCTGCTTGCGAGAAGCTCGGACTCGACTTCCACTTGCGTGTCCCGCGAGGGGCTACTGCGGAATCGCTCCGGCGATCCGGTTCCACAGAGCGCTGTGTCCGACGGCGATGAAAATGAAGGACGCTGCCGCGAATGCGGAATACCCGATCCCGTACCATCGATCAAAAGTGCGGGTCATCCCCCACCGCAGAGCCAGAAATAGGGCCCCAAGTGCCAGCGCGGGGCCAAGCACGTATAAAGGCGGCATGGCCGCAAACTCTCCGATATACGGGCAGCGTCCAAGGGAGCCCGAGATGATCATTAACGACGCCAAAAGCATCATGGGGCGATGGATCTCGGAGCGGCGGCGATAGATAACCGCAACGGCCACCAGAACACCGAAGGAGAGCATCTCGCCGAGCATTGTTGCCAGGAAAAATCTGGCCCCACCAAAGCCTTGGTACATTTCCGGGTTGTTGAGAGTCGACAAGATTGCTGTGAACGATCCGAGAGGGACCATACAAGCGGCGAGCACAGCGCCGCCCACGCCGACGCGCATATGAAGACGCCGGTTGCCGTTCAAAATGAAAATGCTCTGCACCAGAAACAGGATTATCCAACTGAACATGGCAAGGCCGTGAACAGCGACCAAAGGTACAATCTGTTGGGTGATCTCGCCTCCCCCAAAACCCTTCCCATGCAAAAGAAATGAGCGAAAGCCAACAGCAGTCGTAACAAGCATGGCGCTTCCAGCGATCACATAGAAAAGGCGTTCGGACCGCATGCTTCGCAGTGCAAGACTTTGCTCTTGTGATTGAATTACCGTGTGTGAGATGGCTCCTGACATGACGATTTGCCCCCATCGATTGAGTTTGACCTTACGGTCCGCGCAACTCTCGTAGCGCACGTCACCCAACAATCCGATGAAAACTGCACCCCAGCGATCAGTGCAGAACCCCCGAGAGTACAACGTGGGGGAGATTAAAATTCCGGCTGCAAAAGCTGAATCCGGCAACTGGGCGAGGAGTATGAGCGGAGGCGAAGTTGCTGTCAACACGAAATACTCTCGGGACATTTTGCGGCTCGATCACCGCAATTCGATCAACGCAAAAGGAAATAGGCCCCTACAAATTGTAGTTAGCGAAAAATCGCGATTACACTCAGCCACCGCTCTTTCTTCATTTCAGACAAGGCTCGCCTATTAGTTTGCTCTGCAAGAAACTGGGACGAGAATTCACTAATGAAACGCTCGGAGATGGGCTGTCAGAACGGTAACCACACAAAGGCTTAAACTCTGACCCAAATGCCATCTCGCTCTTCCAAAGTTGCAATGATCCGTCCCGGGAAGTATTGGCCTTGGTCCTTGTCGCAATGTTGGTAAAAGTTCACGACCTCCGCCCAATGACTGAACTCGACATCCACACGGCATTTAGTTCCGCAATTGCAGGTGAACTCAGTCCGCCTCCACGCACTTGGGTAATCTATGGGGTTGGCACCCATTGGCGTTTACCTCCACGCTAGTACAGTAGGTATTGAAACCCCGCCGTGTCGAGACCTTTCTTCCAGCCGTTGAAACTAATTGCTGTTGAAACATCCCCATTACACTCATTGGTTCTTCAGGTTGACAGGCGGACACCCTGCGATCAATTCCGGGGAACGTGAGATCGCGGGCTGAGCGCAGGTTCCGCTGCTCCTGTCACGTTTAACAGTTTCCGATAATCCCAACAT
>Ga0163162_10004986_pt1 | contig 12791 bp, 16 predicted proteins | sample S55metaG_FD_115310 | JGI IMG/M metagenome (GOLD analysis project Ga0163162, IMG submission 115310) | Switchgrass rhizosphere microbial communities from Kellogg Biological Station, Michigan, USA - S5-5 metaG | ecosystem: Host-associated > Plants > Roots > Rhizosphere > Soil | place: USA...
AACAGGTCTTTCATTTTGGTTTCGCTCAGGCCGCCCAATTTAGCAAGATCAGGCAGGCTCGGCGGCTGACTGAGATCGCTGAGTATGGCTTTGCGGATAATGGCCAGCTTTTCCGCATCAGCTTTATTAACGGGGCTATGCCCGGTAGGCCGGCGGTTGTGCAATTGACTAAAGACAGCGTAGAGCAGCGTTTCCGCTTTAAGCCGGTAATAAAAGCCTGCAAGCCCGTTTTCTGCCTGGGACTCTGATAACTGTTTGAGGGTCATTTGTATGTCTGTCCCCATGCTTTCATTATAAAGAAACGATCCTTTGGGGTTAACAATGGTATCGATCAAATGATCAGGACGGTTAAGTTCCAACAGGCCACTGAGATAGGTGGCACTTATTCCGATCACGGTATAATAAATCTCGGTATGGGCCGGAAAAGTGATCAGCGAATCTAAATTATTAGCAGCAATTTGTATCGCCATATCATTATAGCGACTAAAACTCCGTTGTTCCTCTTTATCCCCCACCATACTAACCGGCTCTTCATTGTTATAGAACATGACACTGATGAAGCTTGCCGGTTCTGATGAACCTATCCTTTTTAAGATGAGTTCCTGGTTGAGCCGGTAACGGTGAATCAGTAAGCGGAAGTCATCATTCAGGTCAACCCGGCGCACGAACCCCTCGCCGAGCGATGAAGGGATTTGCAGCTCATTATTCGCCACGGGGACTTTTAAAGCTTCGGCAAAAACTGTTAAAAAATTAAACTGCGGCCGGGTAACGAATTCGATTAGCATGATTTGATGATTTACTTAGCGCTCATTATGGCCACAGTTGTGCGTTAGCCATAACAAAAGTAAACCGTAGCAGATGCAGATCGGCATATCGTTTAAAAATAATCATTTGCTGGTTAAACGGCTTTTAAATTCTTTTGGCTTGAGCTGGTGATGCCGTTCAAATACCCTGGTAAAATGACTGAGATTGGTAAAACCCAGCCTATAGGCCGTTTCAGATACAGACAGGGTACTGAGCAGGCTGGCTGTGCCGATAATCAGAAAGCTGATAGGTTTGTCTGCGGGCATCTTCAGTTTAGTATTGAAATTACACGTTCCAATTTCCGCGATTATCATGCCGAATTTTGGAGGAACAACTCGTCGCTTTTCTTAAGCAAGAGGTTTCCTAACTGGTCTGGATCGAGTTGTCCTGAAACAAAGCCGCTCTGTTTTGTCAACAAAGTGTATACAGAACAGATATGTGCAACCCAATCTTAGCTGTACTTAAATCTTGGACGGCTATTTGCTGCGACATTATAAAATAAATCATGAGCAAGCGTGTACTCGTCATCGATGATGATGAGGATATCCTGGAAATTTTAAATATCGTCTTCCAGGAGAACGGTTATGATATAATAATGTCCAATACCGGGGAAGCTGCTGAACATCTCAAAGTGATACAGCCCGACCTGGTTTTACTCGATGTGCGGATCGTTGGATCGGAGAAAGACGGCCCAGAGATTTGCAAAGAGATCAAATCCCAGCTGGAAACGCGGCATTTACCGGTGATGCTTGTTTCTGCAGAATCCGACTTAAGTATTATTGCGGAAGAGTGCGGGGCCGATGCTTACCTGGCCAAGCCTTTCGATATCTATGAATTGCTCGCACAGGTTAAAGAATACTTACCTTAGCGGCATGAGCAAGCAAGCCGGGAAGACTATCCATCTGGGATCAAAAAAATTAGAACTCTTTTTTATTAATCATCTGAATCGGATCTACCAAGCCAAAGTGCATTTAGTAGAATGGTTACCGAAACTGCAAGATGAAGCATATTTCAGCGATCTGCAGTACGCGATCCGGGAAACAGTAGAAGACGTAGAAAAACAAATTGCCCGGATGGAAATGATTTACGAATTGCTGGACGCTCAAATTTCCAAAGGCAGCATCAAAGGCCTGACGGGACTGGTAGATGACGCCTTCGAGGCGATCGGCAACCAGGCTGGTGAAGAGGAACTGCGGGATATGTCTATTATCTTTTACCTGCAAAATATCGAAAGTATTGAAATGGCCTCTTTCCAGGTGTTGCAAATGGCTGCTGTAAAATTCAAAAACAAACAGATCAAACAATTACTCCTCGAAAATTACGACGAGGCAAAAGCCGACCGTACCCTGTTGTTATTGATCGCTGCAAAATATATGACGAAATAGTATGCTTTTCAAGCGATGCAAAGGCCAGGTTACCTGCATTGTAAACCCATAGATTATCCATGGAAAGCTGATGTAGATTACCCCAAGCACCCGGAACTTTACCGCGTGGGTAAGGTCATCGATCCAAATCCCTATTTTCATTTCTATTATTAGCCTACTCGTTTTTCCCCGTAGTTTATATTTTCGGTAACCCATTAACTCTCCAATATGGCATAGTTCAGCAAGGTTTTCTCCTAATTTTAATGTGCTGGTGTTATGCCCAGTCCTTCAATAATACTTAGAGAGCTAAAATAATCGGCCTCACTTTTATGGCCTTTTTAATTATCTCGCTTCTAAACTTGGCTATTGGATTTTTTGCCGGCCGGATAGTTTCCCGATTCCGAGATAAAAAGAGGTGTTTCAACACCAATTATAATGCCTTGACAAGAATGACCATGATTATTCTTTTAGCGCATTGTCAAGTTGAGTCCGTAAGGGAAGCTTTTCGAACCCCTTTTTAGCAGATTTACGCCTATTGGCATCTTAAAAATATTTACCTGATCGATGCAGCCAATTGTCCCAAGATCAATTCGGGGTGACTTCTTTTCTTTGTAAAGAAAAGAAGCAAATGAAACTAATTGATAGATGGAGGATATCAATTTCACTACGAACACTCAAAAATTTTTTGAAGAATTAAGCCAGGTATCTTTCAGAATTTCTACAGAATTTCTGCTTTATTTTACAGAATTTTTTAATCCTGATTAGTGCGAAAGTCTGTATTGATTATTGAGAATGACCCTGACACCATGGAAGTATTGTCAGACGTGATCAACGAAATGAATTTAAACCCCGTTTGTGTTGGCGAAGCAATTGATTTGGAACTGGTCAACTCCCAAAATCCCAACCTGATCTTACTGGATCATTGGCTTGATGAAACCTTTGGCGCCGATCTTTGCCGGCAACTCAAAACCAGTGCGGTAACCCGACATATACCGATTATCATGATGTCTGCTGCACCCGGGATTGAAAAAATAGCATATGCGGCCGGGGCAGATGCGTTCGTCCCCAAGCCCTTTGACCTGGAAGAGCTTTGCGGCACGATCAACCGGCTTATCCTTTAGCGCATTAGCAAATAACAGCAGGGGATTCGCTCATGGTCCGGATTTTTTCCGGAGCAACAAATAATCCTTTAATATTCACTAATAAAATTTTTAGTTAATTTTAATCATTTTTGTCTCACTGATATCTCTGGAAGAAGTCCCTGCCAGTAATTTGTATTTTCCTTTTTCGACGATCCATTTGCCGGTCTTTACGTCATAATAAGCCAGGTCCTTCACCGGGATCGATAAAGTCACATTCGCAGTCGCGCCGGGAGCAAGCATTATCTTTTTAAACGCTTTCAATTCTTTTTCAGCACGCTCAACAACCGACCCTTCCTTACTAACATATAACTGTACCGTTTCCTTGCCGGCGTATTTGCCGGTATTTTTTACCCTGACCGTCGCGATAATATTTCCTGCGGCCGGGTAGCTTGTTTGAGCGGTTTTCAAGTCCGAATATTTGAAATCAGTATAAGAAAGGCCATAACCGAAACAATAAAGCGGCTCGATCTTTTTGGTGTCGAACCACCGGTAACCCACCAGGATGCCTTCTTTGTATTCAACCTTCAGATTTTCGCCGGGATAGGCATCCAGCGCATGCGCCGGGGAATCTTTCAGTTCAGCGGGGAAGGTGAAGGGAAGTTTACCCGACGGGTTGATCTTGCCCGTCAAAACATCAGCCAGTGCATTGCCATTTTCAGATCCATTATACCAGGACCAAACGATGGTGCTGTTATTCTTTTTGATCTTACCGATATCATAAGGCGCACCGCCGATAACCACCACGATCGTTTTGGGATTGGCAGCAGTTACCGCGTCCACTAAAGTTTGCTCACTAAACGGCAGGCCCAGGTCTTTCCGGTCCCTGCTTTCGCTTTCATAATCCCGGTTGCCTCCGATAAACAAAATCGCTAACTCGGAACTTTTGGCTGCGGCCACTGCCTGTGCGATCATCGCGGAATCTGGTTTGGTTTCGGGATCAGGAGTAGTCCGTGATGGCCTGTAAACGCCGGAATAGCCTTGTGCGTAGTTGATCGTGATCGATTTACCCAACCTGTTTTGCAGCCCGGCTAAGGCCGTAACTTCGTAGCGGGCTTTTACGCCGGCTCCAAAGCCCCCCAGGTGAAAGTTGTGGGTGGCATTATCCCCGATCACGGCGATGCTTTTTAGGGATCCGGTATTCAGCGGCAATAAATGCCCGTCATTCTTCAGCAGGACGATAGATTCTGCTGCGATGTCGTAAGCAGTCTTGCTGTGTCCGGGGGTATTCAGTGCTCCGGCCGGAGGGTTGCTGCTCAACGAGGTTTGATACATCACCCATAAGATATGTTTGACTTTGTCGTCGATCACTTGCTGACTTACCTTACCGGCTTTGACCGAATCGAGCAATTTGTCGGCGAAGTAATAATTTTTATAAGGCGGCCGTGAACCCATCTCCAGGTCAAGACCGTTATTGGCTGCTTTGACCGTGCTATGCGTACCACCCCAGTCGCTGATCACGATGCCCTTGAATTTCCATTCGCCGCGTAATATCTTATTGAGCAGGTATTCGTTTTCAGAGCAATAATTGCCCCGCAATTTGTTATAAGCTGACATGATGGTCCAGGCATTGCCCTCAGTAACCGATGCTTTGAAGGCGGGCAAATAGATCTCCCGCAAGGTGCGTTCATCGACATCGACGCTGACGCGGCCGCGTTCTACTTCCTGATTGTTGAGCGCATAATGTTTTACGCAGGCGGCGATATGCTGGCTTTGGATACCTTTTACGGACTGCACGGCCAGCCGCGCATTCAAAAAAGGATCTTCCGAATAATATTCGTAGGTCCTGCCACACAAGGGGGTCCGGGCGATATTGAACGCCGGTGCGAGCATGATATATTTTTTCCTTGCCCGGGCTTCCTCACCCATGTCGTGCCCGAACCGATAGGCCAGTTCGGGGTTCCAGGTGGCCGCCAATGCCGAACCGTTTGGAAAAAAAGTGGCCGAATCGGTAGTCAGGTTGGCTGGCGCCCAGCCTTCTTTGACGTCTTCGCGTACGCCCAAGGGCCCGTCGTCGGTCATCAGGCCGGGTATCCTTAAACGGTCAACACCTGCCGTGCTGAAAATACCATTGGCGTGCAGTAAGCCGATCTTTTCTTCCAGCGTCAATTTTTTTATGATGGCTGCAATCTTAGCATCGCTTGCTTTTTCGTTTTTTAGCTGGGCCTGCAGCTGGCTGCTAATCATAGCCAGAATGCAAAAAAATAGGGTCGCGTATTTGATTTTCATCTTATCTGATTTAAGGTTATTTGACAGCAGTGGCAATTTTTAACAATTCGGCGTTTTTTTCCCGTCATTCAATTTTTGTGTCCACACGTTCAAAGTCTGGCAATGTTCATTTGAATAGCCCAGATCATGGTTAAAAGCGAATTCAGCACCATCATTAACAACCGTGGCAGGATTTGTCGGGCAAACCGGGCCGTAACTCATAGAACTGCGCACAACAGTCCATGCTTTTGGTTTTTGAGGCGCTGTTAAGCGATCAGATTGGGCATAGGGGATTCCCTTGAATATAAATATGCCATGATGAATATAGCCTTTGACTTTTCCCTGGCCTGTGGAGGTAATGGCGATGTCATCGCCTGGCTTGATGGCGTCATCAGTTTGTGCTAAGGCAGCATGATTAAATATGCAAATAACAGCCAGCAGCAACGGTATAATGGTTCTTTTCATAACGATCGGTTTAACTGATTTTTGGAGTGACCAATGTTTAAATATAACACAATGACCAAGTAATCAATGTAACAACTTGATACAATCGCTTTGTAATTCTTAAAACTGCTTGATTCGCCTGCTTTAAGCTAAATAATAATTAAAAATTCATTTGAAAATAGGGTGTTTTCACGGGTTGTGGCGACCTCTATGGTCACTACCTTTATACAATGAAACCATTCACAATGAGAAAGATAGCGGCACTGTTTTTAATCGCCTGGTCGGTTCAGGTCCAAGCTCAAACTATACAGCACCATAGCTTTACAACCCATTACAATGCAACCTTAGGCGAACCTGACTCTGTAAGCTGGGAATTGACACCGGCCATGGTGGACTGCGGTACGATCATGAGGATAGATATGTTCGCATCAGACCCGCAGATACCAGGGAGTACCAAACCGAAAGATTATAAAAAAAGTGGCTTTGACCAGGGGCATCTGTTTCCCTACGCGGATGCACAATGCGATTCAACAGATAGAGTAGAGTGTTTTTACATGAGTAATATGGTACCTCAGCTCCATTCACTGAACGCCGGTGACTGGAAGACCCTGGAAACACAGGAGCGCCATTGGGCAGGCAGCCAGGCCATCCGTATTATAGCAGGTGGCTTTGGAACCAAGGGGAAACTCCCATCGGGCGTAAACATACCGGAATCCTGCTGGAAAGCCATCTTCGTCGACGGTCACTGGAGAGCATGGGTGATGCCCAATGAAAAGACTTCAAAAGGGCACAAGTTTGGATTTTGGGAAGTCATGGATATCAAGCGGTTTGACAGGATAGTAGGGCTCAAGCTTTAAATAATTCCGCTGACCTGACTTTTCGCAATAAAGAACGCTGTATACAACTTGCTCCAATGAAGCAGGGTCAATTTCGATCCTCCGGAAGTCAAAACGTGCAAGCACGAAATTGTATCTGATGTTAATGATTTGCATGAATCGGACTGTCTCGATCTAAAGGTTCGTCTAATGTGCTTGTGGTCAAGATTTTTATAGCGCTTTTGCGGGGACGAACAGTATTCATACAGATTTTCCGTTTATTTTAATGCCTTGAGTGCGGGAATAAAGCAAGTTGTCCACAGGGATATCATTATCGTTGCCGGATACCATCTCCTTCGGATAGCAAATCTTATGGATGTGAAACGCCGACCGTTTATGCGACACTCCTGTATGCTATTCGTCGTACTCTTTTATTTGTAAAGTTTAGGACTGCATGTTATCTTCAAAGCGAATGGGACAAGTGTTACGTATTACGTTTAATAACAGCGATCATCGTTACCAGATCGTTAATGAGGGTCCGGTAAGCCGGGAGACCCGGGAGATCCGGGTGCAGCTTGACGGGGGAACCTATGTATTGGTGAGGAGGCAACAGCAATGGGTACCTGCTGATGACGATGACAGCCAGCCACCTGGTCTGCTGGCAGAGATCGGACGTGTACTGACCCTGCGTTACCGCATCTGAAGCAAACAGTTGAAACAATCAGTTATTTTCCGGGTTGATCCATTAACACACTTGTGTTTTCGATGTTCGTCAAAACCTCGATAGGTAGCCGGACATCAATTTGATCCGGCTATTTTTATTTTTCGGTTACGCGTTGACGCTAAACGGGCGGGGCAAGCTTAAGACTCTTTTTATTTCGGCCATAAGCTGAACAAGTCAGATACAATACTGCGGGTTGCCTTCAAGGATCTCCTGTTCAAGCTTAGGTGTATCGCCTGCCTTCCACAAATTTGTACGATGCACAACGCGGTAAGTCAAAGGGCCACCATCTGGACGGTCGCTGCGTTCCAATGGACGCGGGATGCATACGAACTCCGCCGAAAGTTGTTCTGCAGTGGCGGTCATCATTACATAACCATGGCCACCGTAGTCGATCAATGACAAATGCGGCGCAACGTCGTGATTGCGCACGGCACGGGCTTGCTTCATATCCCCGGTCTCCTTTAACTTTAATGTTGAAAGCACCCCATGCAAAGCAGTAACATTCATAGAAGGAATAACGGTGCCATCCGCCTGATCAATCAGATGCAACACGCGTTTCGGGTGGTTTTTTGCCATGGTTACTTCCAATACTTCGAAGAGAGTTTGCTGCGATATAGAACCGGTAATGAATTCCACACCTAATGGTTCGTATTTTTTCGGCGGCAACGCTTTAGAGGCTAACCCGGCGTGAAACGCGTGACGATCGCCTCCAACAACACAAAAACCTGTGATCTTATGGTCTTTTATGAAATCAAATATGATGTCTTTGTCACGAAGGAAGCGGTTGTCTATCACTGCATATCCAACATCTTTAGGCCACTTGGCGCCTAATTCGCCGGGCAAATTTTGATAATCGCTACGCACCTCCATCGTACCAAAACCGTGTCCCCATATTTTCCAGCGCGCAGTAGAAGCTTCGAGCTGTTCTAGGAACCAGTCCCTTTGCGGAGCACCTAAGTAAGTTTGGGCATGGACATTTTTTGTAGGATTGGGAATATCTTTGCCGTTGAAGCGTATAGTCTCCGGTGGCTTACCTCCATTATAATGACGACCATAATTCATGATTTCAAAAGGTATCTGCGCGTCTACCCGTGGGTATTCCGGTACATTAAAATCATCAGTCGACATATCAGGGGAACGGAACGACCAATTATCGGTCAGCAGTATGTCTACGTTCTTACCCCAACGAAGTACACGTTGAATCTTTAGGCTGTTAATTGCCTTCAGGTTATTAGGCTCTTCTGAAAGTCCGTCCTCGTTAAATTTCTCCATGGGCGTATCCACCACCGCAGGAGCATCGAAATGTTCTAATTTCGGGTTACCTGGCTGTTGGACCATCGCAGGCATGAACTCCCACCAGGCCTGGTTGGCTGAAACTTTTTGGTTTTGTGCAGGAGCACTGTAGCCGCCACCTGCCACATACTGGCTCTGGTATCCTGCCCAGGCAAATTCGTGATTATCCCAAATACAGACAAAAGGCCAACGGGCCCGGGCGTCCTGTAAGTCGGGGTCCTGCAGATAGGCGCGATAGAGTGTACGATAATCCTCAAGACTAACAGGAAGATGGAAATTGCTAACCTTCCGTCCCTGCGGAAACTTATACAGGTTTCTGATACGACGGCCACGGTTTCCGTTCGGATTATCTTCGGCATACCAGGTGACCTCGTAAATAAAATCGCCCAGGTGCATCACAAAATTAAGTTGTTGATCTTTCGGACGTGCCTCATCTTCAAAGATCATCTTTCGGTAAGCATTCATGGCAGCTTCATTAGGGCATTGGCAACATACAAAAGTAAAACGAACAGGTGTATCCGAATCTTTGCCGGGTGCTGTCATGGTGCGACCTACACGGCTGGCAAAACCATGATCATCAATGAAGCGGTACCAATACTCACGATTGGGTTTGAGATCTGTAGCGAGGAAACGGGATGTCCAATCTGAATCTGCACTAATATGTGCCGTGCCACCCGCCAGGACTTTCTTGAATTCCGGGCTTGTGGATACCTCAACGATCAGCTTGCTGGCGGAGTTCCCGTTTACCGGCGGGCGCCTCGTCCACAAGATGACAGTATCGGCCGTTGGGTCACCTGATGCTACACCTTGCGGGAAAAGGTCCCGGCGCTCAATTGCTTTGGCAGGTAACTTGTTTGCCCAGCCTTTTTTTGTAGCGAGAACGAAGCCTATAGACAGGGATTGTAAGAATTTACGGCGGGTTAAATTCATGAGATTTTGATATATAGTTTTTTATCGGGGATTTACGGCACGTCAATATAAAACGTATTTATTAATTCACGATAGGCTGAAATCACCTAATTTCAGGTTTTATGTTATGATCATAAAGCTGCTTAAGCGTAGACGCCTAACCCGGCCAGGTGTATTAAGCCACACGTGCACCAGCTGGAGGACTTAAGCCATTTTGTAAAGTTTTTCAAATGCAAAACATCTAGATCATACGAAATGAATGATCTTCCGGATAAGCTTCCGTTGTCTATGCCGACGTTTAGTGTAACTTAGGGCGTGATTCCGTGGCTATGAATGGATTTTCTTCATAGTCGCTGCCTTGATGATTTTCAGTTGGAGTAATGCCATTACGCAACAGGGCAGCACACAACGAAAGACCGAATCAAGTAATAAAAGAGCAGGAGGTTGAACTGCCCATATGCCGGACCAACATTACAGTGATAATTAACTATGTTTGTACATGGCATATCCGCAAACCTATCCCAAACTCTATTTCTACCGGCGGATCGTCCAGGCCAAGTTATTCATCGATCACCATTTTGCAGAAAAAATTGAACTTCATGCGATCGCTGACGAAGCGTTTTACTCCCGGTTCCATTTTATCCGCCAGTTCAAAAACACCTATCACCAAACCCCGCATCAATACCTGACTAACGTGAGGATGCAGCACGCAGAGAAATTGCTCGCTGAAGGTCTTCCTGTCGCAGTCGTTTGCATTGCTGTGGGGTATGAAGAACTCAGTTCCTTCAGCCGGCTTTTCAAGCGCAAAACAAGCATGAACCCCTCTGACTTCCAGGATAAGCAGAGGGTGCTACAAAAACAGATTGCCGCCGCGCCGCTAAGCGTTATACCACACTGTTTCGCCTACCAATATGGCTGGCTCGAAAAAGAGCAATTTCAGACAAATGTATTGTAAGCATTTAGCCGTTTATTTGTGTTATGATCACACGAATAACCCACATGAACATTTACGTCCTCGACCAGGACAGCGCCCTTGACTTCTATACCAACAAACTGGGGCTGAAAGTCATCATCGATGCGCCCATGAATGAATACGCCCGCTGGCTAACCGTCGGCACAGCCGAACAGCCCGGATTTGAGATCAATCTCACGCCCGTTCACGAAAGCATTCTCCATTCCCAAGGCACCGTCGAGGCTTTAAAAGATCTCGTGAAAAAAGGCACCTTCGGCGTTGGCATTTTTACCTGCACCGATATTATGGCCACCTACGAAGAATTAAGGAGTAAGGGCGTGGAGTTCATCAAACCGCCGACCAAAGAATTTTACGGAACCGAAGCCTTATTCAAAGATGATTCCGGGAATTGGTTTTCCCTGGCACAATTAACTCCCGTGCTATGAAAAACCTGTACGACGAAGATACACGCCAAGAGCTGATCGCGCGGATACAACAACTAAACGCGCAAAGCCGGCCACAATGGGGACAAATGACCGTCTACCAGATGATCAAACATTGCAGCCTATGGGAAGAAATGCTTTTAGGCAAGACCGTCTATAAACAATCGCTCCTTGGTAAGATTGCCGGTAAATTCGCACTGAAAGACATGTAAAAAGATGAGCCGATGAAACGCAACCTGCCGTATCCCTTCTTTGGAGAATTATCCCCAGAGCAGGCCGGGCAAATGGCCTATAAACATATTGATCATCATTTACGCCAGTTCAATGAATAAGATCAACTTAACAGCTTACTATGCCACGATCAGGAAAAAGACGGGCAAAACTCCGGAAGATTTCAAACAGCTCGCCATCAAAAAGGGCTATTTCGAGAATGGCGTCCTAAAACCTACGATCAAACCGGCAGAAGTCATCGCCTGGCTCAAAGCCGACTTTGAACTGGGGCACGGCCACGGCCTGGCTATTTACCATTCTTTGAAAGATCCAAGTAAGGGTGACCCCGCTTGATCGAAAGAGGAATTCCCGACAGATCATACAAGCGGCCACTTTAAATTTCAGCTGGGCATTAACAAGAACCGGAAAAAACCAATACAACAAAAGAAGGTAATATAGATTTCAATTTCCCAGATCGAAAATTCGCTCCCGAAGCATATTTCATTGTGAAAATCAAATAGATAACGAAGGTTCTTGACCTTCAGGCTGGGGATCTGATTGCTAAACAGAGTTTTAAATGAGCATATGATCTCCCCGGACTACAAGGCTTTTCCTGGCTTACATTAATGTAACAAAAAACGGCCCTGCCTAGCGGGACCGTTTTATTGTAAGGCATTACCTGCAACGTTATGCACCAATGATTACGATTTCATCCTGTACCGGACTTTCCGGCTATATTACTGAGCTATTTTAGTTAACAAAATGGCCACTGAATCCGGTTTAACGAGGAATGACGAGTGGCTGGTATTCAACTGGTATACCGTTTTTACATCACCGGCTGCGATCATCCGGTCTTGCAGGCCCGGAGAAACCACGCGATCCTGCAGGGTTTTGATGTAAACTTTTTCTATAGAGCCAAAATTTGCGGCGGTGAGCGTTACCGGGGTAACGAACGGAACCAGCGGCTCAACGCGGTAATTCTGCAGTACCAGGTTTTGCGCCTGGGCTGAACCATCCTGGACAAAGACATCTACGATCTGGCTGTGCAGCACATCAATAATTCCGTGAACAGGATCTACATTCAATACAGGTGTGCCGTTGATATTACCTCCAAGTGCTGACCCCGCATCGGTGGAGGCGAGATCAAATAACGATTGGCCGGAAGTTGGCAGGTAAGCCGACAAATACACCAGCTTTTCAATCTTATTGGGCTGTTGCTCGGCAACGGCCGAAATGATCACCCCGCCTAAGCTATGGCCTACCAGTATAACTTTACCGTTCACCTTTGAGATAGCCGCTATTACTTTGTCCCGGTAAGCATTTAACGTTACGGCAGATGGCGGGGTTTGATCGCTGCCGTGACCCGGCAATTCAACTACGGTTACATTGTTACCCTGGCTGATCAGCTTTGCTTTTACGGCGTCCCATACATAAGGGGTCTGCCATGCACCGTGTACCAGTACATAATTTTTAACGAGGGGTTTTA
>Ga0163162_10004988_pt1 | contig 12791 bp, 11 predicted proteins | sample S55metaG_FD_115310 | JGI IMG/M metagenome (GOLD analysis project Ga0163162, IMG submission 115310) | Switchgrass rhizosphere microbial communities from Kellogg Biological Station, Michigan, USA - S5-5 metaG | ecosystem: Host-associated > Plants > Roots > Rhizosphere > Soil | place: USA...
AGGGAAGGGCATGAGTTCATTGGGAAGGGCACGACTTCAGTCGTGCCGCCTTGGGATCCTGGGTAACGGAAGGGTACGAGTTCATCGGGGAAGGGCACGACTTCAGTCGTGCCACCACGGGGGTCGAGAGGCGAGCGCTTTAGCGCCTGAGGTTTGCTTTTGTCTCTCGCCGCGAAAGCCTGACAGATATTTCTCCTGATCTCGCAATCATCATGTCCATCTATTCATCTCCGGACAAATCCTTCATGGAATCTCTGCAGACCCACCTTCCCTCAGTTCTACCGGAGTTTCTTCTCCAGCAACGCTGGTTCGGCGGCAAAGCACGTGCCATTGAATCCATCCAAATCTCGGACATCGTACCTTTAGACTCTCTCGCACACCTGATTCTTGCCAGGATTCACTACGCGAGCGGTCCAGCTGAAACCTACGCCATTCCGTTGATGCGGGCGCCAGAAGAATTTGCGCCTCTTTGCCTCGGAATCCAGCCGAACGATTCCGCTGAACAAATCTTCCTCAAGGACGCGCTGACTGACGAACAATTTCTCACCCGGCTTCTTGAGGCGATCGCCAAAAACGCTACTTTGCCGGGACTCACAGGCCAGATTCGGGCTATCTCGACATCCGCTCTGCCATCGCTCTTCCAGTTGTCTCAGGGCCTGCTAAAGCCCTCAGTCATGCGGGCTGAACAAAGCAACAGCTCCGTGGCCTACCAAAACCGTCTGGTGCTGAAACTATTTCGTCGCGTCGCGGAAGGTCTCAATCCTGACTTGGAGATTGGTTCATTCCTCACCGAAAAAACGACATTTCGAAACGTGCCCCCGCTTGCTGGATATCTCGAATATTGGAGTGAGGCGGGCGCCAGAACATCGCTCGGCATACTGCAGGGCTATGTCTCGAATCAAGGCGATGCGTGGCAGTTCACGCTGAATGCGCTCGCGGATTACTACGAGAAGGCGTCGAGGAGAATGCTTGGCGCGAATGAGATGCCTTACCCGCCTCTCCCGAGCTTGTGCGACGAAACTATCCCGGACGAAGCAAGACAGCAAATCGGAACCTATCTCGACTCGGCGGCGTTGTTGGGTCGAAGGACTGCGGAACTCCATTTGGCGCTGGCATCTGCCACGGAAGACCCCAACTTCACCCCCGAACCATTCTCCGAAACCGATCAGCAAGCTTTTGTGAACTCAGCGCTACAACTCCTGACCAACAATTTCGACCTGCTGCGCTGCCTCAAAGACGGAATGCCTGCCCACGCCCGGAGCGACTCCGAAGGAATACTCAAACTGGAAGAGATTGCTCGCCGGCGCTTTCAACTCTCCGCCGGACTCAAGAGCTCCGCTTTGGTGACCCGCATCCACGGCGATTATCATCTCGGCCAGATTCTCTTCACCGGCAACGACTTCGTCATCATTGATTTTGAGGGCGAGCCGGCACGGTCTCTTGCAGAACGCCGCAAGAAACGGTCGCCTCTCCAGGACGTCGCCGGAATGCTCCGATCTTTTCACTACGCCGCATACGCACCGCTGTTGCAGAACGAGGGAAGGAGTTCGTCACCCAAAGAAATGGACCTTCTGGGAACGCGGGCTCAATACTGGCAAAAGTGGGTGTCAGCGACTTTTCTGAAAATGTATCTGGAGGTTGCGGGAGATGCGATTTTCATCCCAAAAGGAAAAGAAGAGTTGGCACTCCTCCTGGATGTCTATCTGCTGGATAAAGCCATTTACGAACTCGGATACGAACTCAATAACCGCCCAACCTGGGTCCGAATTCCCCTGGACGGCATCTCGCAACTGCTCAGCTCCAACTCGCAACTCTAAAAACTCTGTCATCCCGACCGGAAAAAATCATCCGCGAAAGCGGATGATCTTTCGCAGCGGAGGGACGTTGTGTTTCGTGATCTTCGAAGAGACTGAACGAGACCCCCTAAAGTGTTTTATCTTACGCGGGCCCAGTCTTCGCCTTCCCAAACGCCTTTTGGATCAGCGTATACCGCGCCGCGCCCATGATCCCGCAGTCGTCATTCAGAACGACTTTCACCGGCATGTCCTCAAGCAATCCCCGCATGCGTCCTTTGCTCAGAAACGCTTCCATGAACGCCGGGTCCTGCATCAGTGCCAGGTTTCGCGCAGCAATAATGCCGCAAATGAAAATGCCTCCGGTTGACATGAAGGTCAAAGCGCAATCCCCGGTCTTGGCTCCGTACAATCCCACGAATATCGAAAAAGTCTGCCCACAAATCGGAGCCTTCTTGTCATGGGCGATCTGCGAAATCAACGCCGGAGCATCGTGCGTCTTCTCCATCTGCTCTTTCAGCCAGACCGGTTCCTCGGCCCTCTTGGTGTCACGCAGGAAATCATAAATATTCTTGATTCCAGGACCGGAAAGAATTCTCTCGCTGCTCGCGTGACCATGCTTTTTCAGAATGTAGCGGAGTAGTTCGACTTCGACTTCGTTCCTCGGCGCAAAATCCGTGTGCCCACCTTCACAGGCAAAGGGATGATGCCGAAAACCATCCCAATAAAGGCCCGCCACCCCCAGTCCAGTTCGCGCAGAGATGACCGCGCGATTTCCTTCAGCATGCTCCGAGCCTTCACGCAGCGTCACCAGATCTTTCGACTCCAGAGCATCCACGCCGTATGCATAGGCCTCAAGATCATTGAGCAGACCTACAGACTTCAACTTGAGCTGCGCCGCCAGCTCTTGCGAGTCGATGGTCCAGGGAAGATTTGAAATCTTGCTCTTCCCGCCGCGTACCGGGCCCGCTACGCCAAAACACGCGCTATGTACGGGAATGCCTTCGGTCTTGATAAAGTCTGTGACCAGTTCCGCCAGTCCGCCGTGTTCCTGACTGGGATAGGTCTTTTCCACCACGCACTTCAGTTTGCTGCCTTCGGTTTCGAAGGCCGCCAGCCGGGTGCGAGTTCCACCAATGTCGCCTGCGAGAATCATGGTTCGATTGTCCTCCACCGCCGGCCGTCGCGGGCCAGCAATTCATCGGATTCCGCCGGCCCCCATGTGCCCGACGGATAGTTAGGAAAGCGGCGCGGCGGCAGGGCCTGCCACACATCCAGAATCGGATCCACAATGGTCCAACCGGCTTCCACCATATCGGCGCGCTGAAACAAAGTGGCGTCCCCGATCATGCAGTCGTAAAGGAGAACTTCGTAGCCGGTGTATGCGTCCGCGCCAAAATATTTCGTGTACTCAAAACTCATGTCCACCGATCCCACGCGCAGCACCGGCCCAGGAATCTTGGCACCAAAGCTCAACGAAATTCCTTCCACCGGCTGTATCTGCATCACCAGTTGGTTGGTGTGCTTGTGCGTCGGAGCATTGCGGAAAATTTCAAACGGCGTGCGCTTGAACTGAATCGTGATTTCCGTGTGTCGCTGTGCCAAACGTTTGCCCGTGCGGATATAGAAGGGGACACCGGCCCATCGCCAATTGTCGACGTTCAGTTTCAAGGCCAGAAAAGTTTCAGTCTTCGATTCCGGAGCCACTCCGGGTTCGGAGCGATACGCCGCAACTCGCTCTCCCGCGACCACGCCTTCGCCGTATTGTCCGCGCACGCTTGACTGCAACACATCTTCCGCGTCCAGCGGTTGCACCGCCCGCAAAATCTTCGCCTGCTCGTTGCGGACAGCATCCGCCTGAAACGAAACCGGAGGCTCCATCGCAGTCAGGCTGAGCAGTTGCATGATGTGGTTGGGCACCATATCGCGCAGCGTGCCGGCGGTATCAAAATATCCGCCCCGCAGTTCCACGCCGACCGTCTCCGCGTTCGTGATCTGCACGTGGTCGATATACCGGCGGTTCCAGATAGGCTCGAAGATGGCATTGTCGAAGCGGAACACCATGATGTTCTGCACCGTCTCTTTACCCAGGTAATGGTCGATGCGATAAATCTGGTTTTCCGCCAACACAGCTTTTACGTCTCGGTTCAAGGCTTTCGCCGAGTCGAGATCGTGTCCAAAGGGCTTTTCGATCACGACTCGTCGCCAGCTTCCGTCTTTTTGCTCGGACAGGTGCGCCTTGCCCAGTTGTTGCACGATTAAGGCGAAGAACTTTGGCGCTGTTGCCAGATAGAAAAGGTAGTTGGCCTGGGTGCCATATTCTTTGTCCACCGCAGCCAACTGAGTCGTGAGAGTCGAATAAGTCGCAGGATCGCCGAATTCCCCGCGTTGATAAAAGAGCCGCTCGGTGAACCATTTCCAGTCTTCGCTGTCGCGGTCCTCGGCTGGAAGAAATCCTGTAACCTGATCCCGAAATTGATCGCAGCTCAAGTCGTCGAAGGCGACGCCCACCACGGCGAAATTCCTGGGCAACAACTTGGCTTTTACCAGGTTGAAGAGTGCCGGCACCAGTTTGCGCTTGGTCAGGTCCCCGGAAGCTCCGAAGAGCACCATGACGCAGGGGCCGGCAGCCTTGCCAATCTGTTCGTTTTCTTGTTGTCCATTGACTGCCGCTGCGGTGGCCATGTGTCGTGAGGGTTCCGGATTCTCGATTGATGATTCTGAAGGCATTGTAGGACAGCGCAAGAGATATTCATAATTCGTTCGGGGAGCGGACTGAAGAAACTACGTCGTGCGGCTACAGAGGATCATTGCGAGTCGAGAGATGGGCTGGCGTCCGACGGCTGACGTCCGTTTCTTTTCCGACGGCTGAACACCGGTCCAACCGACGTTATCGATTTGACGTTAGTCCGGTATAATCCGAGTTCGGTTTGGGCATCCGTGTGGCAAAAGAGGTGGAATGAGAGTTCGGCCCGGCGTAGAGTTGGCAGGCCTCAGCGATGTTGGCTGTCAGCGTGAAAATAATGAGGACCGCTATTCCTATTGGGAACCGGCCGACGATTCGCAATTCCCGGCGAAGGGCCGGTTGGCCATTGTCGCCGACGGCATGGGCGGATACGAAGGCGGTCAGGAAGCCAGCCGTATCGCGGTCGAGGTCATCGAAGAGATCTATGCCAACTCTGGCCCCGGCGACCCGCGCACCTGGCTTCTGCAAGGTTTCCAGGTCGCTCACCATCGCATTCAGGAATACGCCGAAAAGTATTCCGACCTTCATGGCATGGGGACTACCTGTACGGCAATGGCCCTGCTCGACCATCTGCTCTATTTTGCCCACGTAGGTGATAGCCGCTTGTACCTGGTACGTGGTTCCAACATCTCCCGCCTCACTCAGGATCATTCGTACGTCAGCCGCCTGGTTCAGAACGGCGTTCTTCGCGCCGAAGAGGCCGAGTCTCATCCCCAGCGCCACATCCTTACGGCTGCTCTGGGAGCAGGCAACAGCGTCACTCCCGATGCCCCGCCGCAACCCGTCTCCCTTGAGACGGGCGATGTATTGGTGCTCTGCACCGATGGCCTCTGGGGCCTGCTTACTGAAAGTGAGATCCAATCCGCAGTCGCCGGGAAAACCGCTGCAGAAATCTGTGACACCCTGGTCGAGATGGCAAAAAGCCGCGGCGGCCCAGACAACATCACAGTTCAGGTCCTCCGAATCAATTAATCCTGAAGTTGAGGGCTGCTCAGGCTTAACCGGGGATCCTCTGTGTCTCCGTGTCCTCCGTGGTTGATGGTTTCCCGCAGCATCCATATCCACAAACCCTATCAACGCAATAGGGTTTTATGCCACTATGGAGCCGTATGAAGATCTCCCAAAAAGGCCTCTATGCTCTCCAGGCCATGATGATGCTGGCGCGCCACTACAACCAGGGCGCCATCCGCATCCGCGACATCGCCTATGAAGAGGTCTTGCCGGAAAAATTTCTGGAACTGATTCTCCTCGAATTAAAGAACGCACGCATTGTCGAAAGCGTCCGCGGTGCCAAAGGTGGATACCAGTTGCGCCGCCCGCCGGCCGACATTCCTCTCAGCGAAATCATTCGACTGATTGACGGTCCTCTGGCTCCCTTCGGCGACGCCGAACAGCTTCGTTCTCTCATCGATCGCGATGTCGAGCATCGCGCCCTCTACCAGGTATTTCTTGACGTCCGCGATGCGGCGGCCAAGATATTGGAGCACACGACCCTGGCCGACACTCTGAACCCGAAGGCTCGTAAAGCCGGAAGAGGCAAGAAGTCCGGAGCAAAACTCTTGCCCATGGCCGCTGCCGGGAATCCCCGCCGCACTAAAGAAGACTGAGTTCCCCCCGCACCATTAACTCGCCTGATCCGCAACTCTGAGTCCACGACTTGCCCGAAACCTTCCTCTTGGTGTTTATACAAGTCATCTTATAGAGATTGTAGGGATAAGAAATTTTGCAGCTGAATCCAAAGCAACGTTCGCTTACGTCACAACTACGGCTCTCCCGTGCCTGCCGGTCTCTGTGTCAGCCCTCCTCGGGCTGTTGTTGTAGCTAGCTCTTAACGCTTCACCTCTCACGATTTCCTATAACAGTCGAGAAGAGTTCTGAATTCGTATCTGGCCATTTCTCAACCCCCAGGTACCGGCGGATCTCTAAGCAGGACAAAAGCGAAGACAAAAATGTTCCATCAAGGGAGAAACAATGAAACAGTACTTATGGTTCAGCGTATTTATTCTGGCAATCGGCAGCGCGGGGGCGCAAACCAGCGGAAGCCCTAAGAACGCTGCTCCGAAGCCTTCTCCAAAGAAATCCGCAACTCCGGCACGCGTGACCGCCAGAGAGGTACAGGAACTTCGCGATGCCCTGGCCGCGCAGCAAAGGCAGGCGGAGGAGCAACGCCAGCAACTCGACCAGGTCAGGTCCCAGTTACAACAACTGATCGACGCAACGCAGCAAGCCAACGCGTCGGCGCAAAAAGTGCAGGGCTGCGCCGAGCAGGCGCAAGCCACCGCTGCGCAAGCCCAGCAATCCGCCACCGAGGCTCAACACCAGGCTGACAAGGCTTACAGCAGTTCCGCCGAAGCCAAAGCCGCTCTCGCCGTCGTGGACAAGCAGACCAAAGACGAAGACAAGAAAGTCAGCTCGCTGCAAGGCGTTCTTGAACGCTTTCGCTTCAATGGCGACATCCGGGTACGAGGCGAGAGTTTCTTTCAGGACGGCATAGCTGACCGCAACCGCGGCCGTGTCCGCGTCCGCTTCGGCGTTGATGGCAAGCTGAACGAAGATTTTGTGGGAAGCCTCGCTCTGGCCACCGGTTCTCTGGGCGATCCCACGACCACAAACGAAACCTTCACCAACGTCTTCGATCGCAAAACCATCGGTCTCGACAAGGGCTACATCACCTACAACCCGATTGCTCACAAGTGGCTTTCTCTCACGGGCGGAAAGTTTGCCTACGCCTGGAACCGTACTCAGGTGACCGGCGATCCGGATATCAATCCCGAAGGTTTCAACGAAAAGTTTTCCTGGGACTTGAGCACGCCGGTGGTGAAAAACTTCACCGTCAATTTCATGCAGTTGCTGTTCAACGAAGCTTCGGCGGGCACCGACTCTTACTCGCTTGGCGGGCAGGTGTCAGCAAAGTTGCAACTCGGACGCCTCACCACAACGCCAACCTTCATGGCTATCAAGTGGAACAACCCGGATTCCGTTCTGCAAGCCAGCGCTTTCGCGGTGCAGGCGACAACCACAACGGGTGGCTTACCGGTTCCGGGAGAAGGCCCGGGTTGCGGCAAGGGTTCAGGCCTTCCGACGGTTCCGCCGTGCGCCTTCTCCGCCAACGGGATGACCAATGCCACCTACAACGATCCCGGCGGCAAGCCTCATTTTTATTCTCAATTCTTGTACGCCGACTTCATCCTGAACAACCAGATCAAGACCGGGTGGGACCGCCTGCCCATCAACCTGCTGCTGGAGTATGAAAATAACCTGAACGCGAAGGACCACCCACTCAATCCAACGGGCGGCGTTCTGACCAGCCTGGGCAAGCAGTCGCACACCTATCTTGCCGACGTTAGCATCGGTCAAACCAAAAACAAGAATGATATCCAGGTCGGATACGCCTGGCTACGTGAAGAGCAGGACGCAGCCATCGCCTCCTTCGCCGAGAGCGATCAACGCGCTCCCACGAACATTCTGCAGAACCGGTGGTACGCTCTGTGGAAACTACGGGCCAACACCGTCGCCAGCTACACCTTCTGGTACGGACGCACCCTGACCAGCAATCTGCAGCACGCCATCCTGGCCACCGGAACCACGGCCGGCCAGCAGGAGCCGTACCTGAAGCGCATGCAGTTCGACTTGATTTACTCGTTCTGAAAAACGTGTAGTTGAGATGTTCTACAATTAAACCGTCGGCTGGCTCTTGCGCTGGCCGGCGGTTTCAATTTGTAGCGATCCTATTGAAAATGATTTCACGGCGAGAATTTCTGGCAGCAGTTTCCGGCGGGGCCGTAGCTACCATGCTTCCGGGCTTTGCCTGGGCCGCGAATGCCGGGATAGAGATTCCTGGTAAAGCCGGCATGATTGTGCGTTCGGCGCGTTTCCTCGACCTCGAGATGCCCCTTGAGTTCTTCGATTCGTGGATAACTCCCGTTCCGCATTTCTTTGTCCGCAACCACATGCATGAACCTGCCAGCCTGGACGTCGATGGTTGGAAGTTGAGCATTACTGGGGAAGTGGAAACTCCAGTCAACATCAGCTTAGCCGACCTGGCGAAGCTGGAGTCGCATGCAGTCACCAACACACTGGAGTGCGCGGGAAATGGACGCGGTTTTCAACAACCCAAGGTTCCCGGCGTGCAATGGCAACGCGGCGCGGTAGGAACGGCTCGCTTCACCGGCCCGCGCCTGCGCGATCTGCTCCAGCGGGCGGGAGTAAAAACCACGGGCAAGCATGTAATGTTTCGCGGCCTCGATGAGGTTCCCGGCAAGGTGCCGCCGTTCATTCGTAGCATCCCAATCGAGAAAGCCATCGATCCTGACACTCTGATCGCCACTCACATGAACGGGGCCCCACTCGCTCGCCATCACGGATTTCCGGCGCGCGCCCTGGTGCCGGGATGGGTCGGCGCGGCGTCCTGCAAGTGGCTGGCCGAGATCAAGGTACTCAGCCAGGAGTTCGAGGGCAACTTTATGAAGCCGGGATACAGGATGCCTAATCAGTTGATTTCTCCCGGCGGTGAAGTCAATCCGGAGGATACCCATCCCATCACTGCGTTGGGCGTAAAGTCCATCATTGCGGGCCCCTCGGACGGTTCTACGGTGAAGTCGAGCGTCAGGATTCATGGAGCAGCATGGGCAGGTGAAGCCGCCGTCACACGGGTAGACATCTCGACTGACGGCGGAGCGACGTGGCGCGGTGCGCGGCTCGCGAGCCAGGAATCGCGTTACACCTGGCGGCTATGGGACTTCGTCTGGACTGCTCCAAAAGCGGGTGAGTACGTCGTCATGTCCCGTGCGACTGACGATCAGGGACGCACGCAACCGCAAGCCGCCGCCTGGAATCCCAGCGGCTATCTTTACAACGCCATCGATCAGGTGAAAATTCATGTCGTTGCATGACGGGTGCAAGAAACTGGCGTGGACGATCGTATTAGCCTGCCTGATTGCTCCGAAGTTGTTGTGCGCCCAGTCTCCCGAATTGCCCGCCGGGGCAGTCCAGGCAAAGGTGCAGACCGCCTGCACGGAGTGTCACGATTCGCACATCATCATGCAACAGCGTTTAAGCAATAAAGCCTGGGCCAAAGAAGTGGACAAGATGATCAAGTGGGGAGCGCTTGTAGATCCTAACGATCGCGACGCCTTCATTGACTATCTGTCCGCCAACTTTTCGCCCGACAAGACGGTCGAGCCGAGTGCGAGAGTCAGGCCCGGCAACACAAAGCATTGAGTTCGATGAGGATGCTGCATCCTGCTAGACTGCGCGAGACTTTGACTTAACAACGTTAAAATTTACGCGAGAATATTCTGGTGCAAGGGAGATAAAAATTGGCCGTTCTAGTGGTTGGAGGAGCCGGATACATCGGTAGTCACGCCGCGCTGGCACTGAAGCGCCGCGGTTACGAACCCATCATCTACGACAATCTGGGAATGGGCCACGCCGAACTCGCCCAGGGCTTTGAACTGATCGTAGGGGACATCGCCGACACAGCCAAACTGGCCCCCGTCCTGCGCCGCGTGGATGCGGTCATGCACTTCGCCGCGCACGCCTTTGTCGGCGAATCGGTGACGAATCCCAGGAAGTATTTTCAGAACAACGTGCTCGACGGGATTTCATTGCTGAATGCGGTCCTCGATTCCAAAGTTCGCAAATTTATTTTTTCCTCCAGTTGCGCCGTCTACGGCATTCCGGCCAAAGTCCCGATGAACGAGACTTTTCCCCGCGTCCCGGTAAATCCTTATGGCGTGACGAAATTGATTTTTGAACAGGCCCTTGAGGCCTACGGACCCGCCTACGGTCTGGGATACATGAATCTTCGTTACTTCAACGCAGCCGGCGCGGACGAATCCGGAACCATCGGCGAAATGCATAGCCCCGAGACCCACTTGATCCCGTCGGCCTTCGAAGCCATTCGCGGACAGCGTCCCGCGCTCGACATTTTCGGAGACACTTACCCCACCCCCGACGGCACCTGTGTTCGCGACTACATTCATGTCAGCGATCTGGCCGAGGCCCACGTTCTGGCACTCGAATACTTGTCGGCAGGAACTTCGCAGGCAGTCAATCTGGGAACCGGCCGTGGTTATTCAGTGAAAGAGATTCTTTCGTCCATCAAGCGCGTCACGGGACGCGAGGTACCGAGTCGAATGGCGCCTCCACGTCCCGGAGATCCGGCAGAACTGGTAGCCGATCCGAGCCGGGCCGAAAAGCTCTTGAACTGGAAAGCCAAGCGATCGCTGGACGAAATAGTTTCCACCGCATGGAAATGGGCAGAACGAATGCAGACCGCAACGAAGTAGCGAGGAAAAAAGCAAAGCGCTATCGACCCAGCATCCGGAGGCAGAGGGGACGCTACAATAGCGCTGCCGTTAATTGGCCCGAACTGACAAAAAGTTTAGGCCGTAGACTGCACCATTCCTAGTGCATTGTCAGATACGTCGTAAGTCCCCACACACAAAGTGAGCACAGATGAACGAGCTCAAGCCCCGAATCGTTCCGCCGCGCGAGCCTTCGCCCGGGCCGCCTCTTCCTCCCGATTCTTCGGCGGCGCATTCGTCTCCAGCGAACGCAGAAGGCGACTGGAAACCGCAGCGATCTCTTCGATCGCACCCAGAAACGCCTCTTCATTGGCCTTCGAAGGCTTGTTGAATCCGGTAATCTTCCTCACGAATTGAAGCGAAGCCGCGTGAACCTCGTCGTCCGTGACCGGCGGCTCAAAGTTAAAAAGCGTTTTAATATTCCTGCACATTCCATCCAACCTCAGCTAACAATAATATGAACCTCAAAATATCAACGCGAGGGTGCCCCATCCTTTCGCGCTTTTTGCGAAAGGGTGGGAGCCGCCACCACGAAATCGAAAATACTACTTAACCCCCTTCTCAGGGTCCCACGAACCTTGCAGCTTGCGAATGTAAATGATCTGCCCTATGTGATACGCATTGTGCGTCCCGATATGCGCGATGATCGAATACCAGGACTCCAGCTTCTTGTCATCCGCGGCCGCGACCGCTTTCTCCCAATCCGTAAGCACTTGATCAAGCTGCTGCACGGTTGCATTCCATTTCTTAGTGTCGAAATTGTTAAAAGTCTCGTCGTTGTTTCCGCTGAACTTGACCTCGGGCTCACCTTTGAACTTCGCCAGCTCTTCCTGGTTCCAGAACACCAGATGATTGGCGAGTTGTCCGATGGAGTGATTTCCCTTGCCATCCCGCCAACTTGCCTGCTCGGGCGTGAGCCCTTCTACGGCCGTGTTTGCCGGCACAAACCACTCTTTCTGATTGTGCGTGGTCTTGAGCTGTTCCAGCAGAATGCTCTTAAGCGTAGGAGGCGTCTTGGGACTTTGCCCAAAGGCATGAAGAGACAGCATCAGAATCAGGCAGGCAACAGTCGATTTCATATAGGTGCGTCCTCTCACCAATTTGGACGTAGAGTCCCTGAATCGGCTAGCAGTCCATAGCAAAGAGTCTGACGAGGGTGTGCGATTTCTTGCGCATCGAGAGAAGTGGGGCTCGCCCCATCAACCGAACCGGTCCAAAATAGGCAGCAATGAGTGAATCTAACCCTCCGTGCTCTCCGTGTCCTCTGTGGTCGAGGTTTTCTCCGGTCGAAGCAAAGGAAACAGAATCACATCGCGAATCGTATGCGAGTCAGTCAACAACATTGCTAGCCGGTCCACGCCAACGCCCACCCCACCAGCCGGAGGCATTCCGTAAGACAAAGCCCGAATGTAGTCCTCATCCATCTGATGGGCCTCGTCATCGCCGCGCTCGCGTTCCTGTAGTTGCTGTTCGAACCTTCTCCGCTGATCTTCAGGATCGTTCAATTCGCTGAAGCCGTTGGCAATTTCCATCTTCCCGGCATAGATCTCCCAGCGTTCAGTCCAGTCCGGTTCGTCTGCTTTCTGCTTGGACAGGGGAGAAACCGCGGTAGGGAACTCGTAAATAATCGTCGGTTGAATCAAATGCTCTTCCGCCGCAGCCTCGAACAAAGCGGCAATCGTCTTCCCCGCAGGCTGTTTGGGATCGTAGGCCACATGCGCATGCGCCGAGTTGAAGCGCTTCACCAGGTTCTCTACTACGTCGGCTGACGCAAAATCGGACATCTCCGGTTTCGCCCCCGCTGCCTCCGGCCAGTACTGAATGATGGCTTCCCGCATCGTCATTCGCCGCCAGTTCGACCCAGCCCAGTCAATCTCGTCTTCGCCCCACTTTGCCTTGGTCACCCCATTTACGTCTTTCGCCGCCTGCTCGATCAGTTGCTGG
>Ga0163162_10004991_pt1 | contig 12789 bp, 12 predicted proteins | sample S55metaG_FD_115310 | JGI IMG/M metagenome (GOLD analysis project Ga0163162, IMG submission 115310) | Switchgrass rhizosphere microbial communities from Kellogg Biological Station, Michigan, USA - S5-5 metaG | ecosystem: Host-associated > Plants > Roots > Rhizosphere > Soil | place: USA...
ATCGACGTTGCTTTGCTTGCTGATTGGCTATCCGATGGCGTATTACATCGCGCGATCGAATCCGGCGACGCGGAATTTGCTGATGATGGCCGTGATGCTGCCGTTCTGGACATCGTTTCTGATACGGGTTTATGCGTGGATCGGGATTCTCAAGAACAACGGTTTGTTGAATAACTTCCTGATGTGGACGGGGATCATTCATTCGCCCATCGAGTTGTATCACACGAATATCGCGGTTTATATCGGCATGGTGTATTCGTATTTACCGTTTCTCGTCATGCCGCTTTATGCGCATCTGGTGAAAATGGATTTGACCTTGCTGGAAGCTGCTTACGATCTTGGCGCGAAGCCCTGGAAAGCGTTCTTGCAGATCACGTTGCCGCTTTCGAAAAACGGGATCATTGCCGGGTGTTTGCTGGTATTCATTCCGGCAGTGGGCGAATACGTGATTCCGGAATTGCTCGGCGGCGCGGATACCTTGATGATTGGCCGCGTGATGTGGAATGAGTTCTTCGATAACGCCGACTGGCCCATGGCGTCTGCCGTCACTTGCGCGATGGTCCTGCTGTTGCTCGTGCCCATGGCGGTGTTCCAGTACTACCAGGCGAAGCAGCTGGAGGAGAAACCATGATCCAGCCCAGCCGCTCGCTCCGCTTTACGTTTCTCGGTATCGGATTCTTGTTTCTCTATATTCCGATCATCAGCTTGGTCGTGTATTCGTTCAACGAATCGCAACTGGTCACGGTGTGGACGGAGTTTTCATTCAAGTGGTATCGCGCGCTGGTCCATGATGAAGAACTGATCAATGCGGCGTGGTTATCGATTCGAATTGCGGTTTTTACGGCGTGTGCGTCGGTTGTGATTGGGACATGGGCCGGTTATGTGCTCGCGCGCATGGGCCGGTTTCGCGGCTTTACCCTGTATGCGGGAATGATCAACGCGCCATTGGTGATTCCCGAGGTGATTCAGGGGATATCGCTGCTATTGCTGTTTGTGGAAATGGCGAAGGTGTTCGGCTGGCCTGCAGGGCGCGGATTATTCACGATCTGGATTGGACATGTGATGCTGTGTATTTCCTACGTCGCGATTATCGTAGAATCGCGGGTCAGGGAATTGAATCCGTCGATTGAAGAAGCAGCGCTCGATCTTGGCGCCACGCCATTAAGAGTGTTTTTCTCGATCACGTTGCCGTTGATATCGCAGGCATTGGTAGCGGGGTGGCTGTTGTCGTTCACGCTTTCTATCGATGACCTCGTGTTGTCCGCGTTCTTGTCCGGACCGGGCTCGACCACGTTGCCGCTGGTGGTGTTTTCGCGCGTCCGGCTCGGGTTGAATCCCGAAATGAACGCGCTTGCCACCTTGTTTATTGCGTTTGTGACGGTTGGCGTGATTGGCGCCAACTACGTCATGCAGAGGAACGAGCGAAAGCGGCTGACCAACGTGCTTTAGCGGTTTTGATCGGCCATCGAAAGATGTTTGTTCAGCGTCGCCGGGTCGGTGTTCGTGCCGCACAGCAGGACCCCGACGCGTTTCCCCTCCAGTGTTTCGCGCAACGGCCCGAGGAGCGCTGCCGTCGCGGCGGCGCATGCCGGCTCCACGGCCAGCTTCAGCTCGTTGAACAGGTGGAGCATGGCGTGGCGCAGGTCGTTGTCGGTGACCGTCACTAGCCGGTCGATATGCCGCCGGCACAGCTCGTAGCTATATTCCTCGGTATGCGGTGCCATCAGTGAATCCGCGATGCTCTGCATTGCGCCCATCTTCACCGTGTGGTTCGCCGCGAAGCTCTGGCCCATTGCATCGGCGCCTTCGGGCTCGACGCCGAATACATGTATGGCCGGATTCGCGAGCCTGAATGCCAGCGATACACCCGCTGCCAGCCCGCCGCCGCCGATGGGCAAGATCACCGCATCGAGATCGGGCGCCTGCGAAGTCCATTCGTAACCCAGCGTGGACGTCCCCAGGACGGTCCGGTATCCGTTGAACGGATGCACGAAATAGCGTCCTTCCTCGGCTTCGATCTTCCGCACGATCTCGAACGCTTCCGCGCCGTTTTCCGCCATCACGACTTCGGCGCCGAAGCGCCGGCACAGCGCAATGCGTGCCGGGCTCGCCGTCTTGATCATCACGACCTTCGCGCCGATCTCCAGCCGCATTGCGGCATACGCGACGGCCACAGCATGATTTCCCGCCGATACACACGTCACGCCCGCGTTGCGTTCGCTCTCGGACAACGCCAGGAGATGCGAGAACGCGCCGCGCGTCTTGAACGTGCCGCCAACCTGCAGCAGCTCGAACTTGAAGTTGACCGGCGTGCCTTCGAGGGTGGGGAAGTCGTGACGCTCGAAGGTCGGCGTGCGCGCGACCCACGGCGCGAGCGCCATGTGCTGCCCGGCGATGTCGTCGAGGGTTGGGATCGGCGTGCCGTCGATGGTCTGGTCGGGGTGATGGGCTGTGGACATGGCGATATGCGTGTTTCTATTCCGGCGTTGAGGAGGAACGATTCGAAGCTGCGTTTTTGTCTTCCAGGAAGCTGGACTTGTCCATTCCATTGACAAAAATGCATGCGTCCATCGCCGCTTGCTTGATATGGTCGAGGTAGTCGGGAAGACGGATATTTTCGCTCATACCGGCGCCGCTTCTGCTAACACTTGCTCTCGAAATTTAACCGGGAGATCGCCCGGCGTGAGCAGATCAACGGCCACGCCGAGCACTTCCTCCAATTCCATTTGCAAGCCGCCCAGGTCGAACAGCGTTGCACCGGGGAGGGCGTCGACCAGCAAGTCAAGATCGCTGCCATCCAGATCAGTGCCATGCAGAACGGAGCCGAACACACGCGGGTTAGCTGCGTGAAAACGGCCAAGCGCTTCGCGCACAGTATTGCGTTTCGGATCAAGGGCGGCGGAGGGTCTCATCGTGTCAACGCGCCTGCGCCTCAACCGACATGCTGTGAATGAACTTGCCCAAAAACGCCTCGCAAGCCACGAGCTGTTCCAGCGATACATATTCGTTCGCCTTGTGCGCCTGTTCGATGTTGCCCGGCCCGCACACAATGCTCGGCACGCCGGCCAGCTGAAACAACCCCGCTTCCGTGCCGTACGCAACCTTGCGCTTTTCCTGATTCTCCGTCAGCGCGCGCACGAGCTGCGAGATGGCCGCTTGCTCGGATGCATCCAGCCCCGGCGCCGCTGCAATCTTCGAGAACTCGATCGCCGCGTTGGCGTGTTCCTTTTGCATCTTCGGCAGCAGTTCTTCGCGCGCGTATTTTTCGATGCGCTGATAGATCGGTTCCGGATCGAGCGTCGGCAAGTTGCGGAATTCGAACGCGAAGTTGCATTCCGCCGGCACCGTGTTGATCGCGTTGCCGCCGCTGATCGTGCTCGTTTGCGCGGTGGTGAAGGGCACGTCGTACTGTTCGTCGAACGGACCTTGGGCCCGGAATTCGTCGGCGATATCGCGGATGTAGCAGATCAACCGCGCCGCATATTCGATCGCGTTCAACCCCTTCGGCGTCAACGATGAATGCGCCGCGAACCCGCGCACGCAGCAGTTATAGGCGTTGATCCCCTTGTGCGCGATGATCGGCCGCATGCTCGTCGGCTCGCCGACAATGCAGCCTTCCGGACTCAAGCCGCGCTTTTGCAAATCGGTGATCATCAACGGTGCGCCGGCACAGCCGATTTCTTCATCGAAGGAGAGAGCGAAGTGAATCGGGCGCGCGAGTTTTGTCGCCTGCATCTTCGGCAGCAACGTCAGGGCCGCGCCGATAAACCCCTTCATGTCGCACGTGCCGCGACCGTACAGCAGGCCGTCGCGGACCTCGGGCTTGAACGGATCGCTGTCCCATTTCTGGCCATCGACCGGCACCACGTCCGTGTGTCCCGACAGCACGATGCCGCCGTTCGTCGCGCCGTCATGCGCGGGAACGGTCGCGAAAAGATTGGCCCATTTGCCGGTCGGGTCGGTGGTGAGCGTGCTTTCGACGCCCGCCGCGCGCAGCTCGTCGCGCACGGTTTCGATCAGGCCCATGTTCGGGTTGCGGCTGACGGTATCGAAGGAAACGAGCTTCTTGATCCAGGGCAGCGACGCCGGTTCAGAGGAAGGTGTTTGGGCGACGGAAGCCGTCGATTCAGCGATCTGCGACATGACACTCTCCTTGATTTTCAGTTTTCGATGATACCGAAGAACAATAAAAACTAACGCGAAGGCGCGATGGCGGCGGCCGGTTTCTGCTGCCGTACCGGCGCGCCGAGCGCGCGCAACGTTTCCTTGACCGTGGAAATACGCACGGCGAGATCCGGACTACGCACTTCAATGCGCAGCTTGTCTTGGCCCGCGAGCTTGATGTGCTTGTTCTTCTGCACCATCTCGATGATCTTCATTGCATCGATAGGCGGGTTCGGCACGAACTGCAGCGAGATCACGTGCTCGGCGGCATCGATCTTCATGATGCCAAGCGGTTTCGCGGCAAGCCGCAACTTGTGGGTTTCGACCAGCGCGTTCGCTTGCGGCGGCAGCTTCCCAAAACGGTCGATGAGCTCTTCCAGGATCGAGTCGATGGCATCGCTCGATTCGCAATTGGCCATGCGCTTGTACAGCGACAAACGTTCCTGCACGTCGCCGCAATAGTCGGCGGGGAGGATCGCGGGTGCGTGCAGGTTGATCTCGGTCGTGGCGGCGAGCGGCGCGTTCAGGTCCGGCTCGCGGCCTTCCTTCAGCGCGCGCACGGCGTCGTTGAGCATGTCGGTGTAGAGCTGGAAGCCGATCTCGTGGATCTCGCCCGATTGTTTGTCGCCGAGCACTTCGCCCGTGCCGCGAATTTCCAGATCGTGCATCGCGAGATAGAAGCCCGAACCCAGTTCTTCCATTTGCTGGATCGCTTCCAGCCGGCGCTGTGCCTGTTTGGTGAGCGCGGCCGGATCGTGCACGAGCAAGTATGCGTACGCCTGATGGTGCGAGCGCCCGACGCGGCCGCGCAACTGATGCAATTGCGCGAGGCCGAATTTATCGGCGCGATGAATCAGGATTGTGTTCGCACTCGGCACGTCGATCCCGGTTTCGATAATCGTCGTGCACAGCAGCACGTTCGCGCGCTGGCCGACGAAATCGCGCATCACGCGTTCGAGTTCGCGCTCGTGCATTTGTCCATGCGCAACCGCAATGCGTGCTTCGGGCACGAGTTTTTCGAGCATCGAACGGCGGTTCTCGATGGTTTCGACTTCGTTGTGCAGGAAATAAACCTGGCCGCCGCGTTTCAGTTCGCGCAGCATCGCCTCGCGAATCACACCGTCTTCCTCGCGGCGCACGAACGTCTTGATTGCGAGCCGTTTTTGCGGCGCGGTTGCGATGATCGAGAAGTCGCGCAAGCCCTCCAGCGCCATGCCGAGCGTGCGGGGAATCGGCGTCGCGGTGAGCGTGAGGACATCGACTTCCGCGCGTAGCGCCTTCAGCGCTTCCTTCTGGCGCACACCAAAGCGATGTTCCTCGTCGATGATCACGAGGCCCAGCCGCTTGAACACGACATCGCCGGAAAGCAGCTTGTGCGTGCCGATGACGATATCGACGGTGCCGTCGTTGATTGCCTGGATCGATCCCGCCACTTCCTTCGTGCTCTTGAAACGGGACAACTCGGCGATCTTCACGGGCCAGTCGGCGAAGCGGTCGGTGAAGGTGTTCGTGTGCTGTTCGGCGAGCAGGGTGGTCGGCGAGAGAATCGCGACCTGTTTGCCGCCAAGCACCGCAATGAACGCCGCCCGCAGCGCCACTTCCGTCTTGCCGAAACCCACGTCGCCGCACACCAGACGGTCCATCGGCTTGCCACTCGTCATATCGCCGATAACCGCCGCGATCGCCGCGGCCTGATCGGGCGTCTCCTCGAAGCCGAAACTCTCCGCGAACTTCGCGTAGTCGCGCGCTTCGAGCGGGAACGCGTGACCCTGGCGCAGCGCCCGGCGCGCGTAAAGGTTGAGCAATTCGGCGGCGGTATCGCGGATCTGCTGCGCGGCCTTGCGTTTCGCCTTGTCCCACTGGCCGGAGCCAAGCGTATGCAAAGGCGCCGTATCCGGGTCCGCGCCGCTGTAGCGCGAAATCACGTGAAGCTGCGCAACCGGCACGTACAGCTTGGTTTCGTTCTGATACTGCAGATGCAGGAACTCGGTTTCACCTTCGCCGAGATCCATCGAAACGAGACCCATGTAGCGCCCGATCCCGTGCTGCGTATGCACCACAGGGTCGCCGATCTTCAGCTCGGAAAGATCGCGCACCATCGAATCGACGTTGCTTGCCTGTTCCTGGCGGCGTCGTCCGGCGCGGCGCGTGAGCTGTCCGTAAAGCTCGGTCTCCGTGACGATCGAGATGCCTTCGCCGGGCAGGACGAAGCCGTTCGCGAGCGGCGCGACGCCTAGAGAAAACCTGGCGTCGCCGGTGAGCCATTGCTGGAACGTGTCGTCGATCGCGCCGCGCAAGCCGTTGTCGGCGAGAAGCTGCTGGATTGTCTCGCGCCGTCCGGCCGATTCCGTGGCAAGCAACACGCGATTCGGCGTTTGCTCCAGGTAATGGCGCAACGCGAGCAACGGATCTTCAGCGTGCCGGTCGACGGCAAGACCCGGCAACGGCATCGCCCAGCCGCCTTCGGGCGAGGGCGGAAACTTGATCTGCGCAAACGGTTTGGCGAAGGAAAAGAAATCGTCGTCGGAGAGAAAAAGGCGCTTGGGTTCCAGCAACGGCCGCTCGCGATCATGCGACAGGAAGTTGTAGCGCTGCTTCGTGTCGTTGGTGAAGCGCTTGATGGCCGCGTCCATGTCGCCGACAAACGCCAGTTGCGCGTTCTCGGGCAAATAATGGAAAAGCGTGGCGGTTTCATCGAAGAACAAAGGCAGGTAATACTCGATACCCGCCGCAGGCACGCCGTTGCCGATGTCCTTGTATATCGACGAACGGCTTGGATCGCCCTCGAAAACCTCACGCCAGCGACTGCGGAAGGCAGTGCGGGCGGGTTCATCGAAGGGGAATTCGCGGCCCGGCAGCAGGCGAACGTCGCGAACCGGATACAGGCTGCGCTGCGTATCGGGATCGAAGGCGCGGATGGAATCGACCTGATCGTCGAACAGATCAATCCGGTAGGGCAAAGGCGAGCCCATGGGGAACAGATCCAGCAACGATCCACGCACGCAATATTCGCCCGGACGCACGACCTGACTTACGTGCTCGTAGCCGGCGAGCGTCAACTGGCTCTTGAGTTTCGCCTCGTTGAGCCGCTCGCCCTGCGTGAACGAAAACGTGTACGCTGCCAGAAACGACGCCGGCGGCATCCTGTACAACGCCGTGGTGGCGGGCACGAGCAGGATGTCGCATCTGCCTTCGCCCAGATCGTGCAGCGTTGCGAGACGCGCCGAAACCAGATCTTGATGCGGCGAAAACGTGTCGTACGGAAGTGTTTCCCAGTCGGGCAGCAGCCGCACGCGGGCGTCCGGCGCGAAGAACGGAATTTCGACGGAAAGACGCTGCGAATCCACTGCGCTTGCGCACATGACGACCAGCAATGGGACGTTTTCGCGGTTCGCGAGGTGATAACGCGCGAGCGCAAGGGCGTCCGAGGAACCGGTGGCGCCGTCGAAAACAAAGCGCTGACCGGCCTTGACGAGTGCGATGGGAGACGTTGACTGCAAACTGACGGCTTTTGAAGGCATAAAGTGTGCGGGGAACCGTTCGCGTGCGAAAGTGCATGCGGGACCGGCATGGTCGCGATAGACCTATTATAAAATCCGGGCTTCACTTTTGACTTGGGCGTTTTCAACTCGTGACTTCCCGCCTGTTCGCCCTCATCCCTTGCGCCGGTACCGGCAGCCGTTCCGGCGCACCCATGCCAAAGCAATATCAGACCGTCGGCCGCCATCCGATGCTGCGATATTCGCTCGCCGCCTTCGATGCCTGCTCGGAATTCGCCCAGACGCTCGTGGTCCTGGCGCCGAACGATCACCACTTCGATGACCGCCGTTTCGCCGGCCTGCGGTTTGCCGTGCAACGCTGCGGCGGCGCGAGCCGGCAGGCGTCGGTGTTCAACGGGCTTGCCGCGCTTGCCGGTTTTGGCGCGCGCGACGACGACTGGGTCCTCGTGCACGACGCGGCACGCCCGGGCCTCACGCCCGAAATGGTCCGCAAACTCGTGGGCGAACTAAAGAACGATCCCGTTGGCGGGATTTTGGCGCTGCCGGTGGCGGATACGTTGAAACGCATCGAGGCTGAAGGCGCGGCGCATGACGAAGGGCGCATCGCCCGCACCGAATCGCGCAATGGCTTGTGGCAGGCGCAGACGCCGCAAATGTTCCGGCTCGGCATGTTGCGCGATGCAATCACGCGTGCCCAGCAAGACGGCCACGATCTCACCGATGAAGCCAGCGCCATCGAATGGCTCGGCCATGCGCCGCGTTTGATTCAGGGAAGTTTGCGCAACTTCAAGGTGACCTACCCTGAAGATTTTGCGCTTGCGAGCGCGATGCTGGGCGCTGCCTGATTTTCAATTTGCTCACCCGCTTAACCTTTTAGGATTTATCGATGGATTTCAGAATCGGACAAGGCTACGACGTTCACCAGCTGGTCGAAGGGCGGCCGCTGATTATTGGCGGGGTGACTATTCCCTACGAGCGAGGTTTGCTCGGGCATTCGGACGCCGATGTCCTGCTGCACGCAATCACGGATGCCTTGTTCGGCGCGGCCGCAATGGGCGACATAGGCCGCCATTTCCCCGATACCGATGCCGAATTTTCGGGCGCCGATAGCCGCGTTTTATTGCGCGAGGCGTTTTCGCGGGTTTCGGAGGCGGGCTTCGCGATCATGAACGTCGATTCGACGGTGATTGCCCAGGCGCCGAAGCTCGCGCCGTTTATCGAGGCAATTCGTGCGAATATCGCGGAGGATCTGGAATTGCCCTTGAGTCGCGTGAACGTCAAGGCCAAGACCAATGAGAAGCTGGGCTATCTGGGACGAAAAGAGGGCATTGAAGCGCAGGCGGCGGTGCTGTTGATGCGTACGGGAATTGATGCTTGAACGCTGTTTTTGATAGGCGCGCCGGAGACTCCTCCAGCGCGCTTCTTTGACCTACTTTCCTTCAGCAGTAATCGCCAATTGAGCTGCGACGATCACCGCGGCAATGCGCCCGACATCGCGCAGTTGCGTCGTGCTCATGCCTTCGCCGACGAGATTTTCGTAGTGCGATTTCACGCAGAAATGGCATTTCCCGACAATCGACGCCGCCAGCGCAAACATCTCGAAGCGCCGCTTGTCCAGGCCGCCGTGCGTTGCATAAGCGTTCATCCGCAGGTTGGCAGGCTGCGTTTTCAGATCCGCGTTATCGGCCATTTCCAGATACGGGTACCACACGTTGTTCATGCCCATCAACGCGGCTGCGGTCAACGCGCCGTTCGCTTCTTCGGCAGACAACACGCCCGACTCGCGAATCAGGGCCACGATCTTCGTAGCTTTCGCGGCATAAGCGGCCGCGAGCGCCACGCCCACGGCGTCATTGCCTTCCAACGATGACCGCGCGATCGTTCCGTCTACATTCAGCCGGATGTCCTTTGCATAATCGGGAATCAGTTCTTTAATCGATGCGAGGAATTCCATAAATTTCTCCTATCCAGTAACCGATAAAAAAGCCCGCCGGCTCGAGCTTACTCGCAGTCAGGCGGGCTGGGGCGCTAAGGCATGAAGGCCTCGCCGCCTTGAATGCAACTTACAGCGTCGTACCGCCGACAGCGCGGTTGCACGGGCAGAGTTCGTCTGTTTGCAGTCCGTCAAGAATCCGCAGGACTTCTTCCGGATTGCGGCCGACGTTCAGGTTGTTCACCGAAACGTGCTGAATCACATTGTCCGGATCGATGATGAACGTTGCGCGCAACGCCACGCCGGCTTCCTTGTCGCGCACGCCCAGCTGGTCGATCAATTCGCCCTTTACGTCGCCGAACGAGTAGTGGTTCAGCTTGCTCAGGTCTTTGTGTTCGCGGCGCCATGCCAGTTTCACGAATTCGTTGTCGACGCTGCCGCCGAGCAGCACTGCGTCACGGTCAGCGAAGTCGCTGTTCAGCTTGCCGAACTCGACGATTTCCGTCGGGCAAACGAACGTGAAGTCCTTCGGGTAGAAATACAGGATCTTCCACTTGCCAGGAAACGACTGTTCGGTAATTTCTTCGAATGCCGAAACGCCATTTTCTTCGTGATTGTTGAAACCCGGCTTGGCAGCAGTAACGGTGAAAGCTTCGACTTTATCGCCCACGGTCTTCATATGAATACTCCTGTGTTCGTTGGAAGAAAAACCAAGACTACCTGATCGCTGTAACGCTCACATGACGCAGCATTAACTCAAGGCCGATGAACTGGCGAGAGCGCTGCGTTGAACGAATTCCACTATAGCCCTATTGGGCAATGGTATCAATAGATTTTGACTAACACCCCAAATAGCTTTTAACGAATGGACCGATAGGTATTTGAAACAATGGGGCGCGTCAGGAACGCAGCGTTCGCTTTTCCATAGCCGGGAAGTCGATGGTGACTTCAAAACCGGGAAATGGCGAGCGGTTGCGCAGCCGCAGCGTGCCGCGCTGGCGCGTTACCAACCGCTGCACGATCGCCATGCCCAATCCGGTTCCGTTGGCCTGCGTGCGGGCTGTATCGACGCGATAAAACGGCCGCGTGATCAGCGCGACCTGGTCTTCAGGAATGCCGCGCCCCTCGTCCGTCACTGATAACTCCACACGCCCGTGGTTCACCCGCGTCTGCAGCGTGATGCGCGCGACGTCGTCGGCGGCGCTGCGGCCGTATTTGCGCGCGTTCTCCAGCAGGTTGCCGATCACGCGGCGCACATCGGTTGGATCGCCCTCGATGATCGCGCCCGGCGCAAGCTCGGTTTTCATCACCACGCCTTCTTCGGTCAGGAAGCGCGCGGTCATCTCGCCGCCGATCATAGAAAGGTCCACGGCTTCGGCCATGCGCTGCATTGGCCGCGCGTAGTCGAGAAAACGCCCGATGATCATGTCCATCTGTTCGATGTCATCGACCATCGCGAGTTTCGTCGCTTCGTCGGACGGGCTCATCTCGGTTTCAAGGCGCAGACGCGCGAGCGGCGTGCGCAAGTCGTGCGAGATGCCGGCGAGCATCAGCGCGCGATCGGCGTCGAGTTGCTCGAGGTCCTGCACCATCTGATTGAAACTTCGATTGGTTTCGGCGGCAACGCCCATGCCGCGCTCAGGCAACGGCTCGGGCGACTGCCCGGAGCCCACCTTGCGGGCGGCGAGCGCGAGGCGCGCGAACGGCCTGTTGACGAGACTGGTGATGAACGCCGCACCGAACAGCGACAACGCCAGGGCAAAGATGCCCCAGCCGGCCCATTGCAGGCCTGTGACGGTATCGAGCTGATCCCGGTCGAGCGCGACCCAATAATCGTCGTCGTCGATCTTGAAGCTGATCCACACGCCCGGAATGTCGTTCACCGACTGCGCGATCACCGTGTCGTTGCCAAGGCGCCCCCGTACATCGCGTTCGATCAGCCGGTTCAGTGATTCATCCGGCTGGAGGCGGTATTTATCCGTGGTTTCGCGCGGATACACGCGCACGCCTTCATTGCTCTCAAGATCCTGCAGCAGAGCGCGGCGCAGATCGGGATCGGAATAAAGGAGGGCGGTGCGTGTGAGCTTGACCACGGCGACGAGCTGCAACGCCACGCGCTGCGCGCGCGGCTCGCGCTCGATTACCCGAAAGCTCTGGAACCACGCGGCAATGCTCACCGCGATCAATAGCGCGATAAGGGCGAACGTCCGCCAGAACAGGCCGCCGAACGCGAGCGTCAGTAGCCGCCTGTCAATCCGCATGGGTCGTTGATGCTCGTGCTTGTGGCGCGCATGAAGCGCGTTTGCGAGGACTCAATCAGAACTCAACTGGTACTCAATTCTCAAGCCGCGCCGTCTGGGATGAAGACGTAGCCCAGACCCCACACCGTCTGGATAAACCGCGGGCTGCTCGGATCCGGCTCGATCAGCTTGCGCAAACGGGAAATCTGGACATCGAGACTGCGGTCGAACACTTCGTATTCGCGCCCGCGAGCCAGTTCCATCAGTTTTTCACGTGACAGCGGCGCACGCGGATGCCGCGCGAAAACCTTCAACACGGAAAACTCACCCGTGGTCAAAGGGATTTCCTGACCGTTCTTGGTCAGCGTGCGCGTCGCGAGATTCAGCGCAAACTCACCGAATTCAAACACTTCGGCGGTTTCGGACGGTGCGCCCGGCAATTCCGAGGGCGACTGGCGCCGCAGCACGGCGTGAATTCGCGCTACAAGCTCACGCGGATTGAACGGCTTAGGAAGGTAATCGTCGGCGCCCATTTCGAGGCCGACAATACGATCCACGTCTTCACCCTTCGCCGTGAGCATGATGATCGGCGTGCGGTCGTTGCTGCCGCGCAGACGCCGGCAGATCGACAGGCCGTCTTCCCCCGGCAACATCAGGTCGAGCACGAGCAGGTCGAAACGTTCGCGAACCCAGAGCTTATTCATCGACGGCGCATTTTCAGCGACATAGACATTAAAGCCCTGTTCGCCGAGATAACGCCGTAAAAGATCGCGCAAACGGGGATCGTCGTCGACTACGAGTATTTTTGAGGGATTTTTGGTTTCCATGTCGGCATCTTAGCGCGATTAGAAAGAGGAGCGAGTTTGCGTGAATTATAAGGTAACAGATAGTTACAAAATTTACGGGGACTGTGGCACGGCGTAAAGGTTCTATGCGTACACTCCTTTACCTA
>Ga0163162_10004992_pt1 | contig 12788 bp, 6 predicted proteins | sample S55metaG_FD_115310 | JGI IMG/M metagenome (GOLD analysis project Ga0163162, IMG submission 115310) | Switchgrass rhizosphere microbial communities from Kellogg Biological Station, Michigan, USA - S5-5 metaG | ecosystem: Host-associated > Plants > Roots > Rhizosphere > Soil | place: USA: Michigan...
ACATAGTGGATTCGATCGTCACTAAAACTCTCAACCACTGCGCGAGTAGCATCGGTGCTACCGTCGTCGACAATTATCAGTTCAATGTGCCTGTAATCTTGGTTCAAGACGGATTCAATACTGTCTGCAATTATGTCGGCCCGATTGAATGTCGGCATAATCACAGACACTTTATGGTTCCCCGAGACTTCTCTATTGAGTTGAGACTGCCCCAGAATCTTGTCGATGGCCGTCTCACTGCGATCGACGGCCTTGCGGTGCTCAGCCCGAAAGTTGACTGCGTCCATCAAGAGTGCGAGACGCTGACCGTAGACGCCAGACTGGTGCACAGACTGCTCGAACCTATCTAGGCCCGGACCCCGCCATCCCCTAGCCGCCATAAGTTTCAAATTGAACTCCACAGCATCGCGGAGGGAGGGGAGCCGGCGCATTGCCTCTGCATACAGCACTCCGGCCTGATCCAAGTGACCTTGACGGTGGGCAATGTTTGCAGCTTCAAGTCCGTCGTTACCTGCGAAATCACTCATCAATTCGTTTGTCCTGTACTTGTAGGAAAATTCGTCTCAAACCAACAGTGCACGGCGCGCCAGGGCGTTTAGATCTTGAGGTCAATAATCCTGGCCTGGCTCTTACATGTGCAATCGACATCCGAGTCGCCGTCAGGCTATACCCAAGCCAACATGAACGCTCTCGGTATTCCGTCCTGCACCCAACGAGTGAAACCGAAGGGCCTCAGGGGCATGCAGGTCTTACGGGTAGATACCCTATGCAGAGGCCTCGAGGAACTCAACACGGGTGCCCTGCAGCACAGAGTTCGCGCGGGCGAACAATGTCGGTCAATGTGAGGCCTTGTCGCCAGGTCCTTGTCAAACGCGGTCTGCTGCGCCGTTGACCTGACGAAGTACTCTCGTGTACCGCCAAGACCGCGAGCTCTTGATGGATTTCAGCTCTGCACCCAGAGTTTCAACTTGTTCTTCCAGAGTGCGTAGATGGGTCTTCGACTGTTTCTGTTCGACCCGCAGTTCCCGAGCCGCGCTACGATGCTGATCACGGACGGCGCGAAGCCATTCGAGCTTTCCAGCTTGCTCTTCTAGTTCGCGTTCGAGTTGTTGGATCTTGGTTTTGCGGTAGTCCCGGCCCTTGCGCATTTCATGGATCTTAGCCATCAGTGACCGTTTTTCCAGAAGCGCCCTCTCAAGCTCTTCCTGCGTGCGGTGAAGCTGAGGGATTAGGAGGGCGTTCTCTTTTTTGATGCGGTCTAGCTCTTTCTTCTGATCTCGATTATTTGCCCTCAATTTTACGTACTCTGCGCGGTCCTGTATCAACCTGCTGCGAGAGGTCAAAAATTTGGTAATTAGATCCGGGCGGGATGGCTTTTCTACAGCTCCGACACTTGCAACTTCAAGTTGATCTACAAGAACTTTCGGCCCAGGGAGATCCAAGAGGTGAATTGCTGCCAGCTGCATTCCATAGATTTCTGTATCTCGGTCCTGGGCCGTGGTCAACACTCTGGGTGTGGTGTCGGTCGAAAGTTTCAGCGGAAGCCCTGTTGATCTGGCGACGTGATCGAGGAGGTCTTCAAGACCTACACGCGTTAAAGGACGAGAGCCGAGTGACATCCGGTGCAGGAACCTTTCGTGCAACTTCAGAAGCGAACCAGCGAAGCTCTGCCACTCGGCCAGGGCCTCGTCCGGATCCTCCCCTTTCAGGAGGGCACCAATCAATTGCTCTACGGGGTCTTGGTAGACAACGACTGCGTAGCTAGATGGCTCCTCTTCGAGAGCCCTCTGAATACGTTCGATACCCGGCATGTTCTGCTCGGCCCACATATGGGAGGTCTTTTTGAGCGCAGATATCCAGCCATCGTCGGGCGACTCCGTTAGGTCGGCCAGGATCAAGCGCACTGACGCCCTCTCAATTATTCGGTTAGACATTGTCATTCCCTCGATATCACTAGTGAAAGCACTCAGACAGCGGCCACTACTTCAAGTGGGCCAGTATCTCGTCAAAGGTCTCTTGGTTCTCTGCCCCGGCGTGACCGGAATCGTCGGAGAATTCGCAGATCTTGAGCTTCTCTGCGTGGACCGAGGACTCCATATAATTTCTAAAGGGCGTGAAGTGGTTCTCATGGTGGTCAGTATCTTGCACGTTCTGAGCGAGGAAGATACTGCGGGCTCCCGCCGTCACGTCGGGATCAAGGGCTGTGAACTTGTAGGCCTGATCCTGCGGGACTCCCCCGAGTTCATCTGCGCCGTAGCAAACCTTGGACATGCGGTTGGTCCACTTGACGGGGTACTTCCAGAGGTCTGTCTGCGGGTTGATCGCGATCACTTGGAGCCCCTGATAGTAGCGAGCGAAGCGCAGCGCAGCGAACCCGCCGCCGCTGGACCCATAGGAGAAGACTTGATCCTCACCAGCGCCAACAGTGTTCGCTACTGACGCCACGATCTCGGCTATGTGCGCCAGGTAGTCGCCCCGGCTGTTGCCGGCGTACCAGGCGAGCCCGAGATTGTCGTGGTGGTAGAGCGCCGGGTCTGAGAAGTATAGGCAGCTGGCCTGGAACTTGGAGGCCCAGCTCCAACGCTGGAATACGGGCGGTTCGAACGTGGTTCGGCGGGCGTCTCCCGAGAAGAACACGATGAGGCGCCCCGTCTCAGGTTTGGGGTCGAAGATGAAGTCAAACTGCTCACCCTCGAAGTGCTCTGTGTAGAGGCCCCGTTCCTGGACGTCGAGATCTGCCGGACCCGCCCAGTTGTGGCGCGGGACGCTGTCCAGATGCTTGATTGATGTCTTCTTAGCTTTCATTTTGCTCGACTTCCACGCCTAGACCGGACAAGCGCCTCAGATAGGCCTCCGGAGTACATTCCTGCTCGATAAAGCGGACCGCGCGCTGCTGCTGTTGCGCATAGCGCTGCGAATCCCACAACTCGTTGATGACATCCTTGACCTGGTCCGGCTCAGCATAGACCGCTGCATCTTTGAACACTGGTTCAAAGTGGCGTGGCAGAACACAGACCACCCCGTAGCTCATGGCTTCGAGGATGGCCATGCCGAAGGCTTCAAGCCAGCCGTCGCTGTGAAAATAGACGAAGAAGTCGATCTTTTCCGACAGGTACTCTTCAACACTGATCTCATTGAAGACATAGATCTCCCAAGAGGGCGGGTTCCGCGGGAGGAAGCCCTTCCGCACAGGCACCTTGGCGCCACCGAGTATGCAGACGTTCGCAGAGCCGTCAGCCGGATAGACCTGCTTAAAGACCCGTCGGTCGGAGGGCCACTTTGCCGCGTCATCGCGCGCATGCCGTCCAATCGTCGGCCGGCCCGCCCGGTAGCGGTTGTGGCTCGCCTGCTCCTTGAGCCCGATGATGCCCTTCCACGAGAAGCTTGTCAGGTCTGAGGCCGGCATGAGAGGCGCGATCATGGCGCCGATCTGCTCACTCTGCGGGGCCCAGAGCGGCCGCACGCCGAAAAGCCGCTCGATATTGCGGGTGACGACGCCGATGTCATAGCTGCGCCGCTCTCCGCTCGGTTCGAACGGCGGGTGATTGGAGACGATGACGGCTTTCTTGGGCGTCAACCTGGCGGGCACCTCCGGCGCCACCTGCAGCGCGGTGGGCCACCGCACGATGAGCAGGTCAGTCTCAGCTGCGGTGTCCAGGGACAGCCGGTCCACCTGACCAGTCAGCACCAGGTCATCAATCTTGCGGCTGAACTGCCGCTTGGACGCCGATGGGATCAGGCCGTTCTGGATCGGGATCACGCCGACCCGGAGGCCAGCGTTCAAACAGACCGAGATCTCATTGAAGAGCGACGTGGAGTTGCCGGCGAGGAAGCCGAACTCCGAGGCGAAGACCACGTCATACTGGGCGGGCCCTTCCCGGCGAGCCCCTGGCAAGTAAGCCGCCGGGGCAACGAAGCGCCGCCCTTCCATCGACTTCGGCATGTAGGGTGATTCGCCGGATTCCCGAATCTCACGATGCCAACTCTTATAGCCACGAAGGTAAGCCCGGCGTTCCGGAGCGAGGTAGCCCACACCCATGTCATCACGAGTCAGGTTTGCACCGTCCATGAGCGCGAAGGCCAGGGGCGCCTGGGTGATCAGTTCCACGGTGATGCCGTAGTAGTTCTCGATGCGGCTCTTGAACTCCGAGTCTCCGGACTTGCGGACGGTGTCCCAGTAGCCGAGGTCCTTCAGCACTGGATCGCGTCGAAACATCAAGGAGGCCATGGAAGGGTATACCACCCGTCCCGTGGCGGAGCGCAGCACCAGATTCAGCTGCTCGTCCACGCGAACCCAATTGGTCATATTTGCCACGCGTTCGGGGGCTGCCAGGAAGTCGCGAACCTGCAGCTCGATCTGCTGGGGGTGGTGCCAGTCGTCCTTATCCGCCACAGTGATCAGGTCGCCGGTGGCCAGATCGAGTGCATCGTTGCGCACGGAGTAGGAGCCACGGTTCACCTCATTGAGCACCAGACGAATGCGGGGATCACGCGCGGCAAGGTCCTGCAGCTGCTGCCGGTACGGGGTGGGTCGGCCGTCGGCGTCCTGCTCGGGTGAACAGTCGTCGATCATGATGATCTCGAGCTTGCGCCAGGTCTGCCGCAAGAGGGAATCCACCGCGGCGTTGGTTGCGGCGCTGGGTTCGTAGATTGGCATGATGACGGTCACCAGGGGGGCGTCCTGATCTTCAGTGGCCGGCGGTAGGTCCGTGGTGACGTTGTAGAAGCTGATGCTGTCTTCCTGCATCGAGATCGGGGCGGCCCCGCCTTCTCTAAGCAGCTCGTTAAAGCCGGCCAGCCAAGCATCGGCGTCACTAGGCACCCCAGTCACGTGGGGATTGACTGCGTTGAGCGCCAAGAGGTTCTGCGAGTAGTCATGCTCAATATCGGGATCTTCTGCTGTGAGCACCCTGGCAGATTCCGCGAATTCACGGCGCCACCGAAGGAGGTCCCCATAAAACGCGCGGTCGACGCCGGCAATGTCTTTCAGATCCCGCCATTCTTCGAGCATGGAGTACAGGGTCAGAGCATCGAGCTGGTCCGTCTCATCCCGAGGAGCGGCAAAGAGGAACCGGGCCATGGCGAGCACGCCGGATTTCCAATGATCATCGCGCAACATCCCGGCAGCCGCCTCCCGGAAGAGTTGTGCGCGGTAGGACTCCAGAACCCCATGGAGCTGGCCAAAGTCATAGCGGCCTTTGGAGGCAGCGTAGGCGAGGACATCGCGGGCTCCGCCATTGCGATTGCGGATCGCGTTTGCGGTGAACCACTGGAGCCGGCCTGGATTGACGCGAAGCTCCTCAACCCAGTACCAGATCGCCCCTCGCGCAGGCTCCAGCACAGCGCCGGCGCTCTGCTTTTGGGAGAACACCGCCGCTTCAAGATCTTCCAGGCTGATGTCCGCCCGGGCCTGCTGGTACGTCCCCAGAAAAGACTCAACAAAGTCCCGACGGTTGGCTCGCCTTGCATTGCCCAGGAGCTCGGTTGCATAGGCTGAGGATGACGCCTGCAGCGCCTGAGCTAGTAGGAAACTGTCGGTTGCCGTGAAGGCGCGGTCCTCCCAGAGCACACGCTCCCCCTGCGGGTGGACGGCAACAAGGCGCAGATGGGCAGAACGGAGCTCAAGAACTGAGGACGGCAGCGCCAGCGCGTATCCGGCTCGGCGGATGCCATGCTTTAGTTTGGCGTCCTTGTTCTTCAAGACCGCCGAGGACCGGTTGAGGTCTGTCTCTTCCGTCTCAGTTACTTCACGCAGGACGAGCTCCACGGGGAGATCGAGATCGGCCGAGTGGAATGCCCACCCGGTGAACATCCCGCCGTCGAGAACAGTCTCTGAGAGCAGGAATTCCCCGCCGACGTCCTGAACGACGGCTTCGGGAAGCCCCGCGGGCCTGCGGCCGGTAGCATCGCCCAGACGGAGATCATAGGTACTGTCGACGTCGGCTCCCGGGGTGGACAGCGGGATGGAGTCGGCGAACCTGCCCTCAAGTGGGATTTCACCGGCATACCGCTGGAGCCCCTCGGCCTCGGGGTCATTCTCGGGAGACTCAGTCAGTGCCGTAAGGGTCACTTCCGCCTCCCCCAGTCGCAGGACCAGCCGCCGGTACTGGGGCTGCCCCGTCAAAGCGATCGAGGCGTAGCACTCCGTCAGTGCCACGCGAGCCACACGGATCTCGGAGCGAACCCGGGCGGGCTTGAGCCACGCAGAGGAAGTATTGGGTGCATCATGTTCCAGCCGCTGCGCTTCGCGAGCTGCAGCGTCACTGTGCTCTGCCGCAAGCTCCAGCGTCTGGTCCAGCACCAGCACCGGCGCGTGCGGCTCACCACCGGCGAATATCCGGACCCTATGAACCTGCCCATCGAAGAAATCAGAAGGAATCTGGATGCCGCGCATATAGCCGAAGGGGGCGTCAAACTCCACTGTGTCACGCTTCCATGGAAGCAGGCGCCGGTCCGTTCTCCCCTGGTCGATGACATTGCCGTCCACGGTCACTCGGGCGTATGCTGGCCGATTCTCGGCGCTTGCCCACCCGGCCACCTGTCCCTGCGGGGTAACTATAAAGTCGGCGCTGAGCTTCTCCGTGCCCGCGATCCTGGAATCTGATGTACTGATCCCCTTTTGCGTGAGGACATTGCCTGTCCCACGGTGGATGAGGGCAACGTCGTGCTCCTCACCGGTCCAGAATTGCGGGGGCAAGTTGCCAAGGAAGCCCACATTTCGGGTGCTGAACTCCTCGGCCGAGAGCTCGTCTCGGAAGATGTTGCAAGTCAGGGCGGAGACTGTCTCCCCGTTCACCACGAGATCCAACACCGTCGTTGCCTGACCAGCGTCAGGCTCGTACACCCAACCGCTGATCCGGTGGGCCTGGTAATTGACAATCTTGAACTTCATGAACCTGCGATCTCGTAAGGAGCCATAAGGGGCGAGGGGACCAGAGGACATGCTACCAAAGCGGGAGGTGCCCGTTTGCTGAGGTGCATCGCGGCGTACCTGCGGTTGGAACGCCACCTTGCTCCGTCAACTGCTTCGGCTCATGTCTCTAAGCGTCCCAAATCCGCGCCGAAAAACTGCGCGTGCGCTTCCAGGATGTGGCCCCGGAACCGCCCTCGGGGTGGCGGCTGGTGGCCTTCCTGGAGGCTCTCGGGCACCAATTCGATTCGCCCCGATGAATCGAACCCACCCAGCAACGGATCAACTCCGCGGACCTCCGCGAAGCGCGCGTAGTGCTTGCTGTAATGGTTCGTGTCCCGTGTGTTCTGAACGTAGCGAACGAAGTTGTTGTCGGGGGTGCTCGAGTAGAGATGCCGCAGGTTGAACCGTGAACGATACGTTTTTTCGGCCTCCGCGTAGCTTGGCATGTCTGGGAATGCAGTCCTATAAAACGTCCTCACAACCGACTTGGCGTAGTCACCGACGCGGGTTTGGGGAGAGAAACAGACGGCCGCCGAGCCAGCGATCTGGCGGGAGATCGCTAATGATGCAAACCCACCACCGCTCGATCCGGTCAGCAGGATCCTCTCGTAGCCCGCCGCGGCGGCAATGTCCTTGATGAGGTCCGCCACGTCCGAGGTGAAATCCTGCTCGGAGTTCCCGATATACCATGCCAGTGCCATGGCGTTGTTAAGGTGGAGGCTCGAGTCCGCAACAAACAGCTGCGCGGCGTCAAGCGGGGCAAGGGATTTCCGCCATTCGAAACGAGGCAGCGTGAACTTGGAACGCTGCAGAGAGCCGTGGAAGCTGACAATTAACGTCTTGGACGCCTTGGGAACGTACAGCGCAGTGATATCGAGAGGGCCGCCAGAACTGGCCCGGACTACGAATTCGTACGCCTCGGATGCCGCGTGATCAATGTTGCTCGCCGAGGCATATCGGCGGATCTCTACTGCGTTCCGCTCATCCCAGTCGTTGACGGGCGTCGTGGATGGCAAGGTCACTGATTCTCTCCTATCTCGGGGGGCCCGCGTTTGAGCTTGCTAGTTCGTGCTTAAATTCGTCAGGTTGGTTGTCAGCGGACTCTGCCGGCGCGGTGTCCGGCTCCTCGTCAGCGTTGGACGGCCATCCGTACCGGGTTCGCAGAAGGACTTGTTCAGTCGCCGCGTCCGCGGGACTCCAGTGGACCGGACCGCCGAACGTAGACATCACGTTGCGCTCAACGGCTCCGACGTCGTATTTGTGTTCATCAGACACGTGACTGTACGGCGGTTCGCTCGCCCAGATTTCTACATGCCCGGCCTCGTGGCCGCTGCGAAGCTCGCGGCTGTATTGGAATGCCGTCGGATCGTAGATGTTGACAATCTTGGACGTGACCCGGTCGGTGACTTCGACGCGATGGAGCCGTCCCTCGGCAAATGTCTCCAGCAGCTCTGTCGAAAATGACTTGTCTATGGCTTCTGCATGGAGCAGGCTCGGAAAATGCATGAGGCCAATCCGGAGCCCCTGCTCGTTAGCCGAACTCAGGTGGTCGAACATGAGCTGGGACCCGCCCGATTCATCGCCAAAATCGCCGACGAACAGGATATCAAGGTCCAGGCTTTGCCGGGCATCCGGGAGGAACCGGAGGGGCGCGGGAAACGCGCGCTGCGTCTGTGGGAAGGGCAAGTACCCACTGTGCTTTCCGGAAGGGATCTTCTTGTGCCAGTGTTCGTAGGAGTCCCGGTAAGCCACCCTGTCCGGAGACCGGTAGCCGAGGCGGAAATCTTCGATGGAAAGGTTGGACGTGCCAACGAGGGAAAGCGTCAAAGGCGCCTCGCTGACTTCCAAGGGCTCTTTGCTGTTGACCAGGGCCTGGTAACGGAGGATGAACTCCGTATCCGCCGCTTTGCGGACGGAGTCCCAATAGCCCAACCGCTCCCTGATGGTCTCGACGTGGAACATTGTGGAGACGTGCGCCGGAGTGATAAATGCGCCGCGCCAGCCCCGGTATTGGAAGAAGAGGTCCTCGTCCGTGCGGGTCCAAGATGCAGAGACGAGCCGCCGATCAGGCTGCTTCCCGGCAACCCGGACAAGCCGTTCGATCTTCTGGGGGTGCTGCCAGTCGTCGCCATCGAAAATCGTCAGGAACTCCCCGCTGGCCATCGAGTAGCCAATGTTGCGGGACGTGTATGCTCCCGAATTCTGCTCATTCAGGACAACTTTGATGCGGCTGTCTTCTGCGGCCCATTTGTTGAGGCGGTCGGCGGCGCCTCCGGCCGAACCGTCGTCAACGATGATGATCTCGATATTGCGGTAGCTCTGGTTGATCGCCGACTGGATCGCGAGGTCCGTGTATTGGTCAGGTCGATAGACCGGCATGACGATGCTGACGAGGGGGCCGTCGGTTACAGGTTCCGGCACCTCGGCACCCAGCCGCAGGAAGGCGGGGGCTGTCCCTTTCTTCAGCGTGAGTCGTGAAAGTCCTGCGCGTTCGTAGATCTCATTGATCTCGCCGAGCCAGACTTCGGCGTCTGCCGTAGTGTCCTTGAAAGGGTTGGCCGCGTTGGCCCGGTACAGGTGGAGGTCGTTGGCGTTCATCTCGGCCGAGTCGTAGAGACCTTGAAGCCGTATGACCTCCGCGCCTTGCCCCGTCCGGGCAAGGGAGTCGAGGAAGAACTCACCGCGTCGCTTGTTCTGGAACGGTTCTGCCCCAAGCCTTTTATAGGCCAATGTGTAGAGTGTCGATGCATTGAGAGTGTCGTCGTTGAGAATGTTCTGCCTATAGCAGAGATCACCCACGTGAACCAGCATGGTCCCGTGCGCTGCGTTCAGAATTTGCTGCACGGTTTCGCGGGACTTTCCGCCGATCCTATACATTTCCAATCCCGCAGCCATGTCAGCCCAGCTCCACGCGCCCGAGGTGACTGAGCTGACCAAGACATCGCGGCCGTCCACAGACCGAAGCTTTGTTAGCCGCTGAACTAGTTTCGGATTGGCAATTTTGGATGTCGTCCCCCACCAGGCCAGCGCGCCCGGCCTCTTCTGTGCTTCCAAATGACGCGGATGCAAAGGGGCAGAACGGGCAACCCGCCGGGCCGATCGCAGCAGTCGATCAACGCGCATCGCCGCGACAAGCATTAGGCCTACGAACGCCACCACCAGGAGCCCCAGGAGCCACGGGTTGCGTGAATAGGCAGCCACCACTACCAAGACGAAGAGCACAGCAAAGCAAGCGGCGGCCGCTTTCTTTTTCGGGGACAATCGCCCAATTCTGCGGAGAGCTAGTTGAAATTTCATTAGCAGGCCATCCTAAACGGGCGGTGTGATGGTAGGTGCGGAATGGGAGGGAACCGGCACCCGGGAGAAGTAGCTGCGCATGACATCGAGCCGGGGGCCGCCCTGCAGGTTCGGCGGGGCACCGATCTGCGGCGGCGGCCGGAACCCATCCCACTGCTCAGCCACACTCTGCAGGAATATGCTGTCCTCCGGATTCCAGGTGTGGCCGCCATGCGAATCGGCTCCGGAGTGCCGGTGCATCATGTAGTTCTGCCCGTGGGAGCGGTAGATGAGTCCGCCGGCTGCCTGGACCGCCTGCAGGAGGCAGCGGTCCACGGCGCGGTGCACCGGCCGCCAGCCCCCGAGTTCGCGCAGCTCGTCCCGGCCGATCATCATGGTGCCGCCGGCCACATGATCCGAGTACTGCTCGCCGAGCGGCGGACGGCGGGTGGTGATGTCCAGGTTTTCCAGATACACAAACTCAACCTGCGCCCCCACCAGGGTGGCACCGCTGAAGCCTTTGGCGTGGACGAGGTCCCGGAGGTGGTGCACGCCGTACCAGTCGTCGTCGTCCATCTTGCAGATGAGATCGCCGCTGGCGGCGCCGACGCCGGCGTTGAGCACGTCACCAAAGATCACGTCCGCGGGGACAGAGACAATCTGCAGTTGGCGGGAATAGCTTTCGACGGCGCGCCGGACCTCGGGCAGGTCGGCGTCGAAACCGTGCAGCACCACCACAACTTCCACGGCATCCCAGCTCTGGCGTTCCAGCTGGTCCAGGGCGGATGCCAGTTTCTCGGGGCGCCGGGTGGCCAGGACAACGCTGACGGAAGGTGCGGGACGGAGCGGCTTCCCGAGCTGGCCCAGGACGTTGTTCCAGACGGCGCGGGGACTGTAAAGGTCCAGCGCGGTCCGCCGGAGGTCGATCGACTTGGATTCGCGCAGTACCGGCGCGTCGCCGGTGTCGAACGCCTCCATCCGCTTCAGCAGCGGCTCGCCGAGCATCTCGCGGACCGGGGCGGACAGGGAGCGCGCCAGCGTGGGAACGCCGCCGACGGCGAGTTGGGACAGGCGCCGTGCCAGCTGCCGGTCCAGGCCGTCAAAGCGGGAGCCGTCGATTTCTACGTAACTGTGCGGCCGAAGCGCTGCCAGCCCGGATTCTCCCAGCGCTTTTCCGCCGGCTAGCTCGTGCGGTTCCAGCGTGCGGACCGGCTTGTCCGAGTACGCGAGGAAGCCCAGGGGCGAGATGACAGCGGTATCGACCGGGGGCAGGGCGTTCGCTGGCGGGGTCCAGATTGGCGGCGACACCCGGGCCGGCTGGTCTGCGGTTTGCCGCGCGAACTGCTGCTCGAGCTCCGCCGCGCTCTTGGCGCCACCGAGCACGACGTCCACGGCGTAGATGTCGTCCGGGTCAGGGCCCAGCAGCTGGTCGGTCATGAAGCTGCCCAAGGCGTCGCCGGCGAGCCAGGCTGTGTCGGCCGGGTGCGTGATGCCGACGCGCAGTCCGCCCAGTACCGGCCCTGGCGCAGCAGTAGAGCAACAGGCCAGTGCGGCAACGGCCGCCGAATGGACGGTGACCCACTTGCCGCCCTCAACCACCACGGCGAAGCCCAGCCCGGGAATGGTAAGGGCCGATATGGAGGCCTTCAGCTGTAGGCTACGGGGGGTCCAGACGGAGCATTCGGCGGCCGGGAAATAATCCTTGACCACGAGCACGACCCGATGAGCCCTGCCTTCGCTGCGGAACATTGGCAGAAGTTGCCGGGCCTCGGCCAGCGATTCGGCCAGTACCACGTAGCTGTCCCACCAAAGCTGGTCCGCGGGGACAGCGTGTTCCCAATCGGACCTGCGCTGGGGATCGCGGCGCTGCCAGTCTGTCCGCGCATAGTCCAGCCCCAGTGACAGCGCCAGCTGCGCCACGGAGTGCTGTGGCGGTCCAACCACCACACTTTGAATCTGCATGTTGCTAGTACCCCGGCCTGCCGGCGCGGGCCTTGAGCCGGCCAAGGATGTACGCCGGGCCCTTGCGGGCAATCGCCCGGGCCCGCGAGATCCCGCGGTTCGGGGCGAGGCCCAGTTCCAGCCGCCGGCGTTCCATTTCGGATTTCTTGAGTCGCGATTCGAGGTGACGGATCTGCTGCTCGTAGTCCACGCGGGTTGCGTGGTCTGCAAGGTCCCGGACCACGATGTTCAGGTCCAGGGTGGCTGCGGCACCCTTCCGCAGGTGGAGCTTGGGCTTGGGACGGCGGAAGTCGTGCAGGCCCAGGGCGCTGCCGGAAACCCACCGCTCGCCGCCTGCCGTGCGCGCTGACCTTTCGGGGTCACCGGATTCCCGCAACTCGCGAAGTGTGCCGGTCCGCCATAGTTCGAGGGCACCGGCCTGCCCATCCACCAGCGCGCGAAGGACCATGGCCTGCGTCTGCTGCAGGGAGTCGACCATGGCTTCCAGCGAGTGCAGCCCCAGGGCAGTGCCGGCGCTGATGACCAGTGTGTACACGGAGTCGGCAATGTCCGGACCGTCTGTGGCGGCGAACGAGAATCGCGGGTCAGTGCCCAGCCACTCCTGCAGCCGGTGCCGGCTGCGATTACGCTCCACAAG
>Ga0163162_10004994_pt1 | contig 12784 bp, 8 predicted proteins | sample S55metaG_FD_115310 | JGI IMG/M metagenome (GOLD analysis project Ga0163162, IMG submission 115310) | Switchgrass rhizosphere microbial communities from Kellogg Biological Station, Michigan, USA - S5-5 metaG | ecosystem: Host-associated > Plants > Roots > Rhizosphere > Soil | place: USA: Michigan...
CGGTGTGTGTTTCATCAATTTGTCGCCCGGGAGCCGCTCAATGGAAAATAAATGATAAAAAATGCTACCTGCGGGTGGAAATACCGGGTGGGACAAGTGCCCTGATCACCATGCCGGGAGGCAAAAGTGCAGAGGTTGGTCCCGGCTCGCATCAATTTGATAACCCTTACTGACAACTGAAATTGAAGAAAGGATACCCGCCTTGACACAAATTTAAATTCATTGATTTATAACAAGATAAACTCCAGCCGGGTTAATTTTGCTAATGGTAAATATTTAATTTGCGGGAATATCGATCACTAATTGGAAGAGTCACCCCGGCATACCAAAAAATTTTTTCGCCTCCCTGATGAGGGAACACTGGTGCGACAGGTTTCCGAAGGAGATGAGCAGGCGTACAGAAAGCTTTACACGCATTACTATCCTCACCTCTACACTTCCCTTGTATTTATTTCTAAGTCGCACGAGGACACGCAGGAGATTATTCACGAGGTTTTTTTAAAGATATGGAAGACCAGGGAGTCGCTCGCCATGATCCGGTCGTTCGAAGACTACGCATACGTGATGGCAAAAAACCTGTTGCTGAACCTGCTGAAAAGAAAAAAGCTCGGTGAGAAAATATTATCGACGGCAGCTGAACGGGAACCGGGCACCCGTATACCCACTCCCGACGAGGAATTTTTATTTAAGCAATATTACCAATTGGCGCTGTCGGCGATCGACCGGTTGCCACCGCAACAAAAAAGGGTTTTCCTGCTGCGTACGCGCGAAGGGCTGAGCCTGGAGGAGATTGCGGCTCTCATGCATATTTCGCGCTCGACGGTGAAAAAACATTTATACCAGGCAATGAAGTTTGTAAAAGATTATCTGCGCGAGAGCGGGATCGATCTCCCACTGGTTATTTTATTTTTTATAAAAATTCTCTAACGGCGGGTGTCCGTTTTTATTTGCCGGTGGTCAGTATACATCTTAGGTATGGAAAAAGAAAAAATCATAGCGTGGATCGGGGGGTATGCGGCGGGAACACTCACGCCGGGGGATGAAGCACCATTCCTCGAATGGTACCGGCAGGCAGGTCTTGAGGAATTTCACCAGTTGCTCGCCGCGTGCAAGGATCTTCCTGAAAGTTTTTCACGTTTCCCGGAGATGCCGGAAGATTTCAAAGCCAGGCTCGAGCGCGATATCCGGAATTTTGAACCCGCTGAAAAACAAAAAACGTTCGGCATCATTTATTCTTTCCAGAAATCCCGCTGGTGGTGGGCGGCAGCTTCCGCGGTCATCATTTCTGCAGCCGGGTATTTTTACTCCGCTCAAAAGAATAATAAAAAGCAAACTGACACTGCGCACGTGAGCCGGTTCAAAAACGATGTGGCTCCCGGTGGCAATAAAGCGATACTTACATTATCCAATGGATCAATGGTCGTTTTAGACAGCGTGCATGTTGGTACGCTTGCCATACAGGGCAAAGCAAAGGTCTTAAAACTCGATAGCGGAAGGCTGTCTTATTCCCCCACCGGGGGAGGCCAGGTGGGGGCTGTCTATAACACACTCACCACGCCGCGCGGCGGACAATACCAACTGGATCTGCCGGACGGCTCACGGGCATGGTTAGACGCTGCTTCATCGATAACTTATCCGACCGCATTTACCGGCGCTGAAAGAAAAGTGGACATAACGGGGCAGGTATATTTTGAAGTGGCGAAAAACAAAGACTGGCCATTCATCGTGGAGACAAAAGATGTGCATGTTCAGGTGCTGGGGACACATTTCAATGTCAATTCCTATGATGATGAAATCGCTGTAAGAACGACACTGCTCGAAGGTTCGATAAGGATTTCATCCGGAAACAACTCCGCGCTGCTCGCGCCCGGCCAGCAGGCAGCGGTAAATAAAAATCGTGAAATAGAATTGTTGAAAGAGGTGGATACCGAACCCGTGATGGCCTGGAAAAACGGATTATTCAATTTCAAGAGCCAGGATATCGAGGCGGTGATGCGGCAGGTCAGCCGGTGGTATGATGTGGAGATCGTTTACGATGGAGAAAAACCGGCAGGGCATTTTTCGGGTATGGTTAACCGTAATACGAATGTATCAACCGTTTTAAAAATGCTTGAGCTGAGCAATGTTCAATTTACCATTGAAGGGAAAAAAATTACAATTATGAATAAATGAAATGAGGGTTGACAGGAAAAAACCGGAAGTGTTGGAACCACCTCCGGCAAAAGTCCGGGTTAACCCAGTAATACAATTTTCGGAACTGCTTATTGTTTAACCCAAACATTACAAAAGTATGGATTTTAGGGCTCTTTGTAAACCAAAACGGGCTTCTTTCTCCTCTTCCGCCAAGGGAGGCTGGGAGGGGGCTTCCAAAACATTCCGGGTTATGAAAATAACCGCCATTTTATTATTAATCGCGTGCCTTCATGTCAGCGCCAGGAGCTTGGGACAGGAAGTTTCGCTTTCGCTGAAAGATGCGTCGCTGGAAAATGTCTTTAAGGAAATCCGAAAGCAGACCGGGTACAATTTTTTTTACAAGGATGAATGGCTGCTGCAGACAAATCGGGTAACCATTGACGTTAGAAATGCGCCCATTACCCAGGTACTTGATATATGTTTCAGGAATCAACCATTCACTTATGCGATCGTTGACAACAGCATTGTCATTAAACCAGTGGGGGAATTTCAGTCCTCAAATGCACCCCCGGCGAAGGTTGATGTAAAAGGGACGGTATACAATGAGTCGGGGCAGCCGCTTGCCGGAGCAAATGTCATTGCTAAAAAGACCGGAAAGGGGACAATTACAAACGCAAAGGGCGAATTCGTTTTATCTTCCGTTGCGGAGAATAGCCTCTTAATTATCAGCTTCGTCGGTTATGCGTCACAGGAAATCAAGGCCAACGGTGACAAGGGTATCCGCATCTACCTAAAGGTTGCTGTTGACGAGCTGGACAAAGCCATCGTTCAGGGATACGGAGCAACCAGTCTCCGGCTGTCTACTGGAAATATTGGTGTCGTCAGAGCCGCTGAAATAGAGAAACAACCTGTACTCAACCCATTGCTTGCCCTCCAGGGTCGCATACCGGGAGTAGATATCACCCAAATTAATGGCTACGCCAGTGCACCGATCAAAGTGGAAATCAGGGGACGAAACTCGATTGATGACAGTTATCCATCAGACCCACTATATATCATTGACGGAGTCCCGTTAACAGTACTGGAGCTGACAGGGCGATCAGGATATTCACAGGGGTCTGTAGGTTTTCTACAAAACGGTCTGACAGGTCCTGCGGTCGGACAAAGCCCGCTGTTCAGCATTAATCCCGCCGATATTGAAAGTATCGAAGTACTCAAAGATGCCGATGCAACCTCGATTTACGGTTCCAGGGCGGCTAACGGTGTCATCATGATCACGACAAAAAAAGGGAAACCAGGTAAGACGCAACTGAATATTCATGTGGACCAAGGCGTGAATAAAGTAACGCGATTCTGGAAAATGCTGAATACGCCGCAATACCTGGCCATGCGAAGAGAAGCGTTTAAAAATGATAACATCGTACCGGATCAGGGCAACGCCTTCGATCTGCTCACTTGGGACACCACGCGCTACACTGACTGGCAAAAAGCATTGTACGGAGGTTCGGGAAAAGTTACCAATGCCCAAGTGAGTTTGTCTGGTGGAGACGCAAGGACAACCTTCAGAATGGCAGCGACATATAATTATTCGACCGCGATCACAACTGCTCACGGAGCGGATCAGCGTGGATCCCTTGCCGTTAGTCTGAGTCACCGCTCACTGAACCAACGCTTCGGTGTTTCTTTTTCAAGTGAATATTCCTTTACAAAGTCTGATATGATCAGCCTGCCCGGCACTGTCACACTAGCTCCAAATGCGCCCGCAATCTATGATTCTGCCGGGAACCTCAATTGGAAAGACTGGGAATCGTCAATCGGCAACCCGTTTAGCGGACTCCTTCAGCCCTACGTAGCAAAAACAAACTTTTTGAACAGCAACATTAATTTCAATTATCAGCCCGTCCGGGGATTGAACCTAAGCACCAGCTTCGGCTATAACAACGGGCAATCCAGCCAAACACAACTTTTCCCAATCGCGTCACAGGATCCAAACTATCAACCCGCAGGCAGCGCGCAGTTCGGAAATAACAGTAATAAAAACTGGATTATCGAACCACAAATATCATATGATCTGCAGGTCGGACCCGGAAAATTGAGCGCCATGGTCGGAGGATCTATTCAAAACACGAGCACAGAAGGGATTTATATCTATGGAAGTGGTTATACAAACGATGCATTGCTCAGAACAATATCAAATGCGCCGCAACGGGATGCCTCGGATAATTATGGTGAATACCGATATGCAGCCATTTTTGGCCGGCTCAACTATAATATATCAAACAAGTACATAGTCAACGTCAATGCCCGAAGAGATGGTTCGAGCAATTTCGGGCCCGACAATCATTTCGGGAATTTCGCTTCCATTGGCGCCGCGTGGATTTTTACAGAAGAAACCTGGATCAAAAATCATTTGTCATTCCTGAGTTTTGGAAAAATCCGGGGTAGTTATGGTACGACAGGCGGAGAAGGAGGCGCTCCGTACGCCTACCTGACCCGCTGGTCATCCAATGGGCTCCGCGTTTACAACGGGGTCCAGCCGTTAGCTCCTACGCAACATGCGAATCCAAATTATCATTGGCAGCTGAATAAAAAACTGGAAGGAGCGATAGAGCTTGCTTTTTTCAAAAGCTGGGTTTCTGTCAGCGTGGCTTATTACCGGAACCGGTGCGACAACCAGCTGCTGAATTATCCGACGCCGGAGTTTAGTGGGTTTAGCAGTGTTGTCGCCAACCTCCAGGCGCTCGTGCAGAATGCTGGCTGGGAGTTTACCATCGGAGGCAAAGGAGTGCACACAAAATATTTCAGTTGGGCGCCGAGTTTTAATTTCAGCATCAATCAAAACAAATTATTATCGTTTCCAGGTTTAGCCACCTCGCCATTTTATAAAACCAGGTTCCTTACCGGGCAACCACTAAACACCATTTACCTTCTACATTATACGGGCGTCGACCCGCAAACCGGGCGCTATACTTTTGAAGATAAAAATCATGATGGCAACATCAGTACAAGCAGCGGAAGTACCGACGACCGGTATCCGCATAAAATCAGCCCCACGTTTGCGACGGGCTTCGGCTTCAATTTCGATTACAAGGGACTTAACCTCTCGTTCTTCTTCACTGTCAAAAAGCAGACCGGGATCAACGCGATTGCACAGGGAGCTTCGCCAGGTATAGTGAACCAAAATCAGCCTATTGAAATATTGAATTCATATTGGCAAAAGCCCGGCGATGTTGCCAACACGGGCCGGTTTTCAATTATGGGAAGTGCCGATCCCAACGGATATATCGGCCAGTCGGACGCGGGCTACACGGACGCGTCTTACATAAGGCTCCAGAATATTTCTCTCTCGTACAGTTTGCCAGAAATGGTGATGAAGAAATTGGGTATGGCACGCTGTGTATTCTTCCTTCATGGTGAAAACATTTTCGTCATTACAAAATATAAAGGCATCGATCCAGAGACGCAAAATTTTGGAGGGCTTCCTCCGGCCAAAACCTTTACTGGTGGAATATCACTTGATTTTTAAAACGGATAAAAATGACATTTATAAAATATAAAAGTATCATTGTTGCGTTTTGTTGTTTTCTGACTTTGTGTGGCGGATGCAAAAAAATGGTTGAGGTTCCTGAGCCCGTCAATACTATTACTACTATCGAAACATTTAGTTCCGATGCCACCGCAACCTCTGCAGTAGCCGCAATCTACAACGATATGATCGCCGGCGGTCCCGGGCGCAATTTTGCCTTCGCTAACGGTGCTACAACTATCAATGCGGGAATGTCTGCAGACGAACTTCATCATTTTGGTTACGTGTCGCTTTTCGAAACAAATACTTTAAATGCGACCGATTTTCCAGGCATCACCTGGACAGCGCCGTATTATGACATTTATATAGCAAATGGTGTCATCGAAAACCTGCCGGGATCACCGGGTGTTTCTGATGCTGTTAAAACGAGGTTAACTGGAGAAGCTGAATTTTTTCGCGCATTTTGTTATTTCTATCTGGTCAATATGTTTGGAGATGTTCCACTGGTAACAACCACGGCTTGGGCACACACCGACACATTGCATCGTTCGCCGGTTGAGCTGATATATCAGCAAATCATGAATGATCTCAGCGACGCACAAACACGACTACCGGAAGACTATACAGTATCGAACGGGCAACGAATCACGGTAAACAAATTTGCCGCAAGCGCTTTACTGGCACGCGTGTACTTATACACCAAAAATTGGGCAGGCGCTGTCACACAAGCCTCGAACGTTCTCACTGCGTCTGGTCTGTATGGTCTGGTGTCAGATTTAAATCAGGTTTTCCTAGCCAACAGCCAGGAGGCCATTCTTCAACTGCAGGTTGGTAACTATTACCCCTACACAACGCGTGAAGGACACTCAATTATTCCGTATGATTCTACGGCGAACCCCAGCTATTATCTGAGCGACCAACTACTTGCGGACTTTGAACCCGGCGACCAGCGCAGGTTCGCATGGATCGACAGCACGGATTACAATGGAACCTTATATTATTACCCTTACAAATACAAAGAATATGTTGGCAGCGACGGAGACATTAAGGAGTATTACATGATGTTGAGACTTTCAGAACAGTACCTAATCAGGGCCGAGGCCAATGCACAACTAAACAATCTTTCCGACGCGATTGCTGACCTTAATGTCATCCGCGAACGCGCAGGACTCGCTGATTTGCCCAATACATTAAATCAGTCAGAGGTCCTGGCTGCCGTTGCGCATGAGCGAAGAATAGAATTGTTTACGGAATGGGGACACCGGTGGATGGATCTTAAAAGAACCGGTCAGGCAGATGCCGTCATCGGAGCAATCAAACCGACTTGGAAATCGAACGCGCAACTGTATCCAATTCCGGCTTCCGAATTGATAGCAGACCCGAACCTGACTCAGAATCCAGGTTATTGAATTTCCCGATTAAAAAAAACTGATCTCCGTTATTTTAACTAACAGCCTTGTATAACCGAAAAAAAATTAAGATGAAAAAATTATTTGCTGCAGCTTTATTTTTTATGATCATTGCTTCGTCTCAAATATCGCTATCGCAATCACAAAAAGGATATGAGATCACCGGGCATCTCGAGGGTCTTCGCGACGGCGAAAAAGTAAGGATGTTGATGTTTTCCAGTATACGTCCGAATGATTTTGTTGCCCGCGATTCAGCATACGTTAAAAACGGACAATTTCATATTACGGGATATGTTCCGGAAGGTCCGCGTATGTACTGGCTTACATTTGAACGCGATTCGAAGCTCAATCATGCCATTTGCACCTTATGGATTAATAATGATGAACATATTACTATTAACAATACAGATTCCAGTCAAACCAGATTCACTTCGATATCGGAGCATATTGTAATTGAAGGAAGCCCGACCAATCATGCACGAGATGTTTCTCTTGACATGGAAAGGCTCTATTTACAACAAAAGGGCGCTGTGAAAAGTCACTTGGCGGATATTAAAGATTCAGTGGGCTTTGACCACGCATTGGTAGAGGGCCTGCTGAGATCCCAATGGATCCTTGATGATAGGCTGTTTACACTCTTTTTATCCAATAATTCCTTTTTTGTAACGACTCCGGCGATGAAATCTTTCGTGCCATATTTACTCTATGAAATATGGGGCGAAGGATATGGCGGTCAACATCAGGCCTTTTTTAAAGCCGCCTACGACCTGTTCGACGAAGCACAACGGAATAGCTTTTATGGCAAGAAAGTAAAGGAGATCGCTGCATCTAGTGAAGGACAGCAGTTCCCTGATTTTACATTGCCCAAAGTAGAGGGCGGCAATCTCTCTTTACACGATGTGTATACAAAAAGCAAGCTCTGCATTGTTCATTTCTGGGGTACCAACTCCTATCTAAGAGAAGAACGTCAGCAGGAATTGCAGGTCATGTATAAGAAGTACAAGGATAAAGGTCTCAGCATTGTTGGCATTGCAGCGGATACTTCCGAATGGATGCTGAAAGGGTTTGTCAAGAGTAAGCAATACCCATGGGTGAACGTCTCCGATCTCAAAGGATGGAACAACAATGGTGTGAATGAAGGTATCATCGAAACAGTGTATCATGAAGGGGGTCACGAGGTTCCCAACACGACCAATGTCCTGATCGATACGAAGGGAAGGATCGTTGCCTGGGGCGTTGACGGCGTGGAATTGCAATGGTACCTCTGGAAATATCTCGGAGATTAACGTGATTTTAAAAACATTTTTATGATCAAGATCAATTTTATAACGGTCATCCTCACACTAAGTTTTTGGATTAGCTCTTGTGAAAAGAACAGTTCAAGAAAGTTGGGCGCTTTGAACGTGATTCACGCGCTGGTGGATGAACCACCCGTCTACGTATATTTTACAGCAACGCCCTCGAATTATTATCTTAACCAGTCCCCTGTACCGTACGGAGCCGCTGCAGAATACGGAACCCCTTTCGATGGGACTCCGCTGACGATTGTATCTTCAGGAGACACTTCTCAAGCGCTATTCCAGTCCACACTGACTATGAAAAGCGGAGGTATTTATTCTTTGTACCTGGCGGGACAGGCATCTAAAAAAGATACGTTACTATTGGAAGACGTCATTCCAGCATTTTCCGACAGTTCCGCCGGAGTCAGGTTTATCAACCTTTCGCAGGGCAGTGCTCCAATGAGTGTCAATATACAAGGAAACGACCCAATGCACACAGAGTTTGATAATATCGGGTATAAGCAAATATCCCCCTTCCGTGCATACCCTGCCAAAGGAGGAGTTTCAGGTTATACGTTTGAAATTCGGGATCAAGCTACTGGCAACCTGCTAATTACTTATTCCTGGAATTTCGAACTTTTTCGAAACTACACCATCGTAATCGGTGGCCTGGAAGATGGTGCAGGCGCCGGCGCGATCAATGCATTTGCCATCAATAATTTTTAACAACGATGCGTAAAACAATATTAGCCGGCCTGATACTGGGCGCCGGATTCTATGCTCACGCCCAACAAAAAAACTGGCACCATCTAGATTTAAAAAAAGACAGCGTTTTTGGAATCAGCACCGAAAAAGCATATCTCAAGTTGCTAAAAAATAAAAAATCAACAACAGTTATCGTGGCGCTCATCGACAATGGTATCGATACGACCCACGAGGCACTTCGCGCGGTGATTTGGACGAACCGGAATGAGATTGCGTCCAACCAGACCGATGACGATCATAACGGTTTTATAGACGATCTGCATGGTTGGAATTTTATTGGAACCGAGGCAGGCACCGAGGATATCACTAGGCTCGTGCTCCCCAAAAAGTCTTACTACGATAGCCTTTCATATTTCAAAGTTCCGGAGAACGTCAGGCCTGCCTACCAGGCGTACCGGCGACTCTGGAATGACTATAAATACCACGTAGCACACTTACAAAGCATGATTGCCCAGTTTGAAATGTCTCAGGCAGTATTAGAGAGTATCATTCAGAAATTGGGAAAACCCAATCCGTCAGTATCTGATTTTAAAAATTACGAAACACGAAGTATCGAAGAAAAAACCATCAGGGATGTATTAGTCAATTATCTGCCGCACTACGCCGACTTTGATCAGTATAAAAGTCATGAGGTAACCGGGTTGCTTTCTCTGATGTACTACCACCTCGAGCACGGACTAAAACTAGATTATACCGACACGTCCAACAATGTCGTCTATGGAAATAATGATGTCAATGGTCCGTTTACGCATCTCCCGGGTGTTGACCCCTTCCACGGCACTCACTTGGCCGGCATCATCGGCGCGGCCAGAAATGACGAGGTGCATGGCATTGCAAACAATGTTCTCATCATGCCACTTCGAGTCATGTCGTTTTACCGCGAATTACGTGACAGCGACCTCGCACATGCCATCCGCTACGCAACCGATAACGGCGCCCGCATCATCAACATGAGCTTTGGGAAGTATTACACCGTTGATAAGCAAATGGTGGATAATGCCGTGAAATATGCCGTTTCCAAAGGGGTACTGTTTGTGCATGCCGCCGGAAACGATGGCATCGATCTCGATAAAGAAATCATATATCCCAACCGGAAATATGATGACGACTCGGGAATGGCAGATGCCTGGATCGAAGTAGGCGCTTCCGGTCCCAAAAACGATAGTACGCTTGTTGCACCTTGGTCAAACTATGGAAAAAAATCCGTAGATGTTTTTGCGCCCGGAGTGGGCATCTATTCCACTACACCCGGCAGCCACTATGCCAGTGCTGAAGGCACCAGTTGTTCAGCTCCCCTGGTGGCCGGGCTGGCGGCGCTGATCTGGGAATATTACCCCGGACTCACAGCAATGCAGGTCAGGGACATCATAATGAATTCCGTAGTCAAAGTAAATCATGCAGTGCAGATAAAAGATGAGCATGGCAACACGCAAATGTTACCCTTCTCTAGCTTATGTGTTTCGGGCGGTATTGTAAATGCTTACAATGCTTTGAAGCTGGCAACTGCATATAATACAAAAACAAAATAATACATAATCGAATGAGAAAGACGGTGATTTCCTTTATCCTGTTGACCCTTGGTTTTTGTTCAGCTGCACAGCTATCGAACTGGCAGCACAAAGATCTAAAGGCCGACAGCACATTCGGAGTTAGCACGGACAGGGCATATGCAGAACTGTTGAAGAATAAAAAGCCTGGGAAGGTTCTGGTGGCGGTGATCGACAGTGGGATAGATACATTGCACGAGGATTTGAGCTCCGTCATCTGGATCAATCCGAAGGAAATAAGTGGGAATGGGGCGGACGACGATCACAATGGTTATGTGGATGACATCCATGGTTGGAACTTTATCGGAGGCCCAACGGGAGATGTGCGATACGATAATATAGAATTGACCCGCCTGATGCGGCAAAAGAAAGCTTTTTTCGACAGCCTGTCCTATACCAGTGTTTCGGAAAAATACCAGATGCCATATCAGGCATTTCGGAAGATGAGCCGGGATTACGACAGTCAGCTGGCCGATGCGCAAAACGGTCTGGCAGGGGTGAGTATATTTAAAAAAGAGCTCGAGGAGGCCATGCAGAAAATCGGAAAGGATCATCCGACGATGGACGATTTTATCAGCTATCGGCCAGATACGGATAATCAAAAGAAACTTCGGGAATTTATGATCGGCCAACTAGGGAAAAAAACAGATTTTGAAGAGTTCAAGACTCAGCAGGTAGATATGGCATATCAACATTTTAAAGAATTGATAGACTATGCTCTCAACATGGATTTCGACCCTCGTCCTATTGTAGGGGATAATTATATGGTTTCTACCGAGAAAAATTATGGGAACAATAATGTTTTAGGCCCGCATGCAGATCATGGAACCCATGTAGCAGGTATTATTGGAGCCAAAAGGGGGAATAATATTGGCATAGACGGAATGGCAGATAATGTGCAAATAATGGGTGTCAGGGTGGTACCGCAGGGAGACGAGCGGGACAAGGATGTGGCTAATGCCATACGGTATGCTGTCGACAATGGTGCAAAAATCATAAACATGAGTTTTGGGAAGCCTTATTCTTTTGACAAAAAAGTGGTGGATGAAGCGGTAAAATATGCCATGTCAAAAGATGTGCTTATTATCCACGCAGCAGGTAATGACGGGAAGAATTTAGATGAAATTGACCAATTTCCTAACCGCTATTTCGCGGACGGGAGTGGTCAGGCCGATGCCTGGATCGAGGTGGGTGCATCGGGCTGGAAGGATGATTCAACGCTTGTCGCCCCATTTTCCAACTATAGCAGGACCAAGGTTGATGTGTTTGCCCCGGGAGTGCAGGTTTATTCTACCACGCCCGGATCGAAATATGCTTTTTTTAACGGGACGAGTATGGCTGCACCAATGGTATCAGGATTGGCCGCACTGATTTGGGAATACTATCCAAAACTAAAGGCTGTCGAAGTCAAAAATATTATTCTCAGATCGGTAGTTAAGGTCGAACACCCAGTTCTCCTGACGAAAGATCATGCAGGGCAACAGAAAATTATGCATTTATCCGAAATTTGTCTTTCAGGAGGAATCATAAACGCCTACAATGCCCTGAAATTGGCGGCCAATTACTAACAGGGAGCGCAGTGAGCCGTGAAAACGCGCCCACCGGGAACACGCCGCCCTTCACGGAAGTGTCGGCAATATTGGTGAGGCGTCTTAACAAATTAAATAAAACACCGGTCAAAAACGTTCCCAAAAAAAAGGAAATAATTTACTTTCTCTCCAGCTGACGTAAACTAACGTTCATGAATATGCACAATTTCAAGGAATATTTTCATGCCTGCGCGATATCTTCCGTCGCATGGCGGCTGAGCTTCGGTAAATAGCGGTTATACAAGACCGTGAATGCGAATGAATCTCCCGCAGCACTCAGTTGTAGAAGCATCTTTTTTGCGGTGTGTTCGATCACAAAAAATATTTATTTTGATTGCTATGTGCAATCGAAGGATTTGATTATGCTGGGCATCTGGTTCACCTGGAAAAAATCGTTGAATCTAATTAGCGCCTATCCATGACCGTTTTAAATTTCAAATCAATACGTCTCCTCAAAATGCAGCGAAGCGAAACGGAGTGATATTTTGAGGAGACGTGTTGATTTGAAATGATGACGCGTAAGATTAAAACCAAA
>Ga0163162_10004995_pt1 | contig 12782 bp, 9 predicted proteins | sample S55metaG_FD_115310 | JGI IMG/M metagenome (GOLD analysis project Ga0163162, IMG submission 115310) | Switchgrass rhizosphere microbial communities from Kellogg Biological Station, Michigan, USA - S5-5 metaG | ecosystem: Host-associated > Plants > Roots > Rhizosphere > Soil | place: USA: Michigan...
GTTAGGATACAGAAAAGCCTGGTGTATTTTGTAACGGCACTTCGCAGTAATGAGATGCTGATGATGAAAATGATCCGCACCAACATCCTGCAGTTGAACGAAGATGAAAAAGCGTTTTTAGACGACCTGGTCGTCGACAATTCCCAGGCCCTTGAAATGGCGCATATTTATACAAATATCCTCAGCAGTACCCTGGATGCCTTTGCCAGCATCATCAGCAATAACCTCAACAATGTGCTGAAGCGCCTGACATCGATAACCATCATTCTTTCACTCCCGGCCCTGGTAACCAGCATTTACGGCATGAACGTGCCCATCCCCTATGCCAACTCGCCCCATGCCTTTTATATACCGATTGTGTTGTCGCTGATCGTGTCGGTGGTGATCAGTTGGTATTTCATGAAGAGAAAATGGTTTTAGGGAATCTAATTATAACGCATACCCCATGTTCAACCTCCGCGTTTACGGCATACTGTTAGGCGATAACAAGGAAGTATTGGTGAGCGATGAATTCATTCGTGGGAACTATTATACCAAATTTCCCGGTGGCGGATTGGAATTTGGCGAAGGCACACGCGAATGTTTGAAAAGGGAATTCATGGAAGAAATGAACCTTGAAGTACTGGTCGGCGACCATATTTATACCACCGATTTCTTTCAGCTTTCCGCCTTCAAACCCGGCGATCAGATTATTTCCATCTATTATTTTGTGAAAGCGCTGGCGCCCATTACAGCACCCTTGCGGCAAAAGGCTTTCGATTTTGATGAATCGCAACTCAAAGTGTATGCAGCCACCGGCGAAACGGAAACCTTTCGTTTTATTCAGCGACCCGACTTTTCGGAAGAATCGGTTACGCTGCCCATCGATAAGATCGTGGCCCGCATGATTCGCGAAAATTACTAACCCTTACGCATAGCTGCTTCTTTCATTTCGGCGGCCTTGGCATGTCCGAGGTAACGCTCAATCCAGCCGTGTACCAGGTAAATAACCGGTGTGGCCAAAATGGCCACCACAAACTTGTAGGTGTAGCCCACCAACGCAATACCCGTTACTCTCGCAAAAGGAAATCCCTGGGAATAATAGAGGTACAGGTAAGAGACAACGATGGTATCGATGAATTGTGATACCAGCGTTGAAAGCGTGGCCCGCATCCATATATGCTTTTCTCCTGTTGCCCTTTTAATGGCCTTGAAAACGGTGGCATCCGCGATCTGACCCACTACAAAAGCCGTCAATGAGGCCAATATGATGTTCATGCCCTGACCGAGTATTTGTGTAAACGCAGCCTGCATATCGGGCACGCCCTTGGTTTGCTGCGAACCGATCCACCAACTGGCCGGCGCCGTATGTATGGATAGGTAAAAAAGCACGAAGGCCATGCATATAAAACCCGCGGTGAGGAAAGAAAGAAATCGCACACCCTTCACGCCATAGTATTCATTTATGATATCGGTCAAAATAAAAACCGCGGGCCATGGCAACACACCCACAGAAAGATCGAAAGACAAACCCTGTTGTCCAAATAATGAAAAGCTCACCTTGCTAAATCCAAAGGTTTCTTCGAGCGAAAATATTTTCACCCCAATCACTTCCGCAATCACGGCATTGGCAATAAAAAATCCGCCCAAAATAATAAACAACCGGGTGGGTCTGTCCTTAATAATGTAATGGATCATAGAACGGGTTGGGTAAATAAATAAATGAGCTGGACCACCAGAAAAATAAAGTTCACAATCATCAGCCATTTTGGAATTTCCATCGGTTTCCGAGACAAGAGGTTGATCGCTATCACCAGGTTAACCGAAAAATTAATTACGATGGCCATTAACCATCCCATGATGATGATGGTAGACGCGAGGTCTTCTTCCACTTTCCAGGAGCTATGCCTCATCACCAAACAACAAACGAAAAGAAGGTTACAGATCAACGCCAGCCGGGACAAAAATCTTAGTGTACGCATGGTTTCGAATCGCTATAGAACGCTGAATTTTAAAATAATGCATTAAAAATAGCATTAAATTGCCGCCAAATTGATTCAAGCACCATGAAAAATTGGAACTGGAAAGTCTTGCTGCCACATGGCATCGCATTGGCCATTTTCATCATTGTCGCCCTCATTTATTGCAAACCCGCCCTGGAAGGTAAGGTTTTGCAACAGGGTGACATTGTGCACTGGAAAGGAATGAGCAAGGATATTCAGAATTATCGCGATACTCACGGTGGTGTTTCGCCTTTGTGGACCACCAGCATGTTTGGAGGAATGCCGGGATTTCAAATCGCAACCAATAATAACAACTACGTTTCTTACTACGCCAACGAAATATTTTCACTGTTCATTCCGAAGCCGTTTCGATTTTTCATATTGGCCTGCCTGGGCTTCTATTTTCTTTGTTGTGTACTAAAGATAAATCCTTGGTTAGGTATCACCGGCGCGCTGGCATTTGCATATAGTAGTTATGATCCGATCATCATTTCTGTGGGTCACGACACCAAAATGTTGTCCATGGCGTACATGCCGGCATTGTTGGGCGCCATCTTTCTCATATTTCAAAAGAAATACTGGCTCGGCGGCGCACTAACCGCGCTATTTAGTTCCATCCTGGTTTACCAGAACCACTACCAGGTTACTTATTATTTTATTTTGATGGCGGCTTTTGCCACGATCGCATATGGCGTGCACTGCTTCCGCTCCAAACAAATGTCGCACTGGCTGGCCTCCGTTGGAATTGCGGTCGTTGCAGGACTGGTAGGCGTTTTGGCCAATGCCGTGATGCTGTTCACCACCTATGACTATGCAAAAGAAACCATTCGCGGCGGTCAGGCTTCACTGGTAGTTGGCGATAGCACAAAAAAAGACGGTGGATCAAAAGGCGGTTTGGATACAGCTTATGCATTTGCCTATAGTTATAGCAAACCAGAAACCTTTACACTCATCGTGCCCAACATTTACGGTGGTCCTTCTGCTTTGTTGGGAGAAGAATCCAAATTGGTTGAGACCATGGGCGAAAAGGGAATTCCCCAACAAGCCATGAACCAGATATACCGTGAGTTCCCGGCCTACTGGGGTGATCAGCCGCAAACTGCCGGCCCGGTTTATTTGGGTGCCGTCATTTGTTTTCTGTTCATCTTTGGATTGGTTTATGTAAAAGGTTGGCACAAATGGTGGATCGCTGCCACCTGCATCCTGGCCATCCTGATGTCGTGGGGAAAACACCTTCCCGGGTTCAACGCTTTCCTGTTCGAACATTTGCCGATGTATAATAAATTCAGGGCACCGACCATTATCCTGATACTGCCGCAACTTTGCTTTCCCCTGCTGGCCGTTATGGCTCTTCAAAAAGCATTTTATACAGATGTGAACGACCCGGAACGGTGGAAAAAATTCAAACTGAGTGCATACATCACCGGTGGTTTGTTTTTGGTGCTGTTTGCCTTGTACGTGGGAATGGATTACCGCACGGGTACCGAACGTTTTGTACAGGAACAATTAAACCAGGCAGTGAAAACAGATCCCACACTCGGAAGGGATATTGTAAACGCCGCATTGTCCGACCGCAAGGGACTGTACTCGAAGGACCTGTTCCGCTCTTTTATTTTGGTTGCGTTAACCGCGTTGGTATTGGGTGCCGCCATCCGAAACAAACTCAAATGGCAATACGCAATGATTGCGTTGCTGATCCTGAGTTCCTTTGATGTGTTAAGTGTTGGGAAGCGATATTTAAACGACGAGAATTTTGTGGAGCCGGAGGATTCCGATGGAATTTTTGCCCTCACCCAGGCAGATGTAGAGATCAAGAAAGATCCCGATAACAATTATCGCGTATTAAACCTCACGCAGGATGTATTCAATGACGCCATCACCTCTTACCACCACAAATCAATTGGTGGCTATCACGCCGCAAAGCTGAGCAATTATCAGGACCTGATCGAAAACCAGATCGGACCGGCCATACAAAGAATCATGAGCGGACAAACACCGCTCAATGCCGAGCCCGTCCTGAACATGCTCAATACGAAATACATCATTTTACGCGATCCTACCAACGGACAATACCGTGTGCAATTGAATCCGTCGGCCCTGGGTAGTTGCTGGCTGGTGAAGCAGGTGATCTTTGTGAAAGGACCAGCGGAAGAAATGAAATCGCTTGATCATTTCAATCCAGCGGATACTGCGTTTGTGCAGGACCAATACAAGGCGGCTGTGCCATTCCAACCTCAATGGGATTCTGCGGCCAGCATCAGGCTGGTGAAGAACGACAACGATGTGGTGGATTACGATTTTTCTGCCAATACCAACCAGTTCGCCGTGTTCAGTGAAGTATTTTATAGTCGCGGATGGAAAGCCTTTGTCGACGATAAGGAAACACCTATTGCGAGGGTGGATTATGTATTGCGCGGGCTGGCGGTTCCGGCGGGCAAACACAAGGTCCAGTTCCGTTTCGAGCCGCAGGCTTATATAACAGGAAGCAGGGTTACCAATTTCGCGCAACTGTTGATATTGGTGGTGTTTGTGGTGGGATTTTTCATGGAGTTCCGTAAGAAACCAGAACGCAAATAGGTTTCACGCAAAGGCGCAAACCCATTATATTGCAGCATGCCATCACCCGAGGTGAGCATCATACTTCCCGTTTACAATACGGCCCGCTATCTGCGCGTGGCGATTGATAGTATACTGCAACAGAGCTTCACCGATTTTGAACTCATCATCATCAACGACGGTTCCACCGACGATTCCAGGAATGTAATCAGGAGTTATACCGATTCCCGGATTCGCTATGTTGAAAACGAAACCAATTCGGGATTGGTGCATTCCCTGAATAAAGGCATCGAATTGAGTCGCGCAGCATTAATCGCGCGAATGGATGGCGATGACATCGCCATGTCTACCCGCCTTGCAAAACAGGTGCGATGGATGAACGCGCATCCCGAGACCGACCTGCTGGCCACCCGCGTTTCGTTGATTGATGGTGAGGACCAGCCCTTGCCCAACTGGAAAGACGATGAAGAGGCCATTACGCCTGAACAAATACTTGCTTACCTGCCCATCAATAATTGCATTGCACACCCAAGCGTAATGGCGAGAACGCGACTGATGAAAGAATATCGATACCGGTATTCCCAGCGGCTGGCGGAAGACTACGACCTGTGGCTTCGAATGGGGGCAGATGGCAAACGGATGGAAAAACTGGATGAACCACTGTTGAAGCATCGCATTCTGTCTTCTTCCTTTACGCGCACCCGGCAAAAGAATCCATTTTATAAAATCATGCGCGTAAAATTTCGCTTCGTGAAGGAATGCAGGCAGGAAGGCAAATGGAACGCCTTTATATCAAAAACTTTCAGGTTTGCCATGCTGGATGCCGCAAAGGGACTCGGCAAACAGATCAAATCCTACTCCAAATAATATGCGGTACGGCCTCCTCCAAATAAAAAGAATACTGGAAGATATTTTCATCTTCCCCTTCATTCTTTGGGGACGGGCAATGGCGCGGAACAACAAGCTGGACGAGGAATACGATATCTTCTTCTTCTTTCCCTTCTATCACATTGGCGGTGCGGAAAAAGTACATGCCCAGATTGCTTCGGCATTCAGCGATAAAAAGGCCATCATTTTTTTTACGCGCAAATCGCACAACGATTTCTTTCTGCGGGCTTTTCAACTTTCGGGACACCGCATCATCGATATTTCTGCGTTTACTGATAACCGTTGGCAATACTTCAACAATCTCTTCTATCGGGGATTGGTGAGCAAATACATCAATGACCAAAAAAGACCGCCCATCGTATTCAACGGTCAGAGCAATTTTGGCTACAAAATTTCTCCCTGGATAAAAAAGAGTATTCCGCAGATTGAACTCATTCATTCCTTCAATAGCTTCTCTTATATCCGACTGCCCTTCCTGCCTTTTTATAGCCATACGGTAATGATTAGCCGCCGCCGGATAGCCGATCACCTCAAGCAATACCGGGAGTGGGGCGTGCCCCCGAATTACGACAACCGCATTCAATTCATACTAAATGGTATCCCACTTCCGCATTACCCGGTCCACAAGCAGTGGGACCGAAAGCTGCGGGTGCTGTATTCAGGCAGGGCCACGCCGGAAAAAAGGGTGCAATGGATTGTTACACTGGCCGAAAAATGTGCCGCCGAAAAAATTCCGGTCGATTTCGTTTTTATGGGAGATGTGCGGGAAGCCCTGCCGGCAGACAAAAGAACCGCCGGAGAATTTTTGGGAAATATAGGTGATCCGGATAAGATCCAGGAGCAGTATAGAAAGGCTCACGTGCTTGTGCTGAGCTCCTCCACCGAAGGTTTCCCGATGGTGGTGGAAGAAGCCATGGCCACGGGCTGCGCCATACTGGCCACGCCCGTTGGCGACATTCCCCTGCACGTAGTAGAGGGCGAAAACGGAATGTTGTTTTCTGAATCGTTGTCGGAAGATTTGTTCCTGCAAGAGGGCACGAAATTTATCCGTATCCTTGCGGAAAACCGCATGCTTTTGCAGAACCTGTCACAAAATAATATCCAATATGCGCAGGCCCATTTCGGCCTGGAAGCTTTCAGCAAAGCCTATCGTGAATTGTTCGAAAAGGCTTCCCAACCCTAAAACATTCTTCAGCATTGAAACCGCTCAGCTTCGTCATCATTACCTACAACCGCCCGGCAGAAATGCTGGCGCTCGCCAGGAATATCAGCGGACTGCGTGACGCGTCTTCACTATTGGAAGAAGTGATCATTCTGAACAATGCTTCCACGGAAAATTATGAGGCAGTGAAATCTTTCATTCAGGCAACGCCACAAATTCCTTTCAAATGGCTGGAGGCACCTTCCAACCTGGGTGTAGCGCGTGGACGGAACTATGCACTGCGATCTGCGACAGCTCCCATTTTGATTATGCTGGACGACGACGCCGAACTGGAGAATGAAGATGCTTTGATTCAACTGGTAAGTGTGTACAACCAGTCGCAGACTGATCGCAAGCTTGCGATTGTTTCATTTAAAGTGTTGTATTTCGACAATCACCAGATGCAGATAAACGCGCTGCCGCATAAAAATTTCAGGGAATATAGCCAGCAGTCTTTTTTTGAAACCTATTATTTCGCAGGAGGCGCGCATGCCATTCGAAAAGACGTCATTGATCAGTTGGGCATGTATCCCGAAGATTTTTTTTATGGCATGGAAGAGTACGACCTCGGCTATCGCTTACTGGACGCGGGTTTCGCCATTGTTTATTCGGACAAGGTGGTCATGCTGCACAAAGAGTCACCGGGTGGCAGAAAACCAAAAAAGGAGAAAATTCAAATGATGTGGGTGAATAAATCGAAAGTGGCCTGGCGCTATCTTCCCAAAAAATATTTTTATTCCACCGCCATACTCTGGTCTTTTCAGTACCTGGCCGAGACAGGCTTTCATCTCGCCGGCTTTTTTGAAGGCTGGAAAAAAATCACACAAATTCCGAAAACTGAGATCCGGAAACCTTTGAAACCGGAGACCCTGGTATACCTGAAAAAATTGAAAGCCCGATTATATTATTGAACCGGACTCAGTTGGTTCAACTGAAACAGAAATTCTTCCATTCCCAGTTTCTTCCTTTCGTCTAATTTATAATTGATGTGGTAGCGGTAATATCTGTCAAGATTGAAAATGTCGTAGGGATTTTCTTTCAACACCTGCCCGATCGACTCAACCCCTTTCCTGTTGGCTTCATTAAAATCATTCACGAATGAGTCGCTAAGCTTCCTGTTGCTGACCCAGGCTGCGAATACGAAATTCAGTCCGGTGTAATCCTTCCAGGCCTCTCCCAAATCGTAGATATAGGTTGACACCCGGCGTTGCTCCAGCGCGCGGTCGCCGATAACCAGGCCGCCAGTCTTTCCATGGATTTGATGGCGGTAATCTTCAGATGTGGCGGCAACCAATCTGGGACTGATTTTCCAGTACCGGTTCAATAAGATCTTTAGCAGAGCTACAGATGTCCTGGATTGGTAATCCAACAAAACTTCTTCGATTTCCCCTATCGGGCATTCGCTGAACAAACAAACCGACGCGACAGGACCGTCGCAGCCAATACAATAGTCAGATACGATATGGTATTCTGGCAAAGTGGGTATCACGGCTACGGGTACCAGTCCCAGGTCAATCTCCTGGTTTTGCAAATAATTCGCGATTTGGGAAGGGTAATCCAGGATTAATTGGATGCGGTCCATAACAGGTGCATGCTGAATTCCATAAAGAAGAGGTTTCGTATTCAGATAACTTACCGCGCCTACCCTGATCTTTTGTTCCAAGTCAGTTAAATTTGCCGCAAAATTAGGGGAATCGGGGTTTACAGTTTGTTGTTTGTGGTTTGTTGTTTGTAGTTGGCGGTTGGCAGGAGTTCGTGTTCCGATATCTGATTTCCAGTTTCCAGGATCTAGTCTCCAGCATCTAGACTCTGGTATCCAGTACAGCATCACTCATTTTTTAAATCTCACCATGGATCTTTCAGCGCTTACGGCTATTTCTCCCATCGATGGACGGTATCGCAGCCAACTCCATCATCTGGATCATTACTTTTCAGAATTCGCCCTTATCAGGTATCGCATACTGGTAGAGGTGGAATACTTCATTGCGCTGAGCGAAAAAGGCTTTTTCCCCCTGAAGGCGGCTTCGGCCAAATCTCTCCGAAGCATCTACACCCAGTTTACCCCCGACAAAGCCGGTGAAATCAAGAACCTGGAGCGTATTACCAACCACGATGTAAAAGCGGTGGAATACTTTATTAAAAATGAGCTGGACGCACAGAAATTGTCGGCCGTGAAAGAGTGGGTGCATTTCGGCCTGACTTCGCAGGATATTAACAACACAGCCATTCCACTTAGCTGGAAAGAGGCACTCGAACACGAATACTACCCGGCTATCAGCAACCTGGTGCTGGAGCTTAAAAAGCTGGCGCGCGATTGGGCTGAGGTGCCCTTGCTGGCCCGTACCCACGGACAGGCTGCATCGCCCACCCGTTTGGGTAAGGAGATCATGGTGTTCGCCGAAAGACTGGAACAACAGATCCGCCTTATTAACCAGGTACCCTACACCTGCAAGTTTGGTGGCGCCACTGGCAATTTCAATGCTCACCATGTAGCCTACCCGAAACTGGACTGGATCCGTTTTGCCAATGAATTTTGTACCAACAAGCTTGGACTGCAGCGCCAGCAATACACTACGCAAATTGAACATTACGACAATCTCGCTGCACATTTCGATGGCATGAAAAGGATCAATACCATCCTCGTGGATTTTTGCAGGGATATCTGGACCTATGTCTCCATGGATTATTTCAAGCAAAAAACAAAGAAGGGTGAAGTGGGTTCCTCAGCCATGCCGCACAAAGTGAACCCCATCGATTTTGAAAACGCAGAAGGCAATTTGGGAATCGCCAATGCCCTGTTTGAATATATGGCGCTGAAATTACCGGTGTCCCGGCTCCAGCGCGACCTGACAGATTCCACTGTATTGAGGAATATCGGTGTACCCTTTGCCCATACGGTATTGGCGCTAAAATCCATCCAGAAAGGAATGGGCAAGTTGTTGTTGAATGAGGATAAAATGGAAGAAGACCTTGACCGGAACTGGGCAGTTATTTCTGAAGCGATTCAAACAATTTTGAGAAGGGAGAATTACCCGCAACCCTATGAAGCCTTAAAAGAACTCACCAGGGGCAATGAACAAATTAGTCAGAAATCACTCCACCGTTTTATTGATAAATTGAAAGTCTCTTCTTCGGTAAAGAAAGAATTGAAAAAGATCACTCCCCACAACTATGTTGGCGTGGTAAAAAAATACTGAGTCCTCAAATTAATCGACTGCTTCCTTGTGAATTTCCGACGTAAAGTGAAATTCGATATCAGGATTGTTTCTACGCTCAGTATCAAGGAACCACTCACTTTGGGCCAGATATACCAGGTGCCCGTCTTTATCTACCACAATGTTGCCGGTTTTGAACCGCGTAAACTCATCAAGCTTCTTTTTATCGTGGCTGGTTATCCAGCAGGCCTTGTAAAATGGCAGTGAGTTAAATTGAACGGAGGCGCCATATTCCTGTAACAACCGGTATTGTATCACTTCAAACTGCAGCTCTCCAACACATCCAATGATTTTGCGGTTGCCGCCATGCTGAGTGAATAATTGTGCAACACCTTCATCAGTTAACTGAAGTAACCCTTTCTCCAGTTGCTTGGTTTTCATTGGATCTTTATTAATTACCTCTTTAAAAATTTCGGGTGAAAAACTCGGTATTCCGGTGAAGTAGAAATCTTCTCCTTCGGTGAGGGTATCACCAATTTTAAAGTTTCCGGTATCAAATAATCCAACTACGTCGCCAGAAAACGCTTCTTCAATCACATCTTTTTGACGAGCCAGGAAAGTGTAGGGATTGCTGAATCGCACCTCGCGATCGAGGCGAACATGGTGGTAGTATTTATTGCGTTCAAATTTGCCGCTGCAAATGCGCATGAACGCGATGCGGTCGCGGTGCTTGGGATCGAGGTTTGCGTGGATCTTAAATACAAAACCACTGAGTTTGTCCTCATCCGGCAACACTTCCCGTATGGTCGTTTCGCGGGGCTGCGGAGTTGGTGCAACGCGGATAAAAGTATCCAGCAATTCCTTCACACCGAAATTATTAATGGCGCTGCCAAAGAAGACGGGAGCGGTTTTACCTGCGCGATAAGATTCGGCATCCAGTTCCCCGTACACACCCTCAATCAGTTCAGCGTCTTCGCGCAACTGGGCGGCGTCTTTCTCTCCCACTTTTTCATCCAGCAGTGGTGCGGAAAGATCGCTGATCACCACGCTTTCATCTTCTGTGGCCTTCGTGTTGGCGGTAAATAGAAGTAGTGTTTTGTCGTGCAAATTGTAAACGCCCTTAAAGTCTTTGCCGCTGTTGATGGGCCAGGTCATGGGGTGAAGGTGCAGGCTCAGTTCTTTCTCAATTTCTTCTAACAAATCAAAACGGTTCCTGCCATCACGATCCATCTTATTAATAAAAACAATTACAGGAGTATCACGCATGCGGCACACTTCCATTAGTCGACGGGTTTGCTCTTCCACCCCGTTCACACTGTCAATCACCAGCACAACGCTGTCAACGGCGGTGAGGGTTCGGTAGGTATCTTCCGCAAAGTCCTTGTGACCGGGTGTATCCAGCAGGTTCACCAGGGTATTGCGGTATTCAAAACTCATCACCGAAGTTGCAACAGAGATACCTCTCTGCCTTTCTATTTCCATGAAATCGCTGGTGGCGTATTTCTTGATCTTGTTGCTTTTTACGGCACCAGCAGTTTGGATGGCGCCGCCAAAAAGGAGAAACTTCTCCGTTAAGGTGGTCTTTCCGGCGTCAGGGTGAGAAATGATAGCGAATGTTCGGCGTTTATTTATTTCGGAATCGTATTTCATTGATGTAGGTTTCCCGCAAAGGGGGAAAGGTTCGCAAAGGTAAGAACAAGGCGGCTTCCGGCAAGAGTTCCGTTCATCAAAATCAGTCTTCTTCCCATCATATTTTTCACTATTTGAACGTTAATCTTTCTACATTTGATTATGCGCAAAACATTCGAAATTGTTTGGACCAGCTTCAAACAGGCACTCGCCGAACTAAAAGGAAACAAGCTCCGCACTTTTCTTTCCCTTTTCGGTGTAACCATAGGAATCTTCTGCATTATCGGTGTGCTATCTGCCGTACAGAGTCTGGAGAAAAATATCCAGGACGACATTAAGTCGCTCGGCACGAATACGATTTACATCGATAAATGGGATTACAGTGGTGGGCCCAATAGCGAATGGTGGAAGTTCGTTAACCGCCCCACGCCCAAGGTGGAGGAAATGAAGTTGATCAAGGAAAAGACGCCAGCAGCCTCGCATGTAGCCTATTTCATGGCCAACCAGTTTACGGTAGAGACTGCAGCCAGCGTGGTGGAGAATATCAATTATTATGGTACTTCGGAAGATTTTGATAAGATTCAAACCATTGACATTGCTTATGGACGCTTCCTGAACCAGAGCGATTTCGACAACGGCACCCCTGTTATTATAATGGGTAATGACGTTGCCGAAAACCTGTTCGGTACTTCCGAGAAAGCCCTGGGTCAAACGGTAACCCTGAAGAACAAGAAGGCAATTATTGTAGGCGTGATCAAGAAGCAGGGCACCAGTTTGATGGGAGGATGGGAATACGACAAGAGCCTGGTGATGCCCTATAAATTCTTTGAACAGATGTTTGAAGAGCAGTGGTCACAACCCGTCATCATTGCACAGGGTAAACCCCAGGTTACCACTGAAGCCCTGAAGGACGAACTGAAGGGTTCTATGCGAAATATCCGCCGATTGGGTCCCCTGACAGAAGACAATTTTACGCTGAATGCAATCAGCGACTGGAGCAATGCCATCAGTGGCTTTTTCGGGAATGTGAGCGTGGGTGGCTGGTTGATCGGATTGTTGAGCCTGATTGTGGGTGTATTCGGAATTGCCAACATTATGTTTGTAACAGTGAGGGAAAGAACCCCCTATATTGGCCTCAAAAAAGCCATTGGAGCAAAGAAAAGAACCATTCTATTTGAATTTTTACTTGAATCGGCCTTTATCTGCATAATTGGAGGTATAATAGGGTTGATTTTGGTCTTTATTCTGGCAAAAATATTAAGTGGACCACTACATTTTAATATATATATCTCCTATGGTATTGTTACACTTGCGGTGACATTATGCATATTTATGGGCATTTTAGCCGGTATCATTCCGGCTTCTATTGCA
>Ga0163162_10004997_pt1 | contig 12779 bp, 9 predicted proteins | sample S55metaG_FD_115310 | JGI IMG/M metagenome (GOLD analysis project Ga0163162, IMG submission 115310) | Switchgrass rhizosphere microbial communities from Kellogg Biological Station, Michigan, USA - S5-5 metaG | ecosystem: Host-associated > Plants > Roots > Rhizosphere > Soil | place: USA: Michigan...
TCGGCCCCGACGATTTGATTTGAAATGCCGGGGTGATGTCCAGAAGGTCCTCAGCCCGCGCCGCGCAGGAGCGCAAGTGCCTCGGAGGCCATGGATGGCCGAGAGAGGCCGCCGCGCGGCTTGCCCAGGCAGCCAGCCTGGGCGGCGCCACGCAACACGACCTACGAACCTTCTGGACATCATGCCGCCTATGCAGACTTGCTCAGAGCTGCCCTAGTTTAGCTTACGCCGCCAATCCATAGCTGCGCAGCAATGCGTCGGGCGTCGGCTCGCGGCCGCGGAATTCGGTGAACGATTCGAGCGCGGGGCGCGAACCGCCGACGGCGAGAATGCTGCGCCGGAATGCATCGCCGCTGGCGCGATCGAACACGCCGGATTCCTCGAAGCGGCCGAACGCATCGGCCGACAACAGTTCGGCCCACAGGTAGCTGTAGTAGCCTGCGGCATAACCGCCGGCGAACACGTGGCCGAAGCTGTGTGGCATGCGCTGCCATGCGGGCGGAATGACGACCGCGACTTCGCGCCGCACGTCGTCGAGGATTTCCATCACGCGCGCGCCGCGCGCCGGATCGTATTCGAGGTGCAGGCGAAAATCGAAGAGCGCGAACTCGACCTGGCGCACGAGGAACAGGCCGGCGTGAAAATGCCGCGCCGCAAGCATGCGCGCGAACAGGTCGTCCGGCAGCGCTGCGCCGCTCTGCCAGTGGCGCGCGAACAACGCGAGCGCCTCGCGCTGCCAGGCGAAATTCTCCATGAACTGGCTCGGCAGCTCGACCGCATCCCATTCCACGCCGCTGATGCCGGCCACGGACGGATAGTCCACTTCAGTCAGCAGGTGATGCAGGCCATGGCCGAATTCGTGGAACAGGGTCGTGACGTCGTCGTGCGTCAGCAGCGACGGTTGCCCGGCAGCCGGCGGCGCGAAGTTGCAGGTCAGATAGGCGATCGGCAGATGCGTCGTTGCGTCCTGGCGGAAACGCGAGCGGCAAACGTCCATCCATGCGCCGCCACGCTTGCCGCTGCGCGCATACAAGTCGACATAGGCGCCGGCAATGACCTGGCCCCTGGCATCGAGCACATCGTAGAAGCGCACGTCCGCATGCCACACGTCGACGCCGGCGCGCGGTTGCAGGCGCACGCCGAACACGCGCTCGCAGATAGCGAACAGGCCGTCGATCACGGCCGGCAGCGGGAAGTACGGCTTGAGTTCTTCTTCGCTGAGCGCGAATTGTTTGACGCGCAACTTCTCCGCCGCATAGGCGATGTCCCACGGCTGCAAGTCGGAGATGCCGAGCTCATCGCGGGCAAATGCGCGCAGTTCCGCGAGCTCGCGAACGGCGACTGGCCTGGCGCGCGCGACGAGGTCGCGCAGGAACGCCAGCACCCGCGCCGGCGCGTCGGCCATCTTTGTCGCCAGCGACTCCTCGGCGGCATTGGCGAAGCCGAGCAGTTGTGCGGCTTCGTGGCGCAAGGCCATGATTTGTTCGATGCGTGCCGAGTTGTCGAACTGCCCCGCTTGCGGGCCCTGATCCGAAGCGCGGGTCTGGTACGCGGCATAGACGCGTTCGCGCAAACCGCGATCGTCGGCATAGGTCAGCACGGCCTGCACGCTCGGCTGCTTGAGCGTCACCAGCCAGCCGTCGCGACCCGCTTCGTTTGCATATTCGCGCAGCAAGTCGCGGTCGGTCTGCGCCAGGCCGGCGAGCGCGGCTTCGTCGGTGACCGGCTCGGACCACGCCTCGGTTGCATCGAGCACGGCATTCTCGAACTCGTTCTCCAGCCGCGCCAGCGTGTTCGCAATCTCGCGAAAACGCGACCGGCCCGGTTCTTCGAGCGCGACCCCGAACAGGCCGAACTCGCGCAGCGCGTGCTCGACCAGGGTGCGCGCCGCGCGCGGCAACGTGGCGAACTGCGCATCGTCGGCGACGGCGCGCACGGCGGCATACAGTTCGCGATTCTGTCCCAGCTCGCTGGCGTGCTCGGTAATCTTTTCCAGCGCCTGCGAATAAACCGCGCGCAGCGCTTCGGAATCGGCGACGGCATGCAGGTGCGATACCGGCGACCACGTCAGCTCGAGGCGGTCTTCGAGTTCCTCCTGCCGCTGCAGCACGCGCGCGAACGTGCGCGGTGCCGGGTCGGCGACGATCGCGTCGATCGCGGCGCGGTAGTCGACCAGCACCGCATCGACCGCCGGCAACACATGGGCCGGTTCGATCGCCGAGAATGCGGGCAGTGCGGTGTCATCGAGAAGCGGATTCGGGGAATTCATGCGCGCCGGGGGGAAAGGTCGGAATCCAAACGTGATGCGCCCGGCGGAAAAAATCAAGGCATTGCCCGCGCCGCTGGCGGGCCGCTTGAAAATCGTTCGCCCCGGCGGGCGCAGTCGAAGGGTCCCAGACTTCGCTAGTTGCGCGAGCTTCTCCCGGCGCGAACGCGTCCATTACCGAGTCTTCTAGCCGGCGCCGCGGTCGCCGTCCGCCCCTTTGGGTTAGCATGTAGCGAAGCGACGACGGGCCTGCGATGAGCGACACGCCAGCGAACGCGGAACCTTTCGACACCAGTGAGTTGTTGCGCGATGTGCCGTTGTTCCGGCACCTGGAAGCGCGCGCGCTCGCCGAACTCGAAGGCGAGCTCGAATGGTTCGCGATGCCGGGCGGCGCCGTGCTGTTCGAATACGGCGACGAGTCCGACGCGCTGTACGTGCTCAAGTCCGGCAGTCTGGGCGCGTTCAAGCCCGACGTCGATGGGCAATTCCAGCTCGACGGCCTGGTCGCGGCCGGCGAAACGGTCGGCGAACTGGGCCTGATCGTCGACCAGCCGCGCTCCGCGACCGTGCGCGCGTTGCGCGATTCCGAGCTGCTGCGCCTGTCGCGGCGCGGCTTCACCGCCCTCGTCGAGCATCATCCGGAGGCGATGCTGCAGAGCGCGCGTCTGGCCGTGCAGCGACTGATCGCGCGCACCGTGCGCCGGCCGCTGTCAGGCGCGCGCACGTTCGCGCTGCTGCCCTACGATGCCAGCTGCGACGCGCGCACGTTCGCCGTGCAGCTGCAGCAGGCGCTCGAGCGCTACGGCAGCTGTGCGCTGATCGATGCACCGGCCGGCAAGGGCAATACCAGCGACTGGTTCTGCGCGATCGAAGCGCGCTATCGCTACGTGATCTATCTGGCCGGTCACGACCAGGACGACTGGCGCGAGCTGTGCGTGCGCCAGGCCGACTGCTTCGTACTGCCGGCGAATCCCGCGGCGCAGCCCGGCGCGTGGCCCGAGCTTGCCGATCCTCAGGCCGATCGCTTCGTCCAGCGGCCCTGCCATCTGGTGCTGCTGCAGCGCGGCGACATACGCCTCGGCAGCGGCAGCGCCTGGATGGCGCATGTTCCCGCTGCGCGGCTGCACCATGTGCGCCATGGTTCCGACGTGGAGCGTGTCGCCCGCTTGCTGACCGGCCGCAGCATCGGCCTGGTGCTTTCCGGCGGCGGCGCGCGCGGCTTTGCCCACATCGGCGTCGTGCGCGCGCTGCGCGAAGCCGGCATGCGCATCGACAGCGTCGGCGGCACCTCGATCGGCGCGATCATCGGCGCCGGCGTCGCCGCCGACTGGTCCGACGAGGAGATGCTGGAAAAGTACCGGATCGCGTTCGTCGCCGGCCGCCCACTGAAAGATTACACATTTCCATTTATTTCTCTGGTCTCGGGCCGGCGCGTCGCCCACCTGCTGCGCGAGGCGTTCGGGCCGCGCGACATCCAGGATCTGGCATTGCCGTACTACTGCGTCTCGGCCAACCTGACGATCGGCCGCGCGCACGTGCATCGTTCCGGGCCGCTGTGGTTGTGGCTGCGCGCGTCGAGCGCGATCCCCGGCATCCTGCCGCCGGTGTTCCATCGCGGCGACGTCTATGTCGACGGTGCGGTCATGAACAACCTGCCGACCGACATCATGCGCGGCCAGGCCGTCGGCGAGATCGTCGCGGTCGACATCAGCGCCGATGACGTGCTGCGCACGGATGTCGACGAGTTCGCGCTGCCGTCGGCGTGGCGCCTGCTCGTCGAACGGCTGGGTCCGCGGCGGCGTCCGGGCATCCTGAGCATTCTGCTGCGCTCGGGCATGGTCAACGCCGAGGCCGCCAGCGTTGAACGCCGCGGCTACACCAGCCTGCTGCTGACGCCGCCGCTGCAGGACATCGAACTGCTCGACTGGCACGCTTACGAGCGCGCGATCGAAGCCGGTTACCGGCATGCGTGCGAGGTGATTGGGCGGGCGGGTGTGCGGGAGTTGCCCTGAGAGGCGGTGAGGTTAGCCGCTGCGCGGCTTCGTGAGGCCGTCCGCTGGCGCGGACTCGTAAGGCCGCTCGCTGCGCTCGCTGGTGAGGAAAAGGATGCGCGCAGCTTTGCGCTCTCACGAGCGCGCGCCAGCGCGCGACCTCACTCGTTACGAGGCTGCGCAGCAGCCGACCTCACAAGCGGGCGCGCAGCGCCCGCGACCTCACGCGCTACGTCACCCCTTCTTGCGCGCGGCGCGGTATTCGCTGAGGCGCTCTTCGATCTGGCTGATCAGCGGCTCGACCGCTTCTTCGGCCTTGTCCTTGGCGCTCATCGCGGTGAAGTTCACATTGTCGCTCCAGCCGGCGCCGAGTTTGCGCCGGCCCTCGACCGCGTACGCGTTGATGTTCAGCTGTGCGGTCATCAGATTGTCGCTCTGTCCGTAGAACGTCACCTGTTGCGAGCCGACGCCGCGCGCGTGGATGATGACGACGACGTCGATGTCACCGCGGTGGGCGATCACGTTGAGAATCTCGGCGGTGTTTGCCCGCGGACCCTGCAGCAAGTGCTCGACACGCGGCATCGACGCTTCGTCGACCAGATGAAAGCCGTTGCGCGACAATGCCTGTTCGATCGAGTGCTGGGCCGGTTCGGCCACGGTTTCGTCTCCGCCGGCGATCACGGCGATCGTTGGAACATGCGGCCGCGGCGGCGCGCTGACCGGCGCCGGCGGCGTCGCGCTGGCGACGCGCGCCTTCGCTGGCGGGGCCTGCGCGGCTTGCGCGGCGGCCAGATCGCGCAGCGGTTCGACCTGCGAGGCACGCGGTGCCGGAGCGCTGTCGTTCGCCGGCGCGGTGGCAGCAACGCTGTTCGCAGTCGCATTCGTATTGGCGCTCTGCGCGGTGGCGGCTGCGCCGTTCGCAGGCGCGCTCGCGCCGAGGATATCGTTCAACGACGCATTCGGCGGGGTCGTCGCTGCAGCGACGGCGCCGTTCGCAACGGCCGGTGGCGGTGGCGGTGGCGGTGCAGCCGGGGCTGCGGGCGGCGCTGGCGGTGTCGCCGCAACGGTCGTCGTCGTTGCTGGTGCCGGTGCTGCCGGCGGCGCGGCAATCTGTGACGGGAACCATTGCGCCAGCTGCGGCGGAATGCGGTCGCGGAATGCCCACGCCGCGCTCACGAGCAGCAGAAACGCAATCGCCGCGATCGCGAGCGGCAGCGGCGAGCGTGCCTTGGCCGGCGCGCCGCGGTCGAGCACGGATTGGTGCACCGGCGCGCCGAGATCGGGCGCGGCGCGCGCGGCGGTCGTTGCGGACGCCGGCGTCATCGGGCCCATGGCCGGCATCGGCCGCGGCGTCGGCGTGGTGCTCGGCAGGGCCTGCTGCCCGGAGACCGGCGTCTTCTGCCCGATCATCGTTGCCGCGGCAGTGGTCATTTTCGTCTGCAGGGTGATCGGGCCGCCGCGCGCGACCAGCGGATGCTGGCCCAGGTCGGCAACGAGTTCGTGGCAGCTCTGGTAACGCTCGGCCGGATCCTTGGCGATCATCCGCGTCAACACGCGCGACAATTCGGCATCGACTTCCGAGTTGAGCGTGCACACATCCGGTATTTCGGCCTTGACGACTTCGAGCATCAGCCCGAGCGGCGATTCGTCGGTGAACGGCATGCGCCCGGCCAGGCATTCGAACAGCACGATGCCGAGCGAGAAGATGTCCGAGCGCTGGTCGACCGGCTTGCCGAGGCAGACTTCCGGCGACAGGTACCCCGGAGTGCCGACGAATTCGCCGGTCGAGGTCAGCTTCTTGGAGAAATCCTGGGTCGTCAGGGCGATGCCGAAGTCGGCGATCTTGACCGAGCCGCGCGCGGTCAGCATCAGGTTGCCCGGCTTGATGTCGCGATGGATCACACCGCGGTCGTGCGCGGTCGAAAGGCCCAGCGCGGTCTGGTAGATGACTTTCGCCGCCTGCTCGGGCTTGAGCTTTCTCTCGCGCTTGAGCACCGAACCGAGCGACTCGCCGTCGACGAACTCCATGACGAAGAAGGTCTGGCCTTCGTCGTCGCCGATGAAATAGATCTGGATGATGTGCGGGTCGTTGAGCGAGGCCATCGAACGCGCTTCGCGCAGGAAGCGTTCCTTGACCGAGGCGTCGTGCGCGAGCGAGTCGGCCAGCACCTTGATCGCGACATAGCGGTTCAGCGACGTCTCGAAGCCCTTGTAGACCACGCCCATGCCGCCACGGCCGAGTTCGGAAACGAGGGCGTAATGACCCAATTGCGTCTTCATGAGCGACTCCAGGAACCGTGCGGCGCCAGCCAGGTGCAGAAATACTACCACCGTCGGCACAGGCAGCCCCGTGCCGGGCTTGGCACGGAGGCGCGGCACGGTCGTGGCGCCTACTGTGAGGCAGTTCGCAGTCGGGTGCCACCGGCTGTGGCGCCGCAACGGCGCACGGGGATGTCAGCCTGCCAGGATGCCGTCGATCTCGATCAGCAGCTCGCGACGGCAGATGTCGCCATGCAGCAACAGCATCGGCGTCGACGTCGGCAGCCGCTCGCGCAGGCGCGCGACGACGGCGCCGGCGTCGGCACCGTTGCGCACGTAGCCCTTGAGCACGCTGTGGCTGCCAAAATGAGCGCCGGCGGGAACGCCGGCGGCCTCGAGCAGGCTGGCGAAGTTCATCAGGGTCTCGTCGAGCTGGGCCGGCAGGTCGTCGTGATGATGCGAGACATGGCCGACGATCGCTGCCGTTCCGGAAATGTATAGTTGTGGAGACCGCGTCGGCGCGCGCATCGCGCGCGCGAACGTCGGGGCGCTCGGGCCGTGCTCGCGCGGGTAGCGCCAGGCGCTGACCTGGCGCGGGTTTTCCAGCGCTGCCCCGCGCACGCGGGCGGCGAGCCAGTAGACCTGCAGCACGCGCCGGCCGCTGCGCACCCCGATCGCGGTGGCGGCCGGAAAACCGTGCTCGAACAGGCTGGCCATGCCGTCGGCGCGGCCGCGGCAGAACTCGCGATAGCGCTCGGAATCGCCGCTGCCGGTATTGATGGCGTCGAGATAATTCCAGATGCGCAGCACGTGCGGCGTGCGCGAAGCGGCGATCCATTCGCGCAGCAGGCAATAGGCGTAGCGCGCGCTTGCGGCAATGCCGCCGCGCGCACCTTCGTCGACTTCGATCACGCCGAACGCGTAGTCGCCATCGCCGCTCCAGCGCAGTTCGCCGGCCGTTTCGTGGATGACCGGCGCGCTGGCGCGCCAGACTTCGAATGGCGCCGGACCGAGCAGCGGTTCCAGCGCGACGCGCAGATAGCGCGGATCGCCGTGCGCCGGCGCGGCGTTGCCGAAGCCGACGACGGCGAGAACCTCGGGCCCGGCGAGGATCTGCTCCAGCGCGGCCGATTCATAGCTGACGCGCAAGGACGGCAGCACTCGGCCAACGCCATTGAGGTGCGTGTTCAGGTTGTCGCTCGAATTGTAAACAGATGCGTCCGTCATGGTCCCCGGTGGTGTCCGCAGGCGACTGCCCGCGGCGACGCGCATGATACACTGCGCCATCATCGCTGCCGCGCACACTGGCCGGCTTCAGGAAGGAATTGATGGGGATCCAGACGCCTGCGGAACGTGAACTCGCCGAACTCGTCGTCGGCAGCCTGAACCTCGAAAACATCAAGGCCGAGGACGTCGACCCCGACGCCGCCCTGTTCGGAGGCGATCTTGGCCTGGACTCGATCGACGCGCTCGAACTCGCCCTGGCCGTGTCCAAGCGCTACGGATTTTCGCTGCGCTCCGACAATACCGACAACAAGCGCATCTTCAGTTCGCTGCGCGCGCTGGCCGAGCACATTCAGCAGCATCGTCAACAGTAGCGTTCGCCGTGCGTCGCATCCTGGGCTGGCTCGGGATCATCGCGCTGGCGCTCTGTGCGCGCTGGTTCGACAGCGCCGCGCTGCGCGCGGCCTGCGTGCCGGCCTTGTTGCTGCTCGTATCCGGCAGCGCTCCCGCGCCGATGCGCCGCCCGCTGCTGGTCGTGGCGGCAGTGACCGCGCTGCCGATCGGATTCGGCTATGGGGACGCACTGCTCGACACGACCCCCGCCTTGATCGCCGCGCTGGTCGGCTGGATATTCGCGCGCACGCTGTTGCGCGGACGCCGGCCGCTGATCGCGCGCGCGGTCGTTGCGATGGACGGTGCGCAGATGCTCGAGGATCCGGCCATCGCCCGCTATGCGCGGCGGCTCACGCTGATCTGGGCGCTGTACCAGGTCGCGCTCGCATTGATCGCGCTGATCCTGGCGTTGTGCGCGTGGTATGGACCGCAGCGCTGGCCGGCACTGCCGGGGCCGCGCTTGTTCGGTGTCGTGCTGCTGCCGCTCGCGGTCGCACTATTGATCCTGGCCGAGTTTGCCCTGCGCCCGCGGCTGCTGCCGCAGGCGCCGCCGCGCTCGTTGTACGCATTCGTGCGCGACCTCGTGCGCGCCTGGCCGGCGCTGCTCGCCGAATGAGCACGCGCCTGCCCGCGGGCAAACCGCGTCGGGGCGCGCGATGAGCGCCGCGGAATTCCGCGAAGTTTTTTCGATCGCGGCCGCGCATGCGGCGCTGCCCGGGCATTTTCCCGGACGGCCGGTCGTGCCCGGCGTGGTATTGCTCGACCGCGTCGCCGCGGCGCTCGAACGCTGGCGCGGTGCGCGCATCGCCGGTTTGCCCCAGGTCAAGTTCCTGCGTCCGCTGCTGCCCGAGCAGGAGGTCGAATTGTTGCTCGAGGATGACGGTAAAAGTATACGTTTTCGTATCGCGCACGCGCAGGCGACGATCGCCAGCGGCAGCATCGAGATCGCCCGATGAGCACCGACTGGAAGGGACGGCCCGAAGCCGGCAGCCGCTTCGCGATCTCGATCGCGCTGCTGCTCGCGCGGACCCTGGGCCGGGGCTTCGTGCGCGTGCTGCTGTATCCGTCCACGGCGTATTTTTTCCTGCGGCGCGGCGCGGAACGGCGCGGCTCGCGCGCGTTCCTGACCCGGGCCATGGGCCGTCCGGCGACCACCTGGCAGGTGCTGCGCAACATGCACGTCTACGCTCAGACCATGCTCGACCGGATCTTCCTGTTGTCCGAATCGCTGCAGCGTTTCGATATCAGCTCGCACGGCCTGGATGTGCTCGAAACGCAAATGGCGCGCGGACGCGGCGTGCTTCTGCTCGGCGCGCACATCGGCAGTTTCGAGGTGCTGCGCACGCTCGGCGAGAAGCGCCCCGGCGTGCGCGTGGCCGTGGTCATGGATCGGCGCCAGACGCAGCACATGACGCAGATGCTGCACACGCTGAATCCGAAAATCGCGGCCAACGTGATCGATGCCGGCGCCGACCCGGCCGAGCTGGCGCTGGCGATGCACGCGGCGGCGGAAGAAGGCGCTCTGATCGGTCTGCTCGCCGATCGCGCGCGTCCCGGCGAGGCCGTGCAGACGGTCGATTTTTTCGGCGCACCGGCCGATTTTCCGACCGGCCCTTACCTGATTGCCGCGCTGCTCGAGCTGCCGGTCGTGCTGTGCTTCGGCCTGTACCGTGGCGGCAATCGCTACGATTTATACTTCGAGTCATTCGCCGAGCAGATCCGGCTCGTGCGCGGCGAGCGCGTCGCGCAACTCGGTGCCTGGGCGCAGCGCTATGCGCGGCGACTTGAGCATTACACGCGCCTGGATCCCTACAACTGGTTCAACTTCTATGATTTCTGGCATCGTCGCGCTGATCCCGCTGCTGTTCGCAGCGAGTCCGCCAGCGTCGCCCGCGGCGACGCCTGACGGGCTCCTGCCCGACGCCACCGCGCTGATCGCGCGGCTGGCACGGCCGGCGCCGGCCGACACGGCCTATGCCGAAGTGCGCTTCGTCGGCATGCTCAAGCAGCCGCTCGTGCTGCACGGCGAACTGCATTACGGTGGCCGGGGCAAACTCGGCAAGCGCGTCGATCGGCCCTACCAGGAATCCACGACGATTGCCGACGGCAGCGTCGACGTGCAGCGCGCGGACAAGCCGCCGCAGCGCTTTTCGCTCGATCGCGCGCCGGAACTGCAGACGTTGCTCGCCGCGTTCGGCGCACTGCTCGGCGGCGACGCGGAGACACTGACGAAGTACTACCAGGTCGACGCGGCCCGGGCCGGCGAAGACTTCACCTTGAAGCTGACGGCGCGCGCCGCGCGCCCCGGGAAGCTCAACCGCGTCGTCGTCAGAGTCGACGGCAGCGGCGACGAGCCGCGTTGTTTTTCCCTGTATCAGCCTGACGGCGACGCCAGCGTCATGCTGCTTGGTCCGCTCGCCGCCGCGACCCTGCCTGATCCGCCCACGCGCAGTGCACTCGAGAAATTGTGCCATCGCCTGACGCCATGAGCGGCGGGCGCAAGGCCGGCCTGATCGCACTGTGGCTGGTCGCGCTGGCTTTGGTTGCGTTCGGCGTGAGCCATGCGCTCGTCGTCGGCAACGACCTGCGCAGTTTCATGCCGCCGGCGCAAACCGCCGACCAGCGCCTGCTGCTCGATCAGATCGGCGAAGGTCCGGCTGCCCGGCTGCTGTTGCTGGCGATTTCGGCGCCGACACCCGAGTCGAGTATCGACCTGAGCCAGGAGCTCGCCGCAAAATTGCGCGGCGACGCGCGCTTCAGCCAAGTGCTCAACGGCGACACCGACTTGTCCACGCTCGATGCGCAATGGCTGCCTTACCGTTACCTGCTGGCGCCGACACTCGACCACGCGACTTTCGATGCGGACTTCCTGCGCGCGCAACTCGAGCAGCGGCTGCAGGATCTCGGATCGCCGGGCGCGGAGTTGCTCAAGCCGTTGCTGCCGCGCGATCCGACCCTGGAAACGCTCGCGCTCGCGCAACGCTGGACACCGGCGCACGCACCGGCGTTGCGCGACGGCGTCTGGTTCTCGGCGCGCGGCGAGGCACTGCTGCTCGTGCAGACGCGCGCGGCCGGTTTCGACCCGAACGCGCAAGCCGCGGCAATCGACGCGCTGCGCGCTACATTTTCACGCTTGCCCGCTGCCGCCGCCGCGCACCTGGAAATCAGCGGCCCCGGCTATTTCGGCGCGATCGTCAGCGCACGCACCCGCGCCGAAGCCGAGTGGCTGAGCCTGATCGGCACGCTTGGCTTCGCCGCGCTGCTGCTGCTGGCTTACCGCAGCCCCGGGGTGCTCGTGCTGGTCGCGCTGCCGATCGCCAGCGGCGCGCTCGCCGGCCTGGCCGCCACGGCCGCGCTATTCGAATCGATTCATGGCATCACGCTCGCGTTCGGCGTCACCCTGCTCGGCGTCGCGCAGGAATATCCGATTCGCGTATTCAGCCATCGTCGCGCCGGCGCCAGCGTTGCCGAGAGCGTGGCCGGCGTCTGGCCGCTGCTGCGCCTGGCGATCGTGTCGGCGTGCATCGCCTACATGACGTTCTTCGCGTCCGGAGTGGCCGGACTGCAGCAACTGGCCGCGTTCACGATCAGCGGTCTGCTCGTCGCCGGCGCGGCCACGCGCTGGCTGCTGCCGGCGGTGATGCCGGTGGATTTCCGCGATGTCGCCACGGCTGGCTGGCTGCAACGCTTGCAGAACGTGCTCGACGCGTTGCCGCGGCCGCGCTGGCTGCCGTGGCTGGTGCTCGCCATCGCGCTCGCGCTTTTGGCGGTCGCGCCGGCGCCGTTCTGGCAGAACGACCTGGCCGCGCTGACGCCGGTGCCGCCGGCGCTGCTGCAGCGCGAGGGCGAACTGCGCGGCGCGCTCGGCGCGCCGGATGTGCGCTATCTGCTCGTGCTCGAGGCGGCCGACGACGAACGCCTGCTGGTGCTGTCCGAAAGCATCGAGCCACAAGTGGAAAAATGGAAAACGCAGAAGCTCGTCGACGATGTCGAGTTGCCGAGCAGATATCTGCCGAGCCTGGCCACGCAGCGCGCCCGTCAGGCGCGCTTGCCGGAGCGCGCGCCGCTCGAAGCCGCGCTCGCCCGGGCGCAGCGCGACTTGCCTTTCCAGCCCGGCTTGTTCGAGCCGTTCATCGACGACATCGACAAGGCGCGCACGCTGCCATTGCTGACGCCGCAGACATTTTCCTCTTCGCCGCTCGGCGGGCGCCTGCAGGCGATGTTGACGCAACGCGAGGGCCGCAGCGTCGCGCTGGCGACGCTGAGCAACGTACATGACGCCGAGGCGATCGCCGCCCAGACGCACGCCCTCGGTGGCAACGCCGAACGCGTCAGCCTGCTCGACCTCAAGGGCGCGTCGGAATCGCTGGTTGCCAGCTATCGCGAGCGCATCGGCCAGGCGTTGCTCGCAGCGCTCGTGCTGCTGACGCTCGCAGTCGCGATCGCGTTCCGCGATATCCGTCGCGCCTGGCACGTCATCGCGCCGATGTCGCTGGCGACCCTGCTCGTGCTCGCCGTGCTGCGCACCGGCGGCGTGTCGCTGTCGCTGTTCCATCTGATTGCGCTGACGCTCGCGGCTGGTCTGGGTCTGCACTACGCGCTGTTCTTCGAGCGGCGCGTGGACGACAGCGCCGAAGAGCGCCGCA
>Ga0163162_10005000_pt1 | contig 12773 bp, 10 predicted proteins | sample S55metaG_FD_115310 | JGI IMG/M metagenome (GOLD analysis project Ga0163162, IMG submission 115310) | Switchgrass rhizosphere microbial communities from Kellogg Biological Station, Michigan, USA - S5-5 metaG | ecosystem: Host-associated > Plants > Roots > Rhizosphere > Soil | place: USA...
AACCTGAGGCCCAATACCCGCAGCCCAAAGTCCACCCTGGGGGCCTGCCGCCAGCGCGCTTGTTGTAAAAGAGTGCAACGATGGTATCGGCGGAGCATCACGATATGAAATTGGCTCAACGTGGACCGAGACCACAGGACTCTGCCGGAATCGATCTAGGCCGCCGCTCGTGCCGATCCATACATTACCCTCACGGTCTTCGAGCACGCAAAATACGTAATCGCTTGTCAGACCATTCTGTGGAGTAAACTCCTCCACCTCAGAATTGCGGAATTGCCACGCAGACGGCCCTTTAATCTTCGGTTGGTGGAGATGATCCGGGTACGGAACTCGACGGATTCCATTGCCAAGGCTGGTAACCCAAAGACTTCCTTGGTTGTCAAACGTGATCGCCTGAGATCCTACAAGGATTGCTGGCCCCGACCTTCCGCCACTTTTCCCTGGCGACGGAACAGGTCGTACCCCATAGCCCGTTTCTGCCATCCACAACGTGCCATCGAACGATTCAGCAAAGTTTTTGACGCGAAGTAGGGCCTTTGCAGCTACCTGAAACTGGTTACCTCCCTCCACGAGATACTCGACGCTCGTCGGAGTTCCCACCCAAACTGTTCCGGCGTGATTTACAAAGACGGTATTGGCGGGGCCTGCGAACCGCCAATCAGTTCCGACCTTTCTCCAGTGTGAACCTTCCAGTCGGGCAAGCCCATCCTTCCCCGCTGCGATCCAGATCACACCCTGCCGATCACGTGCGAATGCCAACACCGCACTGGAAGGAAGCCCCTCTGGCTTACCATATGCGGTCACCGTCCCATTCTTGATCAGGCTGACCCCCCCGTACCAATAGCCCACCCAAAGGCCGCCATCTGGTTCGGCGAATAGAGAGATCACATTGCGTTGCGTAAAGGTTTGGCCGGATTGCGGCTTGTAGGGCTCAAATTGAATTCCGTCGAAACGAAATAATCCGGTCGCAGTTCCTAGCCACAAATAGCCATCCGTGGTCTGGGCTAACGCTTGTACCTGGCCCGGCCCTCCTTCGATATATGTCCAGCCTGTGTGATAGAGCTGATCGAGCGCGCGATCACGGTCGATCCCGTACAGAGGAAGGCAGAAAAGCAGAATTAGTAAAAGAGCCACGATTTCTTCTTTCTAAGCCGTCTTCCAGTCTCTTCCTCTGGTAGCTGAGCGCGTTCAATCATAGCGTGGATCGGTTGGGGGACTTCAGCCTGGATCATCCTCTGATTCGCCTTAGCTGCGTTGTTCGTTTAAGTTCCTCTTGTACAACCCAAATATAGCTCTGAGAGGCAGATCGAGTTCGCCCTGACGATGGAGATTCAGGGCGAGTCCCTCCTCAAAGAATGCTTTAGGGGGCACTTGCTTCCTATCCGAAAGAGTCCAGTTTATAAGCCGAAATGGGGATTTCGAATACGTCGAATAAACGGATACTCCAATCAACGCCCAGCCGTATAGGAGTTCCACAATGAATCAACTTGAAACAATGCACCACGCCAGCGTAGCAAGTGCTGCCTCCTTATCCAATTTCAAAAACACGGCCGTAACCGTCGCTGTCGATCCGATCTACCTATCGGCATGCCCAAACATGCGCGCATCACGGGCTACACATTGCACAAAGTTGCTGAAAGCGTCACGGGTGCGCCCTTAGCGCATTCGATAACGTCGCTGCCCTGACAAATGTGAGCTTCATTGCACCAGGAGATACACGATGGCAACCACAAATAATGTTCTACCTATATGCAATTCGCAATTTCTATTCAACGCAGAGATTGGCGAACATGATGACGGGCTTTCGATATTTCTTAGTGTTCGTTGCAACCTATTCCGTATCGCATACCGCATGCTCAAAAATGCGGCTGAAGCAGAAGATATTGTCCAGGATGTCTGGTTGCGATGGCAGACAACGGATAGGAGAGTCGTCTTGGATCCGCCCGCCTACCTCGCGACCGCAACAACACGGATGTGCATTAACCTATATCGGTCCGCCCGTTGCCGTCGTGAGAGATACGTCGACTCATGGCTTACAGAACCAGTTGATACTGTCAGTAACCCATGGCAGGGTACGGAATGCAAGGAAGCATTGATGTCCGCGGTCTGCGAACTCCTTGAGAAACTGCGTCCGACAGAACGAGCTGCTTATGTTCTTCGCAAGGCTTTCGATTATTCGTATCGTCAGATCGCCAACATCCTTCAAATGGAGGAAACGAATGTTCGTCAACTCGTTAGCCGTGCTCGGAGGAGTCTTGCGGATGGACGTCGGGCGCGTGCAAGCTCAGCCAGGCAAAAGCGGCTTTTGGGTGCATTTATCGATGCAGCTCAGACTGGGGATCTAGCCACACTAGAGAATCTTTTGATTCAGGATGTTTTCTCTGGCCCCGAAAGCAGTAGGCCCTTGCGTGCCGCACCGTTCTCGGTTCTTAGTCACGAATCTATCGCGAAGTATATCGCCGCTGTTGCTTCTCATATCAGTGTCCATCATGGGAAAACAGTCGAACGAATGCCTTGGGATGGAGCAGTTCCCATACTCACCGCGACGGATGTCCTCGCGCCTGCCGGAGGTGACAGATGAGAGACACAAATGAAATAGACAGGATAGAGGCTGATATAGACCAAGATTAGAAGAAATACATTGCAAGGGTACACACAGAAAGAGATATTGGAAAATGTTCCGCACCAGGGATAAGCTGCAGCGTGCCAACGAATACGCCTTCTCTGCGAAACGCAATCGTTAGCGGAGAGTATTCGGAAAAAAATAATGTTGGGGTGGGCGAGGGGTTAGATTAAATCTCTCACCGAAAAGCTCTCCGAACGGATGAGGCAGAAGAGCTCCCGCCTACTACGCGCAGCCAAGATCTCAGGGTCAGAGATGTCGAAGCAATGAGAGGTACCGCTTTTCATCGCCGGAGAACATCACGGTTGGGTCCGACTCAAAGACTCACTTCTTTAGCTTCTTCAACTCCATCGGTCGAAGCATCACTTCGATCGATTCTTCGCTTAGCGGAGCATCATCAGAATCTCCTGTGACGAGCTCCTCTGCAGACTGGAAAAGCTGCTCCTCGTAGGGCTTCTGTAATATGAGATTATCGCCGGGGCCGATCATCGATCTCATGGTGCTTGGAGTAAGCATCTGCTGCCTCGATACGAAGTCGCCTGTCCCGAATCGAACCGAATCCTCCGCAATCAAAATCATTCGCAACTCCTCTTCAATCTTTTCCAGATACACCTCCTCCTGACTAGCAACCGTCTCGTAATACATCTTTTTGTCGGATGGCAGCGTCGATTTCATATTGGAATGGTCAGTCATTTCAGTCACTCCTCGACTTGTTCATATTCTGATTCAAGGGAGTCCACCCATGGGACTTTCATATAAAAGACAAATCACTATGCCGGATTGTGACAATTTATCTGAGTATTTATGAACTCATTCTTGTCACATTCAAGAGGGCTGTCCTGTCTTATAAATACAAAGAGTATGGGACTGCATTGTTGTCGTTCCCATCTCCATCAAGAGCCGCGGCTGCAATACGGAATCTTGGATGAGGTAATGTTCTATGTGTAGTTTGGAGACCATGAACCGCATTTGCGCGCGAGACGAGACGGACGTGCATGAATCTTCGAATCCATTAATTACCTCACTCCGAAAGCATTGCATGTCTGCGACGCGAGCCAGAGTGGCTATCGATGCGCCGCTTGACTCCACGACGTATGCTCGGATGTTCCCGGAGCTCCCATCGTTTCAAGCCGATGAACAATTCCTGCATGCGCTAGGCCGCGTGGGCGGGATATGCGATTGCGGCGACACTGATGACTCTCCTGACCATCTGGGAAATACCGCTGCCGGGTGGCCTATCCTCGGCCAATTTGTAGCTCACGATATAACAGCCGATCGGTCTGTGCTGCGATCGCATACCAATACGGCAGAATTGCGCAATGCCCGCAGTCCGCAACTCAACCTTGAATGCCTTTACGGCGACGGCCCAATCGGCCATCCCTTTCTTTACCAGCGTGACGACCCAGCAAAGTTCTTGCTTGGCCTGAGCGGAGCGGACCTCCAGCGAAATTCAGAACAGACGGCGCTTATTGGCGATCCGCGCAACGATTCGCACATGCTCATGTCACAACTACACCTCGCCATGCTCAAGGCTCACAACACGTTTGTCGATGAAGCGAGGCTCATTGGAGTTACTAACGATCGCGTGTTCGATGAGGCAGCTCGGCAATTGCGATGGCACTATCAATGGATTGTTCTCAACGAGTTTCTGCCTGCTCTCGTCGGGCAGGCGCTTGCAGGCCAGGTGGTTCGAGAAGGTCCGCAATGGTTTCGCCCGGATCATAGCGTATTTATACCGCTTGAATTTGCCGATGCCGCCTATCGGTATGGTCACTCCCAGATTCGAGACCGCTACCAGCTGAACTTAGAAAGTGATCCTGTACCGCTCTTTCCCGATCTTCTGGGATTTCGAGCGGTGCCTCGTCAACACCGAGTTGACTGGAGACTTTTCTTCGACGCACCCGGCGTGAAATTGGCTCAACAGTCTAAGAAGATTGATGGAAAGCTTGTCCGGGCGCTCATTGAATTGCCCGTAGCCGTGACCGGTGAATGCGAGATTGAAGCCTATCATTCTCTCGCTGTGCGCGACCTCCAACGAGGCCAGGGGGTCGGTCTACCGTCTGGCGAAGCCGTAGCCTGTCACCTGGGAATCTCCCCCCTCACCAAGGACCAGGTTGGCATCGCTTCTACCGGTTGGAATGGAGAGACTCCTCTTTGGTTCTACATTCTTCGCGAAGCCGACGTCTGCACAGGTGGTAATCAGCTGGGTCCAGTTGGTGGCCTGATCGTTGCTGAGGTATTGGTGGGACTCATCGATGCTGATACGACTTCATTTCGCCGGAGCCAACAGGAATGGCGACCCCAAAAAACCCTTATGGAGTTGTTGGCCTAGTGGCAAACGAGGTGTCCTGCCATCCCATGAGGCATGTCCCGTGATGTTTTAGGTAGTTGTGCAGCACCGAGCATCGTAGCTGTGCCAATGAATGCCAGGATTGTGTAACAAATCGTTGGGCTGTTCGGCCCTAGCTAGTGCAACCGGCTGATGCAAAATAGTCGGTCGAATGGAGGGAATAGTCATGAAGATCGTAATGATCGGCGGCAGTGGGCTTATCGGATCGAAGGTTGTTAACAAGCTTCGCGAACACGGACACGAGGCTGTACCGGCATCACCAATTCAGGCGTCAACACACTTACTGGCGAGGGGCTTGCCGAAGTGCTGAAAGGTGCTTCGGTAGTCATTGATGTATCGAACTCCCCCTTCTTTGAGGAAACGGCGTCAATGGACTTTTCACCACCGCGACGCGGAACCTTCTTCAGTATGGGCTAACCGCTGGCGTGCAACATTATGTCGCGTTGTCTGTCTTCGGGACTGATCGCCTAGCCAAGAAAAGGCCATCTGGACACAGAAAAGACGATTCGCGGCTACTTTCGTGCGAAACTGGCGCAGGAGAGACTTATCGCTGAATCTCCTATCCCTTATTCAATCGTCCACGCTACCCAGTTTTTTGAGTTCGTCAAGAATATCGCTGACGAGTGCCTCGGCGATTTTGCACTCATCGAACTGTTGAGAGTTGGATGGCACACGGCGCATTAGTCCTCATAATACCGACGCCGCTGGCCTGCAAAAAATGAGATCCGCTACCTGAATGCGACTGCTGTGATGGACGTCCGAATGGCCGCCAAAGGCGGCTATCAGGAATCTTGCTGCGAGCCTTCCAGAGCCATCATTGTTTTGGTGAGGATCTGTTCAGGAGATAAATGGCAACGCAAAAGCATCTCAACTGCGAGAGCGAGAGTTGCTTGTTGCTTGCCGAAAAGCGCTTGCCACATGTATTCCTGACTTGTCTGAAGTTCCTCATGTGTCATGAATGGGCCCTCCTGATCGCCCGAGGCATGGTTACTCAACATCAATATTTGATAGCGACTTGGTAGTAATTACTCGCCACTTTTTTTGACATGCGTGTGGAGAAGATCGGACCTACAGACATGAGCCTGATTGCATCCTCCGGAATGACAAAATGGAATCGTGATCTTGAATAGCGTTCCAGTCTCACTTCCCCCATCAAGGTAGATCTCCCCGCCATGATCCTCGACAATCTTCTTCGCTATCGCGAGGCCCAGGCCGCTGCCCTCGGCCTTTCCATAGCTCACAAAGGGTTCAAAGACGGATTCCTGAATTGCAGGGGGAACGCCGGGGCCGTTATCCCAAACGTCAATTTGCAAGCAAGCTTGATCTCCAGTTGTAGTTATGACGATCCGCCCTGAGTCCGGAGAAACTGCCTCGCAAGCATTCAAGATGAGGTTGGCGACCACTCGTTCGAGACGGTTGGAATCGAACCAACCTAGGGTCAACCCTTCATGAAGATGCTTGATCGCAATGTGGCGGAACTCCTGTCTCACACTTGTCATCCGGATCGCGCGCTCGACTGTGTCAACGATGTTTCGGGCAGCAGGCTGAAGAGTGTCACGCCCCTTGGAGCACTCCAACAATGAAGTGACCAACTCATTCATCCGGTCGATGGACCAGCGGATTTCCTGATAGAACTCGTTCCTTTCCGTCTCACTGATGCCTGACTGGGTCAGAAATTCCGCATTTGCCAGGACGGCGGTCAAAGGAAGACGAAGATCGTGGCAAATGAGGGCGATCATCCTGCTTACGTCGGATTGCGGCTCCGGAATTGGAGTATTTCTTTGAACGCACCGCAAAGACCCAGCGGGCATTAACCGCTCTCTACACATAGCTTGCTCCAGCATTGAAACCCCCACCGTTTTTGGTGAGCCGAGGTTCATAGAGGAAGGGTCCCTTCCGGCTTCGGTGTGCACTACTTTGTGGCCCTAGATTCGATAGATAAAGTCTCCTCTTTTAGCTGTTCGGCCAAAAACGGAGTCGTGCGAACAAGACCTACGCCGCGGTTCCGCAGGTCCCTGAGGAGAGCTATCCCCTCCGCGTCGGCGAATGAGATGTCCGCCAGTTCGAGGGACAACTGAACCTCATCGGGGAACGTATGCACATTGCACGCTGTGCGAAGCTCCTCAACCCAGGGACCCGTTATCCGGCCCTCTACCCGAAGAGTTACTGCAATCTTCGATGATTCGACAACTGTGATCCTCAGCATTGCTGTTTACCTGATTGCCTCTGGAATACTGCAATCGACATGCCATCCAGAAGACCAGACCAGGTCTGAAGCGATCTCCCGAGATCCACTGAGACCGTCCGAGCCAACATCTCAATAAAATCACTGGTTTGCGAAAGGCTTGCCGACATCTGTTCGCGCTCCCGCTGCTAAGATGGCGGACGGCTATTTCCTCCGGGGCTCTGGACTGCGAGAGGGATCCACCACATTCGGTAACCGCGGGCGAATTGGTGCAGGAGGAACTACGACGGGCGGTGGCGAGATGTCTTGATGCCGAGCTTATCCATCCGGTGGCGAAGTGTGTTTGGATGAAGATTCAGGATCTTCGCAGCGCCCTTTGGACCATCAACCACTCCACTGGCTTGTTGAAGCGCGGCGAAGATATGGTTTCGTTCTACTTCGTCCAGTGTGAGGAGTGGTTTTGGAGACTTGAGGTCTGCTTGCCGATCTTCTGGAGAATCCTCGTCAGGAGCCTCCATTCCTTTCGCAGCGGCGGCAACCGGCATCAGATCGCGATCCAGCCGGAGGGTTGGGTCCGCCGATACGATAATCGCGCGCTCAATTACATTCTGCAACTCGCGAATATTTCCGGGCCATGGATAATTCACCAGATTTTCCATCGATTCTCGTGAAACACCGTCCATCTTCTTTCCCAACCGCTTGGAGAACTGGGACAGGCAGAAAGCCACGAGTTGGGGAATGTCGGCGCGGCGTTCTCTCAATGGAGGAAGCTCGATGGGAAACACGTTGAGGCGGTAGAAGAGATCTGAGCGGAATCTGCCCGCCTGGACTGCTTCATGGAGATTGCGGTTTGTGGCGGCAATCACGCGCACGTCCACTCGCAAAGGGTGGCTGCTCCCTACCGGCTCAAACTCGTGTTCTTGCAGGACCCGGAGCAGCTTCACTTGCGTCTCCAGGCAAAGTTCCCCGATTTCATCGAGGAAGATTGTGCCGCCGTTGGCAAGCTCGAAGCGGCCGATGCGTCGCTCGAGTGCGCCTGTGAAGGCCCCTTTCATATGCCCAAACAGTTCGCTCTCTACCAAACCAGCCGAGATGGCGCTGCAGTTCACACTCACCAGAGCGCGGCCATTGCGGGAGCTTCGGCTATGGATCGCGCGCGCCACGAGTTCCTTCCCCGTCCCCGTTTCGCCGTAAATGAGCACCGTCGAATCCGTGGGAGCGACCTGCTCCACGGCGTGGAGCGCCTTCAGCAGTGCTGGACTATTACCCACGATCTCCTCGAAGTTATGCTCTGCACACAGTTCCTCCCGGAGATAAACGTTCTCCTTCTCCAACCTTGCTTTCAGGCTGTCAATCTCCTGGTAGGACTGCATATTTTGAACCGCCAGTGCAACCTGGTTCGCCACTTCCTGCAAAAAACCGGCGTCCTCATCCGAATACCGATCCCTTTGCTGGCTCACGAGGCTGAGCAGTCCGATACATTTTCCTTGAAGAGCCAGTGGTACGACACACATCGACTGGATACCCTCTGCGGCTAGGCGGCGCTCGTTGGGAAACTGCTGCTCATTCTTAAGATCGTGGCGCACGAGAGGTCGCTGATGGTCGAACACCCAACTGCCGCAGGTTTCGTTGCGGCTGAACTCCTGTCCTGTCCGAAAGTAGTCCGAGAGCAGCTCTCCCTCCACGGCGAGGAAACGGAAAGAATCTCGCTCCGGCTGGTAGAGGGTAATCGCACATCGGTCGAATGAGATAACCGGATGCAAGGCCTCTGAAATGGAAAGCAGGAGGGCCTGCTGTGTCAGATTCGTGATGATGGCATTGTTGATCTGAAGCAAGCTGCGGTTCTGCTCTTCACTTTTACGGAGAGCCGCTTCCACCTGTTTCCGCTCCGTGATATCGATAAAAGTGATCAGCGCCCCTAGGGTCTTACCTTCCCGAATGACAATATGGGACCAAAACTCCACGGGAAAGCTCGTGCCATCTTTTCTCCAATAAACCTCATCGTCCCTATGGACGTTCTCGTTTTTTTTGAAACCAATATAGATGGGACATTCTTCAATTGGATATGGGGTTCCGTCTTTTCGTGTATGGTGTTCCAGCGCATGCATGTTTTTTCCGAGTAACTCGGCGGGGTGGTCGTATCCGAGAATGCGCGCTGCCGCAGGATTTGAGAAAAGACAAATACCTTCTGAGTCGCAGCCACAGATCGCTTCCGAAGCAGAATCCAGTATCAGGCGAATTAGCTCATCGCTATTGAACAGAATGTGTTCAGCCTGCACTCGCAACGTGTTGTCTTCAGAAAACGGCATGGTGAACCTTGGCAAATAAGCACCGTAGCCGAGGGATCAGATGGTTGACTCTATATGTTCGCGACGCATCTTGGAAATCACTATATAGAAGAGTGGGTCATCGGATTTTTTGAAAAGATGGGTCCAAACCTGAAGTACCGACCTAACCAACCTGTTTCGAATAGTTTCGACTCACTCTGACAGGGTGGCGGCACAAACCGGCGGTGCAGACCAATCTAGTTTTCATACCACTCAATTTTCTTTTGTGCCTCTGAAGTCGAGTTATCGGCAACTACGATTTCCAGTTGGAGATAAGAGGGCTTATCACGATTCGACCCTTACGGAGAACAAGAAGCCGAAGGGGTCATTCACAGGCTCTTCCAAATTCTGCTTGCAACCGAGGTAACGCCTGATCCCAGCGGCAAGTTCCGGACTTAGCAAGCCTGCATCTGCCGCCTCGTCAGCAAGTCGCCTGACTGCCGCAAGCCTTTGATTGATCGTACCTGCAGCTAGTCCGAGCGATTCTAGGTGAAGTCGGAAACGTAGGACCACGTTCGGTTCAGAGCCAGTCTCGATTGAGGTGGGGGCTTCTTTGGGGGTATTTCTATGTCTGCCATAACGTAAACTGCGATATATATTTACTTAGATCAGCGGTTGGACTCCAGCCCGGCCACCAGAACCTCATCCGAGAACGTCCGAAGTAGTCCAATACGGTCCGCAAAATATCCTAAAGCCTAGGATTCATCACCATTCTGTGGTGCAAAACAGTCCGGCTGAGTATTTATGACAGCCAACTTTCAGAGGGATATTTTTCGGGGGGGTATCGCTAGATTGGGGAAGAAGTCTTCTGATTCCCGTCGCTCCATTCAAGGAAGGTCTGAAGGAGTGCTACGCCAAATAGCAAAGATAGATATGACCTGGCACGTTTCGGACGCGAAGCAGCTTTCGGACCGCCTTAGCGCCAACCCACGTATCATGCCCACCACCTTCGAACGATTCTCGAACATCGGGCTCAATCAGAAGGTGTGACGCATTCACAGCGTCCATGCCATTGGCTTGCGCGAACGAATCGCAGCGGAAATTGACTCGCAATTTCGCGGATATCGTCGAAACCAGCCGCGGCACTGTCGAACTCGTAAAGGGCGTGGATCCTCCAGCGTATCTCGGTGGCGGAGGCTCTCAAACCAGGACAACAATTGGACAAGTACGCGAATGCGCTCATGGCCCAGTTCTAGGAGCAAACACTCAATGAGATCGGTGCAGCCCGGTTCGACGCAATCTTAACGTGACTCTCAATTTCACTTCGGGCGCGACCAGCGAGTTTGCGCCTCTTGCTAGGGACAGGCGTCGTCTACGGTTGGAAAGAGTCATGCAGGATCAGTACGAAGACGTTGGGCGTTATAGTGCCGATGCTCGACAGCATCATTGGAAGTCCCCTTTTCACCGGGCTGCCGCGAGCGTCCCTCCAGGCAAAGAGATAAATAACTCGCGATGAATCCGAAGGGAGCTGAGGTCTCGGGCTAGACAAACCCCCAAGACATGACCGCCATTGTGTTAGAGTACCGCACCCTAGTCGCAGAAGCCTGATTGTGGCGAACTTCGTCAAAGCTAAGCTAAAGGCAAAAGCCGACACGTTTCTTCTTGACGCACCCTTCGATGCTGCCATATGCTCCATCAACTGAACCTATAAAGCACGTTGATATCGCTGGATTCAATATCCAAAGAAGGCAATGACCGCATGGGCAATTGGGATATTTGCCTATAGTAGCAGTTGGGGTGCAGGAAAACTGACATGGTGATGCGAATGATGAAGCGGAACTTATGTCTCTCGGTTTGCGTAAACGCCTGAATACGGACAGGCTCAATTGGGTGCTCCACAGAAAGTACTTGTGCGATCCCTCCACGCCCAACCCTATATCGGCATACTTTCTCTGAAGTATTGATCGTCTATCTATCTGCTACGGGAAACTCCAAACTGCCGGTATCAGGCAGGCAGAGGTATTCGTCTTCAGTAATATGAGGAGGCCCTATGAGCAAAATCTTTCATCAGAATGACAACGATACGACCTTTAGCCGACCGGGCAATATGACAAAAGAATTCGCCGGGTTAAAGGGCACAATGCTTCTTATCAAAAGGTCGTTATGCGTTGGGTTCATCGCGTTATCGATCGTTTGCTCTCCAGTCTTCGCGCAGAGCACCACCGCTGACGTGGTAGGCACAGTAACCGATAGCACTGGTGCAGTCGTACCGAATGCCAAAGTCGAACTTACGAGCGTTGAGACCCATGAGACGAGAACACTAATCTCTGGCGCAGGTGGCGAGTACGCTTTTACTCTTCTTAAACCCAATCACTACTCCCTGAAGGTGACGGCTCCAGGCTTTAAGGTATTCACTATTCAATCCTTCAGTCTTGCGGCTGGCGACCGTGCTCGTGAAGACTCTCATCTTGATCTAGGTTCGAACCAGGAAATCGTAAATGTCGAGGCTACTCCGCCAGCACTTCATACCGATACCTCGGCGCTGATAACGACCGTGACAGAGAAAGCTACGCAGGAACTCCCTTTGAACGGGCGTAACTTCATCAATCTAGTTCAGGTGACTCCGGGAGCTACTGAGGGCCTCAACAACGGACTTGCGAGCGGCAATCGTCCCGATGACCGTCGCCAGACTTCGTCCGTTTCCGTGAACGGTCAGGCCGACATGATGAACAATCAAATGGTCGACGGTATGGACAATAATGAGCGCGTCATCGGCTCCATCGGAGTACGGCCTTCGGTGGACGCTATTCAAGAAGTCAGCGTACAGACTAATGTCTTTACCGCTGAGGTTGGACGCTCCGCTGGAGCTACAGTGAATGTCATTACGAAGTCAGGGACAAATCAGTTTCACGGAACGGTATTTGAGTTCTTCCGTAACGACGTGTTGAACGCCAATCCGTACAAGTTTGGCGCGAATATCCCGAAGCCCAAATACCGTCAGAACCAGTTCGGCGGCAGCCTCGGTGGACCCATCTTCAGGGATAAGACCTTCTTCTTCGCTGATTATGAAGGCCTCAACATCGTCCGCAATCTGAATCCGACGACGACCACTGTGCCTACGCTCTTCGAGCGCAATAACGTCGGTAATTTCACAGATAATCCGGCGATTAACAAGATTGTTGCGCCAGCGAACTTCGACAAGATCGGTCTTCAATATTTCAACCTGTTCCCATTACCTACTAACAATTCTGTCGTCTCGGGAAATTACATTGGTGCGCCGAAAAACACCCAGAATAATAAGACGGCTGACGGCCGGGCAGACCACCGCTTTGGCAACGGAGATCTCTT
>Ga0163162_10005004_pt1 | contig 12767 bp, 8 predicted proteins | sample S55metaG_FD_115310 | JGI IMG/M metagenome (GOLD analysis project Ga0163162, IMG submission 115310) | Switchgrass rhizosphere microbial communities from Kellogg Biological Station, Michigan, USA - S5-5 metaG | ecosystem: Host-associated > Plants > Roots > Rhizosphere > Soil | place: USA: Michigan...
ATCCCGGTATGCGGATAAGTAAAGTCAACATGCTCGAATGAAATATTTCCGGAAAGCGGTTGTTTGTCAGCCAGCGGAATATTCCCGATCTCAGGATTTGTTTCCAGAAATTCATTCAGTCTTTTTTGCGATGCGGAGGCCCTTTGGATCATACTGGCTACCCAACCGATGGCACTCACCGGAAAAGTGAGCATGGTAATATATATTACGAATTCGGTTATGGTTCCAAGGTCTGTTGAATGCGTGCCATAGATCACATAAAAACCACCGATCATTATAGTTAACAGGGTGCTTAATCCGATGATCAGACCCATGGAAGGAAAATAAATCGCTTCCACCCGCGCGAGGCTGATTGCATTTTTCCGGTAGTCCTCACTGTTAGCACTGAAAAAACGCAGCATGGCAGATTCCTGGACAAAAGATTTGATCACGCGAATACCACTATAGGACTCCTGTGCATTGGTGGTGAGGTTACTTAACAATGCCTGGATCCGCTCGCTTTTTTTATGGATAAGATTGTTGACCATATATATCGTAATGGCCAGAATGGGCAGGGGTGCCAGTACATACAAAGTGAGTAATGCATCCTTTCGGATCATGAAATAAAGGCTGAACCCGATAGTGGCGAGCAGGTTCGCGAGATACATAATGGCGGGTCCGGTATACATTCTAACCCGGCTTACGTCCTCAGCCATCCTGCTCATCAGGTCACCCGTGCTGTGACTTTTATAAAATGAAGTGTCGAGCTGCTGATAGTGCTGATAGATTTCATTCTTCTGATCAAATTCAATATGACGGCTCATAACGATAAGAGTCTGCCGCATAAAAAACATAAAGATCCCGCCGATGATCGCCAGCACCAATAGAGTAATTCCGGAAATGGCCACTTTCTGGCCGAATGTCTTTTTTTCCGCATTTAATTTCCGAATGAATTTTTTTACCAGAATATCGTAGTTGGCAGTATCCGATTTCAGTGTCTTTGCATTGCGGATTTGTGCTGCAGAGGTAACAGTCGGAGAAGAAGTCGCATGAGCCTGTACAGTCAATTCCTTTTCAACAGTATTGACAACATAACCGGTTACCTGGGGAGCCAGTATGCGAAAATAGTTGGAGAGTATAACAAAAATGAGGCCCAGCAAGAGCCTCCATTTATATTTCCAGAAGTATTTATTAACGGCCCGTAAATATTTCAAACGCCACTGGTTTTACCAGTTCAAATTTACGGTCTTAAAACCAAAGCCTAAAGCTAAAATGGTTAAGGGTTAATTGTTTATGACTACAGGTTCTTCCAAACCTTTATCATGAACAATCAACCCCTTAATTAACCATTGAGCTCAATACTAAACAGCTTCCTGTTCTTTGACTCCGTTGGCAGTGGTCACTAATAAATGACCCTGCATATATTTTTCTGCGTGCTGACTTGAATCCAATCCTTCTTCTTCTTCAGTTTTACTTACACGAATCGGAAGGATCATATTAATGAATTTGAAAATTGCAAAAGAAACGAAAAAGCTAAATGGAACTACTACCAGCAATGCTTTAACCTGGGTCCAGAAAAATGCTGAATTACCATAGAACCAGCCATCCTGACCAGCAGAGTTTACCGTCTTGGTAGCGAATATTCCGGTCATCAGCATACCAACCATACCGCCGATACCATGGCAGGGAAATACATCCAGTGTATCATCAAGTCTTGTCTTAGAGCGCCAGTACACGGCTGTATTGGAAATTACTGCTGCTACAACACCGATAAAAATACTCTGGGGAATGGCAACAAAACCCGCGGCGGGCGTAATGGCAACGAGACCAACAACGGCACCGATACAAAATCCAAGTACAGACGGTTTTTTACCCTTGATTACATCAAAAAACATCCAGGACAAACCAGCAGCGCCGGCTGCAGTGTTCGTAGTGGCAAAAGCAGATACTGAAAGTGCATTGGCAGCACCAGCTGATCCCGCATTAAATCCAAACCAGCCAAACCAGAGTAATCCTGTTCCGATCAGAACATAAGGAATATTGGCAGGAGGAATTTCCAGGTGCTCAATATGACTTCTTCTTTGTTTCAAAACTATAGCTCCGGCAAGCGCTGCGCAACCGGCTGAAATATGAACCACGGTTCCGCCCGCAAAATCCAGTGCACCCCATTTAGCGAGGATGCCGTCCGGATGCCAGCTCCAGTGTGCCAGCGGAGCATACACCAGCAAACTGAATAAAACCACGAAAAGAACATAGGAAGTAAATTTGATACGCTCAGCTACGGCACCCACTACCAGTCCTGGAGTGATGATTGCAAACATAAGCTGGAACAAAGCAAAAAGTGTTAGCGGTACTGTCGGCATAAAAACCCAGGGCTGGCCTGAATTAACACCTTTAAACATAAAATGTGTCATTGGGTTACCGATTAGCCCCAGACCATTTACATCAGGTCCGAAACACAGACTGTATCCGACAACAAGCCAGAGAACACTCACAATTCCCGCGGCGATCAAACTCTTGATCATCGTCGAGATCACATTTTTCCTGTTCACCATGCCACCGTAGAAAAAAGCCAAACCCGGTGTCATCAGGAATACGAGGGCGGTAGCCACGATTATCCAGGCTATATCTGCCCCGTTGTACTTACCGTCGTCAAAGTTTGTCAGAGATGGTACGAATAGTGCCAGAATTGAAATCCCAACCAGGATTAAAAAAGGCAGGGCTGTTTTTAATGTGACTTTGTTCATGCTGAAGATAATTTTTGTAAATAAGTTGTTTGCGTGGACAATTTTCAACTTAAAAGTATAAAAAAAACTTATACAAAGTTACATTAAAATAAAATTAATATGTATTATTTCTAGTTTTTAGCCCATTAATAAGATAAAATTTTCTTATAAGTTCTGTTTTTTTAGCTCATTTACGGCAAATTGGGCTGCCCGGGCCGTCAAAGCCATATATAATATAGATGGGCTTTGAATCCCGGTACTCGTCATACAGGCCCCGTCGGTAACAAATACATTTTTACACTCATATAATTGATTCCAGCGGTTAAGCATCGACGTTTTAGGGTCTTTCCCCATCCGGCAGCCCCCCATTTCATGTATATCCCTTCCCGGTGCCCATTGTCTGTTTTTGGCTTCAATATCCTTCACGCCACTGCCGGAAAGCGCCTCTAAACCCTGTTCCAGAAAGTCTTTCATGAGTAATTCATCATTGTGGTCATAGTCCACACGGGTAACGAGCAGGGGTATCCCCCAGGCATCTTTTTTATCAGAACTGAGATATACCCGATTCGATTCTTTGGGCACCGTTTCACCCTGCATATACATATAACAACCCCAATCTCCGGCTTCAGATAACGCTTTTTTATAATCTGATCCGATCTCAGGGCCGTCCATACTGCCACCCCGGGTTCTGAAACATCCCATAAATGCCATATATCCACCCACAAAATCCATGTCGTGCTTTTTGAAATTCCGGAAATTATTCATCATGGCTTCGGCCGGCTTTCTTCCATAATAGTATGTGTCATGATGCCCCTCTATCCGCCCCCGCATGGTGCCGAGATAATTGTGATGACAAACATATTTTCCCAGCACTCCATGATCATTTCCGATACCCTGGGGAAATCGGTTTGAAATGGAATTCAACAAAACGAGGTTTGTATTGAGTGCAGAAGCATTCATAAAGATGATTCTTGCGAAATATTCCGTCGCCTGAAAACTATTGGCATCGATGATGCGTACGCCTACGGCCTTTTTTTTCTTTTCATCATATATGATGGAATGAACAACGCTGTGCGGACGAACGGTCAGGTTGCCGGTACTCGCGGCCCAGGGAAGTGTGGATGAGTTGGAACTGAAGTATCCGCCAAACGGACATCCGCGCATGCAAAGATCACGTGCCTGACATCGGCCCCTTCCCTGTTTGAGATGTACTTCTTTAGCTTCTGTCAGCTGGGCCCAGCGGCCATGAATCATCTTGCGGTCAGTATAACGGGAATTGATTTTTTTAGACAGTTCTTTTTCTACACAGTTGAATTCGAAAGGCGGCAGAAATTCTCCATCCGGCATGGATTCCAGGCCGTCTTTATTTCCGCATATGCCGGCGAATTTTTCAACATAGGAATACCAGGGAGCGATATCCTCATAGCCAATAGGCCACTCAATTCCATATCCGTCCCGGGCCGGTGAAATAAATTCGTTTGGACTCCATCGTGGACAGGCCCTTCCCCAGGTAAGGGACTTTCCACCTACCTGGTACCCGCGTATCCAGTCAAAAGGTTTTTCCTGCACATAGGGATGATCGGCATCCTTAATAAAGAAATGCCTGGTGGCTTCATCGAAGCCTGCTGCCTTTGTTATCAATGGATTTTCCTGGATGAATTTTTCCGTCATTTGACCGCGGTGTGGTAACTCCCAGGGCGCCAGATTTGCGGTCGGATAATCTTTAATATGCTGCACATCGCGTCCTCTCTCCAGAACCAGTGTTTTCAATCCGGCTTCACAAAGTTCTTTTGCAGCCCAGCCTCCGCTGATACCGGAGCCAACCACGATGGCATCAAATTCATTCAAAGATTTCCTTTTTTTAATTCTGAAACAGCATGATCCACGGCTCTTGCTGTATAAGCCATAAAAGTCAGAGAGGGATTTTGTGTACTCGTTGAAATCATGGCGGCTCCATCAGTGACGAATACATTCGGACAGAGATGAAACTGATTATACTTGTTCAGCATCGAAGTTTTTGGATCTTTTCCCATACGGCAACCGCCCATTTCATGGATGTCGAGGCCAGGGGCCTGCCTGGTGTCGTTTTGCTGAATATTTGTACAACCGGCAAGAGTAAGCATTTCGGTGGTTTGTTCCAGATAATCCTTCATGGATTTAACGTCATTCTCATCATAGTCAACCGAAATAACAAGCTCCGGTATTCCCCAGGCATCTTTTTTATCCTTGCTTAATTTCACATGATTGGTTTCCTTGGGGATGGTTTCGCCCTGCATCTGGGAAGAAACAAACCATCCGCCTGCTTCAGAAAGATTCTCTTTTAATCCGGCACCGAGTTCTTCCTGGCCGGTGAATTTTCCTCTCCCGCGACCGGCACCAAAAAAAACCATATACCCTCTGAGGAAATCCATCTCCTGTTTATACACATTCCTGAAATTGGGCATCATAGGCTGGGTAGGCCGTCGCCCAAAATAATATTTATCCAGCGGACCGTCATAAGAAGCGTTTACTGTTCCCCGGTAGTTATGGAAACAGATATATTTTCCAAGCAGGCCGTTATCATTGCAAAAACCATTAGGGAAACGATTGGAAACAGAATTCAATAAGATGAGGTTTGAATTCAGACAGGCCGCATTCACAAAAATCACTTTGGCATAATAAATCACTTCCTCCTTTGTATGGGCATCGATCACGCGTACACCTGTTGCCCTTTTTTTATTTTCATCATAGATAATGGAATGCACCACGCTGTCGGTTCGGATAGTCAGGTTTCCGGTCTTTGCAGCCCAGGGTATGGTACTGGAATTGGAACTGAAATAGCCGCCGAAGGGACAGCCCCGTTCGCATTCGCTTCTCGCCTGGCAGGGATTTCTTCCCTGTTGAATATGGATCTCACGGGGTTTGGTAAGATGGGCACAGCGTCCCTGAACCACATGCCTGTTTTTATAATGCGCGTTTATTTTTTCGCTGATGGCAGATTCCACACAATTCATTTCCCAGGCAGGAAGAAAATCTCCGTCCGGGAGGGTTTCAATTCCATCGAAATTCCCGCTGATTCCCGCAAAATTTTCCACGTGGGAATACCAGGGCGCGAGTTCTTCGTAGGCCAGGGGCCATTCAACGGCAAATCCATCCCTGCCCGGACCTTCAAAATCATACTTGCTCCATCGCTGTGTCTGCCTGGCCCAGAGAAGCGACTTACCGCCTACCTGATAGCCCCTTATCCAGTCGAATGGTTTTTCCTGTGTGTAGGGATGTTCGTCGTCCTTTACAAAAAACTGTTCGCAGGTTTCATTAAAGGCATAACATTTATTGACAATTGGGTTTTTCTCGGTCACCGCCAGGGGCAATTTTTCCCGGTGAGGAAAATCCCATGGATTCATTGTGGCGGTCGGGTAATCCTTCAGATGCACTACATTTCTCCCCCTGTCCATCACCAGGGTTTTCAGACCATGATCACAAAATTCTTTGGCTGCCCAGCCCCCGCTGATTCCCGAACCGATCACGATGGCATCATAACGATTTTTGGCTGCCGCTGTATTGTTTAAATTGACGGTATCTCCAGGCATAGAATTCCTTTAAAAACGGTGTAAAATGAACAGCCAACTTAGATTATTTATATGAATATTTTTTAATTTTTTAAATTATTTAAATAAAACTTATCTATGCAAAAGGAATATCATAAATCACACCTGGAACATGGCCCGTATTGTACTCTGCGTAGACGATGATCCGGATGACCGGGAATTGATACGTAATGCCATTTTTAAGGTTGACCCGTCCTATACGGTCGCCCACGCCACAAATGGAAAGGAAGCCCTGCAATTTCTTCAGCGGGCTGACGGAACAGAACTACCCTGCCTGGTAATCATGGATATAAATATGCCGGTCATGGATGGCAAACAGACATTGTTGGAAATTAAAAAAAACGAGAAGTGGAGCCAGTTACCCGTTGTGGTTTTCACAACCTCTTCCCACCCTGCAGATCTCAGTTTCTGCCAGCAGCACGGAGTTGAGCTGGTTACCAAACCGGCCAATTTCAAGCAGATCACCCATGAAGCAGAGAGATTGCTCCAGCATTGTTCAGAATAACCAGTCCCCCAACTGTTAGCATATCATTTGCATAAGTATCCTAAAGATTATTTATGCCACTCAAAGAATATAATAAGAAAAGAACATTTAAACAGACGCCCGAGCCCACTGGCGGTAAATCATCCGGGTCATCCCTGCATTTTGTAGTGCAGAAACACGATGCTACCAGACTCCATTATGACTTCCGGCTGGAGATGAAGGGGGTATTGAAAAGCTGGGCGGTTCCCAAAGGTCCATCTTTAAATCCGGACGACAGAAGGCTGGCTATGATGGTGGAAGATCATCCATACGATTATAAAGATTTTGAGGGTATCATCCCGGATGGGAATTATGGAGCAGGCACAGTGATTGTCTGGGATGAAGGAACCTATGAAACACTGGAGCCCATGTCTTCGAAAAAGGCAATGGAAAAATCCCTGTTGGATCAATTGAAGACCGGTTCCCTGAAGGTTCGGCTATTTGGTGAAAAATTAAAAGGCGAATTTGCTCTCGTCCATATCAGGAATAATAATAAAGGAGATAATGCCTGGCTGATGATCAAACACCGGGACGAATATGCCAGTCCTGCAGACATTACAAAAAAAGCCAAATCCGTTATTTCCGGTAAGTCGATCGCTCAGATGGAAAAAGATAAAAAAGCAAGCCAGTGGGTCAGCGGAAAAAAGAAGTCAACCGCTATAAAAGCAAAAAAATAACCTGGCTATAAATCTGAATAACCCAGTGGAAGCTGTAAAATAAATTCCGCGCCGATGCCGGCCTCCGCTTTAGCATAAATATAACCGTGATGACGGTCTGCAATTTTTTTGCATAATGACAATCCCAATCCCGTTCCTTCATAATCTTCCCTGGAATTCAACCGCGCAAAACTCTGGAATATTTTCACTGCATTTTCCGAGTCGAAACCGATACCATTATCTATTATCCGGAATTCAGCAAAAGGTTTGTTATCTATGATAACCTGGCTATACAGAATTTGAATACGGGGCGGAACTGCTGCTTTTGAAAATTTCAGCGAGTTGGAAATGAGGTTGTAAAAAAGCTGGTAAATCAGGGTGGCATAACCCTGAATTTGCGGGAGTGGATCGCTGAGTATTACGGCTTTCTTTTTTTGGATAACTGTTTCCAGATCCGTTTGAATGGATTCAATGATATCATTCAGGTTGATCATTTCAATTTTCTGCTGGTAACCATCCAGCCCAGCATAGCGAAGCACTGCTTCCATCATGATGATCATTCTTTCCGAGGCACCCTGTATTTTGGACAAATAGGTCTTTCCCTCTTCCGTTAACTGCTCGTTGAATTCTTCCTCCAGCAGGCCGCTGAAAATTTTTATTTTTCGGATGGGTTCCTTTAAATCATGGCTGGCAACATGCGCGAATTGTTGCAGGTCCTCATTCGACCTCTCTAATTCTTCGGTCCTTTTTTTAACCAGGAATTCCAGCCTCTCCTCACTCTGACGTAATAATTCTTCCGCTGATTTTTGTTCATCAATATCGGTGAATGCACCAACCCACCGGATGATTTCGTCTTTCTCATTCCGAATAGGTTCACCATGAACATGGAACCAACGGTATTGTCCATCCTTTCCCCTGATCCTGGCTTCTGCCTTATAGGCAGTGCCCGATCCCAGACTTGAATTCCAGTTCTCTGCAAGGAGTTGAGAGTCGTCGGGGTGAATCATCATCGTCCAGGTTTGGCCGTCCATTGGATCCAGTCCGGTATATTCCTTCCAGCGCTCCGTCACATACTCCTGGTTACCTTTTTCATCGGTTACCCAAACCAGTTGTGGCAACGCCTGGGTCAGACTTCTGAAATGTTCTTCGCTTTCACGTATTTTTTCTTCAGCCTGCTTCTGAATGGTTATATCGGTTGATGTTGCCAGTACCATTTTCAATTCTCCGGATTCATCGAATAAGGGCGATGTGTTGGCAAGCACCCATTTGTGATTTCCATCCGATTTGCGAATAAAATGCAGGACTTTCTCGGCAGGTGTTCCACTGCGTAATGTAGTGTTTGTCGGTGTATTCTCCATGGCAAGAATTTCACCCGATTCGTCAAACACATCAAACTGATCAGTTATTCGCCGATGCAACCAGGTCAGATCCGCAGATTGCGGAGTCGTGGACTTGGCGTTTATATTGGCAGACGATTCTGCCTGGTTATTCATGAAAAGAATTCTCCCTTCTTTATCAAAAAGGTATATGGAAGAGGGTACATTATTGAATGTGAGTTCAAGTTGCTGGTTAGCCAGACGGAATGCCGCTTCACTCTCTTCCAGCTTTTTTTTTGCCTCGTCCAGTATCTCGGCTCTTTTTCTTTCTTCTTCCAGCGAATGAATATTATTCAATGCTCTGCTGACCGCCATGGCAAACCCTTCGATAAATAGCTCGTATTCCCGGTCGTGTTGTCGTCGCGAGCTTAAGCCGGCAAATATAAATCCGGTGATGTTTCCGCCATCCGATTTCAATGGAACAAGCATGGCTTCCTTTGTTGGTTCGGGCCAAAAACTCACCGGAATAGTATCCATATATTGATGCAGATCCCTTAGATGCAATGAAGGCTCATTTTTCAAAAGTTTTCGGAAAGGGAGTCCGAGTACTTTTAATTCGGGGGAAGTGGTAGCAGTAAGCAGTGGTTCTCCGGTCTCCGTCACCGAATAGATATAACAAAAAGGGATATCCTCGGGATTTGCGCTGAGAAGCGAAATAGTCTGCATGTAAACTTCTTCAGGAGTGGTGGCTGAACTGATTTGGCGTGCGAGCTTTTGCAGGAAACCTGTCCGCCGCTCACCGATGATCCGGTAAGTGGTTTCAATTACAGCATTAAAAATGCCATCCACATTTCCATCTTCACCATATACCGGTGTGAAAGTAAAATCAAAATAACATTCCTCAGTATAGCCATGCCGCTGCATGAGCAGTAAAGCATCTTTCGAACCGCCGGGTACCCCGGAAAATGCTTTTTCAAATTGGGGTTCAATGGCGTCCCATATTTCGGGCCAGACTTCTTTAGCAGGTCGACCGAGTGCCCAGGGATGTTTATTTCCGGGGATCGGACTCCACGCATCGTTGTATAATAATACCAGTTCCTTACCCCAGTAAATACCAATGGGGAAATTGGAATTCAGGCAAATACTCAATGCAGAACGAAGACTTTGTTTCCAGTCATCCACCGCACCCAGGGGAGTTTGCGCCCAGTTAAACTGCCGGATACGTTCGCTCATTCCGCTGGACCCGGACAGAAATGCGGGCATCTGCAGACTTTCGGCGGATACGGTTTTTTGGAGCATATCTGACTTACTGGGTTTAAGTTTAGGCAGTGGAATCGGTATTTATATGCAAAACCTGATCCAACCGTTAAATAAAGGCTGAATCCTGAAAAGTTTTACTTTTAATTTGCCTGAGGGAAATTACACAAAATTCAAGACCAGATCATTATGGACATTCATCATCATTCCGGGGAGCATCATGGTTCCAGGAAATTTAAAGACTATTTTAAGGAATTTCTCATGATTTTCCTGGCTGTCACCATGGGTTTTCTGGCTGAAAATGTAAGGGAGTATTTAACAGACAAAAACCATGTAACTGAAATGGCCGGCCAGTTAAAAGAGGATTTGATCAATGATACGATCAAAGTGCAGCGACATATTGAATTTCAGAAAATTCAAATTGCAAAGGCCGACAGTTTATTTGAGATTTTAAAAACATTACCAGCACTGATCGACTATAAAAAAATGGAGGATATGATTGTAGATTATGACCGCCTGGATTATTTTTATCCGTCTACAGGAGCTATTTCAGCAATAAAAAACGAATTGCGGCTTAAAAAATTTGTAAAAACTAAAATAGCGATGCATATCGACAACTATGAGAAAGACATTGTTGTATTAGAGAAATTTGAAAACCGGGATATTGAATATATGGGTAAATACCTCGAGTCTTTTATTTCCAATCATTTCACACCGGAGAACGCAGCCATGGCTACCACCCGGTCTCCTGTGATCAATGGTAACATGCGGAACCTGAATGCATCCGATTTAATGCAGTTGAGTGTTGACATCAATTTGATAAAGGCTTATAATCTCAGGCTGCTGAATCAATATGTAAAAATTAAATCCGATGCGACAGCCTTTATTGGTCACATCAATGACACTTATAACCTTGATGACTGATTACAGATCCACCATCTGAAGTGACCTTTCACTATAACGTTTTCCGGTGTCGGGATATTTATTGGTTAGCTGATCAAGTGCCTGAATATCTGTTTTCGTAAGTGATATATCTACGGCTGCTGCATTTTCCTCGAGATACTTTCTTTTTTTTGTACCCGGAATCGGAATGATATCATCTCCCTGTGCCAATACCCAGGCGAGAGCCAATTGAGCGGCTGTGATGTTCTTCTCTCCTGCAAAATTGGAAAATTCATTGGCCAACACCCTGTTATTTTCCATATGCTTTTCATCAAACCGGGGAAGGGTTCTTCTGAAATCATCGGCAGCCAGTGCCGTCTGGTCATTTACGGTAGCCGTCATCAATCCTCTTGATAAGGGTGAGTAGGCAACCAGGGAAATCCCGAGTTCACGCAGGGTTTGGATTGTCCCGCCTTCCAAATCCCGGGTCAGTAATGAATATTCACTTTGTAGTGCGGATATCGGATGAACCGCATTTGCTTTCCGGATAGAAGCTGCAGAAGCTTCGGAAAGGCCGATGTACCTGACCTTACCCTGTTTAACCAGATCCGCCATGGCCCCCACTGTTTCTTCAACAGGAACTTTCGGGTCGATCCGGTGCGCATAATACAAATCGATGGTTTCGATGCCGAGTCTTTTCAGGCTGTCCTCAGCGGCCTGTTTTATCCAGGCAGGCGAGCCGTCCACATATGTATTGGGTGAATGACTCGGTCCGGCCTTGCCATCTCTGAAACGAAATCCAAATTTCGTGGCAATGAAAACTTTTTTCCTGTTCTGAACAAGCACTTTGGAAATCAGTTCTTCATTTTTTCCATTGGCATACATATCAGCCGTATCCCAAAAGTTGATCCCCAGGTCGATCGCTTTATATAATGTGGCGATACTCTCTGCATCATCTACCGGACCATAGGCAAAGCTCATCCCCATGCAGCCCAGACCGATGGCAGAAAGCCTTTCACCGGTTTTGGAAAGTATCCTGTATTTCATCAAAAATTTATTTAAAAGGTAAAGTTAGGGCGGAATAATTTTCCTAGTATTGTCCCCTTTCTTCTTCTAAAAACGGTTTATGATGCGAAATTGTTTGCCTGTTCTGATAGGCTTTATCATTTTTTCTGCCTGCCAGGCACCTGAAAAGAAACCAGCACCCGACTTTCTCGCCGATAATATCGATTCCACAGTAAACCCCGCCAACGATTTTTTTGATTACGCAAATGGTGCCTGGATCAAAAAAAACCCGATACCCGCTGACCAGAGTGGATGGGGAATCGGGTACCTCGTTCAGGAAGATATTTATAACCGACTGCGTGACATCAATGAAAAAGCTGCGAAAACCCAATCCGCATCGGGAAGCATCTCGCAGAAAATTGGTGATTTCTGGTACAGCGGAATGGATTCTTCAGGCATTGATAAACAGGGACTGACTCCTTTGCAACCGGACCTGGATAAAATTCAGCATGTCGCAACACTGGAAGAATTTCTTCGCGTTTTTGCAGGACTTCAGAAAAAGGGTGTGAGTGGTTTAATGGGAGGAGGAATTTTTCAGGATGAAAAGAAAAGCGACCAGATGGCTTTGCATTTAACGCAGGGCGGGCTGGGAATGCCCGACCGCGACTATTATTTTAATACGGATGAAAAATCTGTCAGTGTCAGGAAGGCATATCAACTCTACCTGTATAAATCTTTTCGTTCACTAGGTAAGGACAGCCTGAATGCTACCGCCGCTGCGAATGCCGTATATGCATTAGAAACTGCACTGGCAAAAGCTTCCCGCAAGATTGAAG